>Ga0307507_10001960_pt1 | contig 44656 bp, 17 predicted proteins | sample 7_EM_MG_FD_207223 | JGI IMG/M metagenome (GOLD analysis project Ga0307507, IMG submission 207223) | Populus trichocarpa ectomycorrhiza microbial communities from riparian zone in the Pacific Northwest, United States - 7_EM | ecosystem: Host-associated > Plants > Roots > Unclassified | place... | reverse complement strand
GCTTGTTCCCTTTAATAGATCCTATTATTAATCTTTATTAACTAATCTATTAACTCTCTTAGAGTATCCGCATCTTCTATTAGGATAATTGCGTCCTGGACTTTAGCCTTAAGTCCCTATTTATACTGTGCTATAAGCGCCCTATTATTCCACTTAACCTATATAGCTAGTGTTTAAAACTGTGTTGTATACTTAATTGCTAAAGTGCGTTGTACTAAGTTCTGAAGCTTTTGTTCTGCTGTAGTTATAGCCTCTAGGTCTCTAAATATCTGCGTTAGTTGTTTTACAAACCCGTTTTAACTGGCAAATACGTACTGCACGTCTTGGTTAGTAGTTGTTATGCCATTAGCCTATATTTCTGTAAGATATAGCTTAAACTACTTAAGTGCTCTCCCCGCTAGGAACAATCCTGCATAGGCTACTTGATCTAATAATGTTGCTAACTTTACTCCTTCCTATACTACCTTAAAGTGCATCTGCGTAAGAAATCCCTTAAGCTTTAACTTCTCTCCTAAGAATTGTTTAATTAAAGGTAGCTTAATTTTTGCTGCTCTGATTCCATTAATGCGTTCTTTAAGTATCCTACTATTATCTTATAAGTGATTAACCATTTCCTGTAACTGACCTCACGTAACCACTTGAGAATCCCTATTGTCTATACTGGTATTACCTAGCCCTGAGGTTGTGGCTGCCGTCGACGCCGTTGTGACTGGTGCTTTGGGTGGTATATTATTTGATCTTGTTTAATACCGTAACCTTAATAGTGAATGTATAACAGAACCTTGTAGTAGGAACTACGGTGGGTCCTATTATTAGGCTGGGTATGTAGGTAAGAATAAATTAATAACATAATAATAACTGGTGGAGTGGTTGCCTAATAGATTAACTCTAACTGTATTCTAAGATTTACTATAAGGAGAGAACTATCTACGGTAGGGACTGAGGTCCTTTAAATATATAACCGTACTCCTAAGAAATCCTCTCTTGTACGTAAGGTACGTATTATACGTGTTATACGTAGGCGTACACCGCGTACACTTCGTATACTGCGTATAACATTATGTGACTCGCTTACTATTCCTTATTATATGGTTCCACCGGATCTATCCTGGACCGTGCCTGTATCAACCAACTAGCTTCCTACGACTCTTCCCTAAGTAGTTGTAATATTGTACTTAAAGCGTCCGTAACAAGGCGCTTATGGTAGGTGTAAGAATTAAGTCTAAAACTTAGTAAAGGATTGGTTTAATTTTATTATTAGGCAATTATAGTTATAACAGGCATCCCATACTTTATTTAGATTAATATAAATAGCAGCTAGGTGCTATATTATCTTATTAATAGATATAAACTAAATAGGTAACTTATCCTTAAACTTAGCTTAAAGGTATCACTAGGCGTCCCTAATGGTTTAACTAAAGAGGTAGAGTATTTTAGCTTCTTTAAAGGGGAAATAGTTATGGTTAATATAAAGCTTTCCTTATACTTCGATTCTCTAGTTCTTAAATGTCAGGTCTATGCTATTTAATAATAGTAGGGGGTTAGGGAGCTTAACGGACTTTAATTATTTTATTATTATGTCTATACTCTCTAGTGTATTATATTTAGTTAAGTAAATAGGTTAACTAAGGCTTTATAAAGGGGAGGCTAGGCTATTTTATAAGGCAGTAAGGCTTTCCAAGATCTCCTTTAGAGTCTCTTATATACTTTAGGCTTAAAGATAATTAACCTTCTAATTAGCTATAAGGGTATAAATCTGCTTATATATACCTATAACGTTATTATTATCTTTAATTTCTAATCCTAACTAGATCTTATATTCTTTTTAGGTAGAGGCAGGTCTTTTAAATAAGCTTACTTTAGGTGCCATTATCAGCTTCTAAGGTTTATTAGAATTATATAATTTAGTTTTAATTCTAGGGTTCTTTTAGGGGTATAGGTTAAGTATAGTCTGGCCTATAAAGTAGAATATTATTAGGGCCTTCTTAGGCGTAGTAGTATGGGTTTTTTAATGTTTAAGTATAATGTGTTAATGTGTTGTTGCAGACAAAGGTCTTCTTTTAGGGTGGGATATTATTAAGGCCTTCCTAGGCAATATAGGGAGAGCTTAGTATAATATAACGGGCTTATACAAATACTTCTAAACCGAAGCTTATAGATTACTACTATATAAGAATACTAAGTTAAGGAGAAGAAGAAGTCTATTAAAGACTAGCAAGATATAAAGGGGTTACCAAGGCGCTAGTAGTAAGTAAGCCAATAGCGATTTTCTATCCCGGGGATGGAAAATCCTAATTGGTTAGCTCTACAAGCAATATTGGCAGAATGCCCAGAAAGTAGCAGGTGACGCGCTCTAGCACCGTCACAAGATCGACAATTATAAGCCTGGGTAACTTGCCATATTACATCTAATTTAATTAATTAATTAAATTACTGTTTATTACTAAATCCTTCGTTCTTTCTACAAGTACCTTTTAAAATAACTTCTTAACTACCTACTTAAGCTATTACTATAACGGTAATATTATCAAGCTAAGCTAATTGGGATAAATAGATCAACTTTATTAGGCTTTAAGCCAGAACGGGAGATATATAGAAGTACGTCAACCCCTTAACTAAATAGGATTAGTTACCCTAACTACTTAAACTAGTCTTTCCTAGGCCTTAAGATATAAAGCTAGGAATAACCTTCTATACGGCTCTATTTAAGGATAAGAAGGATAAGCTTTAAATTCCCTACAAAAGGTATAAAATAGTAGAGAAGGAATATAAAAAGTAAAAGGTAGCTTTAACCTCTTTATAAAGCTATATTACTAGTATAGTAGCTAGAAACCTTAATACTTATATATTAGATATTAACTTAGTATATAATACCCTAGTAGCTCTTAAGGAGAGGGTTGCCCCTACTAATACTATATATTAGCTTTATCTATTTACTTATTACGCTAAGGTTAAGAAAGGCCTAAAGAACTAAAACTTTAAAGCCTAGCTATAGTAGTAAGAAAAGACATATAACAATTATTAGAAGATTAATCTACTGGATATATAAGGCGATCAAGTAATTAAAGACCTTTTACTAGCTATAGAGCTAGTATTATTAAATTAGGCCTTAATGTAAAGGGTTAAATGTAATAAATATAACTACAGCAATAGTGTTAGGTGACGAAGTCACCTCGCCTATATATATTGTTCCGCACAGCCGTGACTGGTATCTTACCAGTCACTCGCTTACCTTTTGGGGTTTATGCTATGGCTGGGTGGTACGGAGCCTGTCACCTCACAAATAGCAGCATCTAGCGTACTAGCAATTAGTAAAAGGGTTAAAGGAGCAGCAGTAGAGTAGGTGCCTCTACGGCTGCGCGTACTACTATAAGTAGGAGTTTTAATAGGGGGTAAGGTCTTAGCAGGGGGGGGGAGGCGTAGTAGTGCGGGCGGGGATAGTACGAGAATAAAGCTATGCGGATATTAGCAATATCTATATTATTAACATGTGGATACCATACCTTTTTAGTAGGCGTTTTAGCTAGATTATTAGCAGAAGCTAATTTTACGCATTTTCTACCCTAAAGTATAACTAGCTCCGGATTTAGTAAACTTTTTTATATACGTATTAGCTGACAGAATAATAGTATACTATTAGCACGTACCTTTTCGCATAACCTACTACGTATACAATATCTTAAGCATGTACCCCTAAAATAAGGCCTAGAGTCCTTTTTGTAAACGTGGCATTTATAGCTATACTTCTTATATAGAATATATAGCGGATTACGCAGCTTACTAAAGCTACCCTTTATATTCTCCTAAATGTTAGCTTTAGAGTATACCATTTATTTACTAACGGCACTTCTTTAACACCTTGCCAATCAGCACAGCGAAATCTAACACTTTACTGATGGCGTGCTGGAGGTCTTCAGCTCTCTATTTTGAATCCAATCCTCTTCGAAATATTTCCAAGCTTCAAATTGCGGTTCAGCTCTTGAAAATTCTATTCAAGCTGGAACTGATACGCCTTTCCTTCTAGGTAGGTCGAGCTCCGGATTCTAAAGCCAGTTTGACCGTGATTTTCTCATCTTGCGTACAATTGGCACACTCCATTATACACAAATTGACATGGTTTCTTAAGCTCCAATTTGATCTTTAATCATACTTAAGAGCTACTTAGTGGCGTGCCAGTAGCGACTAAAACGCTCTTGTAGAATGTCCTCTCCTGGACACTGGCATCTTGAGATTTTCGGCTCCTCAGATCTTCAAGCTCACTTCTTCATGGCCGAGAAATCCAACTTTCTGGCCACCTTATCCGCCCTGCCCTCTTCAATCTCGCCGCCTCTCCTCTTCAAATCCTCCGCCATCTTCTTCGGTCCGCCCGCATTGCGCGGTAGGTTCTGCTTCAGCGTCGGTTTCGGTGCCGCCTGCCAATATGGGTGCTCTAGCGCCTGGCGCGCCGTGGCTCTTTTCCTCGGATCTAGCGTGCACATTGTCCGCAGCATGTCGATACCGTCATCACCTAGCATGCCGAATTTCTGCTTCCACCAGGCCAGGGGCAGCGGGCGCTTAATCTGTTCTTTTGAGGGAGCAACATAGTATTCTAACTTTGAGACACCAGGCCATACCTCCTCCGTCGGAGACCCAAACACCTCGGCGATGCGGTCCAGCTGCTCGAGATCCGTCTCACTGGGCAAGAAGAACTCGCGGATCGCTAGTTCCGCGATGACGATGCCCATACTCCAGACATCGACCGCTCCGCCATAGTGCTTTGCGCCATATAGCAGTTCTGGTGGGCGGTAGAAGCGTGTGATGACGTTACACGTCATGTTCCTATACGGATCCGCAAAGCTGCGCGCAAGACCAAAATCCGCAAGCTTGACCTCGCCGTCCGCAGCGATGAGCAAGTTGTTCCCCTTGATATCGCGGTGCAGCACGTAGTTCTCGTGGCAGAACCACACAGCGCGTGCCAGCATCCCTGCCCATGCTTTCACATCAGCGGGGCCGTAGCTGACGTCTTTATTCTTCCAAAGCGTCTCGAGGTCACCAAGAGGTAGGTGCTCGAGGACTAGATTGAGGTTTTGGTCGCGGGTGGAGAAGACAGCATGTAGTTTGATAATGTTGGGGTGAGAAAGTTCTTGCAGATGTTTCACTTCACGGACAGCATCCATAGCGAGACCATCTTTGTATTCGGCGTTTACTTTTATCTTTTTGATAGCAACAAGGCTGGAAGGGTCGGATACGAGGTGGCCGGAGTAGACAACCGCGTAGGTACCCTCACCAAGGCGACCGCCTTGGAGCCGTTAATATGGTGTAAAGAATATCCTAGGATAGGTCTGCCCACCTTGTACATATTTTTGTCGTATCTGAGCGTTAAGCTGCTCGGACAAATCTTGGGGGCCATCGTTGCTCGGAGGAGGCGCGTTAGATGGAGCGGAGCTGTTGCTATTATTTAAGATCGTGAGCGCCTTTGCCTTTGCAGGGATCGCATTAGCGCTGGCGGGAGCAGGCTTGGGAGCATCTGCTGGTGATAAAGCCATGGCGATAGTATAAGGAAGGAGGATCTCAGAGGGTGAGCTGATTATTGAAACACTGTGGCAGAGATAATTCACGAAGGGAGGCGGAACGTCAAGCGCTCAGGAAGGCTGTTCTGCGATATCATGCTTTAGAGCATAAAAAAAGAGTGAACAAGCAAAGTTGGCTTCAAACGGTCTTGGATGCCTATAGTCCTGCTCCCAACATGGCGTTGTGTGGCTTTGATGCTGAAGAATCTGATTCATAATTCGTCTTTGAGGTCCCCATGGCTTGGCATCTTCAAAAAGTTCGCTCGGTCCATGTTGAACACCTCCAGCACAACCTCCGACGCTATTTAACACCACCACCTCTATCACAAGGTCATTGAAGCCAATAATCTTACGCTTCGGGGTACACCGCAACCCTAATTTTCTCCACCGCACCCAATGTTAACCACTCACCCTTCTAGGCCTTTCATTCAGTCATCATGATCCTCCGACGAACCTTCAAACTCACTACCGCACCTTCAAACCCCTTGCACCAATGCCTCCGACACCTACACCACCGCATCCCCATCCGACCCATACCGGCTCCCACGCCTTTTGTCCCGGACCCGCAAACCTTCCTCACAGTAATCGGGCGCGGCCTCGCCCAACACGCCGCCAAGATCCCCTCCTGGGAAGCGCTCTTCACGTTGTCCTCGCAGCAGCTGCGCGAGTTAGGCGTCGAGCCCGCGCGCAGCCGCCGCTACCTGCTGCAGTGGCGCGAGAAGTTCCGCAACGGCGAGTACGGCGTCGGCGGCGAGCTGCAGCACGTCAGCGACGGCGTGGCGGAGATGAGACTGGTTGAAGCGCCCGTGCCGGCGAGGAGGGCCTCGCGGCGAACGATGGTGGCCACGGCGACGCATACGCCTGGCACGAGGAAGCTTGTCGTGAACGTGCCTGTGGGGAGTACGACGCCGGTGGAGCCGCTGGACAAGGCTAAGCCTGTGGCGGGTGTGAAGGTTAAGGGCGCGAGGATGATCGTCGGACCGCATATTGAACCAATTAAAGGAACCCAGGGATTGGGCATGAGGCTCAAGATTAAAGAGGGTCTCTGGGAGGTGCGGAGGGGACATAAAGTTGATGGAGGCGAAAGGAGGAGAGCAGAGGTAAGGGCAAAGAAACGGGCTGAGGAGAATAAGGAGAATAGGAGGTAGAGAAGAAATGCTAGGGATGGCAATGCTGTTTAGGCGAAGGGATTGTATCATATTGTATGTCCACTGCGCTGGAAAAACCTCATTGTCCGGAAACTCGTCATTTGTGGAGTTGGAGAGATCAAGGCATAGGAATGCGGATGATCTTATGGTTTGTTCTCAAATTCCGTATGAAATCTCAATCAATTAATATTACAATACCTGACCTGTCAGGCCCTCTCCACGATTCCCTTTATCTCGTAACCAGACGTCCACCAATTAGCGTTTGGTTACATTAGCTACGGTAGTGGACGTCTGGGGGCATCTAGAATTTTCGCTAGCGTATGGGATTCTCATACAAAAGTTAGCGCCATATAAACACACAAATCATTAACTCTACCACCAACTAGCCCCTTTATTAATAAAAGCTCGACGTTACGTTTATTAGCTTATTAAGGTGATTTAGAGGGTGCTTCTTACTAAATTTTATCCGCCTCCTAATACCAAAATAAGGCTAGACATAATCATTCACCTAAAAACCTGTTAAAGGCCACCTAAAGGCCTCTACCAACTCGGATACAACTATAAAGCTCTATAGGAAGGCCCTACATAAAGTTCTGTGGTGGAGGGTACTATTCGTCGTCATTGCTGAGTAGAGGCCTGCGGACAGCTCTACGTACAGCTCTGCATACGGTTCTACGTACGGCTCTATGTACGGCTCTACATACAAAGGCTCTGCGTACAAAGGCTCTGCGTAGCTATAATTATAATTATTAGAATTTGCAGGTACCTTTATAATGGCTTTAGGGGGTTAAACAAAGCTTTATGCAGAGCCTCTATACGTAGAGCTGTACCTTATCTAGCTACCAAGCCTTTCTTATCCCTTAACACGCTGATTTAAGTCCTACTGTTATCGATAAGAAATAGCCAATTAAATCAATTTAAATAAGGCTATACTTATTGTTTTGATTCTAGTGTTCTACACGGACCACTTAATCTTAGGACGTAAGCGTGTTCAGGGATAGTTAAGTGCTTAAAGTATAATAATAATTTACCCACTAAACATTGGGCATAAAAAATAATATAGCGTTCTTTACTAGCGTTCTTTTAGCACTTCTACTTACTAGGAATTTTTATAAGAGTTATAGGTATCTATATAATTTGCCTTAAAGTAAGTATATTCCTCTTATTCTGCTAGCTACTTACTAAAATTCTAACCCGTACTAGACCTTCTACACCCTCAACCCAAAGGTAGTGTAGGTGGGTCTTATAGGTTAATGCACGCTCGGCATCCGAACTGGGTATTTTCTTACTTAAATAATCGATCAACAGTAAGCTATTTAAGGCATATCCTATTAGATATAGGGTAATATAAGGCTGTAGATTTCGAATTTGGTATTATTAGAAGCGTGTATAACTTCCTTCTACTGCTATTACTGCTTTACAACGTTTTCTTATGCCAGTAATAAGATCCTCAAGTTTATCGCTAGTAATTATATCCCATGCCTCCAGAACTACTGCAGCTCGCGGCGTAATTTTATGTATAGGGGTGGTGGGGTTAATTGGTGAGTTTATTTTGGTTAAACTGTATATTTCGTATTACCTTAGTAGCAGGGTGGCCGATCCGCGGACCCACCTATAGGGGGGTAACATTAATGCCTTAGACGCCCCCCTGCTAGTACCGGTTAAGAAATAAGCAAGTCTAAAGTGATATAGCGGGACCAGGTTATTTTGTTTACCATACTAGCAAAGGGGGCGTCTAACCCATTTATGTTACCCCCTTATACACTACCTTTAGGTTAAGGGTGTAACGAAGGTTTTCTTAAAACGGTTTGGCGTGATAGTAAAACCTCAGTAGAAGGTCTGACTCGAGATAAAATTCCCTATTTGTGTTACAATAATCACAGATCTCCCCTAAGCACCACTATATCAATCTAATCCCTTTTTACTCTTATCTAGCATATCTACGCCCACAGATCTAATCTATCCATTATTTCGCTGGGCCACTCCCATCTCTAACTAAACTATTTAATTATTAGTATATATCTAGCCAGTGCAGACTAGCCAACTTACTTATTTCACATTTGTCCCAAGAATCCGGGCTTACTGGCCTTCTAGTCCGATAAGCTGGCCCGGCGTACTGCGGTATCTAGATCACGTTTCTGCGCTATAAGGTTAGCAAACTATATAGCGGAAGACTATAGTAATATTAGTATAAAGTAGTAGATTTAAAAAGGGGGGAAGCCTAAGTTGGGAGGGAAATGGTTACAAAAGCATAGTTCTAAAAAATAAAGGAAAAGAAAACAATAGAGAGAGATAAGAAAAGTAAGAATAGCTTAAAGAGTTCATAATATGGGAGTTTAAGTTAGAATTGTAGAGAGCCCATTATATACCCTTCTTCCCCGCTTATCGGCGGCGGCGCCCGCCATCTCGTTGCCTTTCGCATTGCTAGACATCTTGGTTTAATAGCTAGGGGGACAAAATATCTTTTCTTCTTAACTGGTCATGGTGAAATATTTTTCAAGATAATCTCAATGCTGTCGTTGAGCTTTTATATACCAAGTAGCTAAATCACTAAGGTGACATCGCAAGAAATAAGGAATGCCTAGGAAAATCCTCCCCTTAGATAACCATAACTCCCCCCGTATATAGAATCGGCTTCCGCTTTTTCGCGCACACAAAAGTTTAAGGGTATGTTTGGTTGCAAACTTTAGCTCTAGATCGATTTGATTCTAATTCTAAAGCGATCGTTTGGTCAAAACCCTTAGAACTAGAATTCAGCCATAAATATTTTGGCGTTCCTTTGACCGCCTTAAAAAAACGCTAAATTTTGACATGCTTTACTCCAAGAGGTAGTTAAAATGGAGCTCTTGGCGTTAGTTCAATATAGAGGCCTTTAGCACCACCTCTAGAATTAGGGTATATTTAGTTACAAAACTATTAGATTAAATCTAAACTAAAAGTCTGGTAGAAAGGACGCATTCCTTTCTAATTTGTCCCGCGTTTGTGGCTTTACAAATTATACAGGCGTTTATAATTTAAAGGCTTTAGTTTAGAAGCCGTATATATAGTAAAACCTTATTATACTGTTTAGCTCGGTAGTAGGGGGTTTAAACGTTATGCTGTATAGAAACGTTATATTACAAGCTTACTTATTAATTGCTATAAGGGGCTAAATTAACTCTTCTCTCCATCTATAACTACTTAAAGAAGCTTATAATAGTTGTCTGCTTTACTTACACAACTTAGTGGCCTTAAATTACCCTCTCTGCCTTTATAAGAGCTATAATTAGAGTTTTATTACCCTTCTCTTACTGCCCCTTATAGAGCTTAAGGCGCTCTAGCGCATTTAAAGCCTTATTAAGCTTAATAACTTGTGGCTTAACCTTATTATTGCTTTCCTTATTATCTAGCGTATTATATAAAGCTATAATTAAGGCCTTAATTGCTTCCTGTAATAAGGAGGCCTTAAGCTCTATTAAAGCATCCTCCCTATTTAGATTAATAAAGTTACTAATAGCTATTAATTAATTAATTAACCCTACCTGACTAAGCCGCTATAAATATACCTCTAATTTGGCCTTAAGTTAAGGCTTGCTACACCCGCTTGGCGCACTCTAGGGGCCCTTATAGGGCCTAAAGATTGTTAAATATATAAAGCAATTTATTACGGTTTAAGGGCTAATTTTATACTATGCTGTAATGGTCCATTAAACAGCCCTAAGTATATTTATTGTCTTAAGGGGGTTCCTATCTTATTCCACCTAATCTACTATATAGGACAGCCAGTAGCGGCGGTAATAGGCTTTAAAGGTTTAAATTATACCCTAATCTAGAGGCTAATAGAGAGAGGTAATGTTTTTAGGTAGAAATTTAACCCTAGTGTTAAGCAAGCTAGCGTGCTCTAATATTGTAAGCATATCCCTAGTATGGCCAAGAGCGGAATTAATAAGTAGGAGAACCTTCCTGCCACCTATTAAGCCGTTAAACCACTTAATATAATTAAGGAATATTAACGCCATTATCTATGCCTTCTTATTAAACCTCTAGGCGAAGTTAAGGCCCCTTAAGTTACTACGCTGCGTACTAAAATATTAAGGATTTTTCGCTCTTCTAATAATCTACAGGGGTATAATATAGCTGCCGTCTGCGTTGCTGTAGTAGATAGTTATAATACGCTCCTGTTGTTACGGACAGCTTAAGTACGATGTTACGACTACTTGGAGAAGAGTTGGAGGAAGCTAGTTGGTTAATACGGGCACAGTCCAGAATGGATCTAGTGGAACTATATAATGAGGAATAGTAGCTAAGGTCACGTAGTGTAATCTATATAATCTGTATAATCTGTGTAATCTGTGTAGAGTAGATAGAGCACACGTACCTTATAGAGCGAAGGGATTTCTTAGGCGTATAATTGTGTATTTAAAGGACCATAGTCCCTACTTAGATAGTTCTCTTTTTATAGTAAATCTTAGAATATAATTAGAGTTAATCTATTAGGCAACCACTCCACTAGTTGTTATTATGTTATTAAACTGTTCTTACCTATATACCTAGCCTAATAATAGGACCCACCGTAGTTCCTACTACAAGGTTCCGTTACACATTTACTACTAAGGTTATAGTATTAAATAAGGTTGAACAATATACCACCCAAAGCACCAGTTATAACAATATTAACGGCAGCCACGACCTTAGGGTTAGGAGACACTAGTATAGCAGATACCAACTTACAAGTAGTTACGCGAGGTCAGTTATAAGAAATGGTTGATCGCTTATAAGATAATACTAGGATACTTAAAGAACGCATTAGTAGAATTGGAGTAGTAAAGGTTAAGTTACCTTTAATTAAACGGTTTTTAGGAGAGAAGTTAAAGCTTAAAGGGTTTCTTACGCAGATGCACTTTAAGGTTATATAAGAAGGAGCGAAGTTAGCAATACCTACGGATTAGGTAGCATACGCGGGACTGTTCTTAATAGGAAAAGCTCTAGAGTGGTTTAAGCCTTACCTTACAGAGATATAAGTAAACAGTATAACAACTACTAACCCAGACATATGGTATGTGTTTGTAAGTTGGAATGGATTTGCAGAACGGTTAACGTAAATATTTGGAGACCCTAAAGTAACCATAATAGCGGAATAAAAACTTTAGAACTTAGTACAGCGCACTTTAGTAATTAAGTATACAACGCAGTTTTAAACACTAGCTATATAGGTTGAGTGGAACGACAGGGCGCTTATAGCATAGTATAAATAGGGACTTAAGGCTAAAGTCCAGGACATAATTATCCTAATAGAAGATGCGGATACTCTAAGGGAGTTAATAGACCAGTTAATAAAGATTAATAATAGGATCTATTAAAGGGAACAAGCTAAGAAAGGGCAAAATAGAGTTCTATAGTTGTATAAGGCGCGGAGTACGCAATAACCAATATAGAGTTAAAAACTATGGAATGGCGCAGAGCTAATAGACCTAAGCGGTACTAAAGAGTCTAAGAGGTGGATAAAGAAACTATAGAAACCTAGGGGTTAAGGATCTAGTAATTATAGAACCCTAAAGTAGAGGCTAAACCAGGGATCTTAGCAGCAGAAGATGTTTAGGTGGACTCTATAGTAAAGCTAGTGGTTTAAAGATAGAGCTTATATAAATTGCGGAAAACAGGGTTATTTTGCTAGAGATTGTAGAGGTAGTTAAAGTAATTATGTAGTAAAGGGAACAAGACTAGCAGACGGCATATATATATAAAAGGATAATAGTGCACTGTAAGGAACAAAAGAGTGTTCAATTAATAGTTTTGCGTTTTGTTATAATAACGCATACTAAATTTATAAGGACGCTAAGTATAGCATAAGCTATTAGCTGTAGGAACCATTGTTATCTAAGTTTAAAGAAACTAACAAACCAGCTCATAGATTAGACATTAAAGACAATAAGTTTAATATAGGCGAAGCATTTACCAACAATAAGGTAATAAAGGCAGCTTACTAGGAGTATACAGACCTTAGAAAAGTTAAAATAGAAGTAGAGACTAAAACCACTACAGAGCAAGGTTTAGTAATGGGTATTATAACACCGTTGGATACAATTTCCATCGCTTTATAAGACAAAAGGAGTAATGTTTAGAAGAAACTAAGCAAGCAGATAACTGCTAGTGCTAGCTTATTACTTAATAAAGGCAAAAGGCCACAGGTCCAAGACTCTTAAGACAAGATAAGAAAGGCTCTAGACTTATAAAATATAACAAGAATAGCTTAAGAGCCTACAACGGACGAAAACTAATGGGAAAGAGCAGCAACTTAGTTTAGTAATAAACGAATAAGTATAGGACGCAAGTTTAAAAACCAAAAGTTCGGAGAATAAGTAAGGACATTATTAGGTAGCTAAGATTTTAAAGAATAAATAAGGACTATAACAGTTCTAGGTAAATATAGTGTTCAACCTAAAGATTAAAAAGTTAATACTAAGATTAGGAAGTAAGATAACTTTAAAGATCTAGCTATAAAACATAGAAAACAAGAAACTATAGATAAGTTTAGATATAGAATTATTATATAGCAAGAGCAAAAGCTAGATAAGAGGTTAGCTATGCTAGGTTGTATAAGGGACAGAGCATCCATATAAAGAATTACTAATAGGCCTAAGGCAGGGACGCCTAAAGCAAAGTAGTTAAATAAACTGGAATAAGAAGAGGATCTAGGGATTCTAACTAGGTTTAAAGAAAGACACACTAAGGGATATTATAATGCAGTAATAACAAGGTACTTTCTAATAGATAAACCATACACACTAAACCAGTTGTACGGAAAGTGGTATAGGCAAAAAAGCAATAACAAATAGGCAGATTTCTATATGTGGCTAGACAAGAAAGTTATCTAAAACTAACCTATTACAGAAAAGCGCATAAATCACATTAAAGGAGCGTTAATTATAATATTAAGGAACCTAGAAGAAGGATCCAGGGACTAGAGAAGTAAATAACAAATCTTAGTACCCGTAGAAGAAAGACCGACAGTTAGATTAGCTAGATAGAGGTTTAAACTTAAAAGTAAAGATAAGCTAAGAGTAGACCTAAGTTACTTAGCGTATTATACACTATTATGGATAGCTTGTATGGATGACGTATGCAATATATATAGAGTACTAAAAGATAAGAACCGGAAGTACCTATTAAGGATATATTGGGCACTAGAAGAAAAGCGGTTTAGGGACGTTAAGTATATATATAGATAGCACCTAGTAGAAGTATAGAGTTAAGGGGACCTAATACTTTAACCAGGAAGATTCCTTACGGAAAAATGCCTAAACAGATAATAGTGGTGGAAGTGCCTAGAAAATACTTGTCTATAGTATATAGAGGACAAAAAATAAACTAAGTATTAGCTAAAGTTAGATTAAGTACAAGTAGGATTAAGTAGCTAATAGTTGGGAAAAGGGAAGGTGTATAGGACTAAAGGGAACTAGTGTTAGAGCCTTAAACCCTTAAAGGAATTTAAAAACAATACCTAAATTTATAAGTTAAGTGGCAAGATTAGCAGTTTAAAGCGTTAATAAATAGTAGAGTAATAAGGAACCACATATCACTAGTAATAGTGGAAAGGATAGGGTTACTATATAGATAAAAGGAATACCTATATCTACTTATAACAATTTTAGGAGATTAAATAGCCTATAGAGGAGGCATTATTAATCTCAAAATAGGACCTATTTAGTTAACTATTAAAGGGAGACCAGTTAGAATGTCTTTTAATATCCTACTATTAGGATAGGACAAGGCGATACTAGGAATGCCTTAGTTATAGGAATATAATCTAAAGATTGATTGGGTTACAGGTCAGGTCAATATTAGAGATACTTAATAATATAAAATGCGACAGCAAACCAAGTTAGTATGGTACCAAGTAGGAGTAATATATAAAGAGACTGAGCGAGGCTTAAGTTATATACTAAAGAGATACCATAAGTATGGCAAAAAGTTATGGTTACTAGAAAGTAAAAAGCTATTAGAGTATATAGTATAGGACCATAAGATAGAGTTAAAAGAAGAAATAAGTTTAAAGTTCTTTCTAATCTATAAGCTTACTAAAACCAAGTTAGTAGCACTTAAAGAGTTTGTCTAGGAGAACTTATAAAAGGGATATATTAGACTATTGTAGTTATTAGCAGGATATCCAGTATTATTTATCCCAAAGAAAAATAGAAAACTTAGGATGTGTATAGACTATAGATAGTTAAATAGCATTACTAGGAAGGATAGATATCATTTACCTTTAATTAGCAAAATCTAAGACAGAATAGGCAATGCGTAAATCTTTACAAAGATAGATCTAAGGTAGGTATACCATTAGATTAGGATTAAGGAAGGTAATAAATAGAAAGCAGCTTTTAGGTTAAAGGAAGGACTATATAAACTATTAGTTATGCAATTTAGGCTTATAAACGTACTAGCAACGTTCTAGAAGCGAATTAATAGTGTGTTAGAAGAACACTTAGATAAGTTTATTATGGCATACCTTAATAACATTATTATCTACTTAGAGAATAAGGAAGAATATAGAGAACATATTAAATAGGTTTTAAAGAGACTATAGAAAGAACAAATGCTAGTAATAATTAAGAAATGCGAGTTTTTTACAAGAAAGACCAATTTTATAGGATTTATTATTGAACTAGAAAAAATTAGTATAGACCTAAAGAAAGTCAAAGCTATAGTAAGTTGGTAAGAACCAGAGAACGTTATACAGTTAAGGTTATTTCTAGGGTTTTGCAACTACTATAGGAGGTTTATAGTATAATGGTTAAAAAGTATTAAGCCATTTATAAGGTTAACAAAGAAAGAGAAACTATAGGTTTAGGATAGTAAGCAGAAGAAGCTATTCTAAGAACTTAAGGAGATATTTACCTAGAAACTAGTCCTTAAGATCTATTAACCAAAGTTAGACACGGTTGTTAAGATAGATATATTAGACTTCGCACTAGGAGCATATTTACTATAGAAGTACTAGGACGCATAGCATCTAGTAGCATACTATAGTTAGAAGATAACACCACCAGAATTAAACTACGATATCTATAATAAGGAGTTATTAGGTATAGTTATAGCATTTAAGGAATAGAGAGTATTCTTATAAGGCATAGAGAAACTATTTATAGTTAAGACAGACTATAAAAACCTTATAGGATTCCTAATAACAAAGGAACTTAACTAAAGATAGGTTAGATGGGCGGAAATGCTTATAAAATACTATTTCAAAATTTAGTATACTAAAGGTATAGATAATATACAAGTAGACGCTCTAAGCAGAAAAGCTAAACTATAGAATAACGACAAGCCATTAGGAGCATTGTTGCGAAAAGATATAGATAGATTAATTAGGTACAATTATCTAAAGGTCACAGTAACTAGAGAAAGATAGGTTTATAAGTTACCAGAGAGTAATTAGTTATAAAGGATCTAAAAAGTACAGGTAGAGGATTTAGACTTAGAGTAATATAAGAATAAAAAAGCTACTTATATTCTAAGGTTAATTGCAGAGGAGTTTATAAAAGAGTTTTATAAAGGAATGACATAAGGATACAACGGAGCTATAGGCTTAGTATTAAGACTTTAAGAGAAGTATATTATTTAAGGAATCTAGAGGTTAGCGAGATAAGTTATAAAAGAGTGTCTAAATTGCTAAAGAAACAAACCAATAAGGTATAAGCTGTATAGAGGGCTATAACCTATTAAAACACCAGAAAGACCATAGGAGGTTATATTATAGGACTTTATTATTAAGTTACCAAAGTTAAGAGATCCTATTATAGGATAAAATCATAACGCGATCTTAGTGATAGTAGATAAGCTTATAAAGTGGGGATACTTTATAGTATACATTAAAGAGATATTAGCAGAAGATGTCGCTAGAATCTATATAAGGGAAGTGTTCGCAAGACATAGAGCACTAGATAAGATTATATTGGACAGAGATCTAAGATTTATAATAGTATTTTAGGAAGTATTTCTAGCAGAATAAGGAGTTCGCGCAGTAACCTCTATAGCATATCATCCGCAGACAGATGGATAGATAGAAAGGCTAAACTAGACACTAGAATAGTATCTAAGGCATTATATTAATTATACACAAAATAATTGGGTATTGTTATTACCAGTTATATAGTTTATATACAATACAACACTATAAGAAGGAATGGGAACATTACCATTTAAGGCAAACTACGGATACAAGCTAAGAACATCGTTGTCACTATATTAAGTAAAGAAAACGAGTAGCACAGCTAAATAAAGAATGGAGACAATAGTAAATCTTTATACAGACTTTACGGAAACAGCCAAACTAGTATAGTAAAGGATAAAAAGGTACTATAATACTAAGAGATCTAAGGGACCAGATCTTAAGGAGGGAGATAAAGTGTGGCTACTATACAAAAATTTTAAGAGTTAATAACTAAGTAAAAAGTTAGACTATGTTAGACTAGGACCTTTTAAAATTAAGTAAAGAATTTTATTGGTTACGTATAAGTTAAACCTACTAGCTAAAATAAAAATCTACCTTATATAGTATATTGCAATGCTAGAGCTAGCACACAGGAATATTAAGCTATTAGTTTACAAGGCAGACACGTATAGAGGGTAAGAGGAAGATAAGTGGCAAGTTTTAAAAATTATTGGTTATAAGGATGTAGATAACGAAACATAGTATAAAGTAAAGTGGATAGGCTATAGCGAAACTACCTAGGAACTACTAAGCAACCTAAAGAATGCTATAGGAAAGGTAAAGGAGTATTAGAAAAAAGTAGGTTAGGCAGCATTAATAAGAAAGGATTGCTAAAAAATAAGTTACCTAAGGGGGACCTAAGAGGAGCAATTGCCGAGCTACTTGGAGTTGTTTCCCTTATAGGAGGAAAGCTAGTCCTTTTATTACCTAGCTTATTAAGACCCTATTAAACAAGTTTCTACTCCTTAGAACAAACCTTCTTATAAACCTTCTTAAGACAAAGAAGACGTGCTAAGGTAGACAAGTACGCCTTATAAGCAGCGCGAGTACGCTAAAGCTCCGTAAGGGAGGCAGAGAGCTTATTATTAAGCTTTATAGTGGTAGATTAAATACGAGACCCTATAATAGGTTACTTAAGGAACTAGAAAACTATTAAGAGTTATAGGACGCGCATATTTAGCGTTAGAGATAGAGCGAACGTTATAGGACGGTTAAATATTTGCTTTAGTGCACTCCGAATAAAAGGATAGTTATTAGGCAGTAGAACTCGCCAGTATAATATAGACTAGCCCCTCTTTCACACAATAAGAATATAGAGACGGCATTATCTTACCCAGAGACAAGATTATAGCAACGGTGCAAGACCAGCAAGCTATAGAAGAAGAAGAGGATACTTTAGGTATAATAAGTAAGGATATTAACCAGACTAATTAAACGGACATTATACCTCTAGTAGACAACTTAGAGATGTTAGGAATCTTTAAGGATAAAGATAAAGAGGAGGGAGATAGTGTTACGGACAGCTTAAGTATAATGTTATAACTACTTGGAGAAAAGTTGGAGGAAGCTAGTTAGTTAATACAGGCATAGTCTAGAATGGATTTAGTAGAACTATATAACGAGGAATAGTAGCTAAGGTTATATAGTGTGATCTATATAATCTATATAATCTATATAATCTGTGTAGAGTAGATAGAGTACACGTACCTTACAGAGTGAAGGGATTTCTTAGGCGTATAATTGTGTATTTAAAGGACTACAGTCCCTACCTAGATAGTTCTCTCTTTGTAGTAAATCTTAGAATATAATTGGAGTTAATCTATTGGGCAACCACTCCACTAGTTATTATTACGTTGTTGAACTGTTCTTACCTATATACCTAGCCTAATAATAGGACCCACCGTAGTTTCTGCTATAAGGTTCCGTTACACCTGTTAACCTAAATTAGATTATCTTGCCACCTGACTTAGTTACCTACCCCTTGACTTGGTAACTGACTTGTTTACTAACTCCCTATTACGCACCCCTGCACTAATATTATGTATATATAGTTTCTTTTCTTTTATAGATTAATTAATATATAAGTTCTTCTTTCCTAATATGCGCACGGACTTTAGATCAATAGCTTCTTCTGCTTTTTAGTACCTAATTACCCTATAGTTATAAGTCCTATATCTGGCGTGGCCTTATATAAAAGCCCTACCTTATCTATATTATATATGTCTTAATTTAGGTATATATCTATAATAACCCTAAGCTCTTATATATGTTCCTTAGCGCCCTTTATATCTATTAACCTAGCCTTGCTATATAGCTTCCGTCTTAATATTTAATTCCTCTTTTTAAAGTTATTAACCTAACCACTTAAGAAGCTAGGCTGTTATTGACCCTAATAACACGCTATTATATTCTAAAGCTTTATTGCCATAGCCTATATAAAGTCGCTAGTAATGAGTATATTAGCAGCCTATATTTACTGTTATTATTTAAATAGCACTTCTTTAAGCTTAGATTATTAGGAGCTTTACGCCTCTTAAAGCCCTCCTAGCCGCGTTAAAGGACAAGTAAATTAAGGTATTTATATTTAGGCTTTAAGGAGTCTAATATAATAGACTGTTAAATAGGGCGTTAAAATTAATTAGTAAAAAAGCGAGTAGTGTCTCTTTAAGGTTTTCTAGGGTTTTTATGGCAGTATACCCAGATCTACTACCTCTTATGCTCTGAAACACTATAGCGGCAAAGGCGCTTAAGGTCCTTAGACTTCGTTATTATATAGGATAAGAGGGGTGTTAAAGTAATAAATATTAATGGCAGCGGTGCTAGTTTATAGGCTTAAGAATAAGGGGTTAATATATAGCGCTAAATAGGGTTTCTAACACCATAAATAGCTCGCGCTATACCGTTCTTATATAAGAGAGCTTTAAACATAACGGCGTATTAAATTTAAATATAAAGCCTTACACGCCTTATAATAAAATTAACTATTCCCAGCTATTAACTAGTATACTGTAGATAAACGGCGTATCAAGATAACATTAAAACGCGGCTTTAATATAGTAAAGTTGCCAACTTTTTAGTAGATTTTAGCTTTTTTTTAGGCGGTTAGAGGAATATTAAATATTTATAGCTAAAGTTAAGTTAAACTAGAATTTAACCGCATAGTCGCTTTAGAATTAGGTTAGAGCTCTAGATTAACTCCATTCTTATTATAGGACGGGGGCAGTGGCTATAAGATATATGCATTTAAGGAGTCTATAAGACGTTGCGCGATTAATCGTAAGGGTTAAGGGCGTTAGGGGGTGATATACCCACTTATAGCTAACGTAAGCTATACATAAGGTGTATATAAGAGCACGGGGCTCCCCTATAGAGGCCCCTACGGTTAGGTTCCGTAACACTACCCCCCTCCTATTAAGGCGGAGCTCTGGCAATACTGTAATTACTATATATAGGGGGAACGCTTAGGGTATAGACAAGAAGAATAAATATTATTATAGGTGTAATGGGCTTATATAGATGCTTCTAACTTAGGGCTTATACTAGGGTGCTGATCTATAGAGGGGGAAGGAGATTAGGAGATTTGGTAAGGTATAAGGGGGTTGCTAAGGCGCTAGTAGTAGGCGAGCTAATAGCGATTTTCCATCCTGGGGATGGAAATTCTTAATTAGCTAGTTTCTCCTTAGCGTCCAGAATTTAACTAATTAGATAACTTTAACCGCCAGTTAAAGTTTTTAGACATTTTAATATTTTCTAGTTATATAATTGCACTTTATGGTAATCTGCGGCAATCTAATAGTAATTTGCCTTTATATGGTAATATATAAAGGTTTAACTCTATAAGAGCTCCTATAGAGGATTAGGTATAAAATCTCTGCTTAGGCCTAGTTTCTATAGGTTTATATAGTAAAATATAAGGTATCTTTATTACTGCTAGCTCCCCTAAAGTGATAAAGACACCCTATATATATAACAAATTGAAGCCTTTTGGTAAGTTATATATAATTAAGAACGCTACTAAAGATTAATTACAACTTTTACCCTAAAAACCTTAACAATTGTACCCACTATGTTGGAAATGGCCTCTTGCGCTCTCGCCCTTGCTACCAACCTTATTTATACACTAAAGGAGAAACGCTTTAAAGCTATAGCTAAAGTTTTCTGGGTACTCTAGCTAAGAGAACCACTACCGCTAAATAAAGGCCTTTAGCTCTCCAAAAAACTCTTTAATTGGATTTAGATTAGGTAAGTATAGTGGTAAATATACTAGCTTAACACCAAAGGCGTTAAAGAGAGACTGTATTCTTTCTAAATAATAAAAGCTGGCGTTATCTATAACTACTACTAATTGCTTAGTAGGAAAGCGATTACACTATAGTAGAAGAGTATTTACCACCTAGAACTTAAAGCCTTCGCTATTTATCAAGCCCTTGTATACTAAAGCTACTAGTACACTGTTAATTGTATATGTAGGCAGTATATTAAGCCTCCTCTCACCCCAATTATATGGTGTCTATAAGACTGGTATAACACTTAAAGGAGCCTAGCCTGTATTCTATACGCCTGTTTTTAAATCCGTATCTAACTCATCTATAAATACTAGTTAATTGGCGGTATACTGTAATATAATGGCAAAATATATATTATAATTATAAGCGCTACATTTAAGGGCTACCTGGTAATACTTCTTTATATAAGCTACTCTTTAAGCTCTATAACTAGGGGATCTAATTAGCTTACCAGCTTCCTTATCTAGCTAGCTAAATAAAGCTCTTAAAATATTATATAGCGGCTTACTACAACGTTAAACGTATTATAGATTAGCCACTATAACTTATTACTAAAGAGGGTTGGCTTCTCCTCTAGCCGCATTAGTATTACTACAATTATTGGATTGCTTAGTAGGAACTAGCCACTTTTACCATTTAAAGGCGCCTAAGTTAAGCTAAAGATTCGCATGTTCCTCCTAATTAAGGTAATTAAGCGAATTGTATAACTAGTAGTGGAGGCATACTTTGCTCGAGTCGCTCTAAGTCAAAGAAGATCCTTAATTAGGGCGTGCTGATATGGGCCCATTCGCGGAGCCATACTATGGGTAGAAGATAGGTAGAAACCTTACAATATTTTACAACAATTATAACACCATGGAGGAAGATCAATTGTGGACAGCTTTAGGAGCAAGGCACTTACAGCCAAGTACCTGCATATAAGGGTTGCTGGGGCAATTAAATTAAAGCTATATATTTAGAACTTGCCTGGTTTACTAAAGTCTTAATATTAATTTAAAATCGTGTTATAAAATCGTTAATTTGCCTTTAATATAAATCCTCCTTTAAAACGCGTAGCGGCTTAATTAATGGGTGTGTCTCCTTGCCTTTAATGAAATCGACAAAGCCTCCTTCCTCCTTTATTACGTACGCCTCTACCCTTATGGAGCTCTTACTGGGGTGCCCTATAACAGCCGCCAAGACGCGAATACAGCGCTGTTTAGTTAGACTTTACATTAGAGGAGCTTAAGGAAATAGAAAACAATCTAGAAGCTGTAGATAAGGACAATAAGGAAGATACGGAGGCTTAGCTTAACTATATACAAAGTTAGCAGACTTTTTATACGCAGAGCTAATAGGCTTCTTAAAGTCAGATTGGCCGATTAACTTAATTAAGGCCGTATAAGTTACTGTATTTAATATAGGATCCTACCTACCCACAGTTAAATATAATAACACCATAATATTAAGCTATAGCCTCTTAGGCAGCTACTTAAGCTCCTTAGTCTCCTCCATAAAATATAATTAAAGATAAAGAAGAAATAACTCCGCCACCTTGCCTATGCATAGAGAGTAAGATTGATAATATAGGAAGAGCTAGCGGCGGCGTGTTTATTACTTATAATTGTAATATATTAATTTGATATTTAAAGGAGCCAGCGTTTACTAAAACTCTTATTAATGTAAGCCTTTAATGTTATAATCTTTAGCGACTTTAAGTCTTTCCTGTTTATAAGAGGGAGCTGCGTTATTAAGAGTAAGGTATTCGCATTAAGCTCCAGCTAATTAAGGTAAAGGTTAACACTTAGTATATAGGCGTTTATGATATTAGGTTTAATATAGATTCTAAGGTTATAAATTAGTAGTAGAAGATTAATACATAACTTATTATATAGGCTTAATATACTAATAGATATAGTAAGATTAAGGCTCTAACTATTAACCTCTTAATTATATATGCTCTAGATAGAAATTAGCCAGTAGATAGCTCTCGCCTATTAATAATTAATTAACTCTGTAATAAACTTCTAACGCCCTTATAGAGCTTAGAGCTTAATATAATGCCTTGTATACCTACTAGTAGTATTACAAGTCTAATAGGCTTGCGAGTTAAGCTTACTAGGTATTAGCGCTATAAAAAGCACTATCCTAACGCTAATTGGTGTTATATACTTGGCTAGGTGGATATTAAATTAATAGATAAGGACTTATAGAAGTAGGTAACTGGTATTTAGCAAAGTATTGCAAATATTAAGAATCTACCTTATAAGCTTACTACTCGGCTTACTAAGAGAGCGGCGATAAGAGAAAAAAGTGGTAGAAGAGTATACCAATCTGCCTTAAGTAAGGGCTCTATAGTTAATAGCCTAGGCGTTATTAATCACTTTTATATTGGCTCTATAGGCTTAATATTAGATTAGCAAGTTACTCCTATACTAGTAAGCCGACTGCCCTTATTATCCTCACCTATATTACTAATATACCGCCTATAAGGTATTAACCGCGTAAAGAATCTAGAGGAGTTCTTTAAGTATTAGAGGTAAAGTATAGCTGGCAATCTTAACTGGGAGGCTAATATTAAAGCTACGTATAAAGTTATCTGTAATTTAAGGTAGGACTTAGAGCTCCTATATAATAAATCTAATAGCGCTAATCCTATTAAGGAGCTTATTAAGGCTGGTGTTAAATTAGGTATTATAAGACGGCTATAGAAGGACTTAAAGAAGTAGGTAAATAAGCGTTATACGTAGTTTAAGGGGAGTTTTTAAAACAGATAATTAGCAAAATATGGGGTGTCTCTACCACTGCTAGCGCCCCTATAGTAATAGAGACGCCCTATATCTGGGTTCTTTAAGATATAGATTATTGTAATTAGTAAAATATAAGGTATTTTTATTAATGCTAGCTCCCCTAAAGTAATAAAGACACCCTATATATATAATAAATTGAAGCCTTTTAGTGAGTTATATATAGTTAAGAACGCCACTAAAGATTAATTATAACTCTTACCCTAAAAACCTTAACAATCGTACCTATTATGTTGGAAATGGCCTCTCGCGCTTTTGCCCTTGCTACCAACCTCATCTATATACTAAAGGAGGAATTCTTTAAAGCTATAGCTAAAGTTTTCTAGGTACTTTAGCTAAGAGAACCACTACCACTAAATAAAGGCCTTTAGCTCTCTAAAAAACTCTTTAATTGGATTTAGATTAGGTAAGTATAGTAGTAAATATACTAGCTTAACGCCAAAGGTGTTAAAAAGAGACTATATCTTTTCTAAATAATAAAAGCTGGTGTTATCTATAACTACTAGGAAAGCGATTATACTATGGTAGAAGAGTATTTACTACCTAGAACTTAAAGCCTTCGCTATTTATTAAGCCCTTATATACTAAAGCTACCAGTACGCCGTTAATTGTATATATAGGTAGTATATTAAGCCTCCTCTTACCCTAATTATATAGTGTCTATAAGACTGGTATAATACCTAAAGGAGCCTAGCCTGTCTTCTGTATACCTATTTTTAAATCCGCACCTAACTTATCTACAAATACTAGTTAATTGGCGGTATACTGTAATATGATGGTAAAATATATATCGCGATTGTAAGCGCTACGTTTAAGGGCTACCTAGCGACACTTCTTTATATAAGCTACTCTTTAAGCTCTATAACTAGGGGATCTAATTAGCTTACTAGCTTCCTTATTTAGCCAGCCAAATAAAGCTTTTAAAATATTGTATAGCGGCTTACTACAACGTCAAACGTATTGTAGATTAGCCACTGTAACTTATTACTAAAGAGGGTTGGCTTCTCCTCTAGCCGTATTAGTATTACTATAATTATTAGATTGCTTAGTAGGAACTAGCTACCTTTACTATTTAAAGGCGCCTAAGTTAAGCTAAAGATTTGCATGTTCCTCCTAATTGAGGTAATTAAGCAAATTGTATAACTAGTGGTGGAGGTATACTCTGCTTAAGTCGCTCTAAGTTGAAGAAGATCCTTAATTAGGGCGTACTGATATGGGCCCATTCGCGGAGCCATACTATGGGTAGAAGATAGGTAGAAACCTTACAATATTTTATAACAATTATGACACCACGGAGGAAGATCAATTGTGGACAGCTTTAGGAGCAAGGCACTTACAGCTAAGCATGCGGCTTCGCTTTGATTACTATATATAGTTAGTGGCAATCTAGCGAAATTAAATGCCCGTAGCGAATCTGCGATTCGCTTAAGGGGGGGAGGAAGCTGTTACGAAGTTCAAATAGATGAGTTTATTGATGAAAATGGGTTTATAGATTGATGATCTTGTATTGTGTCTTTTTGACCTTGATCTGACGTGTCTTCAGTAACGTGTCTTCGTGCATGTAACTCGTGCACGTGACCTACGCCTTTAGAGAATATAGATTATCTAATACACCCCCTTAGCTTTAAGCTCTTTAAGGTCAAAGCTAGCCACCTTCTTATGTCCGTCAATAAGTCAATTAAACCGTAATCTTATTTAAATCCTTCTGTCTTGCTCTAATACTGTCCCTTAGGTCCTTTAGTTGCTTCTCCTTATCTAGCTACTCCTTAATATCCACTATCCCGATTATATTAACGAAGCTTTAAAACCTCTGCTTGGGTAGGGCCTTTATAAGTCTATTAGCGATCATCTCCTTCGTCACTGTTTATTAAAATCGTACTCGTCTTATTGCGTATTCCTAACGTAGCCAGTATTAATAGATGTCAACGTGTCGGAGCTTCGTGATTAGCTTTGTTGTGTCTTCTGTAATTAGTTAGAGCGTCTGCGTGTTATCGCATTTGATAATTAAGGGCTTGTTTAGGCGTAACGTTATTGCTTTAAACAGCCTACTGATAAAGATAGCTTCCTTTGCTATTTATAATAGGGCTAACAACTCGGCTTCTGTGCTTAATGTTATTACTATACCCTACTTGTTTGCTCTCTAGGCGATCGGCCCCCTAAATAGCTTTATAATGTATCCTTGCAAGCTCTTTCTGTCGACGGAGTTGTCCGCGAATAATACATCACTGGCATAGATAAATAATTGCGCTTTACCTCTACCGTCTCTTCCGTCGTCTCGTCCTTTATTGTGTATTCCTTTGTCTCTCCCTTTACCATTCGTTCCTTCCTTGTCTCCTCTATAGTAGATTGCTCTGCTCCTCGTGCTATATAGGTACTGGATTACTCTGTCTACCACTTAATAGTGCTTTTGGCTTAGGTTCTAATTAAACCTTACCAGCTGTAATACTGCAAAAGCAATATCCGGACGCGTTGTAGTGGCTACATAAAGTATTAAACCCATTTTTCTCTAATATAGCATCGTAGAAGCTGCTTCTCTTAGTAGGGATATAGGACGGACTAGTAGGTCTATATCGGGGGACAGAAGCGTCAGACGGATTAATCGGTGATTAGTAGGGAGGAGTTTAGATTCTGCTATGGGAGTGTCTGGAAGACGCCCTATAAGATCTATCTTATACTAGTTAGCTATCTTCTTAATATAGGCTTCCTAGGATAGCTATAGGAGCCTCTGGCTACAATTACGTAGTACGTAAATTCCTAGGAACTATTTTAGCTCGCTAAGGATACTTATTTAGTATTCCTTACATAGCTCCTTAATTACTTCTTAAGCTTTTTTCTTATCTGTCTTTTGGTAGCAGAAGACAATATTGTTAATATAGAAGAAGACGACTATTCTACCTTTTAGTATAATATACGGCTCCTAAGGTACCTCTTTAAAGCCTAATTCGTTTAACAAGCTCGTGAGATTCTTCTGCTATAATAGTAGTAATTATTGTAGTCCGTACAAGGCTTTTCTTAAGTGTAGTACTTTGTCTGTCTTTCCTTTATTAAACCCTAGCGGTAGCTTTATATAAATAACCTTGTCAAGATCGCAATAGATAAACGTATTAACTATATCTATCTGTGTCGTCTCCAGGTTGAATTTTGCGGTAATTACCATAAGGGTTCGGAAGGTTGTACTAGCTAATATAGTAGCTCTTATAGGTAGGTCTCCTAAAGCCTATTGATTTCCGCATATAACTAAACGTGCCTTGCATTTCTAGAGGAATCTATGCTTGTCTATCTTGTAGACGAATATCTATATTAAGCTAAGGACCTGCTATTCCTTTATATGCTTCTTATCTGTTTCTTAAAACGACCTTATTTAATAATGGGATTGGAGGTGAGCTTATTAAGCCTCTTAGAACTAATCTTGAAGAGGGTGTGTATTAAGGTCCTTAATTGACTAAAGTGGCGGAGGTAAGTTCTTCCTGTGTAATCTAACATTATGTGTTCTGCCTGATTTCAGCTTGCTGTTGTTAAGTTAACTATTGAGGTTAAACTTCCTTCCTGCTATAAAGGCGCCTTAATAGGCTGAGGTGATCCTTTTAGTAACAAAGTCTTTAAACCTATTATTGCTAGCTTTTTTAAATAAGTCTTTAACTAAGTTGTTAAACACCCCTTAAGTGTAAAACCTATTTCCTACTCGGTTAACAGTGTCCTAATTAGTATCTAACTTTATAGGATACTCGATGTAAAAGGTATATAGAGATTCTTCGTCTTCTTTTGTTAGAGGTGGCGTATAATATGCGTCTTTAAGAGCTCTTGCAAGCTTAAGATCTGCTGACTTATTAAAGGTTTAAACTGGCTTATTGACGTTGTTGTCTTCCTCTTGAATTAACAGTTTAAATACTTCGTTATTATCTTTTAGAAGAACCTCGTTCTTAGTTAAGGTCTTAGGGAGTTAAATTTTCTTAATCAGCGTATCTAATTCGGCGTGTAGATCCTTTGAGATGTCCATTTGCTTGCCGTTAAAGAATGTCTTTTTGTTAAAGATAATATCCCTAGTAGAGATAATAATACCTTTGTGCAGGATCTAGATCCTGTAGATATTGGTAGAGTTATAGCCAATAAGGTAGCTGATATGGGCTCGCGGATCTAGCTTGCTTAGTCTTTTTTTCTTTAGTTAGGCATCCGACGTTATCGCGTACGCCCTACAGCTATAGGCTTTTAGGTGCGCTAATTGTGGTTTTCTTAATCTTCTATTTGCTAGGTAGGTATAGAACCTTTCGTATAGCAATTTCCATCCATTGCTTTCCCGTGGCGTTTAATCTTAAAGGTAGACTGTATAGTTAACTATCTCGTTCCATAGGTTATATGGTAGATTGGCAGCAATTCTTATTATACGTCCTTTCTTAATAATTACACCCCCTAAGCGTTCGGCGGTACTGTTCTGTGCTTAGGTATATAGCGCTAAAGGCTTAAAGGTAATCCCTTAGGTCTGTAGCTATTTAAGGGTTCTTTTTTTCCTTAGCTTATTGTCTGACCTAATAGTGTTGACCTTAAGGTTATACCTTAGACAAATCCATTGGATAAAATCTTTAAGTACTTGTAGTGTCTCCTTCTCCTTACTATGCGTTGTTATAAAATATGGGAAGGTTCTTCCTAAAAAGGTATTATAGATGAGTATAACTTGTACAAATCCCGCATATGCTTCCTTAAGGTTAGTCCAGTTAATATGGAGGTTAAGATAAGGTTTATTAATGTTCTGTTTTAAGAACCTTCTTAAGACCTGACGCTTAATTTTAGCGAGACTGTAATGTTAACATTCCGTCATCTTTAGGCCTTGAAGCTTAACTCCTAAGGCGTTGATACCTAAATAATAAAGGCTTATAGGTCCTAGATGACCTAGACGCAGATGCTATAGTTATACATCACCTTTCGCATTTGGGTGAATGTCTCTTAATGATGCTCTGCGCTTCCGTTGGCGGCGTAGCAGTCGGCTTATATTGAACGCTAATAGACTTCCTGGTTGGACGTATTTAATAGTCTATTATCCGTAACGTTCTTTTATTTGATATAGTATTGTATTGTCCTTCTAAACTAGAAGATTGTTGTTTCCTTTATTGTTCTAGAAGTACCCTCGCTTTTAAAGTAAATGGAATGACACTAGATTTGTATTAAAGTCCGTATAGAAGGTAACGTCCTTAAGACGTAGGATTTCTTTGCTCTTGTCTAGTTTTATAACTTGGATAATAACATCGCTATAACCTAGTATAGGCACTTCTAAGCTGCCGGCGGTGATATATTTGTGTCTTAGAGCTTTTCTAAAGTTATAAAAATAAGAGAGATTATTAAAGATATATAGAGTGGTTCCTAAGTCAAGAATAGTTAATAGCTTTAGTAGATAGATTTAACCTATATAATATAATTCTAGAAATATCACATTAGCTTCTCCCTTAATCTTAACTTTCTAGCTCTTGTCCTATTGTTGTTAAGCCTTGTCTTCCTGTTCTTTAAGTCTGATCTTTATAACTTAGTTAGTGAGATTCTTATTCTTTTCTACCTTCTTTAGCACCCTTTTAATGCGAGTATTTCTAATTATAACTCCTTCAGGTCTCTTATCTTTAAATAAATACCAATAGTTTTAAAGGGAATGTCCTTGTTTCTTGTACGCTAAGTATATAGGTAGTAGCTTCTTGTGGGACGTCTCCTTATCTACTAGTGATTTAGCTTTCTTTAAGCGTTTAGTACGTACTAAGGTTCCTTTCCCTAGACCTTTAGTAGTATTAGAGTAATCCATTGTAGCTTGCTCTGTAAAGTCTATATTAAAGGTACTCCCTTTTATAGTAGCATTGGCTTTTTTTAAGGGTATTCTAAGTCCTTCTTGTAGCTTCTTTGCTACTCTGCGGTATTTAGAAGATCTCGACTTCTAAAGGTTATTTAACTCAGTAGTGTACTTTACATAGTAGGCGTTACTAAACGGTTAAATAACTTCTACTAAATCTTGTAGCCAGATTCTATTGGATATTTAAGGGATCTTATACTTCTCTTTTAGGGATATTGCGTGTTCCTATTAATCTAGCCACTGGTTTAATTTTAATAACTATTTAAACCCCTTAAGGGCTTTTATGTACTGGTATTGTACCTTCTTCCTAATAAACGATGAGGTAGGTTCTGTGTTCTTCTTTAGCTAAGATAGCCACTCTTTAACTATTAAGGAAGGGTTAAGCAGTAGCTTCTTCTAAATTAATACTATAGATGTGATCTAGGTGCGGATCTATTAAAGATAATCTTCCTGTTTAAGGAAATACTTTATATCCTGGTTGTAGTATCGTCTGCTGTTCTTGTACGCTTTCTGTTAATTTGTTAAAAGCTATATATATAAGGTTGTATTCTTATTAAAATCTATAACCTTTGAAAGAGGTGGTTTTTTAAATAGACCTTCTTAAGGTGCTTCTATAGCTGGGTTAATATGGGCCTAAATTTGCTGATCTATAAGGGCTTATAATTGCCAGATTTATTACTCCCAGTCTTCTGGTTTATTAAGGATGATCGTGGTTAATGAACTTAATATTAGTGGAGTTATTTTGACTAATAGGCAAAGGAGGATTTTAGATAGTATTTTTGTTGTTAGGATTGTCCTTGTTATTAGGGTTGTCCTGTGATGATTAAGGTAGGATTTCTTGTGGAATCTTGTGGAATCTTGTGGAAGGTTCGTGTTAGAATTGTCCTGCGACACTTGAGGTAGGATTTCTGTTAGAGTCTGCGTCCTTAATAATAAGGTGTCAGAGTCTAACGATAAGGTAGAATTTCTTTAAATAATTGAGTAATAGCTGACTAGCTTCTTAAGTTGGCGGACCGGGCTTATAACTGTCACAAAGTTTAAATAGATGAGTTCATTGATAAAAATGGGTTTATAGATTAATGATCTTGTATCGTGTCTTTTTGACCTTAATCTGACGTGTCTTTAGTAACGTGTCTTCGTGCACGTGACTCGTGCACGTGACCCACGCCTTTAGAGAATACAGATTATCTGACAGAAGCTGGTCGTGCACAAGACTATAGAATTTTCCGCTCGATAAACTCGTTTATTTTGCACACCATAGCCGACGTGGCTAGCGAGGGGCGCCCCTTCGTGACGGAGGCGGTTTGGAGCGTCTCCGGGCAGAACCATCCCACAGAACCAGATTACTTAGCAATTAGTAAGCTCGCACAGGCCACTATCACCAACGTATCCCTTGACACGGCAGGGTCCTTTGCCAAGGTCGCTTATATTCGCGACTCGCTTCAATTGAATATTTATATTAACCCGGCTTTTCCGATTGGTTGATTCTTATCGATAACCTAAGGACCCAAATTGCCGTGTCAAGGGATAATCAACTTCAAAAAAGCCAGTGTCTACCGCAATCTAAATAGCTTAATATTCCACTAACTATAAGGTATATATGCTTATCTAAGATAATAAATCAACAGTTTAGTATACTAACAGTAAGCCCTAAACGGCTTGTGGAGAACATATCCGTGTGGGGTAAAAAATTAAAGGCCAAAGTCGGAGTATAGAATAGTTAATTTCTAAAGGATTATTACCATAAATCTATATTAAATCTACCTCTTTTAAGCCTATATTAATTTCCTATTACATAATATAGCCAATAGCTCTTTATTTAATATTAATTCGTCCCTTTCTAACCTTAACGAGCTTTTGTAGACTAGGTGGGCCCGTTTAGCTATCGCTACTGCATCCACTGCCCCCTTGGGTGCTCCTTTGGCTGCACCTTTTTAAAAACTTGGCAATAGCTAGAGTAATCTAATTAAGCTCTTTAATACACTACTACCTTGTTAAACCGTCCCTACTCCCTTACACGAGGTTACTTAAGGCCCTTCGTGGCTCCGTAAGCCCTAGTTTACAGTATAGAACCATCCGGCAGCGTCTTAAGTAGATATACAGGCTTCTGCGGAGGAGCCTTTCCCTACTCTACTACCACCTAGAACACCACCCTATACCCGCCGTAAATGTTAGGCTGCTTCCGCTGCCTTAGAACACTATACTACAAGTCCTTTTCTACTGTGGCTTTAATCGCCGTTGCTAGAAGTCAAAATTGAGCGTTTAGAGTGGAAGCCAAACCCCTAGTTATACCTGGATTTAGTACTAGTAGTAAAAAAGGTAGTTAACTTAATGCCGGCCCAATACCTTTTAGAGCCATATATGGGTGAAAATTTTAAGGATATTAACGCCGTATTTAATTAATATTAGAACTATGCATTCTCTAAAGGTTTCTTTATTGTTAAATTGTTAGTATCTGGCCTAGATACTCTACGGCCGCACACTATTTTCGTCTGTAAGCACTATGGTGAGTATATCTAAAACTACCGCAAACTAGACAATTTTCGCGGCGAAAACAGCAACCGTTAGTGAGAGGCCACTAAGGTGCACTAGATAAGGTACAGCTAGACTATTTAGGTGGCCTAGAAATAGCTTATTAAGCATATAGGCTTAGTATATAGGTGGGTAGCAACTCTTACCTGCACTAAGTATGGCGATCTAGACAATCTAGAGGCCTGTCTATATAACTTTATTGCTAATCCTCTTGCTTATATTGGCCACTAGGATTAACTACTAGAGGCTAGAAACGTAGCCGCGGAAGCCTATACTTTTAGGGCAATATAAGAGACCTATCTTACTGCGCAGCGTTAACTTTCTGCCTGGGAGTTGCATATAAGTAAGAAGAAATACTATGGCTTAGCGCGATTATTAAGTGGCCTTTCTAGTGGAGCTAAGGGTCAGCCGCGGGCGCTTGGTATACTTGAGCTGCTTCTCCACTAGCATGGATTTAAGTACCGGTTTTAATATACCTATATAATTAATCTAGAATTAGGTCGTCTAATTGCCTGGAGTCTTTAGTAGCTTGTATTCTAGCTTCCTATCCAGGTAGATTTAGCGCAAAGGTTTATTACCAACTTTGGCTGCTAAATAGACGCTATATTTAATACTAATCGATCTAAGCTCTTATTGGCTATTATTACTGGCGTTACTAATATAGGGTCCTCTTTTCTAGTAATGCAGTTGTTTATTAAGAGTAAGTCTTAGCTAGATTAGGCCTTCTTTCTAGAGTCTACTTAGCAGAAGCTTTGGAAACGGCTACCTAAAGTTATTATTACCGACTTTGGTAAGGGCCTTGCAGCCGCCTTATTAGTAGGGTAGTTAATTATAGTAGTTCTCCAGTACTGCCAGTGGCATGCCGTAAAGGCAATAAAGAAGCGGATTAATAAGGGGATCTAGACAAAGGCTAAGAGGCCGCATGGCTACTTGGCGGAAGAGAGGAAGGTAGTAAAGGAACTATTTTAGCCCTACCTAAAATCTAAAACAGTAGTAGAGCTTAAAGCCAATTAAAAGGCAGTCCTAAATAAGCTATACCCGTGTAATAAGGTATAGTTTCAGACTATATATATTAAAAAGGAGAGCCAGATAATTACCTGCTATATTAGGTAAGTTTAACTTTTAAGCTAGGGAACAGAATGCCGTTAAGAGGCATTTAAATAAGCTTTATTATAGGCCGGCCTATAGTAAAGCTTATCTAAATGCCTTTTAACGACATTCTGTTCCCTAGCTTAAAACCTTATTTTAATATTAACTTTTCCTTAACTGCTTACTCCCTTACTAGATACCTTCTAAACTTAGGCATAGCAGCAAGCTAACAAGGTAAGGGTATTAATAGAGGATTAAAATGCTTTACCAATTATTAATTAAGCCTTAAGGATACTATAATTAAGCTAAAGAAGTGGATTTCGATGTTATATAAAGAATTAATTAAATCCGAATATACCTCTAAAACGTCCCTCCCCCGAATTATTACCCTAGATCTCTTTCAGCACTACTTTGCGTAGATTAACGGTGTAGTAATACACTACGCGCTTAAGCGAATCTTTAACTCTATATATGGCGCGAGGGCTTTAATAAATAAGGAAAAGCAGGAGTGGGCTAATTAGGAGTAGAAGTAGGGCAACTACAACTATAAGGACCCCTACTGATATAGTCTCCCCTGTCGCTATATGCTTATTTAGTGCTTAATACAGAGGCTTTTTATATCGCCAGCTTTAATCCACCCTCGCTGGTGTATTATAATAAAGCTAATTGCCGCTCTAGATTAGCAACCGCGATATATTAAGGATATGGCGTTCTAAGGCAACCCTCTACTAGAGTACTTAGAAGCTCTTACTAGGATCTAGCTATTAGTTTTCCGCCTTCTTAATATTATTAAGGACCTTCCTACTAAAGAAATGGGCGAGCTTACTGGTAAATTTGAAGACTTTAAGGTGGCTCAAATAGCTATTTTAAGTAGATAGGTAGAGCTTTAATTACTACCTAAGGGCGCTCCATTTGAGGTTCCTCTAAAGGCTCACTAGCAGCCACCACCTAAAAAGAAGTATGGTAAGGCCAACCAGCGGGGCAAAACAAGCGCTGAGATTACTAAATGTGCTGCCGACGTCGCTGTACAAGAGCTCCAAAAGGAAAGGCAGGAGGAGGCCTAGAAGCAGAAGGAGCAGGTACCGAGTGGCGGCGTAGATCTTAACTAATTTCTAATCTAAAACAAAGAGCCAGCTAACGAAGTAGATATGGATATTGAGGAGGATAAACAGCAACTGTTTGATGAGCCGTTGGTACTATATAACAAAGTTTTAGGGGGGTTGGAGGACGAGGTAGTTATTTTAGAAGCAGGGGAGGACGACGACTTGTGGCTTAATAACGCGGAAGTACTCTAAGGTACTATATTGGACGACCCTTACTAAAATATTGGTAAGAAGGAGCCTATTGAGAACCATTTAGCACTTGCCAATTATTAAGAGCCGCCACCTCTCCTACTCCATTAATCTGGTAGAGTGGCGCGTACTAGAGCTTAAAGGACCTATACTTAATTAGCTTATAGTAATTTTATATTAATTATAAGTAATACTGACGAGGGTCCTAGTGATTCTGAGCTAAAAGAGGTTAGCATTCTGTTAAAATTAAAGCGATCGCGATAGGGAGCTTCTGTAGACGCGCATAAGGCCCATAAAGCTAGCGCACTTGCTATTAGGTCCCCTAAGGCCAAGCACACGCGTGGTAGTAAAAAGGGAAAGGATCCTGTTGAAATAGACGGCCGAATATTGGAGTATTACACATGTAAATAGTGCTTTGTTATTCAAATTTAATTTGGCGTTGGTGATAGTGGCCCGTGCGAGCTTACTAATTGCTAAGTAATCTGGTTCTGTGGGATGGTTCTGCCCGGAGACGCTCCGGAGGCGGTTCTACGAGATATCGAAGATACGAGCCTGATATACTGAGGCCGGGGGCTTATTACGCTTGCGAGGCTGCCATTTTGGGCGGCTTATATCGTGAGGAATACCCGGTGAAGATTGGGCTGACGGAAGGGTCGAAACAACAGAGATACTGGCATCGTGATCGCGAACAATAGCCTTCCCATTTCGGCTAGTAGACAGGCTGGCGGTGATGCTAGGGGGGGGGGCGCTGGGCCCTCCTTCGCGTGAGGTAGTCAGATATGGCTGGCTGGGGCATAAAGGCATGAAAAACCGCGTAGATTCGCGCGTGATAAAGGCAAAATAACACTATAAGTTAGGTGGCAAATATCACCGGTTCTCACTATACAGCACTCATAGTGGGTATATATAGTCTCCTGTCCAGGTTTCTATAGTAGCATAGACAATTTTTTAACGCTGTACCACAGTTCCTACCCAACATCTGGCCTACCCGCCTCAACGATCAACGCATGGAGCAGGCCGCGCAGAGGCCCCTTAATGGTATCTGACGTCGTCACGACCATGCAAGATACGAAATGAAACGAAACGGAACCGCTTTAGGCGGCTGACGATACGAAACATATTGGTTGGCCTAAAACGAAGCTGTTGGCCGTCGCTCACTGGCTTCATCAACACCCTGCCGAATAATTACTGCATCCTCAATTATCTGCACGCGAATCTTTATGTAACGGCTTGCGTGATGGAGTTTAATGATTAATTTATCTTGCTAGGGCCTCGAAAAAGCCGGTAATTGTACTAATCAAAGTCACGATTGCGATTGCGATTCCTCCGAACCTAGATATGTTTAATCCAAGGCCAAATCTCGTCGAATTTTTTGCATGTGAGGGTCACTTCGCCGTGTACGTTGAAGAGCTTGTCGCGTCAAGATGTCAAATCCCTTGGGGTTGCAGGAGGGTGGGCTTTTTCAGAGCCATTAAATGGGTGTGGGTGTAGGAAGTATGCGATAAAGTGCGATGAAGTATGATAATCGGGATAAGAATTCGCACCATCACAACCACGATATTGATTTGAACGACTATTTCAAGGTCCTGGCGGCCATATGAGCAACTGCTTAGAAAGAGATGGAGGAAGGGTACGAAGCCAGAGATGTGAAGGACAACTTGAAGGGCGTACATAAACCTGCAAATCGAAATGTACTCAATGACCCTAGTTGGGGGGGCGCTGGCTCAGCCGCCACACGGTGTATAATGCTGGCAGAGCGCATCGAAAGGCAAATCTGGGCTTGAGATTCAAATCATATGACTATTGGCTAGGAGGTTAAGTTGAGGAGTTAAGGAGTTGAAATCAGCGCTCAGGAGCTCGCGGTCGGAGACGCGGAGGCCTTGACCTCAACACTTTGCAAATTAAATGCACCACCACAAACAACAATAATAAATTATGGAAAAAAATATCACCTTAAAGCGCGAGGCTTTCTCTATCTGTCTATTGAAAAATTGCAATGATTTATTGATTTGTTGTTGCAGCGCTAAGTGCGTAAAGTTAGGGTTCCCAAGTGTCTCGACATGCGCGGACTACTATTAAGGTGGCAGGTGTCGTTAGGGAAGGGATAGCTTCTTCAATTAAATCTTCTCCGAGATATAATAAGGCTGCTAGTAGTCCTTAGAGAGAAGGCTCGATGGGAATAAGGATGGAGAGGATAAATAGGGAAAGAAAGCCTCGACAGTGGCCTACCTAGGTAGCAGTTAGAGGGAAAACTAACCCGTTGAATAGGCGACGTAGCGGACGTAGAGAGCTTACCTGGTGGTTTAAGAGACGCTATTTGCTTTAACAAGAGCGGGAGGTAGAGAAAGTAGCCTCTTCTAGGTATAAGGGGAGGCATAACTGAGACAAGGCACGCTACGAGTGCCATTACTTTTCTTAGGGTCTGCTGTTTCTCAAGGGGAGGGGGGAGTTTTTGGGGGATCCTCGATTTCTACTTCCCTAAAGCAGCGATTTCGGATTCTGGGTCAGATGCTGAGGCTAAGCAACCAATAAAGTGGATCTTAAAGTAAGCCATTACTGGGATAGTGTTTGGCATCCAGGGAAAAGAGCCTCCAAAAGTGGCGGCAAAAGCATCCAAATTCGGAGGCAAATTTACCGCCAACTTGCGTTAAGGTGTTAACAGAGGGTCCGCCTTTCCATTTCTGCGCTTTCCCTTTTTAGGTATAGCCTACTGAGTCACCTACTTTCCCCTCCATTAACCCGAAAGTTCCTTCCTTTCATCACCATCCTCACATTCCATGCTTTCCCTTTATATGTCAACTATCCCGCCTCAGCTTCTCTGCCTCCTCGGCAATTTTACACCCTAAGCAACAACCTATCGGTGACGCGGCCTCCACTTCGGGAGTTCCGGCTTCCTCTTTCGATAATCCCCACCCTGATATAAATCATGTCTTCTCTGGTAACAAAGTCTAAGTCAATCTACTTTAACTAACTTACAATTCAAAGAATCGGCTACAAACTTCGTTAATTACCCTTCAGCAGCCTCTTCCTCGCACTTTTACTAAGTCAGCCGTCTCTATTACTCCAACTTCTCGTGGTAACCCTCTGGTTCCTCTTGCTGCAAATAATTTGGAATCTCAAGCGCCAGAACCACAGGTATGGTTTGCTATTATTAGATTTCTACTGTTAGAATATATAGTTGACATAGTGGCTAGTCGGAAAAGTATGAGCACGGTATCCCTAAATACCTGGTCCCGCAAGGTTGGAGCAATGATGAACATCAGTTAGATGGTCTAGTCGACTGTTTTAGCTTTAAATATTTTGGCTTCGAACCAAGGCTAGTCAAGCCATTATTAACAGATAATACTGGCAAATTTCTTGTTGAGTATAAAGGGCGGTATTACTTCGCCAACCTAATAATAGTTTCACTCTATCGGTCGGATAAGCCAAAGGACTTGGATAGTATCTTATCCATAATTAGGCAAAAAAAGATACAAAATATTAGGAAGACACAGATAGTGGAGCTAGATGATACGGATGATTAATATAGAGGCGGCAATTCAAACCATTAAAGCTCCGAATTCAGAGCCCTTTTTAATTTTATCATTTCCTAGTATTTATATAAAAAATCCTTTAATTTATTCATCGCGTTATCGTCCTTTAATTTTAGGTATTTAATGGCTTAGTAGGTTTTAGAATGGTAAGTGTTCTATATACGGTACTCGGAGAATCTGTGAAGCCGGAATAGGCCGCCTGCAAATTATCCATGGCTCAACCCCAATTAATATCAATCTAGAATCTCTAAAACAATGGAAATCCTTGCACCATTTTGGGAGGGCTTTCCATTCCTCCACGCTATCAATTGGGATCGGGCACAGGTTAGTAGGCTGCCCATAGATTAAGAAATATGACGCTTAATAGGTACTAGATTCAAGACTTCCTTTTAGATGTAGCTGCAAATCCCTACCATTATAGAATCAAGAAAAGATATTGGAAGGGTCTATATTTCGCAGTTCGCCTGATTACAAGAGCTGTGTGAGTTACTTAATCGGAATCGTTAACCGTAGTATGCTATGCTAACCACGTCTATATATAGAATGCAAGGCCGAGCTACTCTTGGGGCAGACCCCCTCGAACGATATGATTTCTGGTTTAATGATGTCAGGGTACCGTTTTACGCGGTTGCAGACCTGCTTGGTTAGGTGCTCTCAATTGCTGGAAGAGCTCCGAGACAAGCAACGAGGACCAATTTCTATCTTCCTCTCCTCTCGCTATACGCTCGCTGGGTTTTTAGACTATCACCAAGTAAGAAAAAGACACCGAGGACGGTACAGATCACATATCTCAGCGCTCGCTTTTCGCGTCGGGTACACAATTTGAACCTGGCACTTGGTGCAACAATTGGAGGTGCTAGCCTTCGCGGCCAGCTTCAACCGAAGAGATACGCGTTTCTAGAAGAGGTTGAAGGCCTTTGTCTTCCAGGTGTTGACATCAGTTTGATTGGTAGCGAGGATCAGAAATTTGGGCATTGTGCAGAGACTTATCCTTTATCATTGCTCTTTTTGTGAGTGACCTACTCCATCTAACCAAAGCAAAGCTAATGCTGAATGTTTAAGTCGAAAGCGAAATAAGCATAGACAGCAAGGATGGGGTATTGCTATACGACTGAGAGAAAAAGATGACTCTTCCAGATATGACGCAGCACTCATTAAGCAATCTTGGATGGACCCATGTCCAAATTGTGAGGCGCTTATATCTATGCTTGATTTAGATATTGCGGGCTTTTATAGCCCGCATAAAAGCCAAAGTGGTACTAGCTGAATAGTTTAGACTCTATTTTGGCTTGGTTTTACTACTTTGCTTAATGTTCCAAAAATTTCCTGCCTAGTTCAAACTACGGCTTACTCTATATTCTCTGCCTATTTTAGCACTTATATATATTATTACCTCCGCAAGCGGCTCAGTAGACCCTACAAAGCCAGCCAGGTCCGCCGCGGACCCTGCAAACCGCCTAATAGGCGGCGTGCCGCCCCAGACGACCAAGACATCGCAGCATTCCTTACGCAGAATGACAAAGAATTATAGACGAGCTCCGAATTATGGTGTACAACATGCAGAAAAGCAAGGATAAGGTTATAACGCCATTCCTTATAGAAGCGGCAAGACAAATTGCGAAATCCTAGCAGTACAGGAACCGTGGCAGAACCCGTATATAAAAGCTACGCACTGCCCAAGCTATTGCGGCTACTAGCCAGACTACCCCAAGCAGTTTCGGAGCCGAGAGTGCTTCCTAATTAGCAAAAGGGGCCCGCGAAGCCCTACTGCACGCGTCCACGTCGCCGCGGGTGGAAACATCATTAGGAATTCATTCCTTACGATGGCTAAGTGCAGAGGCGATGGTAGGAAGCCATCGCAGCACATGTAGTGCACTGGTGTCGCGGTTCTGTGGTGTTGAGCCCGCGACGCGTTCGAAGCATCGCCCTCAACAGCACCAGAAGCCTCACTGCCTCCGCCTGGAGCTCCTGTTTTACCATCTAGGGAGGCCTATCAAGGGAAACTGGGATACGAAAACCACCCAATGTACGACTACCTGGCTCGCAGCCAGGCCCAAAACTGGCCTTATCCAGCCAGTCAACGTGGACGCGCCCTAGGCGTACAACAGGACACCCTTGGGCTTGCACTAGCTCTGAGATCACAAAGGAACACGGCAAAGGCATAGGGAACCTCTTTTTATAAGAACTTGTTAAGGTTAACACATCACAGGCACCTTGTACAAAACTTATTAAGGCCCCAAGGCCACCACAAAGAACTTGTTAAGGCCCTGCCTAAAGAACTCATTAAGACCCCTTTAAGGGCCTATCTGGTATCTGGTACCCAAGTGACTCAAAAGAGGGTCTTAATAGGCGTGGTGTGCGCAACCTAGACAACAGTAATGCAACAGCGACGCGACGGCGACTAGACGGCTTAACAAAGTGGAAACACAGGTAAAGCTCTAGGCAGTAGAAACATAGGCCAGCTTTAACGGCCCCATAATATTAAAAGGTGACTTATAGAAAAGTCTTAATAGGCGTAGTGTATGTAACCTAATGTATATATATAAGGCGACTCAGAGTAGAGTCTTAATAGGCATGGTGCACGCAACCTAATATATATATATGGGAGGCTATAGGGGAAACACAGGCTAGTCGGACAAAGACTCAACAGTTAAAAACATAGGCACAGCTTATGAAAAAAAAGGATATAAGCTTGGTTAGTAAAAAAGGGGGGAGCAGGTTACCTGGCACAGGACCTGTCTCTATAGCCCCCTCTTGCAAAACACAGTCGGCCTGTCATGAGGAGACTTTTATAGATAACGTAAAACAAGAATTAAAACCTTCTGCAGGGCATAGTGCGTAGTAGCCACTGCTAGCTCTAAAGACCTTACCCCTTAACTGGGCTCTAACCCTTAGTGCACCTAAAAGGTAGGCAGGATTACGTCTTGGCCAAAAATACTATTATATGGCTTAAGAGAACGGATGCGTGTGTTAGTATACTAATAGACAGAACCGTTCACTAGGACAATATGCTGATGAGGTGTGCTTAAAGAGCAAACAGGAGTCACCCAGGCGTAAGGGGTCTGGTCTACCCTAAAAGTCACATCGCCATAAGCGTAAACTGGGGTAAGGGCCTAGATAAGTAAATATACAAACCTTACTATTAACTATTTGGTTATATGGCTTCCTGTTAACAGCTTGGACCTGCCATACGCGGCGTATTGTCCTCCTTTGTTATAAAGGACCTAGGTTGGGGCCCTAAAAAAACATACCTAGCATTAATCACTGTCCTATTGTTATTTCTAAGAAAAGTTATACAGGACTGGATATAAATGTATTATATAAGAAAGTAGAAGGATTATACTAAAAAGTATAAGAATAAGATTGGATTATGCTGCAAGTAGGGATCGCAGGCGGTAGCGTATATATATATATACAAGGCGGAGTAGGGGAGGGGCAGGCATACATTTTTATACAAACAATATATAGGTATAGTAAGTGGCTTAAAAGGTAGACAGGGCAAGATAGGCATTTTAGACTTCTATATAAAGGGAGTCCTAAAGCAGTAACCTAATGGTGTTTTTCCTCCCGTTGATGTAGTATGGGTATGTGTTACGGAACCCCACCGCAGGGGCCTCCATAAGAGAGCCCCGTACTCCCGCGTACACCTCGCGTATAGCTTACGTCAGCTACGCGTAGGTATATCACCTCCTTACGCCCTTGACCCTTATAATCAATCTCGTAACGTCTTATAGACTCCTCAAATACATACGCTCTGTAGCCATTGCCCCCGTTCCGTAACATTACGTTGCGCCTTTTTTATTATCAACACTTAGCCTACAACCAATTCTACATCTCTATAATACCATAGGCACTACTAAAAGCAGCATATCTCCCACTTTATACCTTTAAAGAACCGACAATAGTAAAACGAAATTCCTTACTAGCTACTATGCCAAACTTAAAGAATAATCCAATACCTATATTAAACCCACAACGCCAATTAATCCTAGGAGGATTTAATTTATTAGCCCTAGCCTTAACCCCTAAAGGGAAGCCTAGTGGCTTAAAAGACTACAACAACCTTAATAAAGTAGACATTAACAATGTCTTATCTTTTATTAACTATATAACTACAGACAAACAAGCTAAAGGGCTACTACCTATTAAAATTAAGATATAAGACGCCAAGATATTTATAAAAATGGTAATATAAGAACCTAATAAATACTACCGCCTTCTACAGAACTATTATTTAAAGCTTATATAAGCTAAGATGCGCGCTGCCTAAAATTATAATATTATTTAAGACCTATAAGCTTATAAGGCGCTCGCTAACAACATACGCTAAGAGATTAAAGATAACCTCTATAAGTCTAAACGCGATATCTAATAATTAAAAAAGGCTGAGATTATATATAGTTACTAAAAGAGAGAGTGCAATTAAATACCTATAATCTTAGCTTAATAAGCATATTTGTAACAATACTAGATACCCCTCTACTATATACAACGCCACCTGTAACGGTACCTTGTAGTAGGAACTACGGTGGGTCCTGTTATTAGGCTAGGTATATAGGTAAGAACAAAACAACAACATAATAATAACTGGTGGAGTAGTTGCCTAACAGATTAACTCCAATTATATTCTAAAATTCACTATAAGGAGAGAACCATCTACGGTAGGGACTGAGGTCCTTTAAATACACAACCATACTCCTAAGAAATCCTCTCTTATACGTAAGGTACGTGTTATACGTGTTATACATAGACGTACACTGCGTATACCTCATATACTGCGTATAATATTATATAACTCGCTTACTATTCCTTATTATATAGTTCCACCAGATCTATCCTAGACTATACCTATATTAACTAACTAGCTTCCTACGACTCTTCCCTAAGTAGTTATAATATTGTACTTAAAGCGTCTGTAATACTATCTCCCTTCTTTTTATCTTTGTCCTTAAAGATTCCTAACATCTCTAAGTCGTCTACTAGAGGTATAATATCTATTTAATTAGTCTAGTTAATATTCTTACTTATTATACCTAAAGCTTCTTTTTCTTTATAAGCGCAACGTTATACTCGTACTATAGCTGCCATACTGTCGCTTAGTGAGATAATATTGTCTTTATATTCTTATTGTGCGAAAGCAGGGTTGGTATATATTATAATAGTAAGTCCTTTATTTTAACAACCCTTGTCTTACTTAGAGTGTACTAAAGCAAATATTTAATTATCCTATAATGTTCGCTCTATCTCTAACGCTAAATATACGCGTCCTATAACTCTTAACAGTCTTTAAGTTCCCTAAGTAACTTATTATAGGGTTTTATATTTAATCTACTACTATAAAGCTTAAGTCCAAGTTAGCCGCTACGCGCGCTAAACTCTACTATTCTGCTAAAGAGACCGCTTGGGCCCTTAAGGCTTAACGTCGCTCCTTTAAGTCTTAGTAGGCTGCGTTCGCTCAGTTAACCCGTCTTAAGAAGGTTCGCAAGAAGGTTCGTTCTAAAAAGTAAAAACTTGTTTAATAGGGTTTATCTAAGCTAGGTAATAAAAGGACTGGCTCTCCTCCTATAAGGGAAATAACTCTAAGTAGCTCGGCAATTACTCCTCTTAGGTCCCCCTTAAGTAACTTATTTTTTAGCAATCCTTTCTTATTAATATTACCTAACTTGCTCTCTTCTAATACTCCTATACCTTTCCTATAGCATTCCTTAGGTTGCTTAGTGGTTTCTAGGTAGTCTTACTATAGCCTATCTACTTTACTTTATACTATATTTCGTTATCTATATCCTTATAACTAATAATCTTTAAAACTTATTATTTATTTTTCTTCTGTCCTTTATATATGTCTGCCTTATAGACTAGTAGCTCTATATTCCCGTATACTGGCTCTAGCATTGCGATATGTTATATAGGGTAGATTTTTATTTTAGCTAGTAGGTTTAACTTATATGTAACTAATAAAATTCTTTACTTAACTTTAAAAGGTCCTAGTCTAACATAGTCTAACTTCTTACTTAGTCATCAACTCTTAAAATTTTTATATAATAGCCACACTCTATCTCCCTCCTTAAGATCTGGTCCCTTAGATTTCTTAGCATTATAGTACCTTTTTATTTATTCTTGTACTAGTTTAGCTGTTTCTTTAAGGTCTGTATAAAGATTCATTAATATCTCCATTCTTTATTTAGCTGTGCTACTTATCTTTTTTGCTTAATATGGCGATAACGATGTTCTTAGCTTATACCCGTAATTTGCCTTAAATAGTAATATCCCCATTCCTTCTTGTGGTGTTGCATTATATGCAAACTGTGTAACTGGTAATAATAATACCCAATTATTCTATACGTGGTTAATATAATGCCTTAAATACTGCTCTAGTGTCTAGTTTAGTCTTTCCGTTTATTTATCCGTCTGCGGATAATACGCTGTAAATATTACTGCGCAAACCCCTTATTCTACTAGAAACACTTCCTAAAATACTACTATAAATCTTGGATCTCTGTCTAATATAATCTTATCTAGTACTCTATATCTTACGAATACTTCCTTTATATAGATTCTAGCGACATCTTCTACTAATATCTCTTTAGTGCATGCTATAAAGTATCCCCACTTTATTAGCTTATCCACTATTACTAAAATCGCGT
>Ga0307507_10001959_pt1 | contig 44661 bp, 8 predicted proteins | sample 7_EM_MG_FD_207223 | JGI IMG/M metagenome (GOLD analysis project Ga0307507, IMG submission 207223) | Populus trichocarpa ectomycorrhiza microbial communities from riparian zone in the Pacific Northwest, United States - 7_EM | ecosystem: Host-associated > Plants > Roots > Unclassified | place... | reverse complement strand
GATGCGTGCGCACGTACACACGCGGACGGACTTCGGTAGTATTCGATTGATCTGGCAGAACTTGGCAGAAGTCGATCAAGCTGGCAGAATTCGGCAGAATTCGGTCAAAGCTTTAAGTTCTATCTGTTGAGTGTTTTACCGAGACATTCCTACTATAACTAGGCTAGTCCTGTTACACTTAAGGAGTTTATCTAGGAGAACTTATAAAAGGGATACATTAGACCATTATAGTTATTAGTAGGATATCTAGTATTATTTATACTAAAGAAGAATAGAAAACTTAAGATGTATATATTATAAAGTGCATATAGAGCAGTTTATTGATGAAATGGGTTAATTAATTAATATTAATTGTCTTAATTGACCTTAACCTGGGGCCCCTGGGGCCCCTGGGGCTCTATAAAGAGATTTATAATACACGTGCCCTGTATACGTAACTCGTGCACGTGTCCCACGCCTTAGAGAATATAGATTATCTAATACACCCCCTTAGCTTTGAGCTCTTTTAAGGTCAAAGCTAACCACCTTCTCGTGTCTATTAATGCGTTAATTAAATCCTTTCTTCTCCATTAGGTCCTCTAGTTGCTTCTCCTTATCCAGCTACTCCTTAATATCCACTATTCTAACTAGGTTAATAAAGTTCTAAAACCTCTGCTTGGGCAGGGCCTTTATAAGTCTATTAGCGATTATCTCCTTTATTGCTTTCTATTAAAATACCACTTATCTTATTGCGTATTCTTAACGTAATAAGTGTTAATGGATATTGACGTATCGGAGCTTTAAATATCCTACTAGTAAAGATAGCTTCTTTCGCTGTCTAAGATAGGTCTAATAACTCGGCTTTAGTGCTTAACGTTATAACTATACCCTGCTTGTTTGCTCTCCAGGCAATTAGCCCCCTAAATAGCTTTATAATATATCCTTATAAGCTCTTTCTATTAACGGAGTTATCTATAAATAATGCATTACTAGTACAGATAAATGATTGCGCTTTACTTTTACCGTCTCTTTTATTATCTTATCCTTTATCGCTTATTTCTTTATCTCTCCCTTTCCCATTTATTCCTTTCTTATCTCCTTTATAGTAAATTGCTCTACTCTTTATACTATATAGGTACTGGTCTCTAATATAGCATTATAGAAGCTGCTTTTTTTAATAGGGATATAGAACGGACTAGTAAGTCTATATTAGGGGATAGAAGCGTTAAACAGATTAATTAGTAATTAGTAAAAAGGAGTTTTAATTCTACCATAGGAGTGTCTAAAAGACGCCCTTTAAGATCTATCTTATACTAGTTAGCTATCTTCTTAATATAGGCTTCCTAGGATAGCCATAGGAGCCTCTGGCTACGATTATATAGTATATAAATTCTTAGGAACTATTTTAGCTTGCTAAGGGTACTTATCTAGCATTCCTTACTTAGATCCTTAATTGCTTCTTAAACTTTTTTCTTATCTATCTTTTAGTAGCAGAAGACAATATTATTAACAGACGACTTTATTGAGATTGTAATGGATAAATACGTTAACTGTATCTTTCTGTGTTATCTTTAGGTCGAATTTTATAGTAATTGCTATAGGTTGTACTCGCTAATGCAGTAGCTTTTATAGGTAGGTTTTATTAAGCTAAGGATCTGCTGTCCCTTTATGTACTTTTTTAATAATTATACCCCCTAAGTGTTTGGCGGTACTAGTTTAAGCTTAGGTATAGCGCCGAAGGCTTAAATATAATCCCTTAGCGCTTCCTTAAGGTTAGTTTAGTTAATATAAAGGTCAAGATAGGGTTTATTAATATTTTGTTCCAAGAACCTTTATAAGACCTAATGCTTAATTTTGGTAAGAATATTAAAGGCTTATAGGTCCTAAATGACTTAGATGCAGATACTATAGTTATATATTACCTTTCGCATCTAGATAAATATCTCTTAACAATGCTCTGCGCTTCTATTAGCGGTATAATAGTTAGCTTATATTAAACGCTAATAGACTTCCTGGTTAGACATATTTAATAGTCTATTGTCAATAGCGTTCTTTATCTCCTTTATTGTCCTAATAGTACCCTTATTTTTAAAGTAGATAAAATAACACTAAATTAGTGTTAAAGTCTATATAGAAGGCAACGTCTTTAAGATATAGGACTCCCTTAATCTTCTTAACTGTCTCCTAACTCTTATCCTATTGTTATTAAGCTTTGTCTTCTTATTCTTTAAGTCTGATTTTAGTAACTAGATTAGCAAGATCCTTATTCTATTCTACCTTCTTTAGTGCCCTATTAATATAATTATCTCTAATCATAACTCCTATAGGTCTTTTATTTTTAAATAAACACTAATAGTCCTAAAGTAAATATCCTTATCTTTCGCACGCTAAGCACTTAGGTATTGGCTTCTTTTAGAATATCTCCTTAACTAATAACCTGGCTCTCTTTAAGCGGCTAGTGCGTGCTAAGGCCTTTCCTTTTTATAAACCTTTAGTAGTATTAGAGTGATCCTTAATAGCTTACTTTGCGAAGTCTATGTTAAAGGTACTCCCTTTTATAATAGTATTGGCTTTCTCTAAGGGTTTTCTAAGTCCTTTTTATAGCTCCTTTACTACTCTGCGGTATTTAGAAGATTTTAACTTTTAAGGGTTATTTAACTTGGTAGTATACTTTATATAGTAGGCGTCGCTAAACGGTTAAATAACTTCTACTAATTCTTAAAGCTAGATTCTATCAGACATTTAAGAAATCTTATACTTCTCTCCTAGTAATATTACGTGTTCCTATTAATCTAGCTATTAGTTTAACTTTAATAACTATTTAAACCCCTTAAGGGCTTCTATATACTAATATTATACCTTCTTCCTAATAAATAATAAGATAGGTTTTATATTCTCCTTTAACCAGGATAGCCATTCTTTAATAATTAAGGAAGGGTTAAGTAGTAGCTTCTTCTGAATTAATACTATAGATATAATCTAGGTGCGGATCTATTAAAGATAATCTTCCTATCTTAGGAAATACTTTATATCCTAGTTATAGTATTATTTGCTATTCTTATACGCTTTCTATTAATTTATTAAGAGCTACGCATATAAGGTTACATTCTTATTGAAATCTATAACCTTTAGATAAGGTGGTTTTTTAAGTAGACCTTCTTAAGGTGCTTCTGTGGCAGGGTCAACGTGGGCCTAAATTTGCTGATCCACGAGGGTTCAGAGTTGCCATAGCCATTGCTCCCAGTCTTCTGGCTTATTGAGGATGATCGTGGTTAATAAACTCGACGTTAGTGGAGTTATTTAACTGATAGGCAAAGGAGGAATTAAGATGGTATTTTGTTGTCGGGATTGTCCTTGTCGTTAGGATCGTCCTTGTTATCAGAATCGTCCTGTGACGATTGAGGTGGAATCTCGTGGAATCTCGTGTCAGAATCGTCCTGTGACACTTGAGGTAGGGTTTCTGTCAGAGTCTGCGTCTTGACAATGAGGTGTCAGAATCTGACGATGAGGTAGAATTTCTTTAAATGATTGAGTAATAGCTAAATAGCTTCTTGAGTCGGCGGATCGGGCTTATAACTATCACAAAGTGCATATAGAGCAGTTCATTGATGAAATGGGTTGATTGATTAATGATCTTGACTTGATCGTTGATTGATATTGATTGTCTTAATTGACCTTGACCTGGGGCCCCTGGGGCTCTATAAAGAGATTTACAATGCACGTGCCCCACACCTTAGAGAATACAGATTATCTAACAGTATATTAACTATAAATAGTTAAATAGCATTATAAGGAAGGATAGATATCCTTTACCCTTAATTAGCGAAATCTAAAATAGGATTAGTAATGTGCAAATCTTTATAAAGATAAGTCTAAGATAGGTGTACTATTAAATTAGGATTTAGGAAGGCGATAAATAAAAGGCAGCCTTTAGGTTAAAGGAAGGATTGTATAAACTATTAGTTATATAGTTTGGGCTTATAAATATACTAGTAACATTTTAGAAATAAATTAATAGTGTGTTAAGAGAATACCTTAACAAGTTTATTATAATATACCTTAATATTATTATTATCTACTTAATAAGCGAGTAAGAATATAAGGAATATATTAAGTGGGTCTTAAAGAGACTATAGAAAGAAAAGATACTAGTAGTAATTAAGAAATACGAGTTCTTTATAAGGAAGACCGATTTTATTAGATTTATTATTAAGCTAGGAAAGATTAGTATAGACCTAAAGAAAGTAGACGCTATAGTAAGTTAGTAGGAACTAAAGAACGTTATATAGTTAAGATCATTCCTAGAGTTTTGCAACTACTATAGGAGGTTTATAGTATAGTAGTTAAAGAACATTAAACCATTTATAGGACTTATAAAAAAGGAGAAACTATAAATATAGGAAAGTAAGTAGAAAAAGCTATTCTAGGAACTTAAAGAGTTGTTTACCTAGGATCCAATTCTTAGGATCTATTAACTAGAGTTAGATACGGTTATAGAAATGGACGTATTAGACTTTATACTAGGAGTATATTTGCTATAGAAGTATTAAGACAGATGGCATCTAGTAGCGTATTATAGTTAAAAAAAATAACACTAGTAGAACTAAACTATAATATTTATAATAAAGAGTTGCTAGGTATAGTTATAGTGCTTAAGAAATGGAGAGTATTATTATAAGGCATAGAGAAACTATTTGTAGTTAAGATAGACTATAAGAACCTAATAGGGCTCCTAATAATAAAGGAGCTTAACTATAGATAAGTTAGATAGGCGGATCTTGCAGAATATTACTTTGAAATTTAGTATACTAAGGGCACTAAAAACGTGAGAGTAGATATATTTAGTAGAAAAGCAGAGCTATAAAATAATAAGAAACTGTTAGGCGCTATGTTACAAAAAGGACAAGATGGATTAATTAGGTATAATTATCTAAAACTAGTAACTATAGTTAAAGTAGGACTAGAATAAGTTTATAAAATGCTAAAGAGCGATTGGTTATAAAGGATCTAAAAAGTATAAAAAGAGGACTTAGACTTAGAACAGTATGAGCACTAAGAAGCTATATATATACTAAAGTTAGTAGCAGAAGAGTTTATAAGAGAATTTTATAAGGGAATAACTTAAGGATATAACGGAGCTATGGGCCTAGTGTTAAGACTTTAAGAGGAGTATATTATTTAAGGAATCTAGGGACTAGTAAAATAAGTTATAAAAGAATATTTAGATTATTAGAGAAATAAACTAATAAGGCATAAGCCATATAGAGGGCTATAACCTATTAAGATACCAGAGAGACTATAGAAGGTTATATTATAGGACTTTATTATAAAGTTACTAAAGTCTAAAGACTGTATTACTGGATAAGATTATAACGCGCTATTAGTAATAGTAGATAAGTTAACTAAGTAGGGCTACTTTATAGCATATATAAAAGAAATCTTAGTAGAAAATATAGCTAGAATCTATATTAAAGAAGTGTTTATAAGATATGGAGCACTAATAAAGATTATATTAGATAGAGATCTAAGATTTATAGTAGTATTCTAGGAGGTATACTTAGCCGAATAAGGGGTTTAAGTAGTAACGTTAATAGCATATTACCTATAGACAGATAGTTAAATGGAAAGACTAAACTAGACTTTAGAGCAATACTTAAGGTATTATATTAATTATATACAGAATAATTAGGTATTATTATTACTAGTTATATAGTTTATATATAATATAATACTATAGGAAGGGATAGGCATATTACCTTTTAAGGCGAATTACGGATATAAGTTAAGAATATCGTTATTACTATAATAAGTAAAGAAAATAAGCAGCACAGCTAAAGAAAGAATGGAGAATTTAATATATCTTTATAATTACCTTAAGGAAATAGTAAAACTAGTACAGACAAGGATAAAAAGGTACTATAATGCTAAGAGATTTAAGGGACTAGATCTTAAGAAGGGAGATAAAGTATGGCTACTATATAAAAATTTTAAGAGTTAATAACTAAGTAAGAAGTTAGATTATATTAGATTAGGACTATTTATAATTATAACAAAGATCTTAGAAGTTATATACAGACTTAACTTACTAGAGAAAATAAAGATTTACCCTATATAGTATATCGTAATACTAGAGCTAGCATATAGGAATATTAAGCCACTAGTCTATAAGGTAGATATATATAAAGGTTAAGAAGAGGATAAATAGAAAGTTTTAAAAATTATTAGTTATAAGGATATTAATAATAAAATATAGTATAAGGTTAAGTAGATAGGATATAATAAGACTACCTAAAAGCTACTAGATAATTTAAAGAACGCTATAAGAAAGGTATAGGAGTATTAAAAGAAAATAGGTTAGGTAGTATTAATAAAGAAGGATTGCTAATGTAACGGGACTAGCCCAGTTACAGTAGGAATGTCTTAGTGAAACACTCGATAGATAAATTCCAACGCTTTAATTAAATTCTGCTAAATTCTACTGACGTAATGGAATTTGGTTAAAACCTATTAAAATCCGCATGGGCTTATGCCCACGCGTCTGCTGCTAAGACCTTAAATATTTAGTTATAAGTTTCCTATATTCCTTTCTCTTCTTTATGTAACGTCTTGTACTCTATAAAGAGCTATATACCCTTAGATTTAGATAGAATTTATATTATTCCTTTAAATCTTCCCTAAAGCCTCTTTGCGCCCTTATATTACGTTACATTAAAATAACTACTATTAAAATAGCAAACGAACCCAAATCCCTTTTAATAACCATAAGTATTATAACCCTAATTAGGGAATAGTTAACTATAATGCAATAGTCCTTTATAGACGCCTTAGCTTAGCAGCGGGCTGTACTGGAAACCCAGCACTAGTAATTAATAAAAGCACTCTATAAAAAACTCCGTAACGTTAAGGCATTTATATTATAGACCCTAATAGCAATACCTATAAATAAGATTAAAATAACGGTACCTAAACCTAACCTGTTAAATATAAATACTAAACTAGTAATAGTAGCTTAACCTATACCTATAGCGAACCTAGTACCTACTATAAAATCTAAAAAGCTCCCTAATCCTTTAATATTTAATAGAAACTGAAATAACCTATATCCCTTTATAACCAAGCTCCGTCTTAAACTCTTAATAAACTATAATTAATACCCTACTAAGGCTAGCAAGGTTAGCTATAGAATGTCTTATTTAAGTAAGGATACTACATAAACTATAGATCTATTCTTCTGTAACGGCACTTTCGTTAATTTTAAAACCTTTATCTCTCTACTAGAATAAATGTATAATAACGCTAGCCGCGAATATATAGCTGTTACTAAACTTAAAAACCTATAATAACGGAACCGAGACTTTACTAGCTTCTTTTTAGAATTTTTAGGCCTTATTAGCGAGCTAGATTGGAATAAAGCCGCTAGAGTTGCTGCCCTTTAATAAGCTATTTCAGATAAGATTAGAGCCCAGTTAGTAGGTAAAGAACTACCAAAAAACCTATCCAAATTTGCTATAATATATTAATAAATTAATAAAGACCTTTAATATAATAAACAGACTTATTCTCTAAAGTTAACTATACCTTATATTTAAAACTCTATGAAACTGGTATATGCTTTAAGGCACAATCCTTCTCCAAGACCTAAAAGCCCTATATATAACCCTATAGACCTTAATGCCGCTCAATCTTATATACCCTTAGGAACTAACAAACAAAGAACTTAAGCTATAAATAGAGAATGCTTTAAATGTAGTAAAAAAGGATATATTTAAAAGCATTGCCAAACTTACCCTTTTAAAAAAGTCCGCCGTAGTTCCTCCCGTTTCTTAAATTATACCCATTCCTTAATGTTGGGAATGAGGCAAGTTGCCATCACGCCAGGCATATTGCCGTCACGTGTTGACGTGGCCCCAGTGTGGTAAGAAACCTTAAGTTCCTCACCCCTTTCCTCATTCCTATTAAAAAAACAATTAAACAATCATTATACTATCTACAAACCGTAGCTACGTGATATTACCTTATATAACCAACACTGATTAGTGGTTAACTTCACTATTATACTATAGAACAGCTAGGTATTACTAAGAAGAGACGAGCCACTATACCAGTGCTACTCGTGCTAGAGGAAGCTGTCTTTTGAGGTCAGAACTGGTCCTAAACCTTAAATAGAACTCTTCTATGAATCTAAGGATCTAAAGGCCAGAACTAGTCCTAAGCCTTTCCAAAATTACAGATTCTTGCGTCCATTATATAGAACAACACGCTTTACAAGTCTTCGCGATTTAAGGCCAGAACTGGTCCTAAGCCCCATAACCGCAAATACACGTCACGAACGCGTACTAAACGACAAACGCGTACCAAACAATAAATACACATTACGAACGCGTACCAAACGACAATCCCTACACCAATAACACTTCCCTCCCTCCAAAAACATGGCTACGCCTACTTTAAATAACTAGAAAGACTCCTTACCACTAGGGGTAGCTGAGCACGCGAAACTTATCAATAAAGATTGGGACGAATTCGCCTTTAATATAATAACTTATACCGTAAAATAAGTTAACGGCTTTCTCCTACACCATATTATATTCTACTGAAATAGATGCTACGCCGACTCACAACTATAGGAGTATTTTAGGGAGGATTTTATAGGATGGACTACTAATACCTAGGTACTTGGCAACGTTAATATTATTTAGAATTTTTGAGACTTCCTCTATAGGAATAGGGTATATATTGCTAAGAACAGTAACCCAATTGCTAGCAATATTTAGGCCGTTATTATTAGTATAGAAGAACCAATATGGACGGAAGCTAAGATTATATGTTAACTACGGAAACCTAAAAACAACCTATATTCTTTGGAAGGCAACTTTAATTTGTATTAAAACCCCTAGAACGTTAACCCCCTACCTAGAGCTGCTCTCCTACCTAGAGGTGCTCTCCTACTTAGAGTTACTCCACCTCTACCTCCTCTACTCTAGCCAACTGGTAAGCCTTTACTACGAGAAGTCACAAATCTGATAAAGGTATATTTGGACGAAGAGAAGAAGTTTAGAGGAGAACTATACAACATGCTTAGAGTAAAACTACAGGTCTTTTATAACTGTTACAATAAGGTTAGAATTTAACGCCACTAGTACCATTACGCTTTCTCTATTATATTAAAGGGACGGGCAGCAACATTCTATTACAACTATATTACGGGTAAAAACTATAGCTTTAATATAATGCTTTAGCTTACTAGAGCCCACTTTAAGACTAATAAGAATTGCTAACTTTATATATCTAAATAGCGAGAGACTATGTTTTAGAGAGTTATTACTTCCAACCTAATAAAGACTCGTTTAGAGTGCCTTCAACTACTCTTTAATAAACTCTAGAAAATCCAACATAGCCTTACTAAAACCTACTAAAACAAGAACAGCCTAAGGGACCAGGTTATCTTAGCATGCTATAGCGTTCCTAAGTGTAACTTGGCGCTATACAAACCTATAGATATATTTAAAGGAGTATATGCTAAGCTACGCTCCGCCATAGGTACTGTAATGCGAACACAAGAATCTTAATAGCTCTATACCAAAAACCCTACCCAAACAAGTATTCCTAACCAATATAATCACAACTAGACTGATCGAACATATAGTGGCCATAGTAGGGAATATGGAATAGGGTACAATTAACGTCAACTATAAGGCAACCGTGGAGGTCCTTATAGAGGTTCATTTTAAAGTAATCACTAGAAGAAGTGCTACGTTTATAAGAAGCTAAAGTGCTAGTTAACTAGACACTCCCTTAATAAGCGAAAAGAGGCATATAACAAGTTCCGTTAGAGTGTAAGAAACGTCGGAAATTGCAAGGTTACTATAGCCTACTTCCAAAGCTTCCTAGTTTAATACAAAGGCGTAAAAGACCTTAAGGGTGAGGTTAATAAGACCGAACAGCTCCTTATAGATATAGAAATTAAGGACTACTCTCCTAACCAATACTTCACGGAGTATAGTGAGGTAGATGGCACACAAACTATTGCTGTTCTTAACAACCAATCTATGCTCTATTCTATTACGAAATTAGATATCTTTAATAAGCTAAAGGAGAGTTCCGCGTTTTCCTTTAATAATAGATACTCAGCGTACATCTTCTATGGTATTATGCCGGATACAGGAGCCGCAGGAGTATCTATAGTAGGAGAATCTTAAGTTTAAGCTCTTTAGTAGCTTAATAGCTCTATTCAGATCGACTAATTAACGGCAGGCCAATATACGATTCGCTTTAGTAAAGGTACTGCAATCTCTCTTAGCACAATTAGGGTCCAAACCCCCTTAGGATATATTACTTTCCATATTATTTCTACAAACACTCCGTTTCTATTTTGCATTAAAGATATAGATAAGTTAGGCGTTAGGCTTAACAACCTTAAGAATATACTTATTTAGGGAGACAATTAGGTGCCCGTTATATATAAATAGGGTTACCCCTAGTTGCTCCTTTATTAACTAGAAAAGAGTATTACTTAGAGCCACTTAACTAAGTTGGAATTACGCCAACTACACCGTCGTTTTGGCCATCTATCTATTTATTAATTGCTTAGGGTTCTTCAGCAAGCAGGCTATAAAGTTAAGGTTAAGGCAATTAAGCATCTTATAAAGTACTGCTATTACTACTAAATAAACTAGAAGTCCCCTAGCCAATTTAAGTTCACCCTTAAAGATAACTATAAATTTAACTTCTATATTATTATTAACGTTATATATTTTAGCGGCAAGCCAGTGCTCTAAGTTATTAACTTCTTAACCTTCCTCTAAGCCACGCGTTTCTTAAAAGATATATTAGCTAGAAACATATAGGATACCCTTTAATTATGCTAAATTAATATCTATTTAGGACCCCCTAATTAAATTATCTATAATATAGGAAAGAACTTCTTATCTACAGAGTTCCAATAATAGACAAAGGCGATGGCAATTAAGGTTAAGAAAGTCCCCATTAAGGCATATAATAGTATTAGAAAAGTGAAGCGATATTACACACCATTACGCCGCGTATATAAGATTATCTCTTTAGAACTAAAGGACGCTAGCGAAGAACTTACCTTATAAATGGCTATTAAAGCTATTAACAATTCCGCTAGCCCAGATAGACTCATACCTATATTACTAGTCTTTAGCGCCTACCCTTAAATAACTAATAACTCTCTACCATCTCCCTCCGTTGTGCAATAAGCTAAGGCTATTTGCAAGGTAATAAAGGAGGTGCGATATCTCTACGCTATATGCTAGGTTAATGACGTATTAGAAATAAGAAATGGCCCAAACACCTTAACTACGCTCAATCTGCCACTCCAGTCTAAAGTACGCGTATAGCGTAAAAAGGGAGGATGGTTAGGCCCACACCAACTTATTACAATTAATGGTTAAACTTATACTATTTAGATGCCTTACAGACCCACTTAATTCCATTTAACTATTATTAAGCCTTACTATAAAGATAACAATTCTAAGCCTTTATAGGATGCCCTAGAAGATGCCCTAGAGGAAAACCACGATTAATATGCTCTAAAAGGCGACTACAATCCCAATATAATATTAGTAGATGCGCCATAACTATAACGCGGTAGAGGTTGCCTAAAGGGATTATAAAATCGCTAATATCTTGTTAATTTTAAAGAGCAATTTATTACCGCTATTAAAAATAGAGTTAAGTTATTAATAGCCTTTATAACAGCTAAGGAGAAGGATGACTTTAAACTCGCAAAACAGCTCTAAAAGAAAGGTTATATTATAACTCTAGGAGCTCCTTTCTAAGTATCTAATAAGTAGGAGATTGAGGGTCTTATTATAAGAGGAGTCTTTAAATTTAAGAAGTATAACCCTACTAAGTTTAATAGAGTTCGCATCTTTAAGTTAAGAATAGTTAACAAGATTAAGGGCAAAGCTATTAACGCCCCATTTAAGAAATTAAGGCTTGTCATCTAAGGCTACAACAATAATGGTAAAAAGGTAATTCTTATATAGTCTCCCACAATTTAACAAGCTAGTTAGTAAGTTATTATTGCGCTAGCTCCCTCCTTAATAAAGAATAGAATAGCGGTTTATTTATAAGATATCACTTAAGCCTATACCCAATTAGAGACGCACCTTTAGCGCTTAATATTAGCATACCTTCTAGAGCAAATTCGCCACCAGTATCCTAAGGATACAATTATAGTTGTGCTTAAGCCATTATATATGATCGCAGAGGTAGGAACTCACTGGTGGGCTACCTATAGTAAGTACTATAAAAAGAAGCTTTTAATAACTACTTCTATATTTAATCCCTGCTTCCTTATTACAACTATAGGAACTCTATTTGGAATCATTAGCATATAAACTAACAATATAATTATCTTAGGAGACAACCAATTCTTAGCTCTTAAAGAAGATAAGCTAGTAAAGGCAAATCTTATAGCAAAGCTAAAGGAAAAGCTTAGTTTAACAACACCATTACTTTTTAATAAATGCATCCTCTCCCTAAATAAGGATTCTATTGCTCTACGCCAAAAGGGTTAAGGCAAGAAGATTAACATTATTAACGCTAATTCTCTAAAGCAAGGATATATAGAGCAACGCGCTTATAAAGCTTATATTGCTTCTATCTGTCAACCTAAGGCTTTATTTAATCTCTCTGTTGCCGCCTAACACTAGGAACCAACTAAGGACAACATTCTTGCCCTAAATAAACGCCTTTCCTAGCAAATGAACTATCTCAATTAGGGACTACTCTACGTGCCTATTAATCTTCCTACCGCTAAGCTCTTTGTATTTATTAATAGATCATTTATAAATAACAAAGATTTTAGCTCCTAGTTAGGATATAAGATTATTATCACAAATAAATTTACTAGAGAGAATGACTTTATAATCTATAGCAATCTTATCCATTGGAGCTTAACTAAGAGTAAGTATATCACTCAAAGCGTTCTAGCATTAGAGATATACGGAATAGTTAGCGGAGTTAACATAGTAATTACAACTAGAACTACCCTAAAGATAATTATAGATTAACTCGAACTTCCTATTATCCCTACAATTATATACACCGATTCATACTCCTTCTATAAGTGCTTAGTTAAGCTTAGTACTATAAAGGAGAAGCGCCTTATAATTAATATTATAGCACTTTATTAATCCTACAAACGGCGAGAACTCTTTAAGATTTAATAGATTAACAGTTAAGATAACCCAGTAGACGCAATAATAAAGGCAAACCTAAATAAGGCTCTAGAAACGTTTGTTAACACAAACACTCTACATATATAAGTTAAAGGTTAGGTTAAAAGGGAGTAGGAGTATAATATTCTATAGACCCTAACTTAAACCAGCTAATTAGGATTTTCCATCCCCGGGATAGAAAATTACTATTAGCTTGCTTACTACTAGCGCCTTAGCGGCCTACCTATCTTTATATTATCTGCCAAATTCTGCCAACTGCCGTATTATCGCATATTGTCGCATATTGTTTGGTATTGTTATATACTGTCTAGTATTATCGCATCCTGTCTATTTGTATATATATAGATAGCAACTACAAAAAGAAGAGTTGCCAGTATCGGGAATAAGGCAAGTTGCTGTCACGCCAGGCATATTGCCGTCACGTGTTAACATGGCCCTAGCGTGGTAAGGAACCTTAAGTTTCTTACCCCTTTCCTCATTCCTATTAAAAAAACAATTAAACAATTATTATACTATCTACAAACCGTAGCTACGTGATATTACCTTATATAACCAACACTTAAGTTATATACGTTCCTTAAATTATACCCACTCTATAAATTATACTTAGATGCTATAAAGTATCTTGCCTTTAGTTAACTTGGAAAATAAATTATCCTAAGGCCAAGTTACGCCTTAGGATAAAAAGTGGAAGAGTATAAGTATCTAGGCTCTTCTAGCGCTAATATACGGCACAACTTCCTTAATATACTTAGCAAAATTTAAATACTTAAAAAATAGAAGAAGGTATAAATCCTAATAAATAGCGGAGCCACTAGCATAGGCTTTGTTAATATAAACTATACAAAAACTTAACGCCTAAATTTAAAGAAACTTAATAAGCCCTAAAGCCTATAAGGCTTTAATGGCAAACCCTTAATATATAGTAAAATAATATATTACGCACTAGTAAAAATATAGATAGGTAAATACCTTAAATACATCTCCCTGTTTATAACACCCTTAAAGTAATATAAAGTTATACTTAGATATAAATGGCTAAAACAATATAACCCTTTAATTAGCTGGGTTAAAGAAACACTAAAGTTCCGTATAACTTACTACTAAAGTCATTACTTAAAAAACCATTTGCCCTATAAATATACATACAACTATTTAAATTTAATATAATATAAATTACCCTTGCCATAAACCTTAAGCCAATATAATAAATCTATAACTGCTAATTATGGTAAAGAATATAAAGATATTACGTTAAAACCTTTTAGAATTTGTATAATATAGGCCGCGCCTTTTATCTTATTAGCAAAAAGATAAGATTATAAAATCTTTACTATAACTATAGAAGATATTAAAAAAGCACTAAAACCGAAATAATATCCTAATTCTTAACCTTTTATGCCTAAAAAGTACTATAACCTAATTAATAAGTTTAAAAAACGTTTTATAGACCAACTAGCCCTATACTAAGAGAAACATGATTTTAAGATAGAACTTAAGCCTAGTATAATACTAAAGTTTGGTCTTCTATACGGTATATTATAAGAAGAACTGCTCATAATGCAATAATACCTTAATAAGCATCTAGAAAAAGGATTTATTTGCCCTAGTTAATCTCTATTTGCCTTATCCATACTATTTATTAAAAAGCTAAAAGGAGGCTTAAGATTCTGTGTTAATTATTAAGCTCTAAATGTAATTATAATTTAAAACTAATATCCAATTCCTTTAATTTAAGAGACGCTTAACTGTTTAGCAAAGGCACGGAACTTTATAAAGCTTAATATAGTTACCGCCTTTAATAAAATCCATATATATAAAGGAGATAAGAAGTATATAGCTTTTTATATATAATAGGGACTCTTTAAATACCTAGTAATGCTATTTAGCGTAAAGAACGGTCCTAGTACGTTTTAGTAATACGTTAATAATATACTTCATAAATTCTTTAATGTATTTATTACCGCGTATATTAATAATATCTTAATTTACTTATCCTTGCTTTCTAAACATTAAAAACACATTAGAATGGTCCTTAAACGCTTATAAGACGCAGGCTTATAATGTAATATTAAGAAATGCAAGTTCCACGCGTCTAAGGTTATATACTTAGGCTTAATTATATCCCGTAATAGAATTAAAATGGACCCTAAGAAAGTCACTATAATTATAAACTAGAAAAGCCCTAGCAATATATAAAATATTTAAGGATTTTTAGAATTTGTAAATTTCTATTACTAATTTATTAACTACTTCTTAGAAATTGCCTAGCTATTAGTAAACCTAATAAGGAAGAATATAAAATTTAAATAGACCGCTAGATATAAATAAGCATTTAATAGTTTAAAACGTCGCTTTATAACTACTCTAATTTTTGCTTACTTTAACCCTAATCTTAAGTATACCGTTAAAACTAACTTGTTGGATTATATGCTAAGGAGAGTGTTATTACAATATAATAAGAATGGCGAACTATGTCCAGTAGCCTTTCTCTCCTAGAAACTCGCCCCTGCTAAATTAAACTATAAGATATACAATAAGGAACTACTTGCGATTGTTAGATACTTTAAATAATAGCGTTTTAAGCCAAAAGGATTGTTGTTTCTAATACGTATATTAATGGACTATAAGAACCTATAATACTTTATAACTATAAAATAATTATTATTATTCATTACTTAACGTCCAATTCAGATCCCTATTAGGCCCATACGGACTACTCCTTATATACATATAGGGAGAAAACTCTATTTAAGAAAACCCCGTAATCCATCTCCCCACCTTTTAGGGCTCGCTTGCGAGTCGCCTATAAGTTACCAGTGGTGCTTTACTACCTTACTTTTTAACCTCCTTAGGAACTACTGCTGCCGTAACAAACCTATAGACGCGCTAGTATTACATACTATACTCTACTCCTATAGAGTTATTAGGGGGCGCCTATTACTCACCCCTTTACCTTTTATTACTATTTCCTTTGCAACCTAGAACTGGTCTAGCATATTTTAGCTAATAAGCCACTGGGTAGCCGCCTTAAGGCCTTTCTATATTAAGAGTAGTATATTATAGTTTTCTATGCCAGCTACTAAGAGCATTGCTTCTTAGCCAGTGCATAAGGGGCATAACAGTATTACGTGTTTTAGTGTCTATCTTGGCCAGCTATATTTATACCTTAGGCTACCTACTAGGACACCCACCCAGTAAAGCCAATCTTTTAATCCTATTATTCCTGTCCTTAAAAGTGTTGCTATTGTATTTTCTACCTTTATTAGGCCCTTTTAGAGCCCTTAGGTATTTACCTCCTATAGCATTACCCATACTATGGCTTAGGTTCCCCTTGCCTAAGCCTACCTCTGTACTTTTAACTCCCATTCGCCTCTCCAGCGTTGGTCCAACCAGTATTATATTATGGTAGATAGTTTTCCAGTACTCTTTTATACTCTACTTTAGCTCCTTTCTCTCCCTTACTGTTGTCTTTACTGGCCTTTTACACGTCTTCCTTTCTCCTCTATATAGGCCTAGGCCCTAGCGCCGCACTATTTTTCTTCTACTTTCTCTACCTATTTTCCTAATATATCTTCCCTACTTTAGGGTTGTTGGTTTCTTCTTCTATAGGGCACCCTAGGGTCCCTCTAGAGTTTGTTTAGGCGTGTCTTAATATACTTTATAACATTAAAGTTATGTTCCTTTTACACCCTTTGCATTACATTGGCTTTAATATATAGTTATAAGGGGGGAATATTGGCTTCCTTCTTGAGTAGTACTGTGGCCGTTTACTTATACCCACCTGTTATACTCCTAAGGCAGGCTGTTTGGACCTTTTAGAGTAGTTTAAGAAGTGATTTAGGGGGGCCTTTCTTAGTTTCTCCAGTAGCCCAAATGCTAGATCTATATGTTATAGTTAGCCGGACAACTACTATATATAGTAGGCGTGACCTCTAGAAGCATAGACCCTATATAGAATTAACAATCCTAGACATGGCGATATACTATACTTAGCCCTTATAGGCCGCTTACGCTGTATATGCGCTCCACCGGAGCTTACTATCTACCTATACTCCTAATACCCTTAGGCCTTAAACTGGTTAACCCCTAAAGCCTTAGATATAGATTATATGCTAAAGATCTGTAGATTAGTTACATTTTCTTATAAAATAGATTAGCTGGTATTTCTTTGGTAAGAATTGGACTCCATATCGTCTTACCCATTCTATATAGGTATTATAGGCTTTCTCTAGTATCCTACAGTTCTCTGCGGCTGTTGGCCCATATATAATTAGGTTTGTGTTATTAATAAAGCCTATCTCCTAGGTCGCCCCTTCCTTAAAGGTATTAAGCAGGTTGCTTACAAAGAAGAGGAAGAGTATAGGCAATAGAGGTAATTCTTATAGTATTCCTGTTATAACTATAATAGGGGGGCTCTAGTATCCGCTAAAGACTAGTAATATTTCTTTCTAGCCTATAAATCCTTAAATAAACTAAATAATCCATTCTGGGAAGCCCTTTGCCCTAAGGATGTATAGGAGACGCTTATAGGGTATATTATTATAGGCGCCGCTAATATCTAGGCTAAGCATTAATACTATAAAGTCCTTTCGTATAGCCCATGCAGTTTTAATAGTAGTAGCGAGTAGTGTAAGTGCTAATAGCGTTAAGCGATTCTTTCTTGCCCCTATTTGGCTTTATAGTAGTAGGGCGTATTCCTCTACCGTATCTGCTATATAGTCCGCTATAACCTTTTCTAAGATCTTGCTTAGGGTGTTTTCTAAGGCAATAGGGCGGTAGCTTCCTAGGATTAAGTAGTCTGCTTTACCTTCTTTTTATAAGACAACCGTCGTTATAGATCTTCCAAGTTGCAGGTAGTAGCCTATTGCAAAGTATACTCTGGCTACGTCTGCAAGCCGAAGTGCTATAAGTGGTCCATAGGTCTTTAGGGCTTTGTTTAGGATCCTATCTAGTCCTAGTACTGTATTGTTTAAAAGGCGGCTAATAGTTCTAGCCATTTCTTCAGTTATTATGTCGCTGTTAACCCTCAGGCGAGTCACCGGTGTTTTACCGGTGATGTCGCTAAGGTCTGCTGGAGCCGGTTAAGGGAAAAATCTTTCTATAAGGATCTTTGCCTTCTTATCATTATTGCTTATAGCCTGTAGTTCGCCTACTCTTTGTAGGGGTAGTAGGTATAGATCTTCTACTAGGCGTCCCGCCTTTTTCTTTACCCATTTCGCTATGGTCCAAAGGCCCTTGTTATAGGGGAGACTTGGGTTAGTAGTATATTCGTTTATAAACCGTCTCTAGTTATTCCTTGCTTCTTTTCTTAGGGTATTCTTTAGCTGGTTTCTTGTGTCTTTATATCATCTCTCGTCCTTAGAATCGTAGCTGCTTGTATATTTCCTCCTTGCTCGTCGTTGGCCGGCTACAAGGGCCGCGCACTATGCGGACCATGCGTGTCGCGCGTAGGGGCCCGGTTTTAACTATAAAATAATTAATATAGCGCTAAATTTATTGGGCTGAATACCTTTTATAATTTAACTTTAAGATTATATATTAACCGGGCAAACTTAATTAAAAGCCTAACGCATTAACATAACAATTATAGGACTTACCTGTAAACGCCTCAGATAAACAGATTATAAATTAATTACGGATCTTACTACCCTCTAAACATTTTAAAAAACTATATCCTATGTTTCTAGATATAGAACTTAATAGGAATAAATTAGAAGTTAATAAATAGAAAATAGAAATTAATAAGCTAATAAAATATAAATATAAGAATGACGCATAGATAGTAAATATAATAAAGGCAATCCAAACTGGAAAATAATAGCATAAGGATATTACACTCACTAAATGCGAAATTTAAAATAATTGATTATACTATTAACAGAAGATAGTAGTTCCGAATTCCGAACCTTTATAATTTAAGATACTTAAATTTATACACAACTCCCCTATAGCAGGATATCCTGGCTGTATAAAGACCTATAAGATCGTTTAACGAGCATATTACTGGCCTACGATGCATAACTACGTACGGAAATACGTTCGAGCATGCAGGATATGCATGTATGGAAAAACCTCTTATATAAAGAAGTAAGGAGTACTTCAACCACTACCAATCCCAATATAAAGATGGCGCGATATCTTAATTAACTTTATAGTTGACTTGCCTAGTAGTAATAGGTTTATAAATATTATAGTACACAGGCGACTCACAGGAGGGTCTTAATAGGCGTAGTACACGCAACCTAATGCGCATATGCATAAGGCGACTCACAGGAGGGTCTTAATAGGCGTGGTGCACGCAACCTAATGCATACATATGGGGGAGGCTACAGGGGAAACACAGGCCAGTTGGACAAGGACTTAACAGTTAGAGACACAGGCCAGCTTATAGGAAGGGGGGACACAAGCTTAGTTAGTAGGAGAGGGGGGAGTAGGTCGCCTAGCACGGGACCTGTCTCTATGGCCCCCTCCTACAAAACACGGTCGGCCTGTTATAAGGAGACTTCTACAGGCAACGCGAAACGGGAACTGGCAGTAGTATAGGGTGTTGCGCCCCTACACTACTACTAGCCTCTTACGGGGCGTAGTACGTAGCAGCCACTGCTGGCTCTAAGGACCTTACCCCTTAGCTAGGCTCTGACCCTTAGTGCACCTAGTAGGCAGGCAGGATTATACCCTGGCCGAAGAGACTGCTACGTGGCTCAAAAGAACGGATGCGCGTGTCGGTATATTAATAGACGGAACCGTTCGCCTCTAGGGCGGTACGCCAGTGAGATATGCTTAAGGAGCAAACAGGAGTTACTTAGGCGGAAGAGGTTCTAGCCCGGCCTTGACCGTAGAGATAGTGACGCCTAAAGGTGGGAATAAGCTACTAAAAACTGGGGTAGAGGCCTAGATAAGTAGGCATGTCGAACTCTACTATATTATAGCTAATATATAACTACCTGTCTATATGGGGTCCATGCTTCTAGAGGTCACGCCTACTATACACAGCAGTTGTCTGGCTAACCATGACGTATAGATCTAGCATTTGGGCCACTAGAGAAACCGAGAAAGGCCCCCCTAAATCACTCCTTAAACCACTCTAAAAGGTCCAAACAGCCTGCCTTAGGAGTATAACAGGCGGGTATAAGCGAACGGCTATAGTACTACTTAAGAAGGAAGCCAATATTCCCCCCCTATAACTATATATTAAAGCCAATACAATGCAAAGGGTGTAAAAGGAACGCAACTCTAACGTTATAAAGTATATTAAGACATGCCTAAACAAACTATAAAGGGACTCTAGGGTGCCCTATAGGAGAAGGAACTAACAACCCCAAAGTAGGGAAGATATATTAGGAAAACAGGTAAAGAAAGTAGAAGAAGAATAGTGCGGCGCTAGGGCCTAGGCCTATATAGAGGAGGAAGGGAGACGCGTAAGAGGCCAGTAAAGATAATAGTAAGGGAGAAAAAGGAGCTAAAGTAAAGTATAAAAAAGTATTAAAAAACTATCTACCGCAATATAATACTAGTTGGACCAACACTAGAGAGACAAATAGGAGTTAAAGGTATAGAGGTAAACTTAAGTAAGGGGAACCCAAGCCATAGCATAGGTAACGCTATAGGGGGTAAATACTTAAGGGCTCTAAGAGGGCCTAATAAAGGCAGAAAATATAATAGCAACACTCTTAAGAACAGGAATAATAGGACTAAAAGATTGGCTTTATTGGGTGGGTATCCTAGTAAATAGCCTAAAGTGTAAATATAGCTAGCTAAGATAGACACCAAAATATATAATACTGTTATGCCCCTTATACACTAGCTAAGAAGCAATGCTCTTAGCAGCTAGTACAGAAACTATAATACACTACTCTTAATATAGAAAGGCCTTAAGGCGGCTACCTGGTGGCTTATTAGCCAAAATATACTAGACCAGTTCTGGGTTGCAAAGAAAATAGCAATAAAAGGCAAAGGGGCGAGTAATAGGCGCCCCCTAATAACTCTACAGGAGTAGAGTACAGTGTGTAATACTAGCGCGTCCGTAGGTTTGTTACGGCAGTAGTGGTTCCTAAGGAGGTTAAAAAGTAAGGTAGTAGAGCACCACTAGTAACTTATAGGCGACTTATAAGCAAGCCCTAAAAGGCGGGGAGATGGATTATAGGGTTTTCTTAAATAGAGTTTTCTCCCTATATATATATAAGGAGTAGTCCGCGTGGGCCTAACAGGGATCCAAATCGGACGTTAAGCAATAAATAATAATAAATATTATAGTAGTAGTTAACTGTCTTATAAAAATGCGATATATGATTCCTATAGACTTAATTAATATAATATTAGTAGCCAAATGTTTTATTAAGTATGTCTTTAAGCTATATAGACTTCCTAATATAATAATATCTAACCGTAGAAGCCAGTTTGTTTTAGACTTCTAGTAAGCTCTATATAAATAATTAAGTATTTAAACACAACTCTTAACTATATTTTATCTAGAGATAGATGGTTAAACGGAAATTACAAACATAATTATAGAATAATACTTATAAATATACTGCTCCTACCTGCAAGACGACTGGGAAAAATAGCTACCTTTAGCTAAGTTTACTGTAAATAACACGATAAATATATTAATAGGTGTGATACTATTCTACGCAACCTACGGATAAAACCCTTAACTCGGATTTGAGCTATAACCTAATATTAATATAACAGGACCCACAATTAAACAGATCTAGTTAATTAACGCGTACTACTTCGCTAATTAAATAAAGCAGTTAATAGAACTATTACAAAATAAGTTAATATACGCTTAAATATTATAGGAATAGCATACGAATAAAGGACAAGCTCCTGTATGGGACTTTAAGAAAGGTAATATAGCTTACCTAAGTATACAAAACCTAAAGACTTAATAGCCTTTAAAGAAACTTAATTAGAAGTTCGCGGGCCTGTACTAAATTAAGAAGAAACCAAGCCTATACACCTATAAGCTTAAACTACCGACTAAAATGAAAATACATCTAACGTTTTACGTAAGCTTGCTGTAACCCTTAAGAGATAATCCTACAACTCACAAAATTCCACTGCCACCTCCCGTAATTATTAACAACGGCAATAGTTTATACTTTATTAACTCAATTAATAATATACAATAGAAAACATAATCTAAACAATTTAAACTTCTTATTAAGTGGGAAGGATATAAAATATAAACCTAGGAAACCTATAAATAGGTTAAGGCTGACGCGCCTTCCCTAGTAAAAGAATTCCATAAAGACTATCCTTCGCGGCCTGCTCTGGCTAGATAGACATAATATAAAGGTAAACAACTGCCACCTAACACAAAGACATAAAACATAATAGCAGGAAACTTAAAATTAAAAAGAACTTAAACCATATTATAACGCTTATAAGGCAATAAGTTATAAATTCTTAACTAAATTAAATTATTTTGGACCTTTAGCCAAAGGGGGGGGTACTATAACGGGACTAGCCCAGTTACAGTAGGAATGTCTCAGTAAAACACTTAATAGATAAATTCCAACGCTTTAATTAAATTCTGCTAAATTCTGCTAAGTTAATTAAATTCTACCAAATTCCGCTAACTTAATTAATTTCCACTAGTCTCCACTAAATTCTACTAATGTAATGGAATTTGGTTGAAACCTATTAAAATCCACATAGGCTTGTGCCCACGCGTCTGCTGCCAAGACTACAAATATTTAGTTACAAGTTTCTTATATTCCTTTCTCTTCTTCACGCAACGTCTTGTACTCTGCAAGAGCTATATACCCTTAGATTTAGATAGAATTTATATTATTCCTTCAAATCTTCCCCGAAGCCTCTTCGCGCCCTCACAGTATAGTAAGTAAGGATGTTAACTAGATTAATTAAACAGACATCACACCTCTAGTAGATAACTTAGAGATGTTAGGAATCTTTAAGGATAAAGATAAAGAGGAGGGAGATAATATTACGGACAGCTTAAGTACGATATTATAACTACTTAGAGAAGAGTTGGTGGAAGCTAGTTAGTTAATACAGGCACAGTCTAGAATAGATCCGGTGGAACCATATAATAAGGAATAGTAGCTAAGGTTATATAATATAATCTATATAATCTATATAATCTATATAATCTGTGACAGAGTAGATAGAGTATATATACCTTACGGAGTAAAGGGATTTCTTAGGCGTATGGTTGTGTATTTAAAGGACTATAGTCCCTACCCAAATAGTTCTCTCTTTATAGTGAATCTTAGAATATAATTGGAGTTAATCTGTTGGGCAACTACTCCACCAGTTATTATTACGTTATTAACTTGTTTATATCTATATACCTAGCCCAATAACAGGACTCACTGTAGTTCTTGCTACAAGGTTCCGTTACAGAATTAGGGTGGCTGGATAACTAGGGTAGCCGAGTAAGTGGTAAAACACGTTAGTAGGTATTAGATTAAACTAAGACCTAAAGTATTGTATTAAATAAGCTTAGGAAAAGTTTAACAAATACTATACTAAAATAGACAGCTCTCCTCTACGCTATAGCACTAATTCTTTAGCCTTAGTGTTGTATAAAATATATTAAAGAGATATAGAAAAAGGAGTGGCGGAAACCTGCGCTTTAAAGGTTAAAGCAGCTTTAGGAGCAATTTTAAGATTTCTATCCCCTTTATACTATATTATATAAGAGGCCTTTATAGTACTAGATAAGGGAAAAAGAGCTAGATAAGTTTAATCTTGTTATAAACGATTTTAAAAAAAGAGTTATTTAACTATAAAGTCTTAATAAGCATAAGGATTACCGCTTTAAAGCTTTGTGTAAAATATAGGGCCTAGCTCTTTATTAGTAGACCTAAAAGCCATAAAAAAAAATGGCTAAGGCTTTTAATTCTTGCTATAAATACCCTCTCTATTCTAGTTATGTGTAATAGTACTAGGGCGCATTACCTACTAATTTGCCGTTTTTGGGGCAATCTGCTATAATCTGCTAAGTTCTACTATATTCTGCCAAGTTGCTATTAGCTCGCTTACTACTAGCGCCTTAATAACTCCCTTATATCTTACTAGTCCCTACTAGTCTTCTTCTTCTCCTTAGCTTAGTATTCTTATATGGTAGCAATCTGTAAGCTTTAGTTTAGAAGCATTTATATAAGCCCGTTATATTATACTAAGCCCTCCCTACATTGCTTGGGAAAGCCTTAATAATATCCCACCCTAAAAAAAGACCTTTGTCTGCAATGACACGTTAACGCGTTATACTTAGATATTAAAAAACTTATACTACTACGCCTAAGAAGGCCCTAATAATATCCCACTTTATAGGCCAGACTATACTTAACCTATACCCCTAAAAAAAACCCTAGAATTAAAACTAAATTATATAATTCTAATAAACCTTAGGAAGCTAATAATGGCACCTAAAGTAAGCTTATTTAAAAGACCTACTTTTACCTAAGAGGAATATAAGATCTAGTTAGGATTAGAAATTAAAGATAATAATAATGTTATAAATATATATAGGCAGATTTATGCCCTTGCAGCTAATTAGAAGGTTAATTATCTTTAAACCTAAAGTATATAAGAGACTTTAAAGGAGATTCTAGAAAGCCTTACTGCCTTATAAAATAGCCCAGCCTCCCCTTTATAAAGCCTTAGTTAACCTATTTACTTAACTAAATATAATATACTAGAGAGTACGGATATGATAATAAAATAATTAAAGCCCGTTAAGCTCCCTAACCCCCTACTATTATTAAATAGCATAAACCTAACCTTTAAAAACAAGAGAATCTAGGTATAAGGACAGCTTTATATTAACTATAACCATTTTCCCTCTAAAGAAGCTAAAATACTCTACCTTTTTAGTTAACCCATTAGGGACGTCTAGTAATACCTTTAGGCTAAATTTAAGAATAAGTTACCTATTTAGTTTATATCTACTAATAAAATAATATAGCATCTGGCTACTATTTATATTAATTTAAATAAAGTACGGGATGCCTATTATAACTATAATTGCCTAATAATAAAATTAAACTAATCCTTTACTAAATTTTAGACTTAATTCTTATACCTAGCAGATAAAGGCTAGGTCCCCCCTAAGAACTACTATTTAGACCTATATAATAAGCTAATAGTCTAACTATAAGAGAAAATTGCAGTAGCTTTAGACAACCTACTAACCTATTAGAGACTTGCAGCCTAATATTTATTACTAGATTTAGAACTAAAATAAATTAATGCTTATTCTAATTAACTAAAGCGTCCCTATAGCAACTAGAACCTATTTACTATACTAATAGGAGCTAGCGTTAGAAGATAAACTATAACTACCCCTATGCTAGAAGCGGTTATAACTGCCTACCTATAAGCCTTGCCTAACCCGCTACGCACTATACCTTTAACTAATACTTATTATAACACCCTAATTAACCCTACTATGATTATATGCTTTAATTATGGAAAGGATAGCTACTTTACCTTATTCTGCCTAGAGCTAAAGGATATAGGTAATATTAAGGAGATAAAGAAAGAAGAAATATTTAATAAGTTAGGAAAAGAAGAACCCTAAGGAAAGACTTCCCCCTAGGGTATCCTATTAATCTTAAAGAGATTAATCTAAGTTAGCTAATAGGTGGAAAATACTTTATAGTTCTATATATAGTATCTTAAAATAGATATAGAGTTAATATATCTGCCCTTATTAATACTAGAGCAAATAGCTTTACCTTTATAAACACTACCTAACTAGAGAAGCCTATTTAAGTAAAAGGCTATAATGGCTAAGCCGGTAAGCCAGCTACCTATATCTTAAAGCTATATATTGCTATTAATAAACGGCGCCAATTTAGTATCCCCTTCTATATCCTAGACCTAGGGTTATATAATATAATACTTAGCTAAAAATAGATATCCTATTTTAATATTTGGCTAAATATTTAATAAAGACGGTTTATCTAGCCAAAGAATAGACTAAAGTTACCCTTCTTTATTAGAGAAATCCGTATTAACTATAAGATATTAGCTATAAAGGTTAATCCTATCTACTAGTAGGATATTAGGAACTGTGACCTAGCCTTTACTTAAGAAGATGCCCGCTATAAGACTAGTAGGAACTCTGTACTAATAAGAATACTCCCCTAAAGGACTATAGTTAAGGAGGACTTTATTTATAGAAGTAGAATAAATAGTAATATAGACAACTTTTAAATTATAGAGATCTAGCTAATAGGGAAGAGGACGTACTAATAGGATACAGAGGATAACCTTTAAAAGATATAATAAAAGCTAAAAGGAGTAAAGATAACACTAATATACTAAAGGCCTCTAAGGCCACAGATATCCCTACTATCGTATAACCCCCCTATAGTAGATATCGCGGCAATTAGCGCTATAGGTTACCATTTTAATATATATTAGAAGGATAATAACGTCTTTATAACTAGCTTATATAAAATTAACTAAATAATTAATAAGAAGGAAGAAGGGCTAGTAAAGAAAACTAATAAGGAGCTAGTTAAGCGCCTCCTCCTTACTTACCTCTTAGACTATAAAGACGCGTTCTTAAAAGCAGCCTTAGATATACTACCCCCCTACTAAACCTATAATTATAAGATTTAACTAAAGGCTAATAACTCTTTAGAATATAGCCCCTTTTACTAGTAAACTATAAAGAAACCAAAAGTAACTAAGTAGTATTTAATTAATAACCTCTATAAGGGGTTTATTAAACTAAGTTAGGCCCTTTTTACTTCCCCTATTCTATTTATAAAGAAACCTAATAAAGGCCTTTATTTCTGTATTAACTATTAAAAAAACTAAACGCTATTACTTAAAAAGATTGCTACCCTTTCCCCCTAATTAATAAGACCCTTATATACCTAAGCTAAGCCAAAATCTTTACTAAGCTAAATATCCGCTAAGCTTTCTACTAAATTAGAATAAACCCTATGTTAAAAGATCTAACAATATTCCATACCTACTATAGTTCTTATAAATATAAAGTCTTTTCTTTTAAACTAATAAATAGGCCAGCTATATACTAACAGTATATAAATAATGTTCTTTTTAACTACCTTAATAAATTCTACATAGTATACCAAGATAATATTCTTATATACTTAAATAATAAACTTAAGCACCAAGTTTACATTAAAAAAGGTCCTAAAGAGGCTGCGGAATATAGGACTATAGATTAATATTAAAAAATATAAATTTAGAGTAAAATAAATAAAGTACCTTAGGTTTGTTATTAGTATAAAAGGAATTAAAGTTAACCTTAAGAAGGTTAAGGCAATCTATAATTTAAAAACCCCTTATACTATAAAAGGCATCTAGTCCTTTCTAGGCTTCTATAACTTTTACTATTAGTTTATCTATAACTATAAGGTTATAGCTAAGCCTCTTATATAGCTAACCAAGAATAATACAACTTTTATTTTTAATAATAGTTATATAGAAGCTTTTAAGGAATTAAAGGACCAACTTATCTCCTCTTTAATTCTCTATTACTATAACCTAGACCTTAAATTAATGCTAAAAACGGATGCCTCCAATAGAGTAGTAGTAGGGGTTCTCTTATAGTTATACCTAGATAGTAAGTAGTACCCTATTATATTTTTCTTAAAGACAATAGCTTTAGCTAAGTATAACTATAAGGTACATAATAAGGAAATACTGGCTATTATATAATTATTATCCTAGTAACGCGCAAAGCTTAAAAGTACAGATACTTAGATTAAAGTCTATACTAATTATAAAGCAGCTTATTAGTTAATAGGCTAGGTAGGCTAAAATACTCTTCTAATTCTTCTTTACAATTATATACCGCCCTAGTAGGTAAAATTCTAAAGCTAATACCCTTACCTAACGAGAACAAGATATAGAACCATAGGATAAGCTAAAGGCTTAGTACTAGATATGTGCCCTCTTCTATCCTAAATAGCTTAACCTATATATCCTTAAGGAACTAAGCTCTAAATAGAATAAGCTAGTACCTATAGAAGAAAAGATTCTAAATAAACTAATAGAACTAATTAACTATATCCTAATTGCGAACTACATAGCTAAATTCCTAAAAGTCCTCTATAATTAAACTATAAAAGGCAACTCTAATTTAGAAATAGAAGATGGACTGCTTTTATACTAAGAACGGCTTATAGTTTTAAATGTTAACAACCTATAAACGGAGCTAATCTGTAAAGCCTACTGTTAAGTCTCTACGGCGTACCCTAGTTAAGATAAGACCTACTAACTACTAGCGCCTTACTACTACTAGCGAGGACTCCTATCTGACATAGAATAATTTATTAGAAATTATTATGCTTATAGATAGGCAGATACCCCCAAGGATTAAACCCCTAAATAGTTATAACCACTACTAGTTCTTAAATACCCTTAGCAGCATATTATAATAGACTTTAAATTATTCCTAAAGGATAAACATGGCTATAATATAGCCTTTATAGTAGTTAACCAACTACACCTTCTTTTATAAAGGAAATCAGCATTATAATAGAAAACCTTATGCGGCTATAGATAGACACCATTTACTAGGCCGATGCTATATATAGGGACTAGGCCTTTAAGAAAGATATATAGCTTAATCCGCAACAGGTCCGTATACTACACTGCCCCCAAACTACTAATATCGCACCACCAGTACTAAAAACTTAGGAAGTCAGTAATAAGCTAGCTGGCTTAGGCCCTATATAGCTATAGAGAACAGCAAGGAATATTAGACGCTGTACTAAATATATAGACCGGGGAGATAACTTATAGAAGATGGAATAGGAGCTAAGGAGGGTTATAAATCCTTAACTACAAAATACGGTCCATGGAATGTCTATAAAGAAACCTATAAACCTCCCACTAGTTAATATCTACTATATTAGCGCCATAGGGTTCTACCAGAACTTAAAACGGCCTAACACTATTACCTTTATAACTAGCTTATATAAAATTAACCAGATAATTAAAGATAAGGAAGCCCTAGCCCGTAACTTGCTTAGTAGGGAAAGTGAGCTTATAGATAAGGAGCTAGTAGAACAGAAACTACTCCACCAATACTGGGAATTTAAGGATGTATTCTCTAAGGTAGTATCTAATATACTCCCGCCGCACTAACTATATAACTATAAGATTAAGATTAAGCCAGATAAAGAAAACACTCTTAGCTATAGCTCCCTTCGCTAGCAATCTACTAATAAGCTATAGGCCACTAAGTAGTACCTTATTAACAACCTTAATAAGGGCTTTATTAAGCCTAGCTAAGTCCCCTTTACCTTACCCATTCTCTTTATAAAAAAGCCTAATAGCGGACTCTATTTCTGTATTAACTACCGTAAACTAAATTATATAACCCGTAGAGACTAATATCCGCTGCCCTTACTTAAAGAAATACTAACCTATATAAGTAAGGCTAAGATCTTTATTAAGCTTAATATCCGCCAGGCCTTTTACCAGATTAGAATAGACCCTAAATCTAAGGATCTTACTATATTTTAGACCCGCTATAGATTATATAAATGTAAAGTACTACCTTTTAGGCTAACTAACGGACTGGCTATATACCAACGGTATATAAATAACGTACTCTTTAACTACCTTAATAACTTCTACATAGCCTACCTAGATAATATTATAATTTACTCTAAGAATAAACTGGAATATAAGGAACATATTTATAAAGGCTTACAACAGCTCCACAAAGCTGGTCTCCAGGCCAATATTAGGAAGTTAGAATTTAGTATTAAGCGCACTAAGTATCTAGGGTTTATTATTAGTATGGACGGAATTAAGGCGGACCTAGGAAAAATAGTTATAATTAATTAATAGGAACTCCTAAGGTCCATAAAGGGGGTATAGTTATTCCTAGGTTTCTATAACTTCTACCAACGCTTTATTAAAGACTATAGCAAGATTACTTAGCCCCTTAACCACCTTCCTAGAAAGAACTAACCTTTTTATTTTAATAATGTATGCACAAAGGCCTTTAATAAACTTAAAAGCCGGCTAGTCTCTGCTCCGCTACTAGCCCATTTCTACCTAAAACGGCCTTTAATATTAGAAACGGATGCTTTAGATGGTATAATAGCTGCCGTCTATTCCCAGAAACAGCTAGATAGAGAATAGCACCCTATTACTTACTATTGAAAGACTATAGTAGATGCTAAGCTAAACTACTATATCTATAATAAAGAAATGCTGGCTATTATCTCTAGCTTTTAGCACTGGCGTGCATAGCTAGAAGGGACCCCTAAGCCTATTTAGGTAGTCTCTAATTATAAGGCCTTAGAATATTTTATAACAATAAAGGCCCTTATAGCCCGGCAGGCACACTAGGCAGATATTCTATCCCAGTTTAACTTCCTAATTATATACCGGCTAGGCACTAGAAATTGTACGGATGCCCTTATAAGGCGTGGACAAAACCTAGATAACTAGATAGCTGTAAAGATCTTATTACGGACCTAGATACTACTACAACTAGAGCACCTTAACCCCTAGATATAGGCAGAACTAAATACAGACCCTTTAGACGCGAAGATATATCCTATTAACTCTATAGAACTTAATATTATTAATAAACTGCCGTAGGCAAACCGTATAGCCCCTTCTCTACAGGAGTACCGCAAAAAGGTAAAAGATGCTACTAGCCTATAGTCCCTTAAAAATGGACTACTTAAGCACTAGAAACGGCTAGTAGTGGTAAAGGAACAGGATTTATAGACTTAGCTTATCGCCAAAGTACATACTTAGGTCTCTACAGCCCACCCTAGAAAAAATAAGACCTGTAGAATTATTAGCAACCGCTATTACTGGCCTAGAATGGTTATAGATATTAACCGCTATATACAGAACTGTGACAACTGCCGTAGGTTTATAATTTTATAAGATAAGACCCTAGGGCTATTAAAGCCACTCCCAATATTAGAACGCCCCTAGTAGTATATCTCTATAGACTTCTATAAGTTACCTATAGACCGTGACGGATATAATATAGTTATAATCCTAGTTAACCGCTTTAGCAAGCGCCCGTTCTTAATCCCCTATTATAAGAATATTAATGCTAAAAAGGCGGCCTAACTGTATATCTACTATATCTACGAAATTTACAGACTACTAGATACTATTATATCTGACTATAGGCCACAGTTTATATCAGCCTTCTAGAACAAGTTTACCTAGATCCTAAGTATTAGGCTAAAGCTCTCTACGGTATACTACCCCTAGATAGATGGTTAGACAAAGATTATAAATTAATACTTGGACTAGAGACTCCAGCCCTTTATTAACTACTTTTAGGATAACTAGAGCAAACTACTACCTATAATAGACTATGCCCAGGTAACCCTACCCCATAACTCTATAGGGGTTGCACCTATTTAGCTAGAAATGGGATACTTACCCTATATAAGCTTTAACTAGGAGAGACTAAAAGGACTATAGACTGTGCGCGAAAAACTATCTTATAAGGAAGCACAGCCATATGCTAAATGCTTAGAAGAAGTATGGATGGTAGCCTATAAGAACCTAGAGAAGGCCTAGAAATTAATAAAACAGTAGGCAAATAAGCATAGGCGCAAGCCTAACTTTACTATAGGCAACAAGGTCTAGGTTATAATAAAGAACTAAAAGATAGAACGGCCTAGCTATAAGCTAGACTATAAAATAGTAGGACTGTATAAGATCCTTAATAAAGAAGGCAACTTATATAAGGTTAAACTCCCAGACTTAATTAAAGTCCACCCTGTTTTCTTACTAGATAAGCTATAGAAAGCTGCAAATAACCTACTACCTAGATAAAAGAATGAGCCTCTACTACCGATTTAAGTTAATGGCGACGACGAATAGGAAGTTAATAAAATACTAGCCTATAAACTAGTACGAGGAACGCTAAAATACCATATCTAATAGAAAGGTTACAATCTAGACCTAACCTAGTACCCCGCCTAGAACTTTATAAGTTACCCCTAGAAGCTTAAAGAATTCCATAACCAATACCCTAATAAGCTAGGACCCCTAAAGTATCTAAACAAGTAGATAGAGTGCTAGTATAGCGAAGATGATAAGCTACCTGTCGAGCATATAGATAAGAACACCCTATGGACATATAAAGCCTAAGGGCAGGCTTTTTTGGAGGGGGGGGTAATGTTACAGCGCTAGTGGAAAACGGTGGATTATAGAGTAGATTGTGGCGGATAATTATAGATAGTTTCTTACTATTTTAGACTGTTTCTTACTGTTCTAGACAGTCGCAGTTACATAACTAGACAATCATATAAAACCTTAAGCGGCGCTACCCTTCTTCTCTTTTCCTTTCTCTAGCTTTGGATCCTCGTTTATAGACAATCCAATTATATAGGCTTGCATGCGTCCTTCTTGCTATGCTCATGCCTTGATTAACTGGGTCGCTAACACTAAGGGCATTTAGGAACTAATAATAATTATAACTATTTAGGGGTTTAATCCCTAGGGGTATCTACCTATTTATAAGTATAATAATTTTTAATAAATTGTTCTATATTGGACAGGAGTCCTTATTAGTAATAGTAAGGCGCTAGTAGTTAGTGTTACGGCGCTGGTGGAAAACGGTGGATCTTGGCAGACGTGGATTATAGTAGACGCGAGTCACGTGACTCGAGGACCGCATAAAATATCGAGCGGCGCTGCTATTTTTCTCCTTCCTTTCTCTAGCTTTGGATCCTCGTTTATAGACAATCCAATTATACAGGCTTGCGCGTCCTTCTTCCCGTGCTCGTGCCTTAATTAACTAAGTTGCTAACATTATCCAAAGCTCGTCACTACTCTTCTTTCCTAAGAAGGAACTTAAAAATATCTACAAACTACGAATAGGACAAGGACACAGAAAAGGACCTAAAGGACACTAATAGAACAGAACAGGACCTAAAGGACACTAACAGAACAGAACAGGACCCTAAGGACAGGACAGAACCAAAAGAACACGAACAGAACGCGAAACCTAAGAATAGGACACGCACAGACCAGAACCCCTAGAAAATAAACAAACACTGGAAATTACCTAATACCCCTACCACCATGCCAAGAAATACAGCAGCTGGTAAAGCCGCTATAGGACCCGCAAATACCTCTGATAGTGAAACAGTCGCCGTCTCGACCCCCTAGGAAGAACTTATAGCAGCCAATGCTAAAATTAAATGGCTTTAAGAGCTGCTTGAAACCAGAGACACCCCTACACCTAGCAAGGAGTTATTAGACACCTATAGACTTGCTATAGTCCTTAAGGCCCTAGCCCAACGTACAGCATTAGCATCGTCGCGGTCCGCGAAGGTTGCGGACCCCCTGTTGCTTACGGACGGAACTAACCCTATGTTTAACAATTGGAAGCTTTAACTGCAAGACAAGCTTAAAGTTAATACGGACCACTTCCCTACTGCTTAAGCTAAAATGGCCTACGTCTTCGGCCGTACTGGCGGGGACGTATAGACGTATCTACATCCGCGATATGCCTAGGACTTAGCAGACCCCTTCCTCTCTAGAGAAGAGATAATTAACCACCTGTCTTCTATTTATAAGGACCCCTTTAAGATATAAAACGCCCGCCTTAATTACAAAGCCCTTAATATAAAAATGATAGAGACCTTTTTAGCCTTCTAGACCCACTTTCTGCACTTAGCTGGCTAAGCCTAAATTCCCTATAAAGACCTAATACCAGACCTCTTTAATAAGCTTACCTTAGACCTACAGCGCGCCGTACTACCAGTTTTTACTACTGTATAGACGCTAAAGGTACTTACAGACCACTGCCTAGCTATTAATTAAGGCCTCTGTCAAATTAAGGCACGAGCTAAGCGGTATAAAGCCAGAAACTCTTCAAACCAGACTATAAGCGCTACAAGAACGGCCCGTAGTGCCCTAGCACAATTGGCAACTCCTATAGCACCAGCCGTACAGCCCGCCGTCAACTCAGCAGCTAGCCGCGCAGCTAGCCCTACCACGGGTCTAGCGCATGCTCGGCCTACGTACAGCGACCCCCGTAGATAGGCCCTTAGCAATTAGGGGGCTTGCTTCTTATACAGCTAGAAGGACCACTTCGCCAAGGACTGCCTAATAAAGGCAAAAACGGATAAGGTTCTGTTAATATAGGAGGACAGTATAGAGCTGGAAAAAGAGGAACCCTAGAGGAAGACTCCTCTCTAGGGTTAAAAGGGATTAATATGTTATATATTAATCTGGGTCAGCTAGTTAGTAAAAGAAGCTGCACTATCCCTTATACTTTATTTTGTAATAGATATTAAGTTTTAACCTCTGCTTTAGCTGACTCTGGAGCAAATACCTTTGCCTTAATAGACACTTAGTGCGCCGTAAAGCTAGCCGAATTTTTAAATGCGCCCCTTAAGGAACTGCCTAAACTAGTTCCTATTTGCGGGTACAACAGAAGAATAGGGCTACCTATTATAACTATCTTACAGATCCACCTCCGTGTTGACAGATAAAGGTAGTATAATGTCCCCTTTCTTATTACGGACCTGGGAAGCCATAATATAATCTTAGAAAGAAAATGGCTAGCCTATTTAGGCTTATAGCTTAACGTATGGAATAGACAGCTCCTCTAGCCCAAATCCCTACCCCTAACCCCTTCCTTTATAAAAGAAATTAGTATTACAATGGAGAACCTTATATGGCCCCAAATTAATACCATCTACCAAGCTAATGCTATGCGTAGAGACTAGGCCTTTAAGAAGGACGTATAGCTTAATCCGCAACGGATTTGTATACTACGCCGCCCCTAGACTACCTATGTTACGCCACCTATACTAGAGACCTAGGAAATCAGTAGTAACCTAGCCAAGTCCCCCGTAGAGAACTTAGGCCCTACGCAGCTATAAAGGAAGGCCAGGAATACCGGACGCCATACTAAACTAATAGACTGGAAGGACAACTTACGGAAAATGGAATGTAAGCTAAGGAAGACTATAAACCCTATACCGCAAAATACGGCCTAATAAAAGTCTGTAAAGAAACCTATGGACCTTCCCCTAGTTAATATCTACTGCATCGGCGCCGTAGGATTCTATTGGAACTTGGTTTAACCTAATACTATTGCCTTTACCACTAGCTTATATAAAATTAATCGAATAATTAAGGAAAAGGAAAGCGAGCTTAGCGGACAGGAAGGCGAGCTTATGGATAAGGAGCTAGTAGAACAGAAACTACCCCATTAACACTAGAAATTCAAGGACGTATTCTTAAAGGCAGTATCTAATATACTTCCGCCTTACCAACCGTATAACCACAAGATCGAGATTGAGCCAGATAAGGAAAACACCCTTAGCTATACCCCCCTTTGTTAGCAATCTACTGCCGAATTATAGGCTACAAAGTAATATCTTATTAAGAACCTGGATAAGGGCTTTATTAAGCCTAGTAGTTAAGTCCCTTTCGCCTTACTAATTCTCTTTATTAAAAAGCTAAATAGAGGACTTCGTTTTTGTATTAACTACTATAAGCTAAATAATATAACCCGTAAGGACCGCTATCCACTACCCCTACTTAATGAGATACTGGCCCAAATAAGTAGAGCTAAAGTTTTTATAAAGCTTAATATCCGCCAGGCCTTTTACCAAATTAGAATAGACTCCGGATCTGTAGATTTTACTACATTTTAGACCCGTTATGGAACGTATAAATGCAAGGTACTTCCTTTTGGACTAACTAACGGACCAGCTACGTACCAGCGGTATATAAACGATGTACTCTTTGACTACCTTAATAACTTCTATACGGCCTACCTAGATGATATTATAATTTACTCTAAGAATGAGCTGGAACACAAGAAGCATGTTTATAAAGTCCTATAATAGCTCCGCGAGGCTGGTCTCTAGGCCAATATTAAGAAGTTGGAATTTAGTGTTAAGCGTATAAAGTACCTAGGGTTTATTGTTAGTATGGACGGAATTAAGGCCGACCCAGAGAAAATAGCTGTAATTAACTAATGGACACCCCTATGGACCGTAAAGGGGGTATAATTATTTTTAGGTTTCTGTAACTTCTACCAACGTTTTATTAAGAACTATAGTAGGATTACCCGGCCTCTTAACCGCCTTACTAGGAAAGACCAGCCCTTCCACTTTGACGCTATATGTATGCAGGCCTTTAATGAGCTTAAAAAATGGCTGGTATTGGCTCCTTTACTCGCCTACTTTGACCCAAAACGGCCCTTAATGCTAGAAACGGATGCCTTAGACGGCGTAATAGCCGGTGTTTTTTCCTAGAAGTAACTGGACGGAGAATGGCACCCTGTTGCATACTATTTAAAGACTATAATAGATGCCGAGCTAAACTACCACATCTATAATAAAGAAATGCTGGCCATTATCTCTAGCTTTTAGCACTGGTGTGCGCAGCTAGAGGGGACCCCTAAGCCTATTAAGGTAGTTTTAGATTATAAGGCCCTAGAATACTTTATAATAACCAAGGCTCTTACGGCCTAATAGGCACGCTAGGCGGATATCCTATCTTAGTTTAACTTCTTAATTATATATAGACCAGGCGCTATAAACCGTGCGGATACTCTTATAAGGCGTAAACAGGACCTAGGTAACCAGATAGCTATAAAGATCTTATTATAGACCCAGACACTACTATAACCAGAGCACCTTAACCCCTAGATATAGGTAGAACTAAGTATAGACTCCTTAGGCGCCAAGATGTATCCTATTGACCCTTTAGGATTTAACCTTATTGACGAATTGCTGTAGATAAACCGTATAACCTCTTCTCTATAGGAGTACTGTAAGAAGGCAAAGAACGTTACCAGCCCCTAGTCCCTTGAAAACGGATTACTTAAGCATTAGAAACGGCTAGTAGTAGCAGAGGAATAGAACTTATAGACTTGGCTTATTACCAAAGTATATGCCTAGGTCTCTACGGCCTACCCTAGAAAGAATAAAACCCGTAAAATTATTGGTGACTGATATTACTGGCCCGGAATGGTTATGGACATTAACCGTTATATATGGAACTGTAATGACTGCCGTAGGTCTATAATTCCGCGAGATAAGACCCTAGGACTATTAAAGCCACTTCTAATACCAGAACGCCCCTGGCAGTATATCTCTATAGACTTTCACGAGCTGCCTATAGACCGTGATGGATATAATATGGTAATAATCCTAGTTAACTATTTTGGCAAGCGCCCGTTCTTAATCCCCTGTTATAAGGATATTAATGCTAAGGAGGTAGCCTAACTATATATCTATTATATCTACCGAATTTACGGACTATTAGATACTATTATATCCAACCATAGGCCGCAGTTTATATCAGCCTTCTAGAATAAGTTTACTTAAATCCTTGGCATTAAGCTAAAGCTTTCTACAGCATACCACCCCCAGACAGACGGTTAGACGGAGATTGTAAATTAATACCTGGACTAGAGACTCCGGCCCTTTATTAACTACTTTTAGGATAACTAGGGCGAACTACTACCCCTAATAGACTACGCCTAGGCAACCCTACCCTATAACTCTACAGGGTTTGCACCTATCTAGCTAGAAATGGGATATTTACCCTATACTAGCTTTAACTGGAATAGACCAAAAGGCCCACAGACCGTACGCAAAAAACTATCTTATAAGGAAGCCTAGCAATACGCCAAACGCCTAGAAAAAGCCTGGACGGTAGCCTATAAGAACCTAGAAAAGGCCCAGAAATTAATAAAACAGCAGGCAAATAAGCATAGGCGCGAGCCTGACTTTATAGTGGATAATAGGGTCTAGGTTACAACAAAGAACTAGAAGACAGAATGGCCTAGCTATAAGCTAGACTATAAGATGGCAGGACCATATAAGATCCTTAATAAAGAAGGCAACTTGTATAAGGTTAAGCTCCTAGACTTAATTAAGGTTTACCCTATCTTTTTGCCGGATAAGCTATGGAAGGCTATAAATAACCCACTACCTAGACAAAAGAATAAGCCTCCCCTACTAATTTAAGTTAATGGCAACAATAAATAGGAAGTTAATGAAATACTAGCCTATAAACTAATACGAGGAACGCTACAATACTGTATCTAATAGAAAGGCTACAATCTAGACCCAACCTAGTACCCCGCCTAGAACTTTATAGGCTGCCCCTAGAAGCTTAAAGAATTCTATAACTAATACCCTAACAAACCCGGACCCCCGAAGTACCTTAACGAGTAGATGGAGTGCTGGTATAGCGAAGACGATAGGCTGCCTATTAAGCATAAAGACAAGAATACCTTACGGATATAATACGGACATACAAAGCCTAAGGGCAGGCTTTTTCGGAGGGGGGGGTAATGTTACGGCGCTAGTGGAAAACGGTGGATCTTGGCAGACGTGGATTATAGTAGACGCGAGTCACGTGACTTAAGGACCGCATAAAATATCGAGCGGCGCTGCTATTCTTCTCCTTCCTTTCTCTAGCTTTGGATCCTCGTTTATAGACAATCCAATCGTACAGGCTTGCGCGTCCTTCTTCCTGTGCTCGTGCCTCGATTGACTAAGTTGCTAACAGTTAGTAGGTTTTATCTTAACTAGGGTGCGCTATAAAGATTTAATAGTAGGCTTTATAGATTAGCTTTATTTATAGGTTGTTAATATCTAGAATTATAAGCCGTTCTTAGTATAAGAGCAGTCTGTCTTCTATTTTTAAATTAGGGTTGCCTTCTATAGCTTAGTTATAGAGGGCTTTTAGAGATTTAGCTATGTGGTTTATAATTAGGATACGGTTAATTAGTCCTGTTAATTTATTTAGAATATCTCCTTCTATAGGCGCTAGCTTATTCTATTTAGAGCTTAGTTCCTTAAGGATATATAGGTTAAGCTATTTAGGATAAAGAAGGGTATATGTCTAGTGCTAAGCCTTTAGCTTATCCTATAGTTCCATATCCTATTCTCTCTAGGTAAGGGTATTAGCTTTAGAATTTTGCCTACTAAGGTAGTATATAATTATAAAGAAGAATTAGGAGAGTATTTTAGCCTACTAGTACCTAGCCTATTAACTAGTAAGCTGCTTTATTATTATAAAATACTTAAGGGCCTTATAATTAGTATAGACTTTGATCTAAAAGTCTATACTTTTAAGCTCTACACACTATTAGGATAATAATTATATAATAGCTAGCATTTCCTTATTATGTACCTTATAGTTATACTCAGCTAGGGCTATTATCTTTAAGAAAAACGTAATAGGGTACTACTTACTATTTAGGTGTAAATATAAAAGAACCCCTACTACTACTTTATTAGAGGCGTCCGTTTCTAATATTAATTTAAGGTCTAGGTTATAGTAATAGAGAATTAAGGAGGAGATAAATTGGTCCTTTAATTCCTTAAAAGCTTTTATATAATTATTATTAAAAATAAAAGGCGTATTACTCTTAGTCAGCTATATAATAGGCTTAGCTATAACCCTATAATTATAGATAAATTAATAGTAGAAGTTACAAAAGCTAAAAAAGGACTAGATGCCTTTTATAGTATAAAGGGGTTTCTAGTTATAAATTGCCTTAACCTTCTTAGAGTTAACTTTAATTTCTTTTATACTAACAATAAACCTAAGATACTTTATTTATTTTACTCTAAATTTATATTTTTTAATATTAACCTATAATTCTATATTCTATAGCCTCTTTAGGACCTTCTTAATATAAACTTAGTGCTTAAGTTTATTATCTAAGTATATAAGAATATTATTTAGGTATACTATATAGAATTTATTAAGGTAGTTAAAAAGAATATTATTTATATACTATTAGTACATAGCTGGCCTATTTATTAGTCTAAAAAAAAGGACTTTATATTTATAAGAACTATAGTAGGTAGAAAATATTATTAGATCTTCTAATATAGGGTTTATTCTAATTTAGTAGAAAGCTTGGCAGATATTAAGCTTAATAAAGATTTTGGCTTAGCTTAAATATATAAGGGTCTTATTAATTAGGGGGAAAGGGTAGCAATCTTTCTAAGTAATAGCATTTAGTTTTTAATAGTTAATGCAGAAATAAAGGCCTTTATTAGGTTTCTTTATAAATAAAATAGGGGAAGTAAAAGGAGCTTAACTTGGTTTAATAAACCCCTTATAGAGGTTATTAATTAAATACTACTTAGTTACTTTTAGTTACTTTATAGTTTGCTAGTAAAAGGGGCTATATCCTAAGGAGTTATTGGCCTCTAGTTAAATCTTATAATTATAGGTTTAGTAGGGGGGTAGTATATCTAAGGCTGCTTTTAAGAACGCGTCTTTATAGTCTAAGAGGTAAGTAGAAAGGAGGCGCTTAACTAACTCCTTATTAGTTTCCTTTACTAGCCCTTCTTCCTTTTTATTAATAACCTAGTTAATTTTATATAAGCTAGTTATAAAGACCTTATTGTCCTTCTAATATATATTAAAGTAAAAACCTATAGTGTTAATTACCGCAATGTTTACTATAGGGGGGTTATATAATAGTAGGGATGTTTATAGCCTTAGGGGCCTTTAATATATTAGCATTATCTTTACTCCTTTTAGCTCTTATTATATCTTCTAAAGATTATCCTCTATATTCCTATTAGTATGTCCTCTTCCCTATTAGCTGGGTCTCCGCAATTTAGAAGTTGTCTATATTACTATCTATTCTACTTCTATAAGTAGAGTCCTCCTTAACTATAGTTCTTTAGGGGAGTATTTTTATTAGTATAGAGTTTCTACTAGCCTTATAGTAGGTATTTTCTTAGGTAAAGGCTAGGTTATAGTTCCTAATATCCTACTAGTAGATAGGATTAGCCTTTACAGCTAATATCTTATAGTTAGTATGGATTTCTCTAATAAAGGAGGGTAATTTTAGTCTATTCTCTAGCTAAACAAACTGTCTTTATTAAATATTTTGCCAAATATTAAAATAGGATATCTATTTTTGGCTAAGGATTAGATTATATAACCCTAGGTTTAAGATATAGAAGGGGATACTAAATTAGCGCCGTCTATTAATAGTAATATATAGCTTTAAGATATAGGTAACTAGCTTACTAGCTTAGCCATTATAGCCTTTTACTTAAATAGGCTTCTCTAGTTAGGTAGCGTTTATATTTAAGAACTTAGTAACATTATTTATATAAGCAGTATTTATAAAGGTAAAGCTATTTGCTCTAGTATTAATAAGGGCAGATATATTAACTCTATATCTATTTTAAAATACTATATATAAAACTATAAAGTGTTTTCTACCTATTAGCTAACTTAAATTAATCTCTTTAAGATTAATAGGATACCCTAGGGGGAAGTCTTTCCCTAGAGTTCTTCTTTTCCTAATTTATTAAATATTTCTTCTTTCTTTATCTCCTTAATATTACCTATATCCTTTAGCTCTAGGTAAGATAAGGTAAAATAGCTATCCTTTCTGTAATTAAAGTATGTAACTATAGTAGGGTTAATTAGAGTATTGCAATAAGTATTAGTTAAAGGTATAGTATATAGCGGGTTAGGTAAGGCTTATAGATAGGCAGTTATAACCACTTTTAGTATAGGGGCGGTTATAGTTTATCTTCTAACGCTAGCTCCTATTAGTATAGTAAATAGGTTCTAGTTACTATAAAGACGCTTTAATTAATTAAAATAAGTATTAATTTATTTTAGTTCTAAATCTAATAATAAATATTAGGCTATAAGTCTTTAGTAGGTTAGTAGGTTATCTAAGGCTACTATAATCTTCTCTTATAGTTGGACCGTTAGCTTATTATATAGGTTTAAATAGTAGTTTTTAGGGGGGATCTGGCCTTTGCCTATTAGGTATAAGAATTAAGTCTAAAACTTAGTAAAGGATTAGTTTAATTTTATTATTAGGCGATTATAGTTATAATAGGTATCCTATACTTTATTTAGATTAATATAAATAATAACCAGATACTATATTATCTTATTAATATATATAAACCAAATAGGTAACTTGTCCTTAAACTTGGCCTAAAGGTATTACTAAGCATCCCTAATAGTTTAACTAAAGAGGTAAAGTATTTTAGCTTCTTTAGAGGGAAAATGGTTATAGTTAATATAAAGCTTTCCTTATACCTAGATTCTCTAGTTCTTAAAGATTAGGTCTATACTATTTAATAATAATAGGGAGTTAGGGAGCTTAATGGACTTTAATTATTTTATTATTATGTCTATACTCTCTAGTATATTATATTTAGTTAAGTAAATAGGTTAACTAAGGCTTTATAAAGGGGAGGTTGGGCTATTTTATAAGGCAGTAAGGCTTTCTAAGATCTCCTTTAAAGTCTCTTATATACTTTAGGCTTAAAAATAATTAACCTTCTAATTAGCTGTAAGGGCATAAATCTGCCTGTATATATCTATAATGTTATTATTATTTTTAAGTTCTAATCCTAACTAAATCTTATATTCCTCTTAGGTAGAGGTAGGTCTTTTAAATAAGCTTACTTTAGGTACTATTATTAGCTTCCTAAGGTTTATTAGAATTATATAATTTAGTTTTAATTCTAGGGTTTTTTAAGGTTTAGGTTAAGTATAGTCTGGCCTATAAAGTGGGATATTATTAAGGCCTTCTTAGGCGTAGTAGTGCGAGTTTTTTAATGTCTAAGTATAATATGTTAACGCGTTATTATAGATAAAGGTTTTCTTTTAGGGTAGGATATTATTAAGGCCTTCCTAGGCAATATAGGGAGAGCTTAGTATAATATAACAGGCTTATAGATTGCTACTATATAAGAATACTAAGCTAAGGAGAAGGAAAGAGGGTAAAAGGGGGCTTTAGGGGTATATAAGCACGCTATAGGCGGACTCCAGATATTGCGCCAAGCCAGCTATAGGGGACGGTGCCCCAGCACCGTCACACTAATAGTAAAATAATCACTATCTTAACCCCCCAGGCGGAGCTTACGGCAGCTAATACTAAAATTAAACGACTATAAGAGCTGTTTAAAGCTAGAGATACCCCTGCATCTAATAATAAGTTATTATTAGACACCTAGAGACTTGCTACGGTCCTATATGCCCTATCCTAGCGCCTTAGTGGATTCTCTAAGGCCTATATAGCACTGTCGCGGTCCGCGAAGGTTGTAGACCCCCCGTTACTTATAAATAGAGCTAATCCTACCTTTAATAACTAGAAACTCTAATTATAGGACAAGCTTAAAGTTAATATAGACTACTTTCCTACCCCTTAAGCTAGAATTGTAATGGCGCTAGGGCGCGTCACCTAGTTAGGGGTTTGCTTAGGACTTGGTATATATATATAGACGTAGCCTCGCCACCTTCTCTTGCTCCTTAGCTTAATATCTTTATAGTACAGCATTCGTTCGCTTTATCTTAGAAGCATTAATTTAAGTCTTTGTTAAGACATTTGTTTAATAGTTTAAGTCATTACATTATATTAAGCTCCCCGATTATACGCAGGCTGCGGTATCTTAGGTCTTAGGTTCAGGTCTTAGATTTAGGTCTTAGGTACCCCAAGCTTGTATTTCTTTTTTTTTATCAATTACCTTTTATCAAGATGGATCCAATGTAGGCTATTACAGATTTACAGGCCCAAGTCCTGTAGCTATAATTAGAAATCCAATTTTTACGCTTTATCTTAACTAGGGTAGGCGAAAATAAAATCTTATATAATAAGATCGATAAATTATTATAATTTTCGCTTATCGGTATTTATCGCTTTTATTTTAATAATTTCTTAACATACCCCACTTAGAAAAAAATCTCTACTTTTAATAAAGTATTATATAAACTATGGCTTCTAAAGCAGACTTCTCTCTTCTTATAAGTATAATTAATACTTCTAGCACAAAACAGGCTAGTTAGAAAAGATCTCCAATCTATAAGCACTCTCGCGAACTAGATAAAGGAGAGCTAATATATAACTTAAAGAAACGGAAATATATCTACTATAAATACTGCATGTATGGTACAATATTAATAACTAACCTTCAGAACCAGATTATATATACTAAGCGAGTTATACTAAAAGTGGTATAGATAGTAAAGGAACAAAAAAAAAGATTTCTATATATAGCTAGATAACAAGGTTATACTAAATTAGGCAATCTTAAAAAGATAAATAAGCCATATTAAAGGAGCATTAATTATAATATTAAAGGATCTAAAGAGGTAAACAGAAGACTGGAGAAGTATATAGTAAATCTTAGTACTAGTTAGAAGCATAGTAATACCTAAATCGCTTAGATAAAGGTTTAAACTTAAAGAGGGTAATAAGCTAAGAGTTAACCTAAAGCACCTAGCATATTATATATTATTGTAGATTATATATATAGATAAGATATATAAGATATATAGAACGCTAAAGGCAAAAAATAGGAAGTACCTAGTTAGAATATAGTGGGTACTAAATAAAAGAAGATATATTATTATTATTCATTGCTTAACGTCCGATTCGGATCCCTGTTGGGCCCACGCGGACTACTCCTTATATACATATAGGGAGAAAACTCTATTTAAGAAAACCCCGTAATCCGTCTCC
>Ga0307507_10001958_pt1 | contig 44696 bp, 10 predicted proteins | sample 7_EM_MG_FD_207223 | JGI IMG/M metagenome (GOLD analysis project Ga0307507, IMG submission 207223) | Populus trichocarpa ectomycorrhiza microbial communities from riparian zone in the Pacific Northwest, United States - 7_EM | ecosystem: Host-associated > Plants > Roots > Unclassified | place... | reverse complement strand
AACCGCTTTTTAGCAAATATATAATATATATATAATATATACTTAGAGAGATATTATAGTATAGCCCACCTTATATAAAATATAAAGGTAATACTTTAAAGAGTAATTAGTATAAGTAATTTATATAAAAGTAAGGTCTCCTTAAGGTAAAGATAGAATTAATAGTATAAAAGTAAACATATACTTGGCATATGCAGAGTATACACAAAGTATACGCAACATATATGTAAATGCTATATATTTATTATAGCTAGAAACCGCATATGCTAAGCATATGCTAAGTATATACCTTGCATATACCCCGCATATACAACTTATAATCTTTTTTATTTATTAAATACTTTAAATTCTAAAATAAAATAAAACTGTATATGCGCTGCTTATACACAAACTCAGCGTAGTCCAAAGCAGAGCGTGGTCCAAAGTTAAATTTAAAGTTCGGACCATGTTGAACTTTTGGACCACGCCGAGTTTTTTGCGGACCACGCCGAGCTGTGACCCCCACACCCACCATGGCTCTCAACCCACCCCCGTTAAAGCTGTACGACTCTGCAAGGCTTGCTCTTAATGATGTTTATAAGTTCGCTAAAGGGCAGGGCTATGCGGTATCAACTTTCCGTTCAAAAACCGAAAAGCAGGTGCCACCAACTATGCGCAAGATGTGGCTCCCTACGGTCACCGCGCATAAGTAAATTACATTATAAATTGCAGTAATATACCACTGATTTTGCAGTGTTTTACTACAGTTTTTAAGGCATATGCAGCTAAGTTTGCTGTAAAATACGCACGCAAGAGTTGCGCGAATACGCCAGAAACTGTAGTATATTACACTATAATCTGTAGTATTTTACTGCAGAATCCATAGTATATTGCAAATAAATCTACAGCGTATTACACTTAATTTTGATGTATATTAAAGCCATAGAAATTTGCATTGGTAGAATAATTTAATTTAGATTAAATTATAAAATCAGTAACCAAGGCCCAATAGTGCAGCAGTAAGTAGTCTAAGTTAGAATAAGAACTCAAATCGCGCAGTCTCTACTTGCCTCTAAGCTAGTATGCAATTCCTATAAGAACAGATTAACGTTGGTAGTAATAAGGTTTCTATTACCGTCGCGTACCACCCCAACTAGTGATAAAATCTAATCGACTTTAATCCATCTTAAATGGCTAACTTTGCTGTATGTTATAACGCCCTTTTGTCAGTTAATATTAACTCTATTAAGCTTTTTAATTAGTGTCTAGTTTACTAAGCTAGTGACCTTAGTAATATTAATAAAGAATGCAACCTCACTAAATAAAATAGGCTGGCCGGTATCCGTTTAGTAGCAGATCTGGTGACTATCTTAATTAATATCGCCCTGTCGCTAAGAGTGTTTTAATTTAATAACAAGATCCTCCTAAAGTCTGTATTGTTTAAAGCCAATATACCTATTAAGCCGCCGATTTATTATATATTTAAGTTTTATCACTTAAGAATAATTTAGCTCTAAGTAGAATTCGTTAAGTAGGAGAGGTAGCTATAGAGTATTTAGCTAGAGTACCTAACGCGGCCGGACAAAGAATCGGTGATTTAGGTGTTTACTGATTATAACTATATTTGCAAGGCTTGCGCTTAACTGCGACTTTAATTAAGCCTTAGGCTTAATAATACTATAATATCGTTCTATAACAAACTGCTAGTAATAGCAAGCGGGTCCTAAATCTTGTATATAGCGGGTAAAGTGGAAGGTATAATAGATCTAAACGGTGTAGACTTAAATCCTTTAGGCGTCACTGCGGTAATAGAGGTATTTAAAGCTTTATATAAATAACTTAGCAAGCTTATATACTTGACTAATATCCGCCTCCATCATCTACTGCTGGGTAGTGAGTGAGTATAGCAGACTAAGCAGACGGAAATTTGCAATGTAGCTATTATTAATACGTTAAGTAAGCAGAGGTACCCTATAAAGTAGTAGCCATGCTTTCCATTTGGCTGCTTTAAACAGATTATATAGCGTATTAATTTAATAAGGCGCGTGACCTAGATATCTAGGGATTTAAGGCCTTATATTTTCTATTACATTACCCAGTCCTTTAAGAGCAGCAGTTGATAAGTGGTAAGAAGGCCTTTCTTGGTAGTTATTAGCGTTGTTGTTCTTAAGGAACTTTTTAGCCCATAGCCTAAATAGCATTGGGCAGATATTCTGCAGCATATAGTGCATAATATTAGTAGGAAAGCTTCGCGGAAAGTAAATTAACTGCAGCTTTAGTAATATACTGCTGCGAGCAACCCTATAGTTTGTGCAGATAGCGTTATTGTCAGCTTCTTTAACGTTGCTAATTATTGTTTGGAGCTCCGTTCGGATTGGCAGTAAACTAAGGCTATAATTAGTATAAAGAACGTAGTAGTGGCTCTGCCTATATTCTCCCTGAATATTATATATATGGTATAGACTTTTTGTATTGCCAGGAGTCTTTATACCCATAGTGTCTGTAGCTGCCGGCGTATCAGCTAGTAGTATATTAGTTAATAAACGGTTGAGGTTATTAGTGCCTACCAGTGACTAGAGTTACCCATATATAAAGCCTAAATAGAGCTCTGCTATCGCTATTAAATGTATTAACACTATGCTCTAACTTAAGCAACTTATTAACCAGTGGCTAGAGGAAGCTGTCTAGGTTCTTATACTTCTTTTGACCTGGTATTATAAGGCTCGCGAGGATATTCTTAGCTTGATATTATTACTTAGGGGGCAGATTTAGGTTATAGAGGATTATTGGAGTTACCTAAGGTTGTTAATAGCTGTGCTAGATCTGCTAAGTCTATATACTATATGCGAGTTCTTTCTAGTAGTAATATCAACACCGTTAAGCAATAGGTGCAGAGCGATATTATATAGATTACTAAATAGCTTAAGCTCTGTCTTATAGAATTAACGGTATAGATCACCGTTAAAGACGTCCCAAAAAAGGCATCAACCGTCCTTAATATTCGTGCTCTAGAGGCCCTCCCTATACGATTTTAGGATCCTTGCCCATTCCGCGTTTTAATATTATAACTATAGGCGCCATATAAGCGGTATATATATAAACGTCTTCCGGGGTTTATTGCTGTTGATATAGTATCGCGGTTGGTAACAAATAATACAGCTATAAAGCTTAGAGTAGGTGCCGGTGTAGGCCATATAGGCGTTATAGCAGCAGTAAATTAAGCGCGGCTTAATTTTAGTTATGCCGTGGAGTCGGGCCTCTTGTTTTTAAAGGCTAGGAAGATATAGACCGCAGTCTCGTAGTATACGCCGTAGCTCGGCATAATTTGCGTGTAAGATTGTCTGCGATAATTCTGCAAGTTATAAAAATAGATTAAGCGCTAAATCTGGCTCCTTATCTATTAGAGGATAATAATATTAGCACTAGAGAATATTATAACTGGTTACCTAGTAAGGATATAAATAAACAAATATATAGGCCTAAAGTTGTTAGCAAGCTCGTCCTTCTCTACCTCCTTAGTTAGTAGATCTAATATACGGCATTCCTCTATATCCTTATCATTGTCATCGTCGCTGTTAATATCGGTAGTATTAGTGGTATTGGTGCTATGTTTGTTTGGTAGGTTGCCCAGTTAGTTAAGCAATTCTGTACCGTCTATATTATGTGGCATAAACGATTTAATATTAGGCCTAGAAGTAGTATATATTACTACACCACTTAAGCTCTGGAACCTACGGCGGTAGTAACTATAGGTATGGAGAGGGATAAGATAACCATTTGGAAAGTCTATGCAAAAGGTGTAGTAGCGCAGGCCTTGCTGGCGCTCATTGCGTGGTAGCTGTCGCAGCTGTCAGGTTTGGTGATCTTGGTGCGTTTGCACAGGAATAGGACGCCCTTTAGGAAATAATATAACACAGTGCTAACAGACGCAGATACGCCGGCTTATAGTGTAATGTATAAAAAGTTAGTATACAAGCAAGGACGACTAGTGTTAAAAAGGGGTGACTTGTGGAGGATAGTGGGTAATGCTTAAAAAGCTCTGTCAGCGCTAGCACTAGCTGGTTTTACCTTACTAGCACTAGCTTAGCACAGACTGTACTTATATAGAGGCTTAGAAGTAAAGTTAAAAAGTCAATTAAGTTAATGGCTTATTTTTGCAGGAGGGTAAACGCAATAAATAGAAGACGTCCTCTATATACTCCTAGATACCGATAATTACTAAAATACCATAGTAATTTATGCTAAGTCTGTATTCCAAAGCATCCTCGCGACTCTATGCAAGCATTAGCATGCACCCTTGGTAAAAGGCCAAAGCCGTATTTCTGAATAGCGAAATACGCCACTAAGAAACCATCCAATAACCCCAGTTGACAGCGATAATAAGGTCTAATTCTACCACCCTAACACTTAATTATAATTGTTCCATATATATATAATCGCCGCCGTGTGCGAGTGCGTATAGATATTGCGTTAGTATAGAAGCAGCAGGGAGGTAGCAGAGGTATCCCTAAGCTAAAACCTTAAAAACTTAACATTGCCAAGATCTAGAGCCTTTGAGGTTTATCCAGTTGCCCACTAATTGCCTAATTAGGCAATATGGCGCTTTTCACAATCTCTTAAAACTTAAGGCGTTATGCCGTAGGAAATAGGCAATTGGAAGGTGGCTCTACTTAAGCTTATGCTAATATTAATCCGAAGTTAGACCCATTTTTATAAAAGATATAAAAGGGCAGCAAATCCTACTAATTTAGTAGTAATTTACTACTAAATCCGTATCAGCTATGGCCCTAAACTTAAGCTTCTTAGGCTCTTTGCCAATCTTTATAGTTCCTGCCTGCTATCGCCAGCTATCCTTAGAGGGAATTAAGGACTTAGTTCTTTACTTAAAATTCAATAGTAAAGCTAAAGACAATATCTAAAATAACTGGCGTATCTATAACGCATGCTAATAAATTATTGCTGGTCTTTTTAACATAAACGACCCTAATTTATACTAATACCGATGGAAGCGAATTAGTTTGGCTAGGAAGGTGCTAGCTCAAAGCCAGCTAATAGACGAATTTCCTTAGATAAAGGAGTTTAAAAAGGACTGGGCTGCTAAAGAGTTACTTAAATTAACATTAAATAATAAAATCAACAATACTATGCGCAAGAGGAGTAGAGTGCCGATATTAATAAAGGGGAACGGAAGGCGTTAGAGGAGGAGGGCAGAGCAATCTATTACACTAGAGTTATCTATTGCGAATATAACCTCTAGTAAGGCTACTTTTATGGGGTTATTCTGCGTGTACTAATATTAGGTTAGCAGCTGTAATTTTAGTTAATATATCTAACGGCGAATCTTATACCGAGCCTGTTAGCGATTCTGCAGACGGCTCTATAGACAACTCTAGATCAGATAGTGATTCTAGCTCAATATCCTCTAAATTAGGCTCTAATACCGCGCCTACTCCGCCGCCTTAAAGTATATCACCTGCTCTAGCTCCTAGGCCAACGCGCTACACCTTAAAGCTTGCTAATAAATCCAGATTGGCTGTACAGCAGTATAAGAAGTGTAAGATAATAAAGCCTAGGCCTGAGTTTAAGAGTCTTAATACCGCTATAATACTTAAAAATTGCCAAGCCTATTAGAAAGCCAGGGCAGCTATATTACCGCCTTTAACTGCCAGTGTTAGAAGGGTACGAAAGCCTGCTTAGAAGGTGGTTGAGGATATTAAAATTCGGCAGGACGTTGCCAAATAACGCACCGAGAAGGAAACTAAAAGGCAAGGCAAAATAGACCGTAAGAAGAAAAAAGAGGCGGCTAAGGCGCGTTTAGCGGCGCGTCGCAGCAGCCAGGCGTAGAAGGTATTGTAATAGTGTGATTTTGCCCCTAGGAGACAATATCTAGATTAAGCACAGCTTTGGGAGAGCGTAGGCCTTCCACGGTTATATAGATTGGTCTATAGTAGGGAATAGTTAAGTTCTAAAGTAGGGGAGGAGACGTAGTTAATAGCTATATAAAAGATTCCTATCTATCTATTTATTTACCATATTTCCTAAAGCTCTTTTAATCACCCTTTATTCCTTATTTGCTTTCTTAACAATTTAATACATATTAGCCGCAAGGTAAAGACAGGAGGATATTTATATACGTATTTTTGGAATTTTATATTTACTGCAAAGATATTAGCTTTGTTTACCGCCTTTACTAAGCTAATAGCGATTTTCCATCCTAGGGATAGAAAATCATGATTGGTCTATTTAACAATTAGAGCCGGCAGAACTCCACACCACCACTTAGATTTGGTAGACTATTTAGACTAGGAAGCCCTATTAAGAACTTTACCTTTTCGCCCTTAATAAACCTTAAAGATAACCGTAATTAGCCAAAGCATAAACTAAGCAGAATTAATAATAGTATACTTATTATGTCTTTATCTAATAGACCACTAGTACTGTATAAAGGAGCTAAGTAACAGATTAGTAACGTCCTTATAGAAGTTAAAGGCTTTGCAGTTAATTAGCGTTAGGCAGTGCTTATCCAAATCTATAATAAGATTCTGCTCTCTTAAAAAAACTACGTAGATGCTGCTAGTGTGGTAGTTAATTTCGTTGACCATAATAACGGGTTATAAACATCTCTAGGAAAGGACGCGTTCTTAATAATCTTTAAGGACATCTCTAACGTTAGTAAGATGGCAAAAGATTAAAGAAATTAGTGTAATAAAGCCAGAGAAACCATCTGAAAAGCCTAGGGATAGGATGTTCTTAATAGGCCGCTTAAACACGCAGTCTCCTATTACTTCCTTTCTACTGCCCGAAAGCTCGCCGTCCACCCACGTTATAAAGTGACAGCGCGAGTTAATAAGGCCCTAATTAAGAGGCTCAATTATCTAGGACGCGGTATTAAGAACACTACTTGACTATAGCCAGCTGATTTCGCGCTCGCGCCCAAGATATTAGGAAGGGCAATATTAGACCAGGTAGTAAATAAGCATAGTTTAGGAAGACACTTAACTGGCTTCCTTATTCTAAATAAGAACCTACTGTTAAGAAGTAGGAGACTAACTACTATAGGACTAGAGGTTACTAATGTCGGAATTAGATAAGTAGGAGAGAGCTTAGCTCTTATACTGCGAACACATTTACAATATGCTTCTAACGTAATAAGTCCCTCCGCTTTTTAGCCGTTAACGCCTGTTTAGGGAGAAGGCGTCAGTATTATACTAAGCCCGTCCCAATAGGGGTCGCCTATGTTAGTAGACTCGCCTCTATTATCTATAAATAAAAGCATTCTTGCGGCAGGAACGCTAGTTGGCTTGCCCCTATAGCTGCCAGTATCCTCTTTAAGAAGAAACCCAAGGAGAGGGCTTATAATTGCTTACCCGGAAGTAGGAGGGCTAGGAGTAGAATTAATATTTAATAAAAACGTCATTAAGCTAGGAGATAATATGGAGTATATTAAGGAGGCTATAGATGCTGTGGCGATACTCTACACAAAACGAGGATGTAACTGCAAGGATAATGTACTAGCTTATCTTAAGGCGTCCCTAAACCAAACCACTAAAATTAAACTAACTGAGGTTATGAAACTTCTGCGCAGTTAGTATAGGGTGGCTAGTTCTAATCCAGAAATATATAAGGTCTGCTAGATGCATACACAAGCCATAGGAGGACGTATAGGTTTAGTAATAAAGGATCTAAACTATACCGCACTGTGTCACAGACTCCGTTTAATATATCACGCTTATAACTAACTTGGGACTATAAAAACGGATCCAGCTATATACTTCTAGTTTAGAAAAGCTTACAGACCTCTAGTTCCGTCCAACTCCTTAGGACCATATAAGTTTATTTATAACTTAGCACCAAGGTTTTCCTATAACAGAAAGGCTTTGTTTAATTAGATACTGTTACCAGATAACCAATATGTATAGCAGCAAGAAGGATCCGTGGTTTCAAACATGTTTAGATAGTAGTGGGATTCTGGCATCTTAGTAATAATTAATAAGGAAATGCGTATATACCGCTATTATTAGCGTCTAATTAATAGGCGGCTAAATTACGGCTGGTTAAGAATGATGGTCTACGGTCTCTACCAGCAGCTAATAAAACAAGATCCTTAGTACTACTATCTCTATTACGCTCTCAGGCCTAATAGCTGGTAGCGGCTTATCTCCTACCCTTACTATACAAAGTTCGCGGTTAAGGGAGACTCCACAGCTTTCCGCTATATTAACGTAAACATTTCTTCTCTTATAGAGAGCGGACGCGGTGCTAATATAATCCAAGGGAGCGTTTCTCTGGATAATAAGACTAAGGATAACTACACGATTATTCTACCTGGTATGCATTATTACTTAAAATTGTAGTAGGCAGATCTTAAAGCGCGAGGATCAACTAAGGGTGATAGATTCGTATATAAGATCTTAGATTAAGACTAGACCACTAAGGACGTAGAAAAGTATGCGACCAACTAGGTAGCTTAGCTATGCGAGAAAGGAGATATGCGTATAACCATGCCTTACCTTCCTTATGGGGTGAAAGGACCTTTAACTAGGACCTAGCGAACAATGCTGCCATAGTTTGTTAGTATTTAGGACAACTATAATAACCTTAAGATCACGGAAGGAGGAACCTGGGTAGAGCTAGTAGATACTTACTAAGACTTAAAAATACCACCCTATACGCCATCTGGACATGCTAACCTTTACGGCGCAATCCCATATCGCTTCCCTGCTGTAGTTAAGCTTATAGCTGCCAGCGCCTTGTCTAACGCCCTTCTGGGTAGATAATAATGGGATTCTCCAGCGGTAATCCATAACCGAGATCTCCTTCTTAATGGCAATAGGAACGAAGTTAGGAAATAGATATATTTCTACTGTCTTAGGGCTGTTGAGAACTATAAGGATACGTTCCAGCTTATATATATAACTAAAATGGAGCGCTTCGATAGTCGCTCGTACTTCTATTATATTAATAATGGAATCGATCCTTTAACCGTTACGGTAGATCTAAGTAGGGTGCCCCCTATTATTGCAGAAGAATAAAGTTATGTGGAGTTGCCTAAAGAATTATAGAATAGAACTAAGCAAACGGAAGAATATAAAAGAGTTATATTGTCTAAGAGCCGTCAACCTAGTGCTTCTGTCTCTTAGCTGGGCAGACAAGAACGGTCTTATTTAACTAAAACGGAGTCTCCTCGCTTACTATCTCGGGTTCGCGGTAAGGGTAAGGAGCGTATGCGATTACCTTATAAGCCTTTATCTTAAAGATAGGAATAGAACAAAGAGTCTTAGAAGTCGCTAGGGGACAATAACTTAGGTAGGGGAGGTATATAGTAGTGTGATTCGGCCCCCTATATACAACATCTAGATTAGGCGTAGCTTTGGGAGAGCACAGGCCTTCTATAGTTATGTAGATTAATCTGCGACCCTAGAGTTTGCAATAACTTAAATAGGCTAATAGACAGATTCTCTTCTCTAAATATACTCTTTTCTTCTTATTTTACTAACTGCTTTACCACTAACTAGTTCTAACTTTTTTACTAACTAATACTAACTAACTGCACTGTGCCTTTTACTTTAAGAGAGTCCGCCCTTCTAAAGTATCAGGGAGAGCGATATTATTAGTAGTAGGTAGAGGTAGTGAGAGAGGTAATAAGAGAGGTCGTGGAACCATATAACTTAGAGGGGTCCGAAGATTGTAGCAGAATTCGGCAGAATTCGGCAGAATTATATAATAAGCGTTAAGTCACTGTGACAAAAAGCAGCACCTACCTAAAAACTGTTGTAATTTACTATAAGTTATATAACTTGGCCTGAACTTGGGTGGGCTTTTTAAAATTCTGCGAATTATATATCCAAAAATTCCATAAATCTGCAGTAATTTACTATAGAAGTAGTATTTTACTACAATTTATAATGTAATTTACTTATGCGCGGTGACCGTAGGGGCTTCGGTGTGCCAAAGGAAACGACTACAATAAGACCTCCAGAAAGCGCCAAACTAGCTCTTATATAACCAGCTGCCCTTTTAAACTTACACTTACTCGTTCAGTAATTGGGTGGCAGGTAGAAGTATAGGATCCTACCTATAATTACTAGGCGTTTGCCCACGCTGGAGCTCTACCGCATTACTAATAGCGTACTAAGGAAACAAAGAAGACAATTGCTAATATATCGGCCAGTAGTATCAATCCAAGCAAGATACTTACAAATCTACTCAAAAAGGACACTACAATCAGCCTCCAGGATATCTAACGAACGTCAAGCAAATAAGAAAAAGTTACTTAGTAGGCTTTCCTCTATACAAGCATTACTTAAGGCTTTTAATAAGTACGGAGGCAGCGATCTTGAATCAAAATACTACTTTGCATATAAGCAAGACAATCACGATCGCGTTAAATACTTGTTCTTTGCTTATCTAGAGTCTCTTAAGTATTTTCAAAAGAATCTAAATGTCCTTCTACTTAATTACACCTATAAAACAAATAGATTCAAGATGCCTTTTCTACATACAGTAGGGGTCAGTAATACTAGGCAGAACTTTAAGCTTGCTTATTGTTTCCTACCAGGTGAAACGGAAGACGATTATAACTTTGTAATTCGACAGATCTATCTTCTCTACTCTCGATATAATATTACTCCAAATGTTATAATTACAGACCAGTGTGGTTTTGGATAATGCGAATAAGCGAGCATAAAATATCCTTTATCTAATAGAAAATGCATAAAATATCACAATCGATAAGGATAAAAGTGCCCTATGCTGGGCTTTTCTACCCCAACCAAGCAGAATAGGACAGAATTCTGTAGAATTTGGTAGAATTTGGTAGAATTTGGCAGATATTCATAAAGCTCTGTATATGGAGGCTCTGCACGAAGCTTTGCACGAGGCTTTACACGAGGCTTTGCACGAAGCTTTGCATAAAGCTCTGCACGAAGCTCTGCGGAGGCTCTACACGAAGCTCTGCACAAAGCTTTTATAGAGCCTCCGTAGTAGAGCCGTCGTACGCAGAACCGTCATACGCAGAGCTGTCGTGCAGAGCTTTTGTATACAGAGCTTCGTGCAGAGCCTCCGTACACGGAGCTTCGTGCAGAGCTTCGCGCGGAGCCTCGCGCAGAGCTTCCATACGCAGGCCCGGATATAGAGCCATATATAGAGCCACCTACTAAAATTTAAAAGAAAAGGATAATATAACTTTATTTACTAGGTTTAAATTAGTTATTTTTATATAATAATAAAGAAGAAGGCGACTGAAAAATTATTTTGGGTATGCCAAGACTTATCGCAATAAGGATTATCCAAAACCACACTGATTACAGATAAAGAGCAAGCTCTCAAGAACGCACTGCAGCGGTACTTTCCTTTAGTTCCTCAACTACTCTACCTCTAGCATGTTGCCAAGAACGTCCTTACGCATGTATAGAATAACTGGGTTATAAGAGCAGATCAATTAGATAAGGAAAAGGATAAAGTGTAGGAGTACCGTAATAACTTTATAAAGCACTAGGTTGATTGCTATAGCCAGAAGTCCTCCAAGAAGTTTACTACTGCCTAGGACAAGCTTATGGAGGACTATCGTAATTAGGAGCGCCTTACTAACTACTTACGCGATAAGTAGTGGCCATACCAGAGGGAATTTGTAACTTGCTATACTAATCTTTAGATGCACTTTGGAAATCGTATTACATCGCAACTTAAGGGCGCGCATGCTAGATTGAAGAGCTTCCTCCAGGTATCTTTTGGCGACTTATTCAACATAGTTCAGAACATTGAAAACCTTATTAAGAACGAGATAAATGACCATATAATCACCTTAGCAAGGCATAGAGATCGTCCACCGCATAACGTTCGCGAGCCGGAGTTTAATAATATCCTTTACAAAGTAACGCCTTAGTGCCTCCGCTACCTTAAGACCCAACTTAAGCTTACAAAGTCTCCGAATTACCAGCCAATCTATAGTGGTGCGTGGACTGCAGTATACGGCCTCCTATGCTGCCACATACTCTACTAGCAGCTGCACCAAAGCGCCACCTCAGTACTTAAGATTAAGCTTACCCAAATCAACGAACACTAGTGGTTTAATCGCCCTTAATTAGATCCTCCTCCTGGCCCACCTATTAATCCTCTACTTCGTATTTAAGAGCCTATAATTGTTGAGCGCCGCTGTGGCCGCCCAGTTGGCTCTATAAATACGAATAGCATTGATACCTCAGCTCGTCGCGAGCCATCAGCATTCGAGCGAAATACCGGATATACTTGGCGCGGGCGTGGTTGTGGGCGTGGGCGTGCCCGCGGAAGCAGATTATAAACGTCAAGCAGAGGTAGCAGCACCCAAATTAGTTCGCGCGGTGCCTCGCAAGCCACTGCGCAATCTAATCAATCAACTTAGGAATAGGTAGGTAGAATTATAGGTGGTAAAAACGGTGGTGGAATTCAAAATACTACTACAAGTGCCTTACCAGATGTCGGCGGCAATATTTAATAGGCTTTTAGAGGTCTAGGGGCTTTGCCCTTCTGTAAGGACTTTACTAAGGCGTCCTTTAGTGTATTCTAAATTTGATTTAAATTCTACTTAATACTACCGTTGAAATTAAGACTTAATTAAGGTGTTGCAGTCATAAAAGTTACATTTTAATAATTTGATTTTCGTAATGCAGATATAAACAAGTCAAACACACGTGATATTCTAACTTGAAGTGGAAGGATCTAAGCTTAATTAGGTAGGGGGTGTATGCGTATCAATTGGGGGGTGTACGCGTATCATTTAGGGGGTGTATGATTATCAGTTCCCTTAATATCTCAACAACGGCTTAATAATAATTTATCAAAATTTATAACAAGTCTCTTCTACTCATTTTAAGACCTCTATTAAAGTTTTAAAGTAATTTAATCAGCGGTTCTTAAGATATAATAACTAAGCTAAGAATTTAAGAGCTAAATCGTAATATATTAATAATGGCTTAACTAATTACTCTAAAACTCTAATAGAGGTCTTAAAGTAAGCATAAGAGTCTAATTATAAATTTTTATAATTTATTATTAAGCCGTTGTTAAGATATTAAAGGACGATTTTTGGATTTTTGGTGGGGTTTTGGGGTGACCGGGTCGCTTGTATGACCGGGTCGCTTGTGAACTACGTTATGTCAAGTTACTGTAGTTAATTGCAGGTCAATTGCGTGTCATTTAGCTTTTAAATATGTTAAGTTGGTCAACTACATATTATTTAACTTTTAAATATGTCAAGTTGGTTAATTGCAGGTCAGTTGCGTATCATTTAACTGTTAAATGTGTCAAGTTGGTCAATTGCGTGTCATTTGACTTTTGAATGTGTCAAGTTGGTCAACTACATGTCAATTACGCGAAACGCGCTTAACAAAGTCAACTTGAAACCCAGCCTGCGAATATTTTCCCGATGCTGGTTTTAACTTTAAAATTATATATAGGCCAGGAGTATAAGGTACTAAGCCTAATAGCCTAACACGCCGCTTATAAGACCTTCCTTAGTCTAAAGATAACCTCTATAACCAGTTCCAATAATAGACGACCCTAAAAGCATAGAATTTGGCCCTAGGTATACTACCTATAATAGAGCCAACTATACCTTAGCTCTATACTATAAAACTAAAAATTACCTCTTAAAGTTAATAGGCTTATTACCATGGTATATAATACCTCTATTAACCTATTACTGTATTAACTTATTACTATAAAGACTGCTAGCGCCTATATGCTACTAACTAACCTTTAAAGCTTAGGCTAAATTAATATAGCAGCCTTAGAAGTAAAAGAGAATAGGCTCTATTATAGAGGCCGCCTATTTATCCCTAACTTAGAAAATCTATAACAGCAACTAATCTAAATAGCCTATAACCTCTAATTAAGCGGCCACCTAGGTAGAGAAGAAACTCATAAGCTTTTTAGCCAATACTACTTCTAGCCTAAAATAATAGACTTAGTTAAATACTTTATAGGTGCCTACTATAGTTATAAGTACGCTAAGGCCTTTAATATAAAGTACTAAGGACTACTGCACCCTCTACTAGTACCTATATAACAATAAGCAGATATTATTATAGATTTTATTGTTAACCTACTACCCTATAAATAATACGGCCGTACCTATAAGAACATCCTTATAATAATATATCAACTTATAAAAAAGCGCCACTATGTCCTAATTAAAGGCATAGCCGTTAGTAATGTTACTAACGCCTTTCTCCGCGAAATCTACTAATTATATAGGTTACATAACTTAATTATATCCAACTAAGGCATATAGTTTAGCTCTAATATATAGAGACAAATCTATTAACGCCTTAGCATCTCTATTAAGATATTTACATCCTTCTACTATAAAACTACTAGGCAACCAAAAAACGTTAATGCTAGCATAAAAGCGTACCTATAATAGGTAGTTGCCTATAGTTAAAAATAACTAGGTAGATTACCTTCTACTAGGTAAATTTACAGCAAATAACTATGTCTTAACTACTATAGGACTTACTCTATTCTTTGCAAATAAGGGATATTACCTCTAATCCGGCATAGAACTACTAGAACCTATTAATAAGAAACTGCCATATAGAAAACGCCTTAAGATACTACTTGCCGACCAGTATATAGACCATATAAAATATCTACTTAACTACTGTAAGAGAGAAATGGCCTAGGCTTAAGTAAAGCAGGCCTACTTTACTAACCATTATAGAACGCCACTACTAGAGATGCGTGTTAGTGACTAGGTATAGCTAGATATACATAATATCTCTACACAGAGGCCTATAAAGTCACTTAATTATAAGAACCTTAGCCCCTATTTAATTAAATAAGTTATTAATAGGGGAGCTATATATAAGCTAGAGCTCTTACCTACCCTAGCCACCTATAGGATATAGCCTATATTTTACCTATAGCTACTATACCTTTACTAGCCTAACCCCTTACTAGGATAGATATAGCCTAAACCCCTATTAGTACTAATCTAAGATAAGAACAAAGACAAGAACTATAAGGAGTAGACTATTAAATAAATTATTAACTCTAAATACTTTAGCAAAGGCAGAGGACGGTGGCTCTACTATAGAGCTATCTATACAGGATTTAACATAGATTAGCCAGAATGGCAACTATAGGAAGACTTTAAAAATGCAAAGGATCTAATTAGTAACTTCTACTACGCAAACCTATAGAAACTGGGCCTAAGCAGAGATTTTATACCTAATCCTCTATAGGAGCCCTTATAGAGATAAACCGTTATATATTACTATATAAGGGCAAATTACCATTAGATTGCCGTAAATTGCCATTATATAATAGCAAAGTATAATTATATAGCCGGAATATTGTTAAGATGTCTAGGAACTTTAACCGGCGGTTAAAGTTGTCTAGTTAGTTGGATTCTTAGGTGCCAAGCCTTATTATATAACGTTGTTTCAAGCCTTTAGTAATACCCCCTTTTTTTTCTTCTCTATACCTTAGGCGTCCCTTCTACATGTATATAGTAACCACAGCGTCGCTATAGCTCCGCCTCTATAAGAGGGGGGGTAGTGTTACGGAACCCCACCGCAAGGGCCTCCATAGGAGAGCCCCGTGCTCTCGCCTACACACCTCGCGTACTTACCTCAGAAGCTCAGACCAAGAAATCGATTGCGGGTATAGGAATATCTGAGCCGTCCACTAAGCTGATTTAAGACGTCAATCGTTTTCTTGGTCTGAGAGACTTTGGCGAGATTTGTGGGAAAACCTAAACACCGTTTATATGAGAAGACCTCATTAACTTTGACGAAATTGATCTACCCTCCCACAGCACCTGTCGACATAAAAATTACACTAAATTATAGAGAAAAGCCCACTCTATAAAGCTATAAAATCCTTAGCCCCTTATAACCGCGCGACGTTAAGAAGAAGTCGTCGCGGTAGAGGCCACAATTCCACCTCTGTACCACGAAGCCGCGTAGTTACCACGAAGCCGCGTAGTAACCAACACTAAACGCTTCGCCCACGCCACCTGCCCTCTCCATAACCAGCGGATATTCCATCTGCTATATACCTATTTATTTTATTTATTTTATAACCCTTTACAGGTTATGGTGTAGGCCCTAATAGAGTTACAAGCTCTGCGTCTACGTAGAGCTGTAGAGCTTTGCAAGAGCTCTGCGGAACGAAGCTTAGGGGGAGACCTGCACGGAGCTCTGCACGGAGCTCTGCACGGAGCTCTACCAAAGCTCTGCAAAAGCTCTATATGAAGCTCCGCACGAAGCTCTGTAAAGGCCCTACTCGAAGCTCTACTTGAAGCTCTGCTCGAAGCTCTACTCGAAGCTCTGCTTGAAGCTTTGCTCGAAGCCCTATATAGAGCTCCAAAGCTCTACTAACACGCAGCACTAATATACCAGGAAGGTTCTACAATCGCCCGTACGAACGCCCGTACGAGCGCCCATACAATCAATCGATCAATTGCCCATACAATCGTCTCTACAAACGTCTCTGCAATTGATCGCCTGTACAAACGTCTGCACGTCTGCACATCTACACGTTTACACGCCTGCACGTGGCTCCTCACGAAGCTCTGCATTAAGCTCTGCGTTAAGCTCTGCACGAAGGGCTCTATACAAGGCTCTACACAAAGCTCTGCGTACAGAGGCTCTACACAAGCTTCTGCACAAAGCTCTACGTAAGGCTCTATATAAAGCTCTACACAAAGCTCTACACGAAGCTCTACACAAAGCTCTACACAAAGCTCTATACAAAGCTCTACACAAAGCTCTATGTATAAAGGCTCTGCATGAGGCTCTGCGCGAAGCTCTGCGTACAGAGGCTCTACACAAAGCTCCGTATAACATACATTACTATCAGGTCCTAGCTATATTCCTGATAGCCTATATGTGCCTCTGCCAAGTTACCCCCTTTATAGCCTTCTTATTTTTTTTACCCTTCCTTATATCCTCCCTACCTTAGCAGAGGACCGTCGCCAGAACCAGACAACCGTTGCCAGAACCAGATAACCGCCCTAGAGCCAGACAACCGTTACCAGAACCAGACAACCATTACCAGAACTAGACGACGACCTTTCAAACAACCGGCCAGCAAATAAGCTCGGACCCCCAGAACTCAGACCCCCCAAACTCGCTCGCCTCACCAGAGTCAAGTCGCCCATTTCCCCACTTTATTAATCCACCATTTCTTATTCAATATAGCTTAAAATAAATATACAGTATGAGAAGTTCTTATTAAATACGAAAATAATAGATATTTGTTTATCTAAGAAGCTACGCGGGCTTATAACGTTCTAGATTCAATTTTAAGCGATTAATTATATAGAGAGCTTCTATAACAATATATATACTAATACTAATAGCAATTAATCCCTACTTAAGAAGAGTTGCTTATAAGTTAGATCCTTAAATAAGACTAATAAGGATTTACCCCCCTATATACATATACTTAAGATATAGCTATTTAAATATCTTACTAAAATATAAATATTAAGCCACTAGATAAAGTAGAGGCATATAGGGTTTTAAATTATAATCTATATATTAAATCCTTATATAGTTATCTGGTAGGGACTATATAAGCTAAAAGGATATATTATAGACTAAATTTAGGGGTTTTATATTTAACGTATTCCACCAGCGAGCCGGCCACCCCACCGAACCGGCCAGCGCAATTTCTACCAAAAATCGCAAAAATCACAGTATAATATCTCAACAACTACTTAATAATAATTTCTAAAAATTTGTATTTAGGCTTGCATATATACTCTATCTTATTTTATTTAATTTTAAAAAATTCTATTAAGTATTTATAGAGATATATAGTTTTGGACCATAAATTCCACCCTAACCTTTATATCTCTATAATTACTTATAGAATTTTTTAAAATAAAATAAAATAAGACAGAGTATATATGCAAGCTTAAATACAAATGTTTAGAAATTATTATTAAGTAGTTGTTAAGATATTATACTGTGATTTTTGCGATTTTTGGTAGAAATTGCGCTGGCCGGTTCGGTGGGGTGGCCGGCTCGCTAGTGGAATACGTTATATATAAAGCTAGAAAAAATATAGATAAAAGTAGTATTATATTAAAGGTCTATATTAATATAATTATTATTAAAAGCTTATTAAATTAGAAAATCTTTATATAGTTGCTATGAAATTATATATAGGCATTTATTATAGAGATAATCCCTATAAATATCTATATAATTTATTTAATGTAATAGGCGCTCCTAAAAGGTACATATCAGATAAGACAGATAAAGGTTTTATAAATATCCCACTAATGTCCTAGAGAAGACATGGTTAGATAGACAAGGGGCAAGGGGTTTACTAGTATCTTAGAAGGATTATATAGGGAGCTGGTTCTCCTCTAGAGAAGAACCAGCAATTAGTCTCTAAATAGAAGAGGCTAGAAAGCATTTATCCTTTAATACGTAAAGCTTGTTCTACCTTTAACTTACCTTCTACTTATTTATAACTCTTATTCTATACTAGTAATTAGATAATTAGATATTCCGGTTAGACTGGCCTCTTACAATTCTAATTGCTTATAATCCTTTACGGAAGGAATGTACGGCTATTAATCAATAATAATGGGCCATACTCCTTTACCCTACAAAGCAATGCCCTTACCTTAAGAGGCTTAGAGAGTCTCTCCGGAGGAGCGCATTCCCTCTACTTATAAAGTAGTAGACCAGGAAGCTATGGCTAGTCCATCTAACTTTCTAAGACCCTTAGAAACAATTACCGCTAGGGAGTTATTAGAGTAGTCGCTACGCGAGACTTTACAAAAAACAAAGGAGTTGGAGATACAATTAAGACAAGCATATTAAGACTACCAAGAATAATTGTAAGGACAATTAGGAGAAGCATAGACACCCCAGATATAAAGCGGACTTAAAGGGGCAACGCCACACTATGTTATAACGTTAGATAAACCTAAATTCCGCATAAAGGAACCTAATAAGTATAATAGTAATAGTCTCCAAAACTGTAATTATTTCATCCGTTAATGCGAAACTAAGTTTTAGCTAGATCTAAAACATTACTCTAATAAGTATAATTAGACACTAATTGCTTCTACCTTCCTATATAGTACTATTAAGAGCTTATAGACACGCTATAAGAAGAAACTTACCACACCCCTTAGATTTAGCGAGTTTAAGTTCTAGTTAGTTAATTAGGTCTAAGACCCTACTAATTAAGGGATGGATTATAACTAGTAATACTATAATACTAAACAGCAAGAAGGCTAGAGTATAGTCTAGTTTATAAAGTGGTGATAATATATAGCAAAGTAGATATTATTAAGCTATGTATATAAACTGTGTGATGAGATCAAGACGTTGCGTAAGGGGAGAAGGTAAGGAAACGGGAGGAAAGGGTATATATTGTGGATTTGGTTGCTTGGTCGACACGTACACGGAGCAGAATAGGATTCGAGTAGCGGTCCTGGCAGAACTTGGCAGGATTTGACGGACTTGGCAGAATATGGCAGAATGCGGCAGATTGCCGTCAGATTGCCGTAGATTGCCGCACATTGCCATTAGATTGCCGTCTCGCGATTGGTCTCTTCTTGCTGCGTCGGTGGAAACAGGTGGACGTATATAAGGTATCACGGAGGTGTCCCGTGACACCTAAGATTTAATAGGCTATATAGGAGAAGGGTAAAATTCCTACCTCTTAAGAAAAGCTTATCTCTAAAGCTACTTAGATTAAGAATACTAAAAGAGACCATTTAGGCAAGTAAAAGGAACAAGACGCTAATAATAAAGAGCGTAGGACTAAACCTTGCTTTAATAATAGAGGAAGATTCCAACCTAACTACTTTGCAGAAGAATAACATAAGTAGGCTTTACAGCCCTAGAGCAACGCTAGTTAACCCTAGAATAATAATAGGCAAAAACCTAATCCAAATAAGTAAAATTAAGAGACACGCGTTTACTATAACTACGGCAGGAAGGGCTATATTTAGCGCTCCTACTAGCAGAAAAAGTAAGAGTTAGAATTAGGAAAAGAAAGAGCCTAGTAGACCTTTACTCCCTTACACTAGGCCAGCAAGAAAAAAAGGGAGTAAGCTACCGCATAGTTATTCCCGTCTCTATTTAAATTAATAACAAATAGGTAACGCAAGACTGCCTTATAGACAGCGGCGTAACCATAGGGTTTATTTCTTAATTACTAATAAAAGAATTGGATTTGGACCTTAGTGGCTTACAGATACGCACCATTTAAAGCATTAGAGGCTACTAGATTCCGTGCTATAGGGAATAAACTTTTTCCATAGCCAGCTAGGACCGCAATGGTCTATAGGACACGCAGAAGATATACTTCTACGCCGCAGAAATTAAGGGGTATAACCTTATTTTAGGATATCTATAGCTTTAACATGTCAATCTAGACATTAATTGGCCTTTAGCCTTATATTAATACTAGAAGTCTTAACCGCGCATTATAGTTAAAGATTAAAAGACTTTCTTAAACTATGTGCAAGAGGAAGGGTAGGCATATACCATATATACCACTCTTAACACCAAGAATGGGGACGCGGAGTATTTATTTTTAGATGTCCGGCTATACGCAGTTAAGGAACTAGAGATTCCATAAAAATATATAGACCTAAAGGATGTTGCTAATAAGGAAGCTACGCACACCTTGCCTAACCCTATGTTAGTAAAGCATAAGATAGATATAGGAGACAAGAAACCTCCTTTTAGACTACTATATAACCTATTAGAAAACGAGCTGGTAGTATTACGTTAGTATATAGTAGATAATCTTTAGAGAGGATGGATTCGGCCTTCTATAAGCCAGGTAGGGGTATTAATTATATTTATACCTAAGAAAGACAAGACCCTTTACCTCTATGTTAACTATTAGGCGCTAAACAAGATTACTATAAAGAATTGCTACTGCTACCCTTAATAGGGGAGCTTATTAACAGGCTATTAGGTGCAAAGATATTTATAAAATTAGATCTAAAAGATGCATACTATTAAATCCGGATTAAAGCCGGCAATAAATAGAAAACAGCGTTCTAAATACAGTACGGCCACTTTAAGTACATAATAATGCCATTTAGGCTTACTAACGCACTAGCGATATTTCAGGCCTATATTAATAAGACATTATTAGGCCTGTTGGATATAATATATATAGTCTACTCTAATAACTATAAAGCATATATACACTATATGTAAATAGTACTAGAAAGACTACGGGAATATAAGCTCTATATAAACCTAAAAAAATGCTTGTTCTATATTACTAGCATTAATTTTCTAGGCTTTATTATTAGCGTTAATAGAGTATTAATAGAGAAAAGCTGGGTAGACGCTATTAGGGAATGGCTATACCCTATAATATTTAGGGAAGTATAGGTTTTTATAGGCACGGCAAACTTCTACTAAAGGTTTATTATTTATTACTTATAAGTAATACTCCTAATTACTAATCTACTAAAGGGATCTAAGGATAGCAAGAAGTTAGGACCCTTTGTATTTAGGGAAGCTGCTAAGTAGGCTATAGACTAGTTAAAGGATTTATTTACGTCGGCGCCTATCCTAATACACTTCTACTAGAAGCTATATATACACCTTAAAATAAATATATCCAGCTTCGCCCTAGGGGCAATTATATCTTAATTAAAAGACAGAGAATAGCATCTTGTGGCGTTTTAGTTAAAGAAAATAACCCCTATAGAGCAGCGTTATATAATACACAACTAGGAGCTACTTGCGATAGTTGCAGTAATAAAGCACTAGCGACATTATTATATGGGAAGCAATTATCCCATTAAAGTCCTCACGGACTATAATAACCTAGAATACTTTATAACTATAAAGGTGTTAAGTGGTTAACAAGCCAGATAGGCGGAGGCACTATCGTAATATAACTTTAAAATTATATACCGCCTAGAAAAGACAAATCCCACTAATAGGTTGTTAAGATATCTAGATTATAAGACAGGGAGGATCTAGGACAGTATAGGGAAAATAATTCCCATATTACAAATTTTGCTTAGGAAGAAAGAAGAATCTTTCCCTAAAACTATAGAATTTCGCAGCAAGATAGAGGTCCTAGCAATGCAGCTATAAAGCACTATAATAATGGAGCTGTAGGATATAGTTACAGACCAGGTTATAGACTAAGCAGATATTATAAAGTTAGCGTACCCTAGAATTAGCAAGAATTTTATAGGATATGCTAGAGGTGTTACAGCACCTTTAACTTAACGGCGTACTAGACCTCTGCCTAGAAGTTATCTATTACTTTTATAGTAGCGGCCCTGCTAGTTACCCTGGCTGGGTTAAGACTCTTAACCTCTTAAACTGAATATACTGGTGGCCAGGAATCTCCCAGTTTATGGCTACCTTTGTTAAAGACTGTGCCCTATACTTTTATACTAAGACCCCCTATTCTGCCCCGCCTGGTTTCCTAAAGCTACTAGAACTACCCGCTCGCCTATAGACTAATATTTTAATTAACTATATTACAACACTGCCGGTATGCTAACGCCACGGCAAGGCATATAAACATATTCTTGTTATTGTGGACCGCCTAACTAAAATGCGACACCTTATTTTAGTAATAGGACTCTTAATAGAGGAGCTAGTTAATGGCTTTGTTAACAATGTATATAAGCTTTATAGTGCACCAAGCACGATTATCTCCAATTACGGTATATAATTTGTCAGCGACTTCTGGCGATGACTAAGTAAACGCCTTAAGACAACCTTATGACTAAGCTTAGCCTGGTACCTAGAAACGGACGGCCAAACCAAAATTGCTAACGCTACTGTAAATAAGTATCTCTATGCTTTTGTTAGCTTTATATAGGACGACTAGGTTAACTACCTACTACTTACTAAATTTGCTATAAATAACTAAGTTAATAAAAGCATAGGCATCTCCCTGTTTTTTGTAAACTATGGCTTTAACCCTCGCCTTGGAATTAAGCCTGCTGGCCCCCGCCCATTAATACTATTAGTATAAGCAAAGAAGGAGTTCTTCCGCGCAGACTCTGTGGCTAACCGCTTTGAGCGGATATTGACATAGCTTAAGGCCCTAGCCTGGATTTCATAGTAACGCTATAAAGATAATACTAATACCTATAGGGACGAGAGTGCGTTATTCTATAAAGGCGATATAGTTATGGTTAGCTTAGAAAATATGAAGACAAATAGACCTAAGAAGAAATGGGATGATAAATGGGACGGCCTATACCCCGTACTTGCAGTATACTAAGGGGCAGTTGTGGTAGACCTCCTAGACTATATCTAAGTAAATAAATCCTTCTATATATCTAAGGTCCGCCTCTAGGCTGCTGAAGAGATCCCTAGCTAAGTAAATATTAATACCGCAGAGCGCCGTAATATACAAGGACGAGTAACAGAGAGAGACAATGACGGTAATATAGAAGATAAATAGGAGTTTAAGAAAATCCTTAATGTATATGATGAAGACCCTTAAGGCCTAACTTATAAGATTAAATGGAAATATTATAAGGACATAACCTGACAGCTAAAAGAGGACCTAAAGGGTTGCGAACAAGCTATATAGCGCTTTTATAAGTAATGCCCTAAGAAGCCAGGACCCCCAGATTAGGCATAAGATAAGGAAAAGCCATGCTGAGGTTATGGCTGACCACCGTGTTAAAAATTTATGGTGGTTAAGATGTTATGGAACTTTAACCGGCGGTTAAAGTTGTCTAATTGGTTAGAATTCTCGCCAAGAGCTCCACGCGCTAACTTTATTTAATAAGCCGACTAATTAGGATTTTTTGATATTTCTGCAGCGAAAATAGGTGGTCCCGCGTACTACCTGTTTAAAGTTATTTGTTTAGTTTGGGGACCAAACTTTCTGGAGAGGGGAGTACTGTTATAGCACTAACCTAACGTATACTGTTTCCTACTATTAGCTGGCCCACCACTAGCGCCTTGGCGGCTGGCCCTACTCTTTGTATATAATACCCCCTTTTACCCTTCTTCTCTTCTTTATAGCATAACGTAGTTATTCAGTCTACTTCATTGCAGCACTGTAACAATATGCCTCTTTGTTCTCCTACTAACTGCTCTTTTAAGCCGATTTCTTAGCGCATTCTGGCCCTACTACTATATATAGAACCCCAGCCTCCGCTAACCCGCAACTGGTGCTGGTCCTACCTAAATGACTTTGCATGCACGTCCTTAAAAGATTAGAAATCTAATAAGAAGATTCTGGATGCTTGTAATAAGACCTACTATATAAGGTCTAACACCTTTAGTCCTTATAATTGATGCATACGTACTAAGAGCGGTAGTTATATTAAGGTGAGCTTTTCTATTCTTAATAGGTTTCTATTGCTAACTTTAGGCTTTAATATAGCCTAGGCCTAAGTGGCGACAATCCTTTAATATCTTTAACTACTAGGCTCTTTCTTATTCTAGCGCTAATACTAAACATTTAGGTTAAATCTAAGACTATGCTATAGCTATCTATACCGCCTATAATTCCTAGCAAGCTAGCTAGCAACGCCTAATAAGGGAGCAAGGTTGGTATACTAAGGATAGGGTAAAGGATAGGGGTAATGAGAAGAAGGTCGCCGTTTACTATAAGAAGGAGTTCGCGTATACGCGTTAAGTTTTAAAAGAGCATAATATAATGCGGTATTAGGTAGGTTACTCTCTGGGTACCTAGTAAATAGGTAACTAACAGTTATTATAGTAAGGTCTTAGTAGTTCCGGACTGTGTTAGCCAGCCAACATCTCTATTTATTCTGAGCTTAAGCGTGTCTTTATTAACTATAAGCTAACGCCTTAAGAGCTTTATTAGTATTGGTTTAGACCTAATATTGGTGTTAAGCGTTTAAGAATCTCTACTTTATCTACACCTTATTATCCTGCCCTTATTTTTATGCCTACTTATATACTTATAAAGGGATCATATTCCCGTCAGCTATTACTTAGAGGGCTAATAGATACTGATTCTGCTCCTAAAAATAAGGCATAGTAGCTTTTTAAATTAGGCATTCGTGATTTGGACTTATAGAATTTAGGATTGGTTCTTGTATATAGTAGCACTTAAGAATCTTAATTGGTGCTTGGGAAGGCCTTATAAGGCATTTAGGAAGGCATAGGAACACTATTCCTAATATAGACTAATAAATAGGAATGCAATTCTAGCAAAATACCCTATTAATTCTATGCTATATATGTAAAAAGGCTAAGGACCTGTTCTGCCTTAGGCCGTAGCCCTAATTAATCCTTATGGTTTTTGGAGCTTGTCCGTTTTATATTTAATTTAACCTATTTACTCTTTAGGGCCTCTTTTAGCCTACCGCAAGCTTTCTTTATAGGTTATAATAACACCGTAGTATTAAAGCGCATTCTATAATTTGTAGATTATGGACCTTAGTCCCAATATTCTTTTAGAATATTTTTAGAATAATTAAGGTAATCCTCTGGTTTTTATATAGAGTCCTTAGCAGGCTAGCCTAGCTATTTAACTTTATATTAAAGCTTGTTCTTAATAGACTTATGGCGTAGTATAGCTTTAACCTTATACCACTCGCCTACTACTTTAGGGTGTTTAATTGGGCCTAGACGGAAGTTCTTTTCTAGTGGTGGTCTGTGCTATAGCTCTAATAGATTTATATAAAATACTAGATACATATAGGCCATAGATAGGGGTAGCTAGAGACGGTAGGCTAGCTTACTAATTTGTTTCTTAATTTAGAAAGGACCTAGGTATTTTACATTAAGCTTCTTTAATGGTTAATAGGTCTTAATATTTATTAAATGTAATAAAACCTTATCGCCTACGCCAAAATGCCTATTTTGGTATTTATGGTTGTACTAAAGTCTCTGCTGCTCTTATATATCTTATAGGCTCTACTTTATATGCTTCTATTACTCCTCCCATTCCTTAAGGTATCTTTATACTCTCCGGTGGATATCCTTAGACTTCCTAGTAGGATCCCATAATTAATCATATAGCCTTAGCCAGTAATTATTAGGTATACCATCAAATCCTAATAGTTAGACGCTATAGGCAATCTGGATTAGTGTAAACTAATGCAATAAATGTTGCTTTGAGTTATAAGCGTACTCTATATATAGAAGTAGCTCACACTAATTATCTTGCTGGTAGTTTAAATATATTTATAGATAAGACTCCAGTTCCTGGTTTTAGTGTTCCATTTACCTATCTATCTACAGATAGAAAGCTATACTATAGTAGTAGTTTATCTTTAAATAAAAGCATAGATCCGACCAGTACTGGCTTATAAAGACGCTGCCCCTATTAGTAATAATGGAGTGTAGCTAATCTACTTTAAGAAAGCATTTCTCCTTAATTAGGCTAGTAAGCGCTTATGCGTTAATTGTCTTATTAACAGGAAGGTATTGGACGTACTTTAAAAACCTATTAATAAGTACTAGAACCAAATTGTATATTTATTTTTACCTATCTTTTAAGGGCGGGAGATCTATAATAAAGTCTATAGTGTAATGTTGCTATAGCTTACTAATAGGGGGAATTGATTTAAGTAAACCCCATAGCTTATGCCTTTGGATTTTATATACTTAACACTTCTTATAGTGGCTAATGTACTCCTTTACTTCCTGCTTAAGCTTTAGCCAGTAGTATTTGCGTTAAAGTAATTCCACTATTTTAGCTTAACTATAGTGGCCGCCTAGAGGATTATTGTAATTCCTTATAAGGATCTTCTATTGTAGATTTGCTTCTTATAGCACCTAAACCTTACTATATCTACGCAGTAGGCCCATTAGGTCTAGTTCCTAATGGTAACGCCTAGCAGCTTCCTTTCTGTTACGTTTCCAGTCTACTTCCGCATTAAAGATGGTATAGAAGGTGTCCCTCTGTTGCACCTTACGGATGAGATCTATTAACCTTTTGGATAGTTCCTAGGTAAAAGCTGTTTCGCCTTATACTGCTCTAAGTATAAGACTAGATGGTACTATGGATCTTATAACTTCTTAGTACGTGTGTGTTAGGAAGGCCGCTACAAGGTTAAAGTCCTTTAGTCTTTATAGGGCCCCGAGTTTTAATTACTCTTTAGCTTTGCTATTGGTTTAAGGGGATAGCTTAGTAATTAGTAGTATATTACTAGGTTCCGCACTTATATTAGGGACGTCCTGTCCAGGTATATTTAGACCCTTATTGGCTATAGACTGGGTACTAGCTAGAACATTAGTAGAAGCTAATAGGGTTTATACTGCCTAAGACTTAGTGCTTAGAGCTGTGGGTGCTTAAGCATCCCACACCTAGAGCTTGTTCTATAATATAGGGAGTAAGATATTTATTATCTATTTTCCTTCTCCTGTTTTAAAGCCTTTGGTATAGTCTGGCCGTTATAACAGTCTGTTAGTAGGGTTATTTTCCCCTAGTTTGTATTTAATCTTAAAGTTAAATTACGTAAGCTCCTCTGCCTATCTAGCTTATTAAGGTATAAGCTCCTTTATAGTTATAAAGTAGCATAAATTATAATAATCTAAGAGTATATAAGTAGTATAGCTTACGTACTTAAGGTAGTGTTGCCACTGTTTAAAGTAGTTAACTATAGCTAGCAGTTCCTTGTCGTGGGTATAATACCTAACTTTAGGTCCCTGGAATTTTCTGCTGTAGAATGCTACTAGTCTCTAATGGAGTTAGGTAGTGTCTAGATGCCTATTAGGTTGTAGTAGGATACTAGCAAGGGCAAAATTTGATATATTAGTAACTATTATTAGTGGCTAATCTAGGTTAAAATGCCGTAATAGTAGAGCTTCTATAAACTTTGTATGTAGTTCCTAAAAGGCTTCTTATACCTTTCTGGGCCATATCTATGGTTTGTACTATTTAGTTAGTCCCTTTTTAGTTTTCTTCCTTTCTGCCTTTAAGCTTTTTGCCTCCTAGGCCGGGTCTTAGGAAGCTTTAGTAACGTAGTTAAATAGGTGTTAGGTAATATCTAAGTAGTTATAGATAAAGCGCCTATAGAAATTGGTAAAGCCTAGGAATACTTAAATATCCCAGTAGCTCTCTAGCTCTGGCTACTCTTAGATCGTCTGCACCTATACTAAGTCTATAACTACACCTATAGGCGTTATAATATACCCCAGGAACTCGACCTGCTTAGTATTAAAGATATACTTTAACGCCTTGGCGTAGAGGCCTTAATTATCTAAGCGTTCTAGCACTTTGCGGATGTATTACTTGTGCTAATCCTTATCTTTTAAGTAGATTAGAATGTTATCTAGATAAATAATATATATGTGGTTAACTAGTCCCCCTAAGGCTCTGTAAATATATAATTGAAATATTATAGGCGTATTGGCTAGCCTAAAAGGCATTACTATATACTTGAAGTGGCCGTATTAGGTTTTAAAAGCGGTCTTTTATTTATCCCCTTCTTTAATACGGAGCCTATAATAGGCGTCTTGTAGATCTAGCTTTATAAAGATCTTTACCCTAGATAGTTAATCCAGCATTTTACTAAGTAGTAGTAGTAGGTAATGGGTTTTAATTATAATCTTATTAAGACCGCGATAGTCTATATATAGCCTTATAGTTCCATCTAGTTTTGGGATAAAAAGGATTGGCGCGCCTGCCAGTAACTTACTAGGCCATATCTATCCCTTTTCTAGTAAGTCGTTAAAGTACTTCTATAGGATCTTAAGCTCTTTATAAGAGAGGTTATAGATAGGAAGATTTAGCGGTTGTTTGCCTTCTTCTAGATTAATTATATAATCGTATTCCAAGTTCCGTTAAAGGACTTTTACTTACCTGCCTAAAAATACCCTAAGTAAGTCTCTTAGGCCTAACGGAATATTTAACAGGTTAGGGTTACGCTTATCCTCCGCATTATTATTAGGTAGGTCTTAAAGCTCCCTTAAAATGCTTATGGGTAGCGTTACGCGCTATAGTGGCTGTTTATACATAGTTGCTACTGTTTGTTAAACAGTTTTATGCGGTAGCCAATAGAGGGTAGGGAACTCTTTAACACAATGTTTAAGGTGTTGTAGTATACTCTCTATATATTGCTTAAGCCAGAGTAACCCATAGCAGTGGAAGTATCTTATAAGATCTTTAAGATTGCCGCCTCCCTATAGTATCTCTGCAACCTATCTCACAGTTCCCTATAGGGTATCTGTTACGGAAGGGTTATTGCCTATGCTAGGCTCTATACCCATCTTGCTATAGAATAGGGGTTAAATCTAATACTCCTTTAGGTGTAGAGTGTATACTATTTCTCCTGGAGCTATATCTTTTAGGATATCTTTTAAGCTTGTTAGTAAAATATGCCCTTCCAATTTTTTATTATTCTACTATTTAAAGGCTCCTGTTTTAAAGTGTATCTTAAGATCTACTTCTATAAGCCAAGGATATTTAAGAATAAGGTTATAGCCTACAAAGTTAGCCGCCTAGAAGGGTTACGGGCCAACCACCTTAGTGCGGTTATATATATCGGCCACTAACACTATAAGCTTATAGGCACTGTGTAGTTTGATCCAATACTTATCTAGGAACCGTATAATAGGTTTCCACCACCTTAGCGATAAGATAAGCTTATGCTCTTTTACCAAATTATATTATATAAGATTAATTTTGGCGCTGCTATTATATAGTACTTAGAACTAACGTACCTCGCCTATAGGGAGTACTATTTCCAGCTTAATAGTAATACGGAGAGTCTCTCCTTCTATATCTTACCCTATTTGCAGCTAAAAGAGGTCCATAACTAGGGCTTTTCTTTTTTTAAATTGTTAGTGCGGTTATCGCCCTACTTATTTTTCTAGTTAGGTTTACCTCCGGAGAAGTTTTCTCTTAACTTTTTAGAGTGTTCCCATAAGGGTGCCGGATAGGTGTTAGGTTGGCCCTAGGAGTCTTTCCCATTACTTAAGGTCCCTAATTTTAACCATTCTAGATTTCTTTTTAAAAATGGCTTTTTTGGAGCTTAGGTCTGCCCTATATTACTACTAGAGTACCTATACTTCTAGTAACCCCCTAGCTTCTTACTAGAAGAGGTCTAGTTCCTTACTATATCCTTAACATTTAGAACCGCTCATTTAAAATCCGTATATATAGTAATCCGCAATAGGGCTCCCATACGCTTTATTTCATTATAAATTACTGGCTTAATTCTAGCCCAGATAAATCTAATCTTCTCCTTTTTGCGGATGCTACTATCTTTATTTTTAAAGGGCTCTAGATCCATTAATTAAGCATAAGTTTCCATAAAGTTTATAAACTGGCGGAAATTATAGCGTTTAAGCTGTATCCTATTCTAAAATAGTTCTGCATTATTATATTATATAACATACGGATTTTAAGTCCATTTCTTTAGAAAGGGTTACAGCTACAGCCATATAGTAATTTACTCTTTATTAAGCTAATTTAGTGCGATCTAGTTTAGGGATTAATCTTTAATCTTGCTAATAATCTATTAAGTACACTCTTTAATATTATCTTATATTATTAGCATTTTAAAGAAGTTATTTATTTCACAAACCTAATCATCTAACTATTGGGCATTAGGTCTATGGCGGAGTTCTAGACTACTAAAGGCCTTAGCCAGTTAGTCTATGTCCTTTTTTTATTTACTATATAAATACCTCTCTAAGTCTTCCACACCTCCTTAAGTAGGTACTAGGTAGCCCCTAGAAGGCCTTTAGCCTTAGCCAGGTTATAAAAGATTTTATCTAGCCTAGATTAAGCTCTGCTAGATCTAGACCTACCCCTAGAGGTTTTTAATATGTTTATTAGTGGCTCCTTCCTATATAGCTTCTAAGAGCCTTACAGCAGCTTCCTAATATCCTCCTTAGAGAAAATCGGTGTAGGGCTCTTAACTTTTTAACCTTAGGCCTAGGGAAGCTCCAGCTATAGAGGTAGTATTAGTACTAGTAGCTAATATAGGTTTCCCTATAAGGCTTAAGTCTTAAGTTAGTGGTTAGGTTAGATTACCTAAAGGGGTAGGCCCACTTAGCTTATAAGCAGTCTGTGCGCCGCTACTATACTAATTATGGGCCGGTGGTCTTCCGGGAGGGTTCCAGTTAGGTCCCTAATTAGGCGCATTAGTGTATTCCTTTAGCATTTCTAATTTAGGGGAAGATTTTAGTATTACCTTTAGCGCTTAATCTTCTAATTGGCCTAAGTGTGGCTAAAGGGGTTCTAGTTACTTTCTAGCTATATTGTAACCGTTATAGAGGGTATCTATATTTTCCTTAGCGTTGCCGGTGACTGTAGGTATGCAAGAGTCTTTAAGCTCTTAGTGCATCTAGGTGTTGGGGCTTATTCGGCCGTCTTACCTAGAGGTTTGTATTATTATAATCTCTTGCCATTAGAGGGACCTTCCTACCTTAGCGCGACGGCTTTCTATAAGGTGTTTATAGAGTTTCTATTTAGGTTATTGCGAGATTTTAAGGGAAGATGGTGGATATAAACAAAAAATATAAATAAACAATCTGGTTCTTAAAGCCAGCTGCCCTTCTAAATAGAGTAGGAAGGATTTAAATATAAGGGGACTTTATAAATAGGGGGCTATAAGGACACAATTATAGAATAGAATAGATTGGTAAGAGAGACGAATCCTTAAGAAGGTGAGGCCTTAGGGATTGTGGAGACTATATACTACGGGCACATGCCTCCAGTATGTGACTAACGGATGTCTAAGGGGTGTCCGGGGGTTGTCCTAAGGGCAACCTAAGGTGACCGCAATAATATCCCTTATATAACCCCTAAAATATTAAGGATATTATTTCTAAAAGAGAGGTACTGGCGGCGTTTAAGAAAATTAAGTAAATAAGAATTTGCAGGGAAGAACTTAAAAAGCACTTACTAGACGTCTAGGCTATATAAAAAAGGTACTACAACAAGGGACATATGCCTAAAGAATTTAAAATAGGAGACGAAGTCTTACTGTTTATAAAAAATATCTAGATAAAACGTATTAAGAAGAAGCTGGACTATAGGTGGCTTGGACCCTTTAAGATAGTTAGGAAAACTAAAGGAAATTAAGCCTATAAATTAGAATTGCTAAAATTATATCTAATACATTCTATATTTTATATTTCCTTATTGGAGTTATACTAGAGAAGAGATAGTATGGAACCACCCCTACCTAGTAAAATTAATGGAGAACTAAAATGGAATATAGAAGATATTCTAGACCAAAGATGGCGTTAGAAGAAACGCGAATTTTTAGTTTATTAGGAAGGATACTCCTAGGCGCATAATAGTTAGGAACTTAAAGAGCACCTTTAGCTAGGATGTAATATAACAATTAAAACTTTCCTAAAGACCATAAATTAGGATTTAGTAATAGTTCCAGATATACCATAGACAAGACAACAGGGAAGACCCCATAAATTAAAACTATAAGGTTAAGCATAGGCATTAGAAACGGAAATGTTTCGCTATTATAATAGGGATCCTAAAATCCTATAAGAGAAAGCTATAGGGATTTATATAAGAACCACTAGGGATACTATCTAAAGAAGACGCTGTTTAAGAATAAGTAGTAGTACCAGAAGAAGGGGCTCTAGGGATTTAAAAGGGTTCCCTAGGGATAAAAGGAGAGTATCTGGTCTAATACTAGAGATATGCGGTAGAGTTAATAATATAAAAAGGACCAAAAGACGTAGAGTAAAGATTTAGAAATTTTAAGAAATTATAAAGCACCTATAAGAATACCACCCGTTTATTATATACGGAGATTATAGCAGTATGCTGCTTTTATATGGACTATTACCAAAAATAAGAATAGAGGTATCCTTAAAGTATAAAGTTAATTTCTAGTACTAGGGCATCCTAAAGGCACTAGAGAGGCACTATATAAAGCTATCCTATAAGAAGAAAGAAAGAATAAGATAATAACTTAAACACTAGAAGTAGTAATGGGAGCCTCCTCCATCTTAACGTAATTATTGGTAGTATTATTAGCACTCCTATCCCTAGAAGTATTAGTATTTTTACTAACATTCTTCTTAGAGCGGCGGGAACTAAATAAACTACTATAGCTGGGGGACTAGCGGGGAGAACGTTTATCTTTATCACTATCCTTAGTATTATCCCTAGGTTCCAAATTGGCATCTAGGCTAGGATTAGAAAGTTAATAACTAAAGAGTTAGCATTGTAATGGAACCTTATAGCAGTAACTATGGTGGGTCCTGTCAATAGGCTAGGTGTGTAGGTAAATAAGAAGTCAACAACGTAATAATAACTAGTGGAGTGGTTGCCTAACAGATTAACTCCAATTATATTCTAAGATTTACTATAAAGAGAGAACTATCTAGGTAGGGACTGTGGTCCTTTAAATACATAACTATACGCCTAAGAAACCTCTTCGCTCTGTAAGGTACGTGTACTCTATTTACTCTATTATAGATCCTATAGATTATATAAATTATACAGATTATATTACGTGACTTACTTACCATTCCTTATTATATGGTTCCACCGGCTCTATCCTAGACCGTGCCTATACTAACTAACTAGCTTCCGCCGACTCTTCTCTAAGTAGTTGTAATATTGTACTTAAGCTGTCCGTAATACCATCTCCCTCCTTTTTATTTTCGTCCTTAAAGATTCCTAACATCTCTAAGTTGTCTACTAGAGGTGTAATATCTATCTAATTAATCTAGTTAATATTTTTACTTATTATACCTAAAGCATCTTCTTCTTCGTTAACTCTTTGTCATGCGCGTACAGTCTCTTCTATACTGTCGCTAGGTAAGATTATGCCGTCTCCGTGTTCTTATTATGCAAAAGAGGGGTTGGTTTATATTGCGTTGGTAAGCCCTTCGTCCTAATAACCCTCTTCCTGTTTAGAGTGCACTAAAGCAAATATTTAATCGTCCTATAACGTTCGCTCTGTTTCTAACGCTAAGTATATACGTCCTATAACTCTTAATAGTCTTTAAGTTCCCTAAGTAACTTATTATAGGGTTTTATGTTTAATCTACTGCTGCGAAGCTTAACAATAAACTGTCCGTTACCTTGGCGGAACTTTGTTATTCTCGCAACGCTAAGCAAGAGGCTGCTAATACTTAACAACGGGCTCTTAACTCTCATCTTACTGCGTCCACTTGGTTAATCCGTCTTAAGAAGGTTTGTAAGAAGGTTTGTTCTAAGGAGTGGAAACTAGTTAAGTAGGGTCTAGCTAAGTTAGGTAATAAGAGAGTAGAGTTTCTAAAGAAGGAAACAACTCCAAGTAATATAGTAGTTGCTCTTTCTGGGTCCCCCTTAGGTGACTTGTCCTTTAGCAATCCTTTTTTAATACTTCCTAACCTGCTTTCCTCTAATACTTCTATACCTTTCCTATAGTGTTTTCTAGGTTACTTAGTGGTTTTTAGGTAGTCTTAATATAGCCTATCTACTTTACTTTATACTATATTTCATTATCTACGTCCTTATAACTAATAATTTTTAAAACTTGCTATTTATCTTCTTCCTGTCCTCTTTTTTATTTTTTTTTATTTTTTTTATATCCATTGTATTATACTACGTACAATACTGCGCATGCAGCCTCTAGGCTATGGCGCTATAGTTCTATATATATAAATCCTTTCTAGGCAGCTTAATATGTACTAGTAGCTATGTCCTAGTAGTTTATAAATATCTAGACTAGAGGTTTACCGCTCCCTAGTAAATTACTAGGTTATAACAACTATTAGGTAGTTAGGTAGTTATATATACTAGTAGTACTAATAATATAGTAGAGTTTCCTATACCTATTTATCTAGGCCTCTACCTCAGTTTTCTAGTGCTTTGTCCCAACTATAAGTAGTTAGCTGCCACCACTAATTATATAGGGATTCTCACCAGTTCTTATGGATATCTTATAATAGGGTTAGCCTAAGTACTAGTCTGCCCCCTAGTAGTTTGTATAAGAGTTTCCTCCCAGAGTTAGTACACTCTTATATAGCTTGGGAGCCTTCTATAGCCTCTGGTTTTATGCCTTTTTTTATTATTTTTACCAGTATGGGTATAAGCTGCCATTTATAGGGGTTGCAACTCCCGTCTTATATACCTACTGGCGTAATCCTATAAGGGCGTCGTGGCTGCATCCTGTAATATAGTTAGGTACACCTTCTACGGTTAAGGCCTAGCTAAAGCCTCTCCCGCCTAAGTAACTCCTATTTGCTCCTTAAGCGTACCTTACCGGCGTACTACCCTAGCGAGCGAGCAGTCCCGTCTGTTAGCGCACTAATATGCGCATCTGTTCTCTTAAGCCGCGTAGTAGTCTCTCTGGCTAGGACGTGATCCTGCCTGCCTACTAGGTACACTAGGGATTAGAGCCTAGCTAAGGGGTAAGGTCCCTAGAGCTAGCAGTGGCTACTACACACTATGCCCTATAACTACTCTGGGTAGTTGTTTCGCGTTGCCTATAAGAGTCTCTTTATAATAGGCCGACCGTGTCTTATAGGAGGGGGCTATAGACTAGGTCCCGTGCCGGGTGACCTACTCCCCCCTCTCCTACTAACTAAGCTTGTGTCCCCCCTTCTTATAAGCTGGCCTATGTCTCTAACTATTAAGTCCTTATCTAACTGGCCTATGTTTCCCCTATAGCCTCCCCCATATATATACGCGTTAGGTTATATACACCACGCCTATTAAGACCCTCCTATAAGTTACCTATAAGTTAACCATAGGTTGAACGCTATGGGGCTGTTGAAGCTGGCCTGTGTTTCCGCTGCTTAGAGCTTTGCCCGTGTTTCCACCTCGTTAAGCCGTCTGGTTGCTGTTGCGTCGCCGTCACGTCTCCATTGCGTCTCCGTTGTTGGATACTAGATAGGCCCTCGTAGAGGGGCCTTAATAAGTTTTTTAGGCAGGGCCTTAACAAGTTCTTTATGGTGGCCTTAGGGCCTTAACAAGTTTTGTATAAAGTGCCTGCGACGCATTAACCTTAACAAGTTCTTATAAAAAGAGGTTCCCTATGCCCTTGCCGCATTCCTTTGTGAACTTAGAGCTAGTGTAAGCCTAAGGGTGTCCTATTGTACGCCTAGGACGCGTTTACGTCGACTGACTGATAATAAGGCCAGTTTCGGGCCTGGCTATGAGCCAGGTAGTCGTATATCGGGTGGTTTTTGTATTCCAGTTTCCCTTGATAGGCCTCCCTAGGTGGTAGAGCAGAAGCCTTAAGCTGAGGCAGTAAGGCTCCTGGTGTTGTTGAGGGCGATGCTTTGGTACGCGTTGCGGGCTCAACACCACAGAACCGCGACGACAGCGCTGCATGCGCTGCGGCGGCTCCTTACCATCGCCTCTGCACTTAGCCATCAAAAGGAACGATTTCCTGATGATGTTTCCACCCGCGGCGACGTGGACGCGTGCAGTAGGGCTTCGCGGGCTTTCCTGTCCTCTATATGTATCTGCTTTGTAAACTAGTGGCTTAATATTCCCACGTGCTAGTTCTAGCATTGCGATATACTGTATAGGGTAGATTTTTATTTTAGCTGGTAGATTTAACTTAAATGTAACCGATGAAATCCTCTATATAATTTTAAAAGGTCCTAGTCTAATATGGTCTAATTTCTTACTTAGTCGTTAACTCTTGAAATTTTTGTATAATAGCTATACTTTATCCTCCTCCTTAAGATCTGGTCCCTTAGATTTCTTAGCATCGTAGTACCTTTTTATTTATTTTTATACTAGTTTAGCTGTCTCTTTAAGGTGATCGTAGAGATTTATTAAAGTCTCTATTCTTTCTTTGGCTGTGCTACTTGTTTTCTTTACTTAACGTGGCGATAACAATATTCTTGGCTTGTACCCGTAATTTGCCTTAAATAGTAATGTCCCCATTCCTTCTTATAGTGTTATATTATACGTAAACTATATAACTGGTAATAGTAATACCTAATTATTCTATGCATAATTAATATAGTGCCTTAGATACTGTTCTAGTGTCTAGTTTAACCTTTCCGTTTATCCATCCGTCTGCGGATAATACGCTATAGATGTTGCTGCGCAAACCCCTTATTCTGCTAGAAACACTTCCTAAAATACTGCTATGAATCTTAGATCTCTATCCGATACGATTTTACTTAGTGCTCTGTATCTTGCGAATACTTCCTTAATATAGATTCTAGTAATATCCTCTGCTGATATCTCTTCTATATATGCTATAAAGTACCCCCACTTTGTTAGCTTGTCTACTATTACTAAGATTATATTATAATCTTGTCCTATAACAGGATCTCTTAACTTTGGTAACTTAATAATAAAGTCTTATAATATAACTTCCTATAGTCTTTCTGGTATTTTAATAGGTTATAGCCCTCCGTATAGCTTATGCCTTGTTAGTTCGTTTCTTTAGCAATCTAGACATTCCCTTATAACTTATCTTGCTAGTCCCTAGATTCCTTAAATAATGTACTTCTTTTAAAGTCTTAACACTAAGCCTGTAGCTCCATTGTGTCCTTATATTATTCCCTTATAAAATTCCTTAACAAACTCCTCTGCAATTTTCTTTAGAATATAAGTATTTTCCTAGTTTTTATATTGCTCTAAGTCTGGATCCTCTACCTATGTGTTTTAGATCTTCTGTGTCCAATTACTTTTAGGTAATTTATAGATCTAACTAGTTTCTCTTATTACTGCTATTTTTGGATAATTATACCTAATTAATCCGTCTTTGTCTTTTCGCAATATAGCTCCTAATGGTTTTTTATCGTTTTGTAGTTTAGCTTTTCTGCTTAGAGCATCTGCTCGTGCATTGTTTGTACCCTTGGTATACTAAATTTTAAAATGGTATTCTATAAGCATTTCCGCCCATCTAACCTGTTTTTAGTTAAGTTTCTTTATTATTAGGAATCCTGTAAGGTTCTTATAGTCCGTTTTAACTATAAATAGTTTCTCTGTGCCTTATAAGAATGCTCTCTATTTCTTAAATACTGCAACTATACCTAGCAACTCCTTGTTATAGATGTTATAGTTTAGTTCTGGTAGTGTTATCTTTTAACTATAGTACGTTACTGGATGCTATGCGTCCTAATACTTCTATAGTAAATATGCTCCTAGTACGAAGTCTAATATATTTGTCTTAACAACTGTCTTTAACTTTAGTTGGTAGATCTTAAGAATTGGTTCCTAGGTAAACAGTTTCTTAAGTTCCTAGAACAACTTCCTTTGTTTACTACTCTATATCTATAGTTCCTCTTTCTTTGTTAATTAAGTAAACGGCTTAATATTCTTTAACCACTATATAATAAACCTCCTATAGTAGTTACAAAACCTTAGGAATGATCTTAACTATATAATATTCTCTAGTTCTTACCAACTTACTATAGCTTTAACTTTCTTTGGGTCCGTACTAATTTTTCCTAGTTTAATAATAAATTTAATAAAATTAGTCTTCCTAGTAAAGAACTTGTATTTTTTAATTGCTACTAGCATCTATTCCTCTTGTAGTCTCCTTAAGACCCATTTAATGTATTCTCTGTATTCTTCCTTACTTATTAAGTAGATAATAATATTGTTAAGATATACCATAATAAACTTATTAAGGTGTTCTCCTAATACACTATTAATTTACTTCTGGAATGTTGCTAGTGCGTTTATAAGCCTAAATTGTATAACTAATAGCTTATATAGTCCTTCCTTTAACCTAAAGGCTGCCTTCCATTTGTCGCCTTCCTTGATCCTAATTTAATAGTACGCCTATCTTAGATCTATCTTTATAAAGATTTGCGCATTGCCTATCCTATCTTAGATTTTGCTAATTAAGGGTAAAGAATACCTATCCTTCCTAGTAATGCTATTTAACTGTCTATAGTTAATGCACATCCTAAATTTTCCATTTTTTTTTGGTATAAACAGTACTGGATATCCTACTAATAACTGCAATAGTCTGATATATCCCTTTTATAAGTTCTCCTGGATAAACTCCTTAAGTGCTACTGACTTGGTTTTAGTAAGCTTATAGATTAAAAAGAACCTTGGACTTGTTCCTAGTTCTAATTCTATCTTATAGTCCCACGCTATATACTCTAACAGCTTTTCACTTTCTAGTAACTATAACTTTTTACTATACTTGTGGTATTTCTTTGGTACATAACTTAAGCCTTACTTAGTCTTTTTATATATCGCTCCGACTTAGTACTATACTAACTTGGTTTACTGTTGTATTTTATATTGTTAAGTATTCCTAATATTAACCTGACCTGTAACCTAATTAACCTTTAGATTATATTCCTGTAACTAAGGCATTCCTAGTATTACCTTATCCCTTCCTAACGGTAGGATATTAAAAGATATTTTAACTGGTCTCCCCTTAATAGTTAACTAAATAGGTCCTGTTTTAAGATTAATAATACCTCCTCTATAGGCTATCTAATCTCCTAAAATTGTTGTAAGTGGATATAGGTGTTTTTTTTTGTCTGTGTGGTAACCCTATCCTTTTTACTGCTGCTGGTAATATATGGTTCCTTATTACTCCACTATCTATTAATGCTTTAAACTGTTAATCTTGCTATTTAACTTATAAGTTTAGGTGTTATCCTTAAATTCCTTTAAGGGTTTAAGGCTCTACTACTAGTTCCCTCTAGTCCTATAGGCCTCCCCTTTTCCTAACTGTTGGCTGCTAGATCCTATTTGTTCTTAGTCCACCTTTAGCTAATACTTAGTTTGTTTCTTTTCCTCTATATACTATAGATAAGTGTTCTCTGGGCACTTCTACCACTGTCGTCCATCTAGGTATTCTTCTATAAGGAATCTTCCTGGTTAAAGTATTAGGTTCCCTTAACTCTATACTTCTACTAGGTGCCATCTATATATATACTTAACATCTTTGTATTTCTTTTCTTTAAGTGCCTAATATATCCTTACTAGGTACTTCTAATGTTTGTCTTTTGGTGCTCTATATATGTTATATATATTATCCACACAAGCTATCTACGATAGTGTATAATACGCTAAGTAACTTAGGTTAACTCTTAGCTTGTCTTTGCTTTTAAGTTTAAACCTCTATCTAGCTAACCTAACTATTGGTCTTTTTTCTACGGGTATTAAGATCTATTGCTTGCTTCTCTAGTCCCTAAATCCTTCTTCTAGGTTCCTTAACGTTATAATTAATGCTCCTTTAATGTAACTTATGCGTTTCTCGGTAATGGGTTGGTCTTAAACAACTTTTTTGTTTAGCTATATATAAAAGTCTTCCTATTTATTGTTATGTTGTTGCTTATACCACTTTCCGTATAACTAGTTTAGTATATATAGTCTGTCTATTAGAAAGTACCTTGTTATTGCTGCATTGTAATATCCTTTGGTGTATCTTTCTTTAAATTTAGTTAAAATCCCTAGATCCTCTTCTTGTTCTAGTTTATTTAACCACTTTACTCTAGGCGTCCCTGCCTTAGGCCTATTAGTAATTCTTTATACGGGTGCTCTATCCCTTATACAACCTGGTATAGCTAATCTTTAATTTAGCTTTTACTCTTGCTATGCGATAATTCTTGCTTTAAATTTATCTATAGTTTCTTGTTTTCTGCGTCTTGCAGCTAGATCCTTAAAGTTATCTTACTTCTTAATCTTAGTATTAACTTTTTAATCTTTAGGCTGAACACCGCGTTCCCCTAGGATTAATGTCCTTATTTATACTCCGAACTCGTAGTTCTTAAACTTGCGTCCTATACTTATTTGTTTATTACTAAACTGAGTTGCTACTCTTTCCCATTGGTTTTCGTCTGTTATAGGTTCCTAAGCTGTCCTTATTGCATTTTACAAATCTTAGATCTCTCTTATCTCCTCTTAAGAATCTTAAGCCTATGGCCTTTTGCCTTTTATAAGTGGTGAGCTAGCACTAGCAGTTGTCTGCTTACTTAATTACCTTTAGATATTGCTCCTCCGTCTTATAAAGCAATGGATATTGTATCCAACGGTGTTATAATACCTATTACTAATCTGCGTTTTGTAGTGGTTTTAGTCTCTACTTCTATTATATTATTAAGGTTTAAGCGCTCCTAGTTAGCCTTTTTTTCTTCCTTATTACTATTAATCAATAAGTACTCCAACTCTATTGTTATTGTTGCTAATTTTTGTTTACACGTTACTGTAACATCTTAATCTAGCTCGTAGAGTTAATCTTATTTTTTATCTAACTTTCTTATGCCCTAGAGTCCTTTTAACTTGGGCTCTTATAGCTAATAGCTTGCGCCATACTTAGCGTCCTTATAAATTCGGTATGTATTGTTATAATAAAACGTAAAGTGCTTAATTAAACACTCCTTAGTCCCATATAATACACTTATATCTATATTATTGTACTCTAACGACCTAGTGCCTTTTACCGCGTGGTTACCCTAACCACTTCTACAGTCTCTGGCGAAATAACCCTGTTTTCCATAATTTATATAAGCTCCGTTTTTAAACTACTGTTCTTGCTATAGAGTCCGCCTAAATATCTTCTGCTGCTAAGATCCCTGGTTTGGCCTCTGCTCCTTAGTTCTATAATTACTTAATCCTTAACCTCTGGGTTTACATAGTTTCTTCGTCCATCTTTTAGATTTTTTGGTACCGCTTAGGTCCATTGGCTCTACGCCATACTATAGTTTTTAACTTTAGCTTTATTAATGCGTACTCTGCGCCTTATATAACTATAGAATTCTGTCCTAACCCTTCTTAGTCTGCTCCCTTTAGTAGATCCTATTATCAATCTTAATTACTTAATTAATTAATTCCCTTAGGGTGTCCGCATCTTCTATTAGAATAATTATGTCCTAGACTTTAGCCTTAAGTCCCTATTTATACTATGCCATAAGCGCCTTATTGTTCCATTTAACCTATATAGCTAGCGTTTAAAACTGCGTTATATACTTAATTGCTAAAGTTCGTTGCGCTAGGTTCTGAAGCTTTTGTTCTGCTATGGTTAATGCCTCTAAGTCTCTAAATATCTGTGTTAACTGTTCCACAAACCCGTTCTAACTAGCAAACACATACTGTATGTCTTGGTTAGTGGTTGTTATACCATTTACCTATATTTTGGTAAGATAAGGTTTAAACCACTTAAGTGCTCGTTCTGTTAGGAACAGTTCTATATACGCCACTTGGTCCAAAAATATTACTAACTTTGCTCCCTCTTGTATGACCTTAAAATACATCTATATAAGGAACCCCTTAAGCTTCGACTTCTCTCCTGAGAACCGTTTAATTAAAGGTAGCTTAACCTTTGCTACTCTAATTCCATTAATGCGTTCTTTAAGTATCCTATTATTATCCTGTAAGTAATTAACCATTTCTTATAACTAACCTTGTGTGATTAACTGCGAATTAGTATCTACTATACTGGTGTCTCCGCCTAAGGTAGTAGCTGCGATTAATAACGTCGTAACTGGTGCTTTAGGTGGTATATTATTTAACTTTATTAATACCGTAACTAGGTTGTAAATGTGTAACAGAACCTTATAGTAGTAACTACAGTAGGTCCTGTTAATAGGCTAGGTGTGTAGGTAAACAAGAAGTTAATAACATAATAATAACTAGTGGAGTGGTTACCTAATAGATTAACTCTAATTGTATTCTAAGATTTACTACAAAGAGAGAACTATCTGGGTAGGGACTGTGGTCCTTTAAATATATAACCGTACGCCTAAGAAACCTCTTCGCTCTATAAGGTATGTGTGCTCTATTTACTCTGTCATAGATCCCACAGATCGTATAGATTATACAGATCACATTACGTAACTTGCTTACTATTCCTTATCACATGGTTCTACTGGCTCCATCCTGGACTATGCCTATACCAACCAACTAGCTTCCGCCGACTCTTCTCTAAGTAGTTATAACATTGTACTTAAGCTGTCCGTAACAAGCATAGTTCCCAAATATATTACTAAAGAGACTTACCTAGCTAAAAAGGCCCGCGTAAGAGTATAAATATTGTTATTTATAAGAACAAACTGCTTATATATATGCTCCTAGACACTATATATCTAAAATCGCTGCTTCTCCACAGCAGTAGAAACCCTTATTAAATTAAAAAGGCTATAAGTAATAGAAGACACCTTCTATCCATGTCCTTTACTATTCTAATATAGACGGAAATCCCTAATGGCGTATTAAAGCTAGTAAGCCTTACGCGCATAAATAGCGGAAATCTAATATAGTTAGTAAAATCCAGAATAGGATAGAATAAGAAATACTAAAACATAGGTCTTCTTCTGGCTACAATAGTAGGAACACTTAAATCTATTCTCACTAGAGCGCGGCATCTTATAGGCATAGAAAGGGTCCAACATAAGCGCGTAAACGCAACAACGGCAGTACTTTAGAGAAACCGCCGCAGAAGTAATAGAAGTGATCTATAGTGCTAACAGAGTAGGGATAACACCACTGCCAGTCTAGGGACGCGTAGTATAATTATAAGCCATTACAAGAGAATACTATAGGAAGTTAGTATTATTAAAGAGATAAAATAGGGATCCTATTGCCTATAAATGCGTTATAAGAAGAGAATAGAGTAGTAGTAGAAAGAATAGCTAGAGATATAGAAGCTAAAAGCTAAGATATAATAAAAAACTGTCTACTAAAAGACGAGACGAATAGTATTATTAATAGAAAGACGCGTAAGAGATAACAGCTTATAAACTAGAAGAAATTAACATTAAGACGTTATTATTAGGACCCATTTTAGGTAAATAGGGATTATAGTTAGTTAATATATCGCATAGGACAACCTCCAGATCAGCTTATAACAAATTCTTATAATAAGGAAGGTAAATCCCATCTAATTTTTATTATTATTATTAAAGTTCTATTATAAAGGCACCGTAAAGAGCTATAGTAAAAGAAGAGTGGAGGAATAGAAGATAAAGTAAGGTTCTATACTAGTAAAGAACTGGCGATAAGCCGCATTATAGAGTACCTTTCCACTAAAGAACTTCCCTAGTGGTTTTAGTTGGAACTCTATAAGAGTTTATTAAAAGGTAAAGTCTTAGAGGACTAAGACCCTTAAAGGGGAGGCAATTATAACGGGCGCTCCTAAAAGGTATATATCAGATAAGACAGATAAAGGTTTTATAAATGTCCTACTAATATCCTAAAGGAGACATAGTTAGACAGATAAGGGGTAAGGGGTTTACTAGTGTCTTAGAAGGATTATATAGGGAGCTAGTTCTCCTCCAGAGAAGAACTAGCAATAGGCTCTAAATAGAAGAGGTTAGAAAGTATTTATCCTTTAATATATAAAGCTTATTCTACCTTTAACTTACCTTCTACTTATCTGTAACTCTTATTCTACACTATCAATTAAATAATTATACGTTTCGGTCAGACTGGCCTCTTACATTTAATTATTATTTTTATTAGAAAAAAGCTTTAAACTACCTAGTTATAATATAATAAGGCTTTTAATTAAACTTATATAACTTCTAAGAATAGCTAGAAAGTAAATTAAATAATATTTATATAGTTTACTACTATTTTCTTATGTAAAATGATGCTATTTAGTAATAAAATCCAATTATTACTGCTTAATAGGCATAAAAGCAGCTATATATATAAGTAGGATAATATCTATTTAATTTATCTATACCCTATATATAACCTATATGCTCTAACTACTTAATCTACTATACTTTTTACTAATTTAAAAAATGTATAAAATTAAATTATAAACTCTTACTAGTATTAATACTAACGTATTTCACGGGTGAGCTGGTCAAACGGGTAAGCTAATCACTTCAAAAACACACCAAAAAATGGAAAAATCACACTTTAATATCTTAACAACCACTTAATAATAAATTTTAATAATT
>Ga0307507_10001957_pt1 | contig 44717 bp, 9 predicted proteins | sample 7_EM_MG_FD_207223 | JGI IMG/M metagenome (GOLD analysis project Ga0307507, IMG submission 207223) | Populus trichocarpa ectomycorrhiza microbial communities from riparian zone in the Pacific Northwest, United States - 7_EM | ecosystem: Host-associated > Plants > Roots > Unclassified | place... | reverse complement strand
TTATTAGTATAAAAGAGGTAAATATAATTATGGTTGCCAAATGCGCAGATTACTGGCAGGCTGCGCGCAGGCTGCGTGTCAAAAAAACACGACATAGGCTAGTCGGTCGAGTTGCCAAATGACCTCAACTGCGCGCCAATTGCGTCAACCACCAACCATTGAGGCCATTGAAAGGGTACCATATTTTGCCGATGGTCCTATAGAGGCTTTAAAAGGCAGACCTATAAGCGGATATTAAGAAGAGCGAGTTTAGCGTTACCAAGACGAAGTTCTTAGGCTTTATTATTAGTACTAATAGGATCGCTATGGACACTAATAAGCTAGCTATAATTAGAGATTAGAAGCCCCCTACCTCTATAAAAGGAGTGTAATCCTTTTTAGGGTTCTATAACTTCTACTAGGCCTTCTTAAAGGATTACGGCCAAGTTATATAACCGCTTAGTAAGCTTATAAAGAAGGAAGTATAGCACCTGCTAGGAGAGGAAGAGCTTAAAGCCTTTAAGTAAGTTAAGGCCCTTATACTATCGGGCAGTGTAATAAAGCACTACTCACTGTTTTGAGACACCTATATAGAGACTAACGCGAGTGATGGAGTAGTAGCTAGGGTGCTAAATTAGCTGCAAGATAATAAGACCTAAAAGCTAGTAGCCTTTTTCTTAAAGACAATATCCCCTAAAGAGATGCGGTATAAGATCTATGACAAAGAGATGCTAGTAATGATAAGAGGCCTATAGAAATGGCGAGGTTACCTTGTCGGCCTCTAGCGTATACCCTTTATAGTAATTACGGACCATTAAGCCCTTAAGTACTTTATAATTAAGAGGCTGCTAAATCCATGGCAGGCCCACTAGGCAGACCTACTAGCTAATTTCTATATACGGATTACCTATAGGCTAGGCACGGCGAATATAGTAGCTGATACCCTATTATAAAAGTAAGAGGACCTAAAGACGCAGAAAGAGAAGGACGTAGCCGCACGTACTATATACTTAATTAACCCTGCCCTTATAATTGCTATACTAAAGGCAACCTCTAAGGACCCCCTAGTTGCAGTAAATCGTAAATAGCAGCCATATAAGCTAGTTAATTATATACTCCAGGCCAATCAAACTAGTAAGTCGCTAGTAGGGCTATGTTAGCTAGCTAAGCAAGACTAGAAGGGCTAGAAGCTCTAAAGAGGACTATTTACCTGCTTTAGTAAGCTAATAGTCCCTAATACTAACTGCCTCTATACCTACCTTATTATAGAGGTATACTCTTGCTAGGTAACTGCTTACCTAGGCAAGATAAAGACTAGGAAACTTATAGCAGACTAATACTATTAGCCAGAACTACCCTTAGACTGTAATACCTATATAAGAAACTATAGGGCCTATAGGAGGACCTATATACCCTAGGACAAAACCCCAGGCCTACTATACCCCCTATTAATTAGTGAACGCTGCTAGCAGCATATCTCTTTTAATTTTAAGTCCTTCCCAACGGATAAAAAGGGCTTTAACAACGTCTTTATAGTTGTTAATTAACTAGGCAAGAGAGCCTTCTTACTACCCTACTATAAAACTGCTACTGCAGCTAATATAATAAATCTATACTACTAATATATCTAGCGCGTATACGGCCTCCTAGAGACGGTTATATTAGATTAAGGACTCTAATTTATCTCAGCCTTTATAGATAAGCTATGTAAACTAACTAATATTAAGTAAAAGCTCTTTATATCTAGTTACCTATAAACTAATAGTAATATAGAGGTACTAAACCAGTATATTAACTACCGCTTAAGGCCCTTTATTAACTACTACTAGGACAATTAGTTAGAGCTCCTCCCCTATATAGACTTTGTAAATCTACTGGCTTCGCACTATATGAGCTAGAGCTAGGATTTAAGCCAAGGCTTTACTTTAACTGGGAGGAACGTATATAAGTAACCTCAACACCTTATAAGAAGCTGACATAATAAGAAGCTTAGGCTTTTATATACAGGACCTAGGACGCAGTTAAATGGGCAAGAGATAACCTAGTAAAGGCCTAAGAGCGGTAGATAAGGCAAGCTAATAGGCACTGTCGCGAACCAGACTTCGGAGTAGGTGATTGAGTATATATTACTAGGAAGGGCTGGGTTATTAACTGACTAAGTATTAAGCTAAATAGATAGCTCGCAGGGTCCTACAAGATTCTAGGTATAAAAGGACACTTATATATTATCAACCTACCCCTAAATATAAAGATGTTAGACATCTTCCATGCTAATCAACTATAAAAGGACCTAGATAACCCCCTACTAGGCTAAAATAGGGAGCCAAAGGAGCCAATCCTAATTAATGGCGAGCCGGAGTATAAGATTAATAAGATCCTTGCTAGTAGAACCTACTACGGAAGGCTATAGTATAAGGTTAACTAGGTAGGCCATGTCACGGAACAGGGGCAATGGCTACAAAGCGTATGTATTTGGGGAGTCTACAAGACGTTGCGCGATCGATCGTAAGGGTCGAGGGCGTAAGGAGGTGATATACCCTCGCGTAGCTGACATAAGCTATACGCGAGGTGTACGCGAGAGCACGGGGTTCTCCTATGGAGGCCCCTACGGTCGGGTTCCGTGACACTACCCCCCCTTCTATTAAGGCGGAGCTCCGGCGACGCTGTGGTTGCTATATACATATAGGGGGGAATGCTTGGGGTATCTAAAAAAAGAAATATCGTTATAGGTGTGATAGGCTTGTATAGGTGCTTCTGACTTAAAGCTTGTGGGTTGCTACTATGCGAAGGTACTGGGCTATGGAGGGGAAGGAGGCTGTTAAGGACTTAGTAAGGTACGAGGGTATTGCTAAGGCGCTAGTAGCAAGCGAGCTAATAGCGATTTTCTATCCTGGGGATAAAAAATCCTAATTAGCTAGCTTTTTCTTAGCGTCTAGAATCTAACTAATTAGACAACTTTAACCGCCGGTTAAAGTTCCTTAATATCTTATTAGAGTAGTCACGTGACGGTAATATATAACGATTTAGCTATAACGGCTCCTATAGGGGATTAGGTATAAAATCTCTGCTTAGGCCTAGTTTCTATGGGTTTGCGTAGTAGAAATTACTAATTAGATCTTTTACATTTTTAAAATCTTCCTATAGTTGCCATTTTGGCTAATCTATATCAAATCCTATATAGGTAGCTTTATAGTAGAGCTGCCGTCCTCTACCTTTGCTAAAGTATTTAGAGTTAATAATTTGTTTAACGGTCTACTCTTTATAGTTCTCGTCTTCGTTTTTATCTTAGATTAGTACTAGTAGGGGTTTAGGCTATATTTGTCCTAGTAGAGGGTTAGGCTAGTAAAGGTATAGTAGCTATAGGTGAAATATAGGCTATATTCTACGGGTAGCTAAGGCAGGCAGGAGCTCTAGTTTATATATAGCTCCTTTATTAATGACTTGTTTAATCTAGTAGGGGCTAAGGTTCTTATAATTAAGTGACTTCATAGGTCTCTATATAGAGATATTGCGTGCATTTAACTATACCTAGTCGCCAACATATATTTTAGGTGGTGGTGTTCTGTAACAGTTAGCAAAGTAAGCTTATTTTACTTAGGCCTAGGCCATCTCTCCTTTATAGTAGTTAAGTAGGTCTTTTATACAGTCTATATGTTAATCAGTAAGTAGCATCTTAAGGCGTTTTCTATATGGCAGTTTCTTATCAATAGGCTCTAGTAGTTTTATACTAGATTATAGGTAATATCCTTTATTTGCGAAGAACGGGGTAAGTCCTATAGTGGCTAAGATATAGTTATTTACTGTAAATTTACCTAGCGGAAGGTAGTCTACCCAGTTGTCTTAACTATAGGAAACTACCTATTATAAGTACGCCTTTATACTAGCGTTAGCGTTTTCTGGTTGTCCTATAGTTTTGTAGTAAAAGGATGTAGACATCTTAATAGAGATACTAAGGCGTTGGCAGATCTGCCTTTATATATTAGAGTTAAATTACGTGCCTTAATTAGATGTAATAGAGTTAGGTAACCTATATAGTTAGTAAACTTTACGGAAAAAGGCGTTAGCAACATCGCTTACAGCTACGCCTTTAGTTAGGATATAGTAGCGTTCTTTTATAAGTCGGCATATTATTATAAGGATGTTCTTATAGGTTCGGCTATATTATTTACAAGGCGGTAGGTTAATAACGAAATCTATAGCAATATCTGCCTATTGGCATATAGGTACTAGTAGAGGGTATAGCAATCCTTAGTACTTTATATAAAATGCTTTAGTATGTTTACAGCCGTAGCAGGCGCTTATAAAGCGTTTGACTGAGTCTATTATTTTAGGCTAGAAGTAGTATTGGCTAAGGAGCTTATAGGTTTCTTTTTTACCTGGGTGGCCGCTTAATCAAAGGTTGTAGGCTATTTAGATTAGTTACTATTATAGGTCTTCTAAGTTAGGGATAAATAGACGGCCTCTATAATAGAGCCTGTTTTTTTTTACTTCTAAGGCTGCTATATTAATCTGGCCTAAGCTTTAGAGGTTAGTAGGCAGTATATGGGTGCCGGCAATCTTTGCGGCAATAAGTTAATATAGTAATAGGTTAATAGAGGTGTTATATACTGCAGTGATAAGTTTATTAATTTTAGGGGGTAACTCTAGTTCTGTAGTATAAAGCTAAGGGGCAGTTAGTTCTATCTTGGGTAGTATACCTAGGGCTAAGTTTTATGCTTTTAGGATTGTTTATTATTGGAATTAATTATAAAAGTTATCTTCTAACTAAGGAAGGTCTTACAAACGGCGTATTAGGCTATTAGGCTTAGTACCTTATACTCCTAGCCTATATATAGTTTTAAAGTTAAAACCAGAGAGGAACTCATTCTAATATACTTAGCGTTAGTTTAGTTATTTTATAGTTATAAAGTACTTAAGGTTGTAATAATCTATAAGGACTTTAGTTAGCTAGTTAGGTTCTGCTAAGGAGAGTTCCAGTTAGAATTCTTTAAACGCTTATACAATTGCGAGGAGTTCCTTACTATAGATCTTATAGTTACATTCTTATAGTATAAGCTTAGACGAGTAGAATGCGACTAGGTGGAGGAGACTATTATTACCTATCTAGAAGAGAACGCCCGCGTTAATATAGTCTAAGAAGTTAGTCTTAAAATAGAGTTATTATCCTAGTATAAAGTAAGCTAAGATAGGTGCTTTAGTAAACGCATCTTTTAAGTCTTAGAACGCCTTTTTATATTTAGGCGTCCAGATAAAACATAGATATATTTTTCTTCCTTTTATAAAAAGGCCCTTTATTTATATTATTACTATAAGTAGTGCTACAACACCTAAGAAGTTATATATAAATTTCCAATAGAAGTTAGCGAAACTAAGGAAGGCTTATACATCCTTAATATAGGTAGGGGTTTGCTATCTAGTAATTATATATACTTTTTTAGGGTCTATATAAATACCCTTAGTAGTAATAATTAGTTTAAGGTATTTTACTTCTATAACTAAGAATTCACACTTTTTTAAATTAATATAAAGTCCTGCATCTCTAAGGCACTATAGGACCTTTTAAACGTGCTTAGTATGCTTAAAAGGGTTATTACTATAAATAAGTATATTGTCTAGGTACGCGGAGTAGAAGTCGTTAAGGTAGTCCTATAAGGCGTTATTAATGTAGCTTTAGAAGCTGCCTAGGCCGTTATATACGCTAAAAGGTATAATAGTGTATTTAAATTGGCCGAAGCGTAATATGAATACGGTTTTCTATTTGTTACCTTCCCGTATTTAAAGGCGGTTAAAGGCAGCAATAATATTAAGCTTAGTTAAGCCGTTTAAGGGTCTCGCGTATAAGCGGTATAGGGTATTGGTTCTTAATTGTAATAGCGTTAAGTTCTCTATAGTTAACGCAGAATTAAATACCTCCTCTTGGCTTTTTAGTAAGGAGGATAGGGGCGGCTACTAGGGATATACTAGGATAAATAAACCCTTTGTTAATGTTGGTTACACAAGGGGATATCACGTAGCTACGGTTCGTAGATAGTATAATGGTTGTTCTTCTTCTTTTTAATAGGAATGAGGAAAGGGGTAAGAAACTTAAGGTTCCTTATTACGCTAGAGCCACGTCAGCACGTGACGGCAACATGCCTGGCGTAACGGCAGCTTGCCTCATTCCCGACACTGGCAACTCTTCTTTTTGTGGTTGCCATCTATATATAGACAAACAGACAGGATGCGACAATACTAGACAGTGTACAACAATACCAAACAATATGCGACAATACCAAACAATATGCGACAATACCAAACAATATGCGGCAATACCAAACAATATGCGGCAATACGGCAGTTGGCAGATAACGCAAAGACGGGTAGGCCGCTAAGGCGCTAGTAGTAAGCGAGCCAATAGCGATTTTCTATCCCGGGGATGGAAAATCCTAATTGGCTAGTTTGAGTTAGGGTCTATAAAATATTATACTCTTACTCCCTTTTAACCTAACCTTTAACTTATATATGTAGAGTGTTTATGTTGACAAACGTTTCTAGAGCCTTATTTAGGTTTGCCTTTGTCATTACGTCTACTAGGTTATCTTAACCGTTAATCTATTAAATCTTAAAGAGTTCTCGCCGTTCGTAGGATTGACGAAGTGCTATAATATTAATTATAAGGCGCTTCTCCTTTGTAGTACCAAGCTTAACCAAGCACTTATAGAGGGAGTATAAATCGGTGCATACGATTATAGGGATAATAGGAAGTTTGAGTTAATCTATAATTATCTTTAGGGTAGTTCTAATTGTAATTGCCATATTAACTCTGCTAACCATTTTATATATCTCTGACGCCAAAACACTTCGGGTAACGCGCTTGCTCTTAGTTAAGCTCTAATGGATAAGGTTGCTATGGATTGTAAAGTTATTCTCTCTAGTAAACTTGTTTGCGATAATAATCTTATATCCTAGCTGGGAGCTAAAATCTTTATTATTTACAAACGATCTATTAACAAATATAAAGAGCTTAGCGGTGGGAAGATTAATAGGCACGTAGTATAGGCCCCAGTTAAGATGGTTCATTTGCTAGGAAAAACATTTATTTAGGGCAAGAACATCGTCCTTAGTTGGTTCCTGGTATTAGGCAGCAATAGAGAGATCAAATAAAGCCTTAGGTTAACAGATAGAAGCAACATAAGCTCTATAAGCGCGTTACTCCATGTATCCTTACTTTGGAGAATTAGCGTTAATAACGTCGATCTTCTTACCTTAACCCTTCTAGCGCAGAGCAATAGAATCCTTGTTTAGGGAAAGGATGCATCTGTTAAAGAGTAATAGTATTATTAAACTAAGCTTTTCCTTTAGCTTTACTATAAGATTTGCCTTTACTAGCTCGTCTTCTTTAAGAGCTGAGAATTAGTTGTCTCCCAAGATAATTATATTGTTAGTTTATATACCGACAATTCCAAATGGAGTTCCTGTAGTTATAATAAGGAAGCAGGGATTAAATATAGAAGTAGTTATCAAAAGCTTCTCTTTATAGTGCTTGTTGTAGGTAGCCCACCAGTAAGTTCCTGCCTCTGCGATCCTATATAATGGCTTGAGTATAACTATAATTGTATCTTCAGGATACTAGTAGCAAATTTACTCTAAAAGGTATGCTAATATTAAGCGCTAAAGGTGCGTCTCTGATTAGATATAGGCTTAAGTGATATCTTATAAATAAACTACTATTCTATTCTTTATTAAGGAGGGAGCTAGCGCAATAATAACTCGCTGACTAGCTTATTAAATTGTGGGAAACTATGTAAGAATTACCTCCTTACTATTATTATTGTAGCCTTAGATGACAAGCCTTGATTTCTTAAATGGGGCGTTAATAGCTTTGCCCTTAATTTCGTTAACCATTCTTAACTTAAAGATGCGAACTCCATTGAACTTGGTAGAGTTATACTTCTTAAATTTAAAGACTCCTCTTGTGATAAGACCCTTAATCTCCTGCTTATTAGATGCTTAAAAAGGAGCTCCTGGAGTTATAATACAACCTTCCTTTTGGAGCTGTTTTGCGAGTTCGAAGTCATCCTTCTCCTTGGCTATTATAAAGGCTATTAATAACTTGACTCCATTTTCAATAGCGGCAATAAATTGCTCTTCAAAATTAACAAGATATTAGCGATTTTGTGATCCCTTTGGGCGACCTCTACCGCGTCGTGGTTGTAGCGCATCTACTAATATTATATTGGGATTGTAGTCGCCTTCTAGAGCACGTTAATCGTGGTTCTCCTTTAGGGCATCTTCTAGGGTATCCTATAAAGGCTTAGAACTGTTATCTTTGTAGTAAGGCTTAATAACAGTTGAACAGAATTAAGTGGGTCTGTAAGGCATCTAAATAGTGCAAGTCTGGCCATTAATTGCAATGAGTTAATATAGGCCTAACCATCCTCCCTTTTTACGCCATACGCGTACCTTAGACTGGAGTGGCAGATCGAGCGTAGTTAAGGTATTTGGGCCATTTCTTATTCCTAATACATCGTTGACTTGGCGTATAGCATAGAGACGTCATACCTCCTTCGTTGCCTTGCGAATAGCCTTAGCTCGTTGCACAATGGAGGAAGATAGTGGAGAATTGTTAGTTATTTAAGGGTAGGCGCCAAAGACTAGTAACGTGGGTATAAGTCTATCCGGGCCAGTAGAATCGTTAATAGCTTTAACAGCCATTTATAAGGTAAGTTCTTTGCTAGCATCCTCTAGTTCTAAAGAGATAATCTTATATGCGCGGCGTAATAGCGCGTAATATCACTCCACTTTTCTAATACTATTATGTGCCTTAACAGGGACTTCCTTAACCTTAATTGCTATTGCCTTTGTCTATTATCAAAACTCTATAGATAAGAAGTTCTTTCCTATATTATAGACGATTTAATTAGGGGGTCCTAGGTAGATATTAATCTAGTATAACTAAAGGGTATCCTATGCGTTCTTAGCTGATATATCCTTTAAGAATTGTGCGGCTTGGAAGGAGGTTAAGAAGTTGATAACTTAGAGTACTAGCTTGCCGCTAAGATACATAACGTCGACGATAATATAGAAGTTAAAGTTGTAGTTATCTTTAAGGGTAAACTTAAATCGGCCAGGGGACTTCTAGTTTATTTGGTAGTAATGGCAGTACTTTATAAGATGCTTAATTACCTTAACCTTGACTTTATGGCCTGCTCGCTAAAGAACCCTAAGCAATTAATAAACGGATAGGTAGCCAAAACAACGGTATAGTTGGCGTAATTCTGACTTAGTTAAGTGGCTTTAAGCAACACTCTTTTCTAGTTAATAAAGGAGCAACTAGGGGTGACCCTACTTGCGCATAATAGGCACCCGATTGTCTCCCTAAATAAGTATATTCTTAAGGTTGTTAAGCCTGACGCCTAACTTATCTATATCTTTAATACAAAATAGAAACAGAGTGTTTATAGGAATAATATAGAAAGTAATATATCCTAAGGGGGTTTAGACCCTAATTGTGCTAAAAGAGATCGCAGTACCTTTACTAAAGCAAATTGTATGTTGGCCTGCCGTTAATTAGTTAATCTAAACAGAGCTATTAAGCTGCTGAAGGGCTCAAACTTAAGGTTCTTCTGCTGTAGATACTCCTACGGCTCTAGTATCCAGCATGATACTATAGAAGACGTTCGCCGAGTATTTATCGTCAAAGGAAAACGTAAAGCTCTCCTTTGGCTTATTAAAGATATCTAACTTCGTAATAAAATGGAGCATAGATTAGTTATTAAGAACAGCAACAGTTTATATACCATTTACCTCACCATACTTAGTAAAGTATTGGTTAGGAAAGTAGTCCTTAATTTCTATATCTATAAGGAGCTGTTTAACCTTATTAACCTTACCCTTAAGGTCTTCTACGCCTTTGTATTGAACCAGGAAGCTTTGGAAGTAGGCTGTAGTAACCTCACAATTTCTAACGTTTCTTGCACTTTGACGGAACTTGTTATATACCTCTTTTCGCTTATTAAGGGAGTATCTAGTTAACTAGCACTTTGGCTTCTTACAAACATAGCACTTCTTCTGGCGATTACTTTAAAATGAACCTCTATAAGGACCTCTATGGTTGCCTTATAGTCAACGTTAATTGTACCCTCTTCCGTATTCCCTACCACGGCTACTATATATTCGATTAGTCTAGTTGTAATCGTGTTGGTTGGGAATACTTATTTAGGTAGGGTTTTTGGTATAGAGCTATTAAGATTCTTATGTTCGCATCGCAGTACCTATAGCGGAGCGTAGCTTAGTATATACTCCTTTAAACGTATCTGTAGGTTTGTATAGCGCCAAGTTATACTTAGGAATGCTATAGCATGCTAAGATAACCTAGTCCCTTAGGCTGTTCTTATTTTAGTAGGTTTTGGTAAGGCCACATTAGATTTTCTAGAGTTTATTAAAGAGTAGTTAAAGGCACTCTAAACGAGTCTTTATTGGGTTGGAAGTAATAACTCTCTGGAATGTAGTCTCTCGCCATTTAGATATATAAAGTTGGCGATTCTTATTAGTCTCAAAGTGGGCTCTAGTAAGCTAAAGCATTATATTAAAGCTATAGTTTTTACCTGTAATATGGTTGTAATAGAATATTGCTGCCCATCCCTTTAATATAACAGAGAAAGCGTAATGGTACTAGTAGCGTTAAATTCCGACCTTATTGCAACAGTTATAAAAGACCTGTAGTTTTGCTCTAAGTATATTATATAGTTCTCCTCCAAACTTCTTCTCTTTGTTTGAATATACCTTCATCAGATTTATAACTTCTCGTAGTAAAGGCTTACCGGTTAGCTGGAGTAAAGGAGGTGGAGGCAGAGCAACTCTAAGTAGGAGGGCACCTCTAGGTGGGAGAGCAGCTTTAGGTAGGGGGTCAGCGTTCTAGGGGTTTTAATACGAATTAAAGTTGCCTTCTAAAAAATATAGGTTGTTTTTAGGTTTCCGTAGTTAATATATAATCTTAGCTTCCGTCTATATTGGTTCTTCTATACTAGTAATAACGGCCTAAATATTACTAGCAATTGGGTTACTGTTCTTAGCAATATATACCCCATTCCTACGGAGGAAGTCTCAAAAATCCTAAACAATATTAACGTTGCCAAGTGCCTAGGTATCAGCAGTCTATCCTATAAAATCCTCCCTAAAATACTCCCATAGTTGTAAATCGGCGTAGCATCTATTTCGGTAGAATATAATATGGTGTAGGAGAAAGCCATTGACTTGTTTTGCGGTATAAGTTATTGTATTGAAGGCGAATTCGTCCCAATCTTTATTAATAAGTTTCGCGTGCTCAGCTACCCCTGGTGGTAAGGAGTCTTTCCAGTTATTTAAAGTAGGCGTAGCCATGTTTTTGGAGGGAGGGAAGTGTTATTAGTATAGGGATTATTGTTTAGTACGCGTTCGTAATGTGTATTTGTTGTTTGGTACGCGTTTGTGGTTTAGTACGCGTTCATGATAAGAATTTGCGATTGTGGGGCTCAGGACCAGTTCTGGCCTTAAATCGCGAAGACTCGTAAAGCGTGTTGTTCTGCGTAATGGACGCAAGAATCCGTAATCTTAGAAAGGCTCAGGACCAGTTCTGGCCTTTTAGATCCTTAGATTCATAGAAGAGTTCTATTTAAGGTTTAGGACCAGTTCTAACCTTAAAAGACAGCTTCCTCTAGCATAAGTAGCACTGGTATAGTAGCTTATCTCTTCTTAGTAATACCTAGCTGTTCTGTGGTATAACAGTGAAGTTAACCACTAATCAGTGTTGGTTATATAAGGGGATATCACGTAGCTACGGTTTGTAGATAGTATAATAGTTGTTCTTCTTCTTTTTAATAGGAATAAGGAAAGGGGTAAGGAACTTAAGGTTCCTCACCACGCTAGGGCCACGTCAGCACGTGACGGCAACATGCCTGGCGTAATAGCAGCTTGCCTCATTCCCGACAGTTAAGGTGCTTATTAATATACTTTTTAATAACTAGGAGTTCGTCTTTTAATATTAAGTAGGGTCTCTTATAGGGCGGCGTTTTTCCTTATTTAATATTAATAGTATAGTCATTAGGTTAATGTAGGGAGAGTATATCTACGCTCTTTTATAAGTATATGTTAATAAAGTTATAGTATCTCTTAGGGAGGAGCTTATGGAGTTTCTTATTAGTAAGTCCTTTTTTAAGCTTTATAAACTTCTTAAAGTCTAAGGGTAAAAGTCTATAGAGTTTTATAGGGGTATTATTTTCTAGGAGGTTAACTATATCTATCCTATTACTATAGAGGACGTGGTTCTAATTTTTATTAAGCTTATATAGTTATAATTAGGAGGCTGCGGCAACGGTCTAGCTTTTCCTACGTGCTATACAGTAGAAGGCCGCAGCGCTTATATAGTGGCAGTTAGTTATAGGTGGGGTAATAAGGGTTTCCTTAGGTTAATGTCCTAGGGAGTAGATAGAGGCGGCTAGGCTATGCCCTAGGCAAGTCTCTCTACAGTATTTAGAGTTAAAGGTTACTTCTCTCTTTTACTAGTTAATAGCGGGGTTGTATTATTTAAGCTAGTTTATTCTAAGGATAATAGGGTAGTTTACAAGTGGTATAATATAGGCCCAGAGCTCCTCCTAGTGTCCATTTATATTTAGGTAAAGTTATACTATATAGGTAATCTTTTATGCAGTATAACTACCGTTAGCGAGTTATAGGGCGCGGGCTTTAGCAAGGGGTAAGGTAGGTAGGTTATAAGTGCGCACAAATTAGGTATTTATAAATTTATCAGTAGCTCCGCAGTTAATTATAAAATGGGTTTTATATTATTTCTTAGCGGTAGTTCCCTCTATAGGTAAGACTATTTACTTCTATTTTTCCATTTTTACTAAGCTATCTATTAAGCAAGCTAATATATAGATCCCTTTATTGTCGGAGTGTCCTAACCTGCAACTTAGGGCTAGGACTTTATGTTTTCCGCTTCCGCGTCTAATTTTACTACCGTTACCGCATCTTCGTCTTATGTGGTAGCGGCGCGTAGTAACGTATTTAGTGTCCAAGACATAGGGTTAGGTGTTTAATGGCGGCTACTAAACCTAGCTATTAGGTAGTTTAGGCTATAGCTATAATAGCCTTCTTAACGGTATTTATAGTAACGCCTTAGCTTCCGGAGTAGCTCGCGCTCTCCATCTAGTAGCTTCTTTAGGAAGGCTAGTATAGAGAGGTTAATATTAGGACTAGTGGTATTACTTAGGGTAGTAGGTGTTGGTGGTTTAGTAGGTCCGGAGGGCTTCTATAGGGAGGTCTTTAGGTAGGGGTTTATAGTAGTGATCTAGTTTAGCCGTCGTTTAATCTTTCATAGGGCTGCTACTATATTATAAACATCGTTATAGTTGTGGCTGGCGGCTGCGTAACTAAGGTAATAAGTAACTTTTTTAAAAAGATCTTCCTGGTTTTTAGCGTTATCTTAGGTAAGGACTCCAGTATATTCCTAGAATTTAATATAGAACTTATTAAATAATTTAGTAAAACTTATCTTTAGGGCATGTAGTTTAGCTTAACTAGTGGCTACTAGGTTATAGTTACAGTATATTTAGTTAAGGTCATTAAGGACTTCCTAGTAGGACTGCCACTTTTAGGAACTGCTAGTTTCCTATTAAGTAAAAAGCCTATTAAATAGGATACCCTTCGTTTGTCTAATAATATAGCTAATTTTAGTATCTTCTATAGGGAAAAGGTAGGCGCTCTATTACAGCGCTGGTGGAAAACGGTGGATCTTGGCAGACGTGGATTATAGTAGACGCGAGTCACATGACTCGAGGACCACATAAAATATCGAGCGGCGCTGCTATTCTTCTCCTTCCTTTCTCTAGCTTTGGATCCTCGTTTATAGACAATCTAATTATACAGGCTTGCGCGTCCTTCTTCCCGTACTTGTGCCTTAATTAACTAAGTTGCTAACATTATCCAAAGCTTGTTACTACTCTTCTTTCCTAAGAAGGAACTTAAAAATATCTACAAACTGCGAATAGGATAAGGACATAGAAAAGGACCTAAAGGACACTAATAGAACAGAACAGGACCCTAAGGACAGGACAGAACTAAAAGAATATAAATAAAACGCGAAACCTAAGAATAGGACACGCATAAACCAAAACCCCCAGAAAATAAATAAATACCGGAAATTACCTAATACCCCTACCGCTATGCCAAGAAATATAGCAGCTAGCAAAGCCGTTGTAGGACCCGCAAATACCTTTAATAGTGAAATAGTCGCCGTCTTAACCCCCTAGGAAGAACTCGTAGCAGCTAATGCTAAAATTAAACGGCTTTAAGAGCTACTTGAAACTAGAGACACCCCTATACCTAGTAAGAAGTTATTAGACACCTATAGACTTACTATAGTCCTTAAGGCCCTAGCCTAACGTACAGCATTAGTATTGTTGTGGTCTGTGAAGGTCGCGGACCCCCTATTGCTTATAGACGGAACTGACCCTATGTTTAACAATTAGAAGCTTTAACTGCAAGACAAGCTTAAAGTTAATGCGGACCACTTCCCTACTGCTTAAGCTAAAATGGCCTACGTCTTCAGCCGTACTGGCGGGGATGTATAGACGCATCTATGTCTGCAATATGCCTAGGACTTAGCAGATCCCTTCCTCTCTGGAGAAGAGATAATTAACCACCTGTCTTCTATTTATAAGGACCCCTTTAAGATACAGAACGCCCGCCTTAATTATAAAGCCCTTAATATAAAAATAATAGAGACCTTTTTGGCCTTCTAGACCCGCTTTCTGTACCTAGCTAGTTAAGCTTAAATTCCCTATAAAGACCTAATGCTAGACCTCTTAACAAGCTCACCCTAGACCTATAGCGCGCCGTACTGCTAGTTTTTACTACTATATAGACGCTAAAGGTACTTACGGATTACTGCCTGGCTATTAATTAAGGCCTCTGTTGAATTAAGGCACGAGCTAAGTGGTATAAAGCCAGAAACTTTTTAAACCAGACTATAAGCGCTATAAGAATGGCCCGTAGTGCCCTAGAGGAAGACTCCTTTCTAGGGTTAAAAGGGATTAATATGTTATATATTAATCTGGGTTGGCTAGTTAGTAGAAGAAGCTGCACTATCCCTTATACTTTATTTTGTAATAGATATCAAGTTTTAACCTCTGCTTTAGCTAACTCTGGAGCGAATGCCTTTACCTTAATAGATACTTAGTGCGCCGTAAAGCTAGCCGAATTTTTAAATGCGCCCCTTAAGGAACTGCCTAAACCAGTTCCTATTCGCGGGTACAATAGAAGAATAGGGCTACCTATTATAACTATCTTACGGATCTACCTCCGTGTTAACAGATAAAGGTAGTATAACGTCCCCTTTCTTATTACGGACCTGGGAAGCCATAATATAATCTTAGGAAGAAAATGGCTAGCCTATTTAGGCTTATAGCTTAATGTATGGAATAGACAGCTTCTCTGGCCTAAATCCCTACCCCTAACCCCTTCCTTTATAAAAGAAATTAGTATTATAATAGAGAACCTTATACGGCCCTAAATTAATACCATCTACTAAGCCAATGCTATACGTAGAGACCAGGCCTTTAAGAAGGACATATAGCTTAATCCGCAACGGATTTATATACTACACCGCCCCTAGACTACCTATGTTACGCTATCCGCACTAGAGACCTAGGAAATCAGTAGTAACCTAGCTAAGTCCCCCATGGAGAACTTAGGCCCTACGCAGCTACAAAGGAAGGCTAGGAATACTGGACGCCATACTAAACTAATAGACTAGAAGGACAACTTACGGAAAATGGAACGTGAGCTAAGGAAGACTATAAACCCTATATTATAAAATACGGCCTAATAAAAGTCTGTAAAGAAACCTATGGACCTTCCCTTAGTTAATATCTGCTGCATCAGCACTGTAGAATTCTATTAGAACTTGGTCTAACCTAATACCGTTGCCTTTACCACTAGCTTATATAAAATTAATCAAATAATTAAGGAAAAGGAAAGCGAGCTTAGTGGATAGGAAGGCGAGCTTATAGATAAGGAGCTGGTAGAACAGAAACTACCCCATTAATACTGGAAATTTAAGGATATATTCTTAAAGGCAGTATCTAATATACTTCCGCCTTACTAATTGTACGACTATAAGATCGAGATTGAGCTAGATAAGGAAAACACCCTTAACTATAGCCCCCTTTATTAGCAATCTACTACTAAATTATAGGCTATAAAGTAATATCTTATTAAGAACCTGGATAAGGGCTTTATTAAGCCTAGTAATTAAGTCCCTTTTGCCTTACCAATTCTCTTTATTAAAAAGCTAAACGGAGGACTTTATTTTTGTATTAACTACTATAAGCTAAATAATATAACCCGTAAGGACCGCTATCTACTACCCCTATTCAATAAGACACTGGCCTAAATAAGTAGAGCTAAAGTTTTTATAAAGCTTAATATCCGCCAGGCCTTTTACCCAATTAGAATAGACCCCAGATCTATAGATCTTACTATATTTCGGACCCGTTACGGAATATATAAATATAAGGTACTTCCTTTTGGACTAACTAATGGACTAGCTACGTACCAGCGGTATATAAACGATATACTCTTTGACTACTTTAATAACTTCCATATAGCCTACCTAGATAATATTATAATTTACTTTAAGAACGAGCTAGAACACAAGGAGCACGTCTATAAAGTCCTATAATGGCTTCATAAGGCTAGTCTCTAGGCTGATATTAAGAAGTTGGAATTTAGTATTAAGCGTACAAAGTACCTAGGGTTTATTGTTAGTATAGATAGAATTAAGGCCAACCCAGAAAAAACAGCTATAATTAACTAGTGGACACCCCCACGGACTATAAAGGGGGTATAATTATTTTTAGGTTTCTATAACTTCTACTAATATTTTATTAAGAACTATAGTAGGATTACCCGGCCTCTTAACCGCCTTACTAGAAAAGACCAGCCCTTCTACTTTAATGCCATATATATGCAGGCCTTTAATAAGCTTAAAAAACGGCTGGTATTGGCTTCTCTACTCGCCTACTTTAACCCAGAACGGCCCTTAATCCTAGAAACGGATACCTTAGATAGTGTAATAGCCGGTGTTTTTTTTTCAGAAGCAACTAGACAGAGAATGGTACCCTATTATATACTATTTAAAGACTATAATAGATGCTAAGCTAAACTACCATATCTATAACAAAGAAATGCTAGCCATTATCTCTAGCTTTTAGCACTGGCGTATGTAGCTAGAGGGGACCCTTAAGCCTATTAAGGTAGTTTTAGATTATAAGGCCCTAGAATACTTTATAATAACTAAGGCTCTTACAGCCTAATAGGCACGCTAGGCGGATATCCTATCTTAGTTTAACTTCTTAATTATATATAGACCAGGCGCTATAAACCGTGCGGATACTCTTATAAGGCGTAAACAGGACCTAGGTAACTAGACGGCTATAAAGATCTTATTATAGACCTAGATACTACTATAACCAGAGCACCTTAACCCCTAAATACAGGCAGAACTAAGTATAAACTCCTTAGGCGCTAAGATATATTCTATTAACCCCTTAGGATTTAACCTTATTGACAAATTACTATAGATAAACCGTACAGCCTCTTCTCTATAGAAGTACCGTAAGAAGGTAAAGAACGTTACCAGCTCCTAGTCCCTTAAAAACGGATTACTTAAGCATTAAAAACGGCTAGTAGTAGTAGAGGAATAGAACTTATAGACTTAGCTTATTACTAAAGTATATGCCTAGGTCTCTACGGCCTACCCTAAAAAGAATAAGACCTGCAAAATTATTAGTAACTAATATTACTGGCCCAGAATAGTTACGGATATTGACCACTATATACGGAACTACAACGACTGCTATAGGTCTATAATTCCGCGAGATAAGACCCTAGGACTATTAAAGCCACTTCTAATACTAGAACGCCCCTAGCAGTATATCTCTATAGACTTTTACAAGCTGCCTACAGACTGTAATAGATATAATATGGTAATGATCCTAGTTAACCGTTTTAGTAAGCGCCCGTTCTTAATCCCCTATTACAAGGATATTGATGCTAAGGAGGTAGCCTAACTATATATCTATTATATCTACTGAATTTATGGACTACTAGATACTATTATATCCAACTATAGGCCGCAGTTTATATTAGCCTTCTAGAATAAGTTTACTTGGATTCTTAGTATTAAGCTAAAGCTTTCTACAGCATACTACCCCCAGACAGACGGTTAGACGGAGATTATAAATTAATACCTAGACTAGAGACTCTGGCCCTTTATTAACTACTTTTAGGATAATTAGGGCAAACTACTATCCCTAATGGACTACGCCTAGGCAACTCTACCCTATAACTTTATAGGGTTTGCACCTATCTAGCTAGAAATGGGATATTTACCCTATACTAGCTTTAACTGGAATAGACCAGAAGGCCTATAGACTATACATAAAAAACTATCTTATAAGGAAGCCTAGCAATACGCCAAACGCCTAGAAGAAGCCTGGACGGTAGCCCATAAGAACCTAGAAAAGGCCCAGAAATTGATAAAACAGTAGGTAAATAAGTATAGGCGCGAGCCTAACTTTACTGTGGATAATAGGGTCTAGGTTATAATAAAGAACTAGAAAATAGAACAGCCTAGCCGCAAGCTAGACTATAAGATAGCAGGACTGTATAAAATCCTTAATAAAGAAGGCAACTTGTATAAGGTTAAGCTCCTAGACTTAATTAAGGTTTACCCTATCTTTTTACTAGATAAGCTATGGAAGGCTGTAAATAACCTACTACCTAGACAAAAGAATAAGCCTCCCCTACCAATTCAAGTTAATAGCGACGATAAATAGGAAGTTAATGAAATACTAGCCTATAAACTAGTACAAGGAACGCTACAACACCGTGTCTAATAGAAAGGCTATAATCTAGACCCAACCTAGTACCCTACCTGGAACTTTATAGGCTGCCCCTAGAAGCTTAAAAAATTCTATAACTAATACCCTAACGAATCCGGACCCCCAAAGTACCTTAACGAGTAGATAGAGTGCTGGTATAGCGAAGATAATAGGCTGCCTATTAAGCATAAGAACAAGAATACCCCACGGATATAATACGGACATATAAAGCCTGAGGGCAGGCTTTTTTGGAGGGGGGGGGTAATGTTACGGCGCTGGTGGAAAACGGTGGATCTTGGTAGATGTGGATTATGGTAGACGCGAGTCACGTGACTTGAGGACCGCATAAAATATCGAGCGGCGCTGCTATTCTTCTCCTTCCTTTCTCTAGCTTTGGATCCTCGTTTATAGACAATCTAATCGTATAGGCTTGCGCGTCCTTCTTCCAATGCTCGTGCCTTGATTGACTGAGTTGCTAATACGCTCTAGGTTAGTTTCTTATAGATTTATATCTTCTAGTAGCTGTATTCCTTGCGGTCACCCTTAAAGATTAGGGGATTAGGGTAGCGTGTATTAGACCCTATAGTAGTAGTTTAGGTTTAATTATTGTGGCTTTTATTATCACCGTTGCTATAGTAGGGGTTCCCGTTAGGTAAAGCTACTTAGCGCTAACCTTTTGTTAAGTGTTAAGTAGGTAAGGTTACTGGGGGCGTAGAGACTTAGGTGGCATTATATATAGTAAAGAGGTATCTGGTATTGTTATAAATGTGCTTATTAAGCTAAGATTATAGGTATTTAATTATACCCTCTTTTTTAGTAACTGTAGTAATAAGTATAATCTTAGCCTTCTTTAATTATTAGACGTCGCGTTTAGACGTACAGAGGTTATCTTTAATCTCTTAGCATATATTATTAGCGAGCGCCTCGTGAGCTTATAGGTCTTGGATAATATTATAATCTTAGGCAGTACGCATCTTAGCTTATATAAGCTTTAGATAGTAGTTTTATAGAAGGTAGTAGTATTTATTAGGTTCTTATACTACTATTTTTATAAATATCTCGGCGTCTCGTATCTTGATCTTAATGGGTAGTAGCCCTTTAGCTTATTTATCCGTGGTTGTATAGTTAATAAAGAATAAGATATTGTTAATGTCCCCCTTGTGGTTATTATAGTCTTTTAAGCCACTAGGCTTCCCTTTAGGGGTTAAGGCTAGGGCTAATAAATTAAATCCTTCTAGGACTGATTGGTGTTGTGGTTTTAATATAGGTATTGGGTTGTTCTTTAAGTTTAATATTATTACGGCTAGCGATCCCGTGGAAGCGATCTAATAGATCAAGCAGCAATAAGGGGCTATATTATAAATAAACTAAGATAAGGAGCTAGCAAAGGGTACAGCAGGCGACCACGTACGTCGTCGGCGTTAGAACAACCTTAATCCGTCTTGCTTATATTTTAGTATGACGACGTCGTGCAGTTAGCCGAACCGTCACATTACCCCCCTCCAAGTTAGGAAGATCGTCCTCAATCTTTGTAGTTAGGCCCTCCTTATCCTCCTCTTCTTTCCGTCCTTTTCCGCCTTATTATCCTCCTCCAAGGGCTCTAAATCTTTATCCCTAATATACGCCTCTAGCCATTACGGCAGCCGTACGGGTGGGCCGGCGTCATGGGGTCTCTTGTTATGGAACGCCTTGAGCTTATAGGGAGCGCCAATAAAGCCGTCTGCGTTATACTAGGTGTTGTCTAGGTTATAGCCTACCCAGATAACCTTATATTATAACCTTCCGTGGTAGACCCTACTAGCAAGAACCTTATCAACTTCGTACTCTGGCTCGCCATTAATTAGGACTAGCTCCTTTAGCTCTCTATTCTGGCCTGGTAGGGGGTTATCTAAATCCTTCTATAGTCGGTCGGCGTGGAAGACATTTAACATCTTTATATACAGAGGTAGGTTGATAATGTACGAGTATCCTTCTATACCTAAAATCCTATAGGGCCCTGCAAGTTGCCTATCCAATTTAACGCTTGGTTAGTTAGTAGCCTATCCCTTCCTAGTAACATATACCTAATCGCCTACTATAAAATCTGGTTCGCGATAATGCTTATTAGCTTATTTTACCTATTGCTCTTAGGTCCTAGCTAGATTAGCCCTTGCCTATTTAACTACTTTCCAGTTCCTATATGCAAAAGCTTAAGCTTCCTGTCGTGTTAGTCTCTTATGGGGTATTAGGGTTGCTTATATACGTTCCTCCTAGTTAAAGTAGAGCCTTGGCTTAAACCCTAGTTCTAATTTATATGGTGCAAAGCCTGTAGATTTGTATAGTAAGATTGCCTATGTAAAGTCTATGTAGAGAAGGAGCTCCGACTAATTGTCCTGGTAATGGTTAATAAAGGGCCTTAAGTATTGGTCTATGTACTAGTTTAGCACCTCCGTATTACTATTAACTTGCGGGTGACTAGCTATAGAGAGCTTTTACCTAACGCTGGTTAGCTTACATAGCTTATCTATAAAGGTTGAGATGAATTGGGGTCCTTAGTCTAATGTCACTGTCTCTAGAAGGCCGTATATGCGCCAGATATGTTGGTAGTACAAGTTTACTGCGTTAGCTGCAGTAGCTGTTTTATAGCAGGGTAGCGAGAAGGCTCTTTTACCTAGCCAATTAACAACTATAAAGACGTTGTCGAAGCCCTTCCTATTCGTTAGGAAGGACTTAAAATCAAAAGAGACGTGCTACTAGTAGCGTTCACCAATTGGTAAAGGATGCAGTAAGCTAGGGGTCTTATTGTGAGGTATATGGGTCCTCCTACACGTCCCACAGTTGCTTACGTAGGTATCGCAGTCTAAGGGTAATCCTGGCTAATAGTATTAGTCTACTACCAATTTCCTTATCTTGCTCTTGTCTGGGTGAGCAGTTACTTAACGGAAGTGTACCTCTATAATAAGGTAGGTATGGAGGCAGTTAATATTAAGGACTATTAGCTTGCCGAAGCGGGTAAGCAATCTATTTTAGAGCTTCTAACCCTTCCGTTCTTGCCCAGCCAGCTAATATAGTCCTGCTAGCAATTTACTAGTTTAGTTAGCCTAGAGAATCTAATTAATCAGCTTATATAGTTCCCGTTTATAATTTGCTGTAGCTAAGAGGTCCTTTAAGGTTGTATCCAATATGGCAATTATAAGGGCGGGGTTGACTAAGCATATAGTATATATAGCTACGTCCTTCTCCTTCTGCGTCTTTAGGTCCTCCTATTTATATAATAGGGTATTGGCCACTATATTTACCGTGCCTGGCCTATACATAATCCGCATATAGAAATTAGCAAGTAGGTCTGCCTAGCGGGCTTATTATAGATTTAGTAGTCTCTTAGTTGTAAAGTACTTAAGGGCTTAATGGTCTGTAACTGCCGTAAAGGGGGTACGCTAAAGGCCAATAAGGTAACCTCGCCATTCTTATAGACCTCTTATTACCGCTAGTATCTCTTTATTATGGATCTTGTATCGCATCTCCTTAGGGCTTATTGTCTTTAAGAAGAAGGCCACTGGCTTCTAGGTCCCATCGTCTTGGAGCTGGTTAAGCACCCTAGCTACTACTCCATTACTTGCGTCAGTTTCTATACGGGTGTCTTAGAATAGTAAGTAGTGCTTTACTACGCTGCCTAATAGTATAAGGGCCTTAGCTTGCTTAAAGGCCTTAAGTTTTTCTTCCCCTAGTGGGTGCTATGCTTCCTTCTGCGTAAGCTTAGTAAGCGGTCGTATAATACGGCTATAGTTTTTTAAGAGGGCTTGGTAGAAGTTATAAACCCCTAGAAAGGACCGCACCCCTTTAATAGAAGTAGGGGGCTGCTAATCCCTTACTATAAATAGCTTGTTAGGGTCTATAGAGATTCCATTAGTCCTAATAATAAAGCCTAGGAACTTTATCCTGGTAATATTAAACTCGCTCTTTCTAATATCCGCTTATAGGCCTGCCTTTTAAAGCCTCTATAGAACCTTCTTAATATAGATCTTGTGTAACCGACTACCCATACACCGCCAGAATGCCAATCTGACTCGCCTGCATATTGACTCGCTCACCGACTCGGTCACTAACTCGGTCAAATAACTCAATCTATTACCCCTTATTGTCTACACCTTTTATGTATATATACCACCTGATTTCCATAGATTTAGAATTAAGTTGCTTATTTAATTTACCCACACTGCACTGTTACAGTTATGAGCCTGGCTTGTACTCCCGGATCGCACTACTTGCTGACTAATTAATTGGATCGCACTACCTGTTGCACTATCTGTTAAGTAGTTAATCTACTACCTTATTTAAGAAGTTACTACTTCTACTACGTTTGCAAGTGTCTTAAGCTTCTTCAAATACCAAAACCAGTCTACAGCTATCACGCTGTAGACGTCTTCTACACACAACCAGTCTATAGCCATTACGCTGCAGACGTCCTTTACCGCAACCAGTCTACAGCCACCACGCTGCAGACGTCCTCTACCACCACCACCACCACCAGTCGAACGGACGATCAAAGCCGACCGACGAACAAACTGACGAATCAAATTGTCAAAATAAGGTTTCGCCAAGACGCTAACCTAGGACCCTGCTTGACCTGTCGAAATCCTAAAAATGACGACCACGAGCGAATTAAAAATCAACGTTATCCTCAACCAGCCATCTAATTGGATGCAATGGTTCTTTATCATTCAAGACACTGCCAAAACCAACAAGGTATAGCAGTATATTGACCTATTAAAGAAGAAAGACGAGCTTCCGAAGCTAGAACCTCTGAAATGACCTATACCGAAAGACGTACTTCCTACTGCTACCTTAATAGCTTAACTAGATCCAAACCAACTCATTGCCTATAATCAACTATACGCGGAATATAAGGACGACCTCCGCATACACCAGAAGCAAGAGCAAGCTATAAGCAATGTCAGCACCTACATTGTTTGATTGATATTGGTAGACTACCTTTCTCTTATTAACGGCCTTGATACAGTGTACGAACGACTTTAAGCACTTAAGAAAGCACTTGCTCCTACTATATTAGGTTAAAAGCACGATGTCCTTAATTAATATACGGCTCTTAAAGCCTATAATGAAAAACAGAGCGTTAACAAATGGTTAAACAACTGGCAGAACGTCTACAAGCTTATAGAACAATTGGAGCTACCAGACATATAGGGATTTAGACCCTACTATGATTTTATATAAGCCATCAAACCCATCTCTTCTAGTTTCGTAGGGGCGCTAGAAGTAGACCTTATTAGAAAAGAACGAAAGGACAAAGAGGCCCTATCTATTATTAACCTTATTAAGGAATTTAAGGAGCACTACCGCATGCAGTAAATAGCATTATCTCCTTTTACCACTACTGCTAATCACTCTGTATTTGCGACCCTTTAAAATAATTCTAATTTAGACTCTAACGGCAATTCAAATTCAAATTTAAGGTGGTATAAGAAATGTATATGTGTCAGATAATCTGTATTCTCTAAAGGCGTGGGTCACGTGCACGAGTCACGTGCACAGAGCACGTGCATTGTAAATCTCTTCATCTGAGCTTAGAGCCCAAGGGGCTCACCAGCACAACAAAAAGAACGATCAAGTCAAGATCATCAATCAATCAACCCATTTCATCAATGAACTGCTCTACACGAACTTCGTAACAGTTATAAGCCCGGTCCGCCGACTCAAGAAGCTATTCAGCTATTACTCAATTATTTGAAGAAATTCTACCTTATTGTTAGACTCTGACACCTTATTATCAAGACGCAGACTCTAACAGAAATCCTACCTCAATCGTCAAAGGACGATCCTGACGACAAGGACAATCCTGACGACGAATTCCATCTCAATTCCCCTCTGCCTATTAGTCAAAATGACTCCACCGACGTCGAGTTCGTCGACCACGATTATCCTTAATAAACTAGAAGACTGGGAGTAATGGATCTAGCAACTATAAGCCCTTGTGGATCAGCAAATTTGGGCCCACGTTAACCCAGCTACAGAAGCACCTTAAGAAGGTCTATTTAAAAAACCACCTCTTCCAAAAGTTACAGATTTTAATGAGAATGCAACCTTATATGTATAGCTTTCGACGAACCAACAGAGAGCGTACGAGAATAGCAGACGATACTACGACTAGGATATAAAGTACTTCCTAAAACAGGAAGAGCATCTGTAATAGATACGCACCTAGATTACGTCTATAGTATTAATCCAGAAGAAGCTACTACTTAACCCTTCCCTTACAGTTAAGGAATAGCTAATTTGGTTAAAAGAAGACACTAAGCCCTCGAAGAACTTTATAATAAGGAAGGTATAACTACAGTACACAGAATCACTTAAGGGACTTAAGCAGGCAAAAATTACCTAGTGGCTTAATAGATAGGAGTATGCAATAAAGATGGTAGAGAAGTACGGTCTTCTGTAGATAACCAATAGGATCTAGCTAATAGACCTTGCGAATGTAATACAACCTACAAGCGAAACCTATTTTGTTATGTATACTAAACAGGCAAATAATACCAAAAAGGCTCACTCGTCAGAATACCATAAAGTAGCAATAGAGCTATGGGAAGTATTCGCAAACCTTTTAAAGGTCATACCATCCTTAACTACCAAAGGGAGTGCATTCAACGTAGACTTCGTAGGAGAGTCCAAAGAGGATATCTCTATTGCTGCTAAAGTCTAAAAGGGAAGAGGGAACAGCTTATCTCGCAGTTAAAAAAGGGTAGGGATAAATTCGACTAAAGAGACGTCTTCTAAGAAGTCGAAGAACCTAAAATGCCTAGCATGTAATATAAGGGGATATACCCTTCCTAACTGTTGGTATCTATTTGAGTGTAAAAGGCCTAAGGGATTTAATGCTAAGGGTACACGCATAAAAAAGGTATATAAAAAGGTAGAACATGATAAGGATCTAGCTGCCTAAGTGGAATAACTTAAGCTTAAGAAATTAAATATTGATAAAGCTTGACAATAATAGGTTGAGAGTTAGGAGATAGTTAGGAAGATTAAAGGAGAAGCCAATGCGATATTTCTAGAATTGTATCACACCGTTTAACTCCATCCACTAAAGCTATTGACTATTCTTAACTTAGGAACCACTCTCTATATCTTTAATAACCTCTCTTGTTTCTACAATTTTAGAAAAGCTCTAAGACACAAATATGTTATCGCAGGCAGCTCAGAAGTGCCTATACTAGGTTATGGCGATGTCACTATCCAAGTCACAAAACCAGACAAAAGTAAGGGAATCCTACGTCTTAAGGACGTTGCCTTTTATATAGACTTTAATACGAATCTAGTGTCGTTCTGTCTACTTCGAAAATAAGGGTACTACTAGGACAATAAAGGAGAGAACAATCTTCTAGTTTAAAAGGATGACATAATCCTATGTCAAATAAAAGAACGTCACGGATAATAGACTATTAAATACGTCCGACCAGGAAGTCTATCAGCATTTAATACAAGCCGACTACTACGCTAATGGAAGCGTAGAGCATTATTAAGAGACGCTTGTCCAGATTTAAAAGGAGATGCATGTCTATAGCATCTACGTCTAGGTCATCCAGGACCTATAAGCCTTTATTATTTAGGTCTTAACACCTTAGGAGTTAAGCTTTGAGGCCCAAAGACAACGGAATGTTAATATTGCAGTCTCGCCAAAATTAAGCGTTAGGTCTTAAGAAGGTTCTTAGAACGGAAAATTAATAAACCCTTTCTTAACCTCTATATTAACTGGACTGACCTTAAGGAAGCGCATGCCGGATTCGTACAAGTTATATTTATTTATAACACTTTCTTAGGAAGAACCTTCCCGTATTTTATAACAACGTATAGTAAAGAGAAGGAGATACTATAAGTGCTTAAAGATTTCACCTAATGGATTTGTCTAAGGTATAACCTTAAAATTAACACTATTAGATTAGACAACAAGCTAGGGAGAAGGAGAACCCTTAAATAGCTATAGACGCAAGGGATTATATTTAAGCCTTTAGCGCCATATACCTAAGCACAGAACGGCACCGCCGAATGCTTAGGGGGTGTTATCATTGAGAAAGGACGTGCTATAAGAATTGCTGCCAATCTACCACATGATCTATGGAACGAGATAGTCAACTATATAGTCTATCTTTAAGATTGAACGCCACGGGAAAGCAATGGATGGAAATTGCTATATAAGAGGTTCCATACCTTCCTAGCTAATAGGTCAAGAAAGCCGCAACTAGCGCACCTAAAAGCCTACGGCTATAGGGCGTATGTGATGACGTTAGACGCCTAGCTAAAGAAGAAAAGACTAAGCAAGCTAGATCCGCGAGCCCATATTAGCTACCTTATTGGCTATAACTCTACCAATATCTATAGGATCTGGATCCCGCACAAAGGTATCATTATCTCTACTAGGGATGTCATCTTTAATAAAAAGACGTTCTTTAATGGCAAGCGAATGGACATCTCAAAGGATCTACACGCCGAATTAGATACGCTAATCAAGAAGATTTAACTCCCTAATACCCTAACTAAGAATGAGGTTCTTTTAGAAGATAAAGACGAAGTATTTAAACTGTTAATTTAAGAGGAAGACGATGACGTTAATAAGCTAGTTTAAACCTTTAATAAGTCAGCAGATCTTAAGCTTGTAAGAGCTCTTAAAGACGCGTATTATACGCCACCTCTAATAGAAAAAGATAAAGAATCTCTATATACCTTTTACGTTAAGTATCCTATAAAGTCAGATACTAATCAGGACACTATTAACCAAGTAGGAGATAGGTTTTACACTTAGGGGGTGTTTAACAACTTAGTTAAAGACTTGTTTAAGAAAGCCGGCAATAATAGGCTTAAAGACTTTATTATCAAAAGGATCACCTTAGCCTATTATAGCGCCTTTGTAGCAGGAAGGAAGTTTAACCTTAATAGTTAACTTAACGACAGCAAGCTGAAATCAGACAGAATACGTGATATTAGATTATATAGGAAGAACTTACCTCCGCCACCTTAGTTAATTAAGGACCTTAATACGCATCCTCTTTAAGATTAGTTCTAAGAGGCTTAACAAGCCCATCTCCAATCTCATCATCAAATAAGGTTATTTTAGGAAACAGATAAGAAGTATACAAAGGGACAGCAGATCCTTAGCTTAATATAGATATTTATCTACAAGACGGACAAGTATAGATTCCTCCAGAAATACAAGGCACGCTTAATTATATACGGAAATCAATAGGCTCTAGGAGACCTACCTATAAGAGCTACTATATTAGCTAGTACAACCTTCTAAACCCTTATGGCAATTACCGCAAAATTTGACCTGGAGACGACACAGATAGATACAATTAATGCGTTTGTCTATTGCGATCTTGACAAAGTTGTCTATATAAAGCTACCGCCAGGATTTAATAACGGAAAGAAAGACAAAGTACTGCGCTTAAGAAAAGCCCTATATAGACTACGACGATCACCACTATTATGGCAGAAGAATCTCATAAGCTTACTGACAGAATTGGGTTTTAAAGAGGTACCCTAGGAGCCATATATTATGCTAAAAGGTGGAATAGTTGTCTTCTTCTATGTTAACAATATTGTCTTCTGCTACTAAAAGACAGATAAGAAGAAAGCTTAAGAAGCAATCAAGGAGCTAAGCAAGGAATACCAGATAAGTACCCTTAGCGAGCTAAAATGGTTCCTAGGAATCTATATGCTACGCAATTATAGCCAGAGGCTTCTATAGCTATCCCAGGAAGCCTATATCGAGAAGATAGCTAACTAGTACAAGATAGATCTTAAAGGGCGTCTTCCAGATACTCCGATAGTAGAATCAGAACTCCTCCCTACTAATCACCAATTAATCTGTCCGACGCGTCCATCCCCTAATATAGACCTATTAGTCCGTCCTATATCCCTACCAGCCTCTATAATGCTATATTAGAGAAAATTGGGTTTAGTACTCTATGCAGCCACTACGACGCGTTTGGATATTGCTTTTGTAGTATTAAGGCTGGCAAGGTTTAATTAGGACCCAAGCCAAAAGCATTATTAAGCGGCAGACAGAGTTATCCAATACCTATATAGCACGAGAAGCAGAGCAATCTGCTATAGAGGAGATAAGGAAGGAACAAACGGTAGAGGGAGAGACAAAGGAATACGCGACAAAGGACGAGACGACGGAAGAGACGGTAGAGGTAAAGTGCAATCATTTATCTATGCCAGCGATGCATCATTCGCGGACAACTCCGTCGACAGAAAGAGCTCGTAAGGATATATTATAAAGCTATTTAGGGGGCCGATCGCCTGGAGAGCAAACAAGTAGGGTACAGTTATAACGTTAAGCACAGAAGCCGAGTTATTAGCCCTATCACAGACAGCAAAGGAAGCTATCTTTATTAGCAGGTTGTTTAAAGTAATAATGTTACAACTAAACGAGCCCTTAATTATTAAATATAACAACACCTAGACGCTCTGACTAATTATAGAAGATACAGTAAAGCTAATTATAAAGCTCTAACATATTAACATCTATTAACACTGGCTACGTTAGGAATACGCAATAAGACAAGTACGATTTTAATAGACAGTGACAAAGGAGATGATCGCTAATGGACTTATAAAGGCCCTGCCTAAGCAGAGGTTTTAAAGCTTCGTTAATATAATTGGAATGGTAGATATTAAGGAGCGGCTGAATAAGGAGAAGTAACTAGAGGACCTAAGGGACAGTATTAAAGCAAGACGGAAGGATTTAGATAAGATTACGGTCCAATTGACTTATTAACGGACACGAGAAGGTAGCTAGCTTTGACCTCAAAGAGCTCGAAGCTAAGGGGGTGTGTTAGATAATCTATATTCTCTAAAGGCGTGGGTCACGTGCACGAGTCACGCGCACGGAGCACGTGCATTGTAAATCTCTTTATCTGAGCTTAGAGCCCAAGGGGCTCACCAGCACAACAAAAAGAACGATCAAGTCAAGATCATCAATCAATCAACCCATTTCATCAATGAACTGCTCTACACGAACTTCGTGACAATATGCGGCCTTATATACCAATATAATAACTGCTACTACATTGTTGAGTACAAGCGCCCTTAAGGATGGAGACCAAGGGCAGACATTTAAAAGAAAATAGATGAAATAATCTTATCTATACCTTGGGTCAACCCCATAATTAAATGGATTTAAAAAGAAGAACTAGAAGTAAAGAACACAGAAATAATTAATTTTAATTCTAAAACCAGCCTAGCTTCTACAACTCCGACCTATAATGCTGCCGTATTTAACACTAGTTAAACACTGTTCAAACTCTAGAACACCTGGATACTCAACCCTGGCGTAGATACGCACGTCTGTAACAACAAAAAAGACTTTATATTCTCCTACTTAGCAGCAGAAGACGACTGCCTAATTACTAGCAGAAATTTTGAAAAGATTTAAGCCTACGGAATAGTAACTATTACTATTAATACACCTACTAGGAAGTTAAAGATGAAGCTATCCTATATAGCACTAGTACTAACCATGTTTACAAATATTGTAGCACTCTTAAGAGCTACTGATAATGACATCCATTTTAACTTAGGATGAGATGTGCTCTACTGTCTAGCAACTGGCAAAATAGTCTACTATGTGAAACGACTAGGGGGCCACTAGGCACTAATGTATAGAGAGCCTACAAGTACCCTAGATTTAACTTAGTTAATATTCTCAACCTCCAAGAGATACTAGCCTACAACGGCACCAAATATAATAACTATATTGTCACCAGATCTGCGTATATCGGCACCAGATCCGCCTATATCGGCACCAGTTATAATGACCGCAACGTTAATGACGTCTACAACGTCACCAAAGTTATTAAATACGGCGCAGCCAGCAGCCTATGCAAAGAAGACAACCTGTTAAAGATATAAAAAGCAATTTAAATTAGGAAATAAACTCCATAAGCACCTAAGAAAGAGCTGTAGATACACCTAGCAGCAATAAGAGACTTAATTAAATATAATGGCTTTATCTAGAGCCTTACCAGAAGCACCACGTGCGATACCATTAACGGCTATATCTAAAGCCTCACCATATCAAATAATGACACAGTTGCTTGACTAGATTTAAACATCTACCTTAGGTTCCACCCCGAGCGTCCTCCTTAGTTATAGCTTAAATGCTACCCCAAGCGTCTCCTTGGCTATAGATTAAGTAACTACCCCAAGCACAGATTAAAACACCACACTAGAATTAAACACCTCACCACAAGGACTTTAAGACGATATCTTAGATACAATTAAAGCAATTCCAATTTAACTAAGCAGTTCACCAGAACCGTTAAGTACAGCTCTATATACTAACGAAATCTCAGTTAAACCTTCTACCAACCTTACCCTACCAGAAGGATCAAACCAAATTCAACGTCAAGCGTATAGCACCATTGCCCTACCCTTCGCCGCTTCAAAATTGTATCTAAATTTCCTATTTTTGGTACAGTTTTTACCTTTATTTTATTTTCTACAGCTTTGACTACACCGTTAAATCTGGGGGGGTGTGTAACTGACTACCCATACACTGCCAGAATGCCAATCTGACTCGCCTGCATATTGACTCGCTCACCGACTCGGTCACTAACTCGGTCAAATAACTCAATCTATTACCCCTTATTGTCTACACCTTTTATGTATATATACCACCTGATTTCCATAGATTTAAAATCAAGTTGCTTATTCAATTTACCCACACTGCACTGTTACATCTTGTGCTCTAATGGGTCGTCTAAGTAGATTAGGATATCGTCTATATAGGCTATACAGAAGTCGTCTAAGTAGTTAAAGAGAATGCCGTTAATAAATCTCTAGAAGGATGCGGGGCCGTTGTATAGTCCGAAGGGTAGGACGCGATACTTATACAATCCGTATCTTATATGGAAGGTAGTTAGGTCCTCTACCTCTTCCTTTAGCCGTATACGGTAGAAAGCCTATTAAACATCTAGCTTGGTAAAGATTTTAGCCCTTAACAGCCTCGTTAACGTCTCCTCAATTAGTGGTAGCGGGTAATGGTCCTTCTTAGTAATCGCATTAAGTTTTTGAAAGTTAACGCAGAATCGCCACCTCTCTCTAGGCTTCTTGGCAAATAAAACCAGGGCTGCAAAGGGTGCATTACTCGGCACTATAAATCCCTTATATAGGTGTTCCTATAGGTAGACCTTGACTAGCTCCAGCTGTTTTAACGACATATTATATAGCGGGCTAGGGGCCAGATCGCTGCTGCTGCCTTTAAGAACGATATCGTGGTCCACCCCTTTGCGATACGGTAGTAGCGTATTAGAGGTAGCTTTTAAGAAACTGTTAGCGTACCCTTAATAGGGCTGTGGTAGCTTCTTATAGACAAGCCGACGAAGTTCTTCCTTATTATTAGGTAGGGCGTCCTGCCCCTTTCTATCCTCTATTAGCTGTTCTATCTCGTAGAGGCTAGTAGATCCAATTACTACGCCCTTACGCTTTGTTCCGCATAAGAAGCTCCTGGCCTTAAGTAGCGCGATATCCGCTGCTCCAATATCCGCAATAGGCGAAGGCTGCTTTACTTTTAGCTTTAATAGTAAAGCTAGTCTTAGGTAAAGCTAATCCTTCATCTTCCTAATCGCATCTTGGGTATTGATCTTCTAGGTATGCTTATAGTTATATGGGGCCCGTTTAGTTCGCTCTAATTTGCTTTTAGTAGGGGGCCTCTCTCCTTAAGGTTCTCTGGTTATAGCCATACGCTTAAAAATGCGTTAAGGGGTAGGTATAGGCTCTTAATCTAGTAGTGCGTCTTTTTAATCTACATCCTTCTGGTGATCCTTGTTAATCGGCGGGGGTAAGAGCTCTTTTCTTGGTATAATTACGTCCTGCCTACTGTGGTAGTTTCTCTTAGTTGGCTATACTAAGGTGCGGTGCTTGCAGTTAATTAGGGCCCTAGTCTTCTTAAGCCACTTACAACCAATAAGAAGATTGTGGCGTCCGGTATTACAGAATAGAAACCATATGGGGACTTGCCGGCCGTCTATAACTAGGTTAGCCCTAAAGAGTTGTCTAATTATGTCTGTCTACTAGTTATTGTGCCCAGATACAGCAACTCCTCGTCCCTTAATCTTGTAGAACTTTAGTTATAGTTATTGCTTAATAATTAGCCGCAGCTTATGGTGTATAAAGGCCTTGCCACCTGCACCTAAATTAAGTAGGCTTATTATATTAAGAGCTACGCCTCCTAACGCGATCCTATATTGTATTGTAAGGGCCGTGCCTCCTAGGATCTCCTTAAGCCATATAGGGGCTATATAGATTGCTCCGATTTGCTCTAGGTAAAAGACTTCGCCTAGAGCTATTTATTTTCCGACTTTACTAAGTTAGTAGCTATCTTGTACTCCTTGCTTTAATTAATTACCTTAGCTTCTGTCTTCTTTGGCATAGGGTAGTCCCTAGAATAGTGTCCTTGCCTACCATAGTTAAAGTAGGTAGCTGTTGTCTTTACAGCTAGTACTAGGGTTAAGAACTATCTAGGTGGAAGACTCTTAGTTTCTTTGGCGTCCTTACTAGAAGCTCTCTTAGCTTAGACTACTTAATAGTTATTCCGTTCCTTACCTAACTACTTCAGCCTTTAGGCGTACTATTAAGCAGTTTTATAATAGGCGTTAAAGCTGTAACCTTTATTGGCTACCTTAACTTCCATTTAGACGCGTAGGCTGTTATAAAGCTTATTATAAAGCTCCTCTTTCTACTAATTTTATGGCATTCTAGAGACATTTGCCAGTCGTATAAAGTTAGATTAGAAATTATTAAAGTTACCTAGGTATGGCATTTTTAGGCTCTTAAGTTCCTGCCAAGCTTTAATCCAACAATCTAGGTCCTTAAAGACATTCTCTAAGAACTCAAGTACCTCCTTATTGGTAGGGTTGTGTTCCATATCACGCTCTACCTCTAAGTAGGGTAAGAGGTAGTTATAAGCTTTACCACCTATGCGTATTTTAATATATACCACCTTTACATCTTCTTCCTAATCTAGGTCGTCTTGGTAGAACTAGTCTGTATTAGATTGAAGCTTATTTTGTACATAGCTACTCTAGGCCGAATAGGTAGGTTCTTTCCCATTTATAAGCGTAGGTGGGTCTGGAAACTTTACTATACATCCTAAGCCCGTACTACTGCTCATTTAAGAGAGTGGTGTCCCTTCTTATATCGTCCATAATGGTGTGCTTTCTTGCTCACTGTCTTCCTAATCTAGGGCTTATATAGTAACCTTACAGCCCATCCTTAATATCTTTTAATTGGCCTTATAGAGCTCGTCTGTCCTATTGTCTAGTTGCTCCTTAAGCTCCGCTATCTTCGCCTAAGCCTTCTCTTTTGTATTAAGAGCTTTATGCGCGTGGTTGTTAGTAAGACGCCATAGCATAGCAATCTGCTGTTCCATCGCCTTCCTTCGTATTCCCTAGAGTCTTAGCTCCTCTACAAGTTCGGTTGCAGGTATCTTGGATAGACTTTAGGTGGTTACAGCCGTATACTCTCTCTTGGTCTCCATCTTAAAGTATATAGGGTCTTCGGTGTCCAACAATTGTGTTATAAGACGGTCCTATTTGCTCTTCATATCGTCCGAAAGCTCTGTCTCGCTATAGTACGGTTAGAGCTCTGGTGGCTTAAGTGTCAAATCTACGGGTTCCTTGCGGTCTGCCAGGGTTAGGTCAGTGGCTATCTCTAGCGCGCTCGGTCTTAATGCGCTCTTTTTCGCTATAGTGTCTCCTTTTGTCTAAATTTGTAATTGGGATAATCCTTCTAATCTAATTACCGCAGTCTCTTCTTTCAGCTGCTTAATCGCTGTCGTAGTTGCCTGCACCGTTACAGGGCTTTTAGAAGGTGGGTTGGTTGGTAGTCATAGTAGTAGACCAGCTCTCTGTCTAGCTATGTGTTTGACCATTGAACCTAGTATTATGTCACCTCTATAGGTTAGATAAGGTTAATCTTAGTTTAATATCACAGCTAGCGATCCCGTAGAAACGATCCGATAGATCAAGCAGCAATAAGGGGCTATATTATAAATAAACTAAGATAAGGAGCTAGCAAAGGGTACAGCAGGCGACCACGTACGTCGTCGGCGTTGGAACAACCTTGATCCGTCTTGCTTATATTTTAGTGTGACGACGTCGTGCAGTCAGCCGAACCGTCACAAATATAGTGGCTAGTAAGGAATTTTGTCTTACTATTATTGATTCTTTGGGAGTACGAAGTGAGGTAACTTGTAGACACGCTGCTTCTGGCAGCGTCTGCGGTATTGTAGAGACGTAGAATTGGTCGTAGGCTAAGCGTCGGTAAAGAAAAAGGCGCAACGTAATGTCACGGAACGGGGGCAATGGCTATAAAGCGTATGTATTCGGGGAGTCTACAAGACACTACGCGATCGATCATAAGGGTCGAGGGCGTAAGGAGGTGATATACCCTCGCGTAGCTGACATAAGCTGTACGCGAGGTATACGCGAGAGCACGGGGTTCTCCTATGGAGGCCCCTGCGGTCGGGTTCCGTAACAGCCATAACCTAAACAACACCTAGTATAACGCAGACGGCTTTATTGGCGCCCCCTATAAGATTAAGGCATTCCATAACAAGAGACCCTATAATACCAAACCACCTATACAGCTATTATAATAGCTAAAGGCGTATTATAAGGATATAGATCTAGAGCCCTTAGAGGAAGACAATAAAGTAGAGAAAGATAGAAGGGCAAGACAGACAAGGAGAGCCTAACTATAAGAATTGAGGGCGATCTTTATAACAGGCTCGTACAAATGCTTCTAAACCAAAGCTTGTAGATTGCTACTATACAAGAATACTAAGCTAAGGAGAAGAAGAAGAAGAAGAATTGTTTAGGGGGAGTAGGTAAACATATCGCAAGGGCCACCAAGGCGCTAGTGGTAAGCGAGCTAATAGCGATTTTTTATGCCGGGCATGGAAAATCCTAATTGGTTGAATATAGTAGGTGACGCGCTCTAGCACCGTTACATTACCCCTCCCTCCTAAAAAAGCCTGCCCTTAGGCTTTGTCTAAGTTCTTTGTTGTTGTTTAAATTGTTATAGTTATCTAACCCCTCTTTCTAGTATTTAACCCAGCTATTTAACTTACATAGTGGTCCAGGGAGGTCTGGGTAGGCTAGGTGGAAATCTTATAGCTTATGGGGAGAGTACTTAAAATTAGATATGAGGTACTATTCTAGATCTTCGTTATAACCTACCTAGCTTACACAGTATTTTAAGGTACTATGGTCCTTCTTTACTGCTAAGATCTCTTTAACTTCCTATTCTTCGTCCTCTGCAATCTAAATTGGCGGTAGGGGGTCGTTATACTGTCTAGGTAATAGGTTGTCTGCAGCCTTCCGCAGTTGGTCTAGAGAGAAGATAGGGTGGATCTTTATTAACTCTAGTAGCTTAACCTTAAAAGAGCGCTCTACCTTCTTAGGGATTTTATAGGGGCCAGCTATTTAGTAGTCTAGCTTATGGCTTGGCCTCTAGGTTTTCTAGTTCTTTATTAACACCTATACCTTATCTCCTACGTGGAAGTCTACCTTATAGCGGTGTTAGTTTATATCGGCCTCTTTCTTCTCTTATGCCCTTTTTATAATTGCTTAGGCAGTTTCCTAGGCCTTATATATTCTCTTAGCAAATATCTGGGCCTCTTTATAGCTAAGGCGTTTATGGGCTGTTATAGGTCCTATAGGTCTATCCCAATTAAAGGATATTTATGGCCTGTATCCATAAAGTAACTTAAATGGCGATATTCCTATACTATTATAAGGGAGCGTGAGCTGTGCGTAGTCTATTATAGGTAGTAGTTCCAACCAGTTATCCTAGTAGTAGTTAATAAAGGGGCGAAGTTGCTGGTTAAGGTACTAGTTTATAATCTTAGTTTAGCTATTAGTCTAAGGGTAGAATGCAGTAAAGAGCTTAATCTTAATCCTAAGAATATAGCAGAATTTATTCCAGAAGTCTAATATAAACTAGGGTCTATAGTTAGAGATAATTAACTTAGGAGCGCTATAGATCCGGTAGATATTATTAATATATATATAGGCCATGTCCTTTATAGTTATAGTCTTAAAGTAAGGGAGGGAAACGGCTTACTTACTTAGTTAGTTAACTACTATAAAGGTTATATTATAGCCGTATTCGTCCTTTAGGAATAATTTAAAGTCTATTATAATATATTACTAAGGGCGTTTAGGGACTAGCAGTAGTTACAGCCATTTAGAAGTTTGGTCCCTAGGGGTATTTGCATATTTATAAGCATAACAATTTCTAATAAATTATTCTATATTAGACAGGAGTCCTCGCCAATAGTAATAAGGCAATAGTAGTTAGTGGGTCTTGTCTTAACTAGGGTACGCCATAGAGACTTAACAGTAGGCTTTACAGATTAGCTCTGTTTATAGGTTATTAATATCTAGAACTATAAGCCATTTTTAGTATAAGAGTAGTCCGTCTTCTATTTCCAAATTAGGGTTATCCCCTATAGCTTAATCACGAAGGGCTTTTAGGGATTTAGCTGTGCGGTTTATGGTTAGGATATAATCAATTAGTCCTATTAGTTTATCTAGGGTCTCTCCTTCTATAGGTACTACCTTATTCTATTCAGAGCTTAGTTTCTTAAGAATATGTAGGTTAAGCTATTTAGTACAGAGGAGGGCACGTGTCTAGTACTAAGCCTTTAGCTTATCTTATGGACCCATATCCTATTCTCTCTAGGTTAGGGCATTAGCTTTAGCATTTTGCCTACTAGGGTAGTATATAATTATAAAGAAGAATTAGGAGGGTATTTTGGCCTACTAGACCTATTAACTAGTAAGTTGTTTTATTATTATAAAATACTTAAGGGCTTTATAATTGGTATAAACCTTAATCCAAGAGTCTATGCTTCTAAGCTCTACGCGCCACTAGGACAATAATTATATAATAGCCAACATTTCCTTATTATACACTTTATAGTTGCACTTAGCTAGGGCTATTATTTTTAAGAAGAACGTAATAGGGTACTATTTACTATCTAGGTATAGCTATAAAAGAACTCCCACTACTACCCTATTGAAGGCATCTATTTCTAGCATTAATTTAAGGTTTAGGTTATAGTAATAAAGAATTAGGGAGGAGATAAGTCGGTCCTTTAACTCCTTAAAGGCTTTTATATAGTTATTGTTAAAGATAAAAGACGTATCGTTCTTAGTTAGTTATACAAGAGGCTTAGCTATAACTCTATAGTTATAGATAAACTAATAGTAGAAATTATAAAAGCTAAGGAAGGACTAGATTCCTTTTATAGTATAAGGGGGTTTCTAGTTACAGATTGCCTTAACCTTCTCTAGGTTAACTTAAATTCCTTTTATACTAACAATAAACCTAAGGTACTTTATGCATTTTACTCCAAATTTATATTTTTTAATATTAACTTATAGGCCTATATTCCGTAGTCTCTCTAGGACCTTCTTAATATAAACTTAGTGCTTAAGTTTGTTATCTAAGTATATAAGAATATTATCTAGGTATGCTATATAGAATTTGTTAAAGTAATTAAAAAGAACATCATTTATATACCGTTAATGAGTGGCTGGCCCATTTGTTAGTCTAAAAGGAAGGACTTTATATTTATAAGACCTATAACGGGTGCAGAATATTATTAGGTCTTCTAATATAGGGTCTATTCTAATTTAGTAAAAAGCTTAGCAGACATTAAGCTTGGTAAAGATTTTAGCCCAGCTTAGACATATAAGGGTTTTATTAATTAAAGGGAAAGGGTACCGATCCTCCTAAGTAATAGCGTTTAGCTTTTAATAGTTAATATAGAAACAAAGGCTTTTATTAGGTTTCTTTATAAATAAAACAGGGGAAGTAAAGGGAGCCTAGCTTAGCTTAATAAACCCTTTATAGAGGTTGTTAATTAGGTACTACTTTATTACCTTTAGTTCCTTTATAGTTTACTAGTAAAGGGGGCTATAGCCTAGGGAGTTATTGGTCTCTAACTAAATCTTATAATTATAAGTTTAGTAGGGGGCAGTATATCTAAAGCTGCTTTTAAGAACACGTCTCTATAGTTTAAGAGGTAAGTAGGAAGGAGGCGCTTAACTAGTTCCTTATTAGTTTCCTCTACTAGCCCTTTTTCCCTCTCGGCAATAATCTAGTTAATTTCATATAAACTGGTAGTAAAGACTTTATTATCCTTCCAATATATATTAAAGTGGAAACCTATAGCACTAATTACCGCAATATCTACTATAGGGGTATTATATAATAGTGGGGTTATCCGTGGCCTTAGGGGCTTCTAGGGTATTAGCGTTGTCCTCACTCCTCTTAGCTCTTATTATATCTTCCAAAGGTTATCCTTTATATCCTATTGGTATGTCCTCTTCCCTATTAGCTAGATCTCTATAATTTAAAAGTTGTCTACGTTAGTATCCGTTCCACTTCTATAAGTAGAGTCCTCCTCAACTATAGTCCTTTAGGGGAGTATTCTTGTCAGTATAGAGTTCCTGCCAGCCTCGCGGCAGGCATCTTCTTAGGTAAAGGCTAGGTCGCGGTTCCTAACATCCTACTAGTAGGTAGGATTAGCCTTCACAGCTAACGTCTTGCGGTTAGTGCGGATTTCCCTAATAAAGAAGGGTAACTTTGGTCTATTCTCCGGCTAGATAAACTATCTTTGTTAAATATTTAGCCAAATATTAAAGTAGGACATCCATTTTTAGCCAAGAATTATATTGTGTGACCCTAGGTCTAGAATATAGAAGGGGATACTAAACTAGCGTCGTCTATTAATAGTAATATATAGCTTTAAAACGTGGGTAACTAATATACCGGCTTAACTATTATAGCCTTTTACTTAAATAGGCTTCTCTAGTTAGGTAGCATTTATATTTAAGAACTTAGTAATATTATTTGCATAAGCAGTGTTTATAAAGGCAAAGCCATTTGCTCTAGTATTAATAAGGGCAGTTATATTAACTCCATATCTATTTTAAAATACTATATATAGAACCATAAAGTGTTTTCCACCTATTAGCTAACTTAGATTAATCTCTTTAAAATTAATAGGATACCCTAGGGGAAAGTCTTTCCTTAAGGTTCTTCTTTTCCTAACTTATTAGACGTTTCTTCTTCCTTTATCTCCTTAATATTACCTATATCCTTTAGCTCTGGGTAGGACGTGGTAAAGTAACCATCCTTTCTGCAATTAAAGCACATAACCATAGCAGGGTTAATTAGGGTGTTACAATAAGTATTGGTTAAAGGTATAGTATATAGCGGGTTAGGTAAGGTTTGCGGGTAGGCAGTTATAACCACTTTTAGTATAAGGGCGGTTATAGTTTATCTTCTAACATTAGCTCCTATTAGTATAGTAGATAAGTTATAGTTGCTATAGGGCCGCTTTAGTTAATTAAAATAAGCATTAATTCATTTTAGTTCTAAATCTAGCGACAAATATCAGGCTGTAAGTCTTTAGTAGGTTAGTAGGTTGTCCAAGGCTACCACAATCTTCTCTTATAGTTAGACTATTAGCTTGTTATATAGGTCCAAATAATAGTTCTTAGGGGGAACCTAGCCTTTACCTGCTAGGTATAAGAATTAAGTCTAGAACTTAGTAAAGGATTAGTTTAATTTTATTATTAGGCGATTATAGTTGTAATAGGCATCCTATACTTTATTCGGATTAATATAAATAGCAGCTAGATACTATATTATCTTATTAACAGATATAAACTAAATAGGTAACTTGTCCTTAAACTTAGCCTAAAGGTGCCACTAGGCGTCCCTAATAGTTTAACCAAAGAGGTAGAGCATTTTAGCTTCTTTAGAGGGGAAATAGTTATAGTTAATATAAAGCTTTTCTCGCACCTAGATTCTCTAGTTCTTAAAGGTCAGGTCTATACCGTTTAATAATAATAGGGGGTTAGGGAGCTTAACGGACTTTAATTACTTCATTATTATATCCATACTCTCTAGTATATCGCATTTAGTTAAGCAAATAGGTTAACTAAGGCTTTATAAAGGGGAGGCTAGGCTGTTTTATAAGGCAGCAAAGCTTTCCAGGATCTCCTTTAGAGTCTCTTATATACTTTAGGCTTAAAGACAATCGACCTTCTAATTAGTAGCAAGGGTACAAATCTACTCATATATACCTGTAATATTATTATTGTCTTTAATTTCTAATCCTAACTAGATCTCGTGTTCCTCTTAGGTAGAGGTAGGTCTTTTAGATAAGCTCGCTTTAGGTACTATCGTCAGCTTCCTAAAGTTCGTTAGAATTATATAATTTAGTTTTAGTTCCGGGGTTCTTTTAGGGGTGTAGGTTAAGTATAGTCTGGCCTATAAAGTAGGATATTATTAGGGCCTTCTTAGGCGTAGTAGTGTGAGTTTTTTAATGTCTAAGTATAACGCGTTAACGCGTCGTTGTAGACAAAGGCCTTCTTTTAGGGTGGGATATTATTAAGGCCTTCCCAGGCAATATAGTGAGAGTTTAGTATAATGTAATGGGCTTATACAAATGCTTCTAAACCAAAGCTTGTAGATTGCTACTATATAAGAATACTAAGCTAAGGAGAAGAAGAAGAAGAAGAATTGTTTAGGGGGAGTAGGTAGACATATCGCGAGGGCCGCTAAGGCGCTAGTGGTAAGCGAGCCAATAGCGATTTTGCATGCCGGGTATGGAAAATCCTAATTGGTTAAATATAGTAGGTAACGCGCTCCAGCACCGTTATAATCCTCCTAGCTTAAAGGGGGGTGATGTAACGGTTCGTCTACATAGCTACTATTAAGGCGTCGTCGGTCACGGATTAACGTTGCCCCAACGTTGCCCCAACGATTGAACATGTACATAGTCGTCTACCACGCCCCTTTCTTTAAGCCCTTACCTTAGTCTACTTATAATATAGCCCCTTATTATTGCTTAATCTATCGGACCGCTCCCATGGGAAGCTAGCCGTGACACTAACTAAGAAGTATAATATATATTCTCTAGTTAGAACGGGTTTATAGAATAGTTAATATAAATATTTAGAGATCTAGAGGTAACAACTATAGCGGAAAGGAAACTCTAAAATCTAACGCAATATACTTTGGCAATTAAGTATATAATGCAGTTTTAAATACTCGTAATATAAGTTAAATAAAATAATTGGACGCTTATAGCATAGTATAAATAGGGACTTAAGGCAAAAGTCTAGGACGTAATAATTCTTATAGAAGATGCGACTACTATATATGAATTAATTAACTAGTTAATAAAGATTAATAATAGAATTGTCAGTATACTCGCTTTATTAACGTGCATAAATATCACTTATAGTGGTACGTATGCGGTGTTGAAGTTGGTAGTTAATTGTTGTCTTAAAGTAAGGGGTTGCTCTAAGGTTAGATTAGCTAGTCTTGCTTTATAGTCTTATGACCACGTCACATAACTAACATTCTGACACTGGAGTAACTCTAAAAAGAAGGCTAATCTATACTCTAAAGCCAAGCCTACTTCTAGACTATTTGTAGCATATATGCAATAACTAGAGATCTAATTAATACGCAATAGCTTCCACGCTCCTTTTATAGGTCCGTAATTATATAACCCGTATTATAGCTTATATAAATGCCTCTAAACCAAAGCTTATAGAATGCTATATTATGAAAACGCTAAGCTAAAGAGAAGAAGAAGAATTGTTAGGGGTAGTAGGTTAACATATCGCGAGGGCCGCTGAGGCGCTAGTAATAAGCGAGCCAATAGCAATTTTCTATGCCGGGTATGGAAAATCCTGATTAGCTGGTTAAATTTAGGGTCTACTCCATTATAATTAGTTATATAACGCTAAGCTAAATCTAAGTTCGTTTGTTTAACCTATCCTACAACTTATAGGTTAATTCGGTTTGTATTAATAAGCTATTAAAGAGCCGTATAGGGTTTTCCCTTTATTATAGCGTTAGTAGGGTTAGCCTCTCTATTAATCTATTTCACCTCTATAATTTATCTCTGTTTGTAGGCTTGCCGGAGGCACATTATATTAATTATTAGGCGTTTTTCTTAGGTGGTTCCGAGTCGTACTAGACAGTTATATAAGGACTTAGAGTTAGTGTAAAGCATAAGTGGGAGGTTAATTTATAGGATCTTGTCTACTATAGACTTAATCGCAACGCCAATGTTAAAGCCGTGGGCTGTACCGTAGAGTTTAGAAGCTAGTACGCTCTAAGTAACTCTTTTACACTTAACTAAGCTCTAATGGACGATGTTGGCCTTCTTTATAGCATTAGTTAGTACAATGACGTAGCTAATCTGCAAAGAGAGGTCCTTATTATTGGTAAATAACGCGTCCGTAAATACCAGTAGCTGTAGGGTTTTAATATCTAACTTAATAAACTTAAGGCCTCTATTAGCGTTCTTAATTTACCAGTTTAGATACTTATTTAACTATTTTACGTCTTTCTTATTGGGGTTAATTACTTAGGCGGTAAAGGATAAATTAAATAAGGCTTCTGGTTAGCAAACTAAAGCGATATATACACCTCTAGTATGTTAGGCGATGTACTGGTCCTTTAGGGTTAAGGTTTTTATAGCTCCTTTTAATCCTATACTTATAGCAAGTTTAGTGCTAATTATATTAAGGTTTATGTATTGTTGTTTTTAAGTAAGCGTAATACTCCTGTTAGTTAGTAGCTGAATAACTCTACCATTAAACTTAATAGGTGTATTAATGGTAAGCTGTTCCTATTCCTTAGCTATAAACTTGGCCTTATGCAGCTCGTTTTACTCTATGTTTATAAAGGTCTTATCTACTAGAAATAGAGTATTATTGGTTTATAGGCCTATAATGCCGAAGGGCTTATTGCTCTGTAGGAGATAGGGGTCGTATATAGACTGGTCTATATGCAACTATTAGATGTAATATAAGTGATATATCTTAAACTAGTAGTTACCAGCTTCTAGTACTTTGTAGAGTGGTTTTATAACCTTTAAAACTAAGGCCTCGTTAATCCTAAGTTGCTTAATTAGCTTATGCGGAGGTTGTATATAGAACTCTTAATTTAGTGTAGTAGTTAATTATACGTAGGCCTATAAAATGTCTTGGAGGTAAAGTTATGCCTATAGAAGCTTTATGGCGGCGATGTAGAGAATTAGTTATTGGCTAACTTATTAAATAGTTAGTAATTAGGTAAGAACCAGTTCCTTTTTTAAGTTATTATAAGCTTACACAACTAGTTGGGATTTTTTAAAGGCTTTATTGGTTCCTTTATTCTTAATCTCGTTAATAAATCGCGAATTAAAGAGTTGTACGCCTTGTGATATATCTATAAGTCTTATAATCTCAAAAACTCCCTTTTTAAGTAGACTAGTAAGCTTCTTCTATTAGGAGGTGCTAAATTGAGTACTAAATTAACTATCATCCTATAGGTAGATGGTGGTGTTAGTTATAGCCGTAAGTAGAGGGTATTTGCGAGGGCGTCCTCTGCCTTATTTTAGGGGTTGTTGCTAAGCTTTAGTAGGTCTCTCTAAGATAGTCTTAGGAAGGACTAACCTAGATAGAGGTTTAGGTAGTAATTCTAGTCTAATAATTTGCTCCTGCGATTCAGTTGCTTAAAGGTAGGGTTTTACAACCATAGATTAAAAGGCTGTAGGTCCGCTAGACAGCTTAATGGTGCATATTTTACCCTTAATAGTAAGTAAGGTAAATGGCCCGTCCTAATACAGTCTTTTGCGAAATATCGTGGACTCGCTTAGAGCCGACCGTCGCGCATCGCCTACCCCATCAAAACGATATACTCCCTATAACTTTACTAATATAGCTCCAATTTATATAAATATTAGCTGAT
>Ga0307507_10001956_pt1 | contig 44742 bp, 51 predicted proteins | sample 7_EM_MG_FD_207223 | JGI IMG/M metagenome (GOLD analysis project Ga0307507, IMG submission 207223) | Populus trichocarpa ectomycorrhiza microbial communities from riparian zone in the Pacific Northwest, United States - 7_EM | ecosystem: Host-associated > Plants > Roots > Unclassified | place... | reverse complement strand
TGACGCAAAATCAGGACGCAACGTCAGATCGACGTTGCGTCCTGATTCGCGATTGACGTTATGTGCGCTAGGTGCGCCAGACGCATGGGGCGCCCCTGGCGCAGAGTATTATTTTTGCTGATGTTCATTGCATCCACGGACCTACTTCTCACTTCATAAAGAAACTTTAGCTTGGGTTGGAGGCAATAGCCAAGAGATATGGTGGACTCCTCGCTTCTTGTGAAATATATGGATAAGTCAGTCAGAACGGAGACCACAGCCCAGCCGCAAAGCAGGGATCATGAAGTGTAGTACCCATTCTATATTGGAATCCCTCGGCAGGGAATAAAGACCCCTTGTAGTTGGCTACCCAATATACGCAAGAGAAGTTTGCTTTTACAGAAGGTCCTGTGTTCAAATACCATATATTATGAAAGTATTCTATGTTTTTTTCAAAAATATGTGCTACAAGACCAGAGAGGTATCTTAACCCAATACACAAAGTACTAAGCTTCATTATAGTCAAGAAAGGTTTGTCTAAGGAGCCTTGAAATGCCAAAACTGCGCTGGCATAATAACAAACCTTATAGGTTACCACCATGAAGCGAGTTTCAGAAACACTGGGTCCAGCCCCCAAGCGACGCAAGAATAAACCAAGTCCACGACACTATGGATATTCAGAAGGAACAGCCTTCCTATTTATATCTAACAAACTATACAAGATTAGAGTCTTATTAGACTCTAGCTCGAACACTAGCCTCATAAATCAAAATACTGGACGGGCCCTTAAAGTACCCTATGGAATAAGGGAAAACTCCCTGAAGATAACGGGATTCGATGGCGAGATATTCTCCATACGAAGAAAATACTTTTCTCATCCAATAAAATTGGAAATTAGAACAAATGGCCATAAAACCATCATCTCCTGCGAAATTGCAGACTCAGGCAAATATGATATTATCATACCGTTTGGATGGTGGCACCAAGAACACCGGATAACAATCCTCGAGAATCCAGGAGAATGCTTTTTTGCCCACACAAAATGTATCGAACAGGTTCAAGATGGAGGCATCGCTGACATGTTCAAATGGGAAGAAACAGGGGCATTCAATAATGCTAGAATGATTGGAAGAATTGGGTCGACGGGACAAGAAGAGGTACAGCTCAAAGAATTGCCGAAACCTGATTGGCAATAGAAGGAACTATTTGCGAACAAAGAAGCGCAAATGTTAGCCCGTAGACAAACTCTCCATCACCCCATAGATCTAAGAGAAGGAGCTACCCCGCCGTAGGGACCGGTATGCCCAATGTCAGCATACCCACTAGCAGAATTAAAGGAACATTTACACAACATGCTGGATGAGGGGAAAATAGTCCATAGGAAATCCGCTACGGGCACACCTATCCTAGCCGTCCCCTAATCTGACGGAAGACTCCGAGTGTGTGTGGACTACCAACAACTAAATAAGCTAATCATACTCAACAAATACTCTTTACTGCTCATCACGGAACTACTGGAAATAGTAACTGGTGCAACAATTTTCATAAAACTAGAGCAGAAGGACAGCTACCACTTTATCCGAATACGAAAAAGAGATGAATGGAAAACAGCTTTCTGCACCCGTTATGGGCATTACGAATACAAAGTAGTGCCTTTCGGTCTAGTAAATGCACCTGCAACATTCCAAGCTCTGATGAACACTATCGTTCGAGAATTTCTAGATGACGGAGCACTTGTATACTTAGATGATATTCTAATATACTCAAAGACATGGGAAGAAGACAAGGCACATCTAAAACAAGTTCTAGCCAGGCTAGAACGTCATGCCCTTGTGGTATCTTTAAAGAAATCCGTGTTCCATGTTGATAAAGTTCAATTCCTCGGATACATCTTGGAAAAAAGTAGAGTCACCATGAGTGAAAAGAAAGTCGAAAGTATAGTATGGGGACAAAGCTTTTCATCTGCTGCCACAACGGCAACCCCACTCCCACCATACATTTATTCCCTATACAACCACAACTACTTAGCATGAACTGAAAATCTATGTACATATCTAGTAGATATAAGAAAACCTCTATCTAAAACCTTAGAGAAAAAAATTCAATACTTAGTATACCATCCCTTTGCATCTAGAACCGCAGCCACTCTCCTAGGCATAGACTCCCACAGGCTTTCCAAAAGATTCCCTTGAATATCCTGAGTCCAAACCACATCAAGAGCTTCTGCTTGACATCTTCTAACAGTATCTGGCCCCCCCTCTGTCTTGTGAATGTTGGGAAAGTGCTCGTGTAGCTTTTCCTTCAACCTCTTCCAACAGTGCTCAATAGGATTGAGGTCTGGCGAATTGGGTGGCCATTCCATAACCTGTATGTTGTTTCCTGCAAACCAAGCCATAGTATCCCTTGCAGTATGTATCTTTGCACCATCCTGCTGAAAGATAGGATCCCCAACTGTGTCCTCCACCTCCTGCCAGACATCAACTAAGCCATTCTCCAAACCTCCATTATATACAAATCTATTTACACTTTTGTCAGAAATAGGAATCAGAGGACCGTTATTTTTACCCCAAATACAAGCCTATACGATCAACCTTATCCTTGGTCCTTTTGTAACCCCATGAACGCAGTCTTTATACCACTTTTCCTCAGGGGTTCTGAACACCCAAATACCCTTAGCATCTTTGGACTTTTCAACTATGTATTCACCACTAAAGATGACCCCCTCAAAGTCGGCCTGTGTCCAATCCTTATACTTCTTGGCCCAAGCTAGCCTGTTTACAGTATGCTCATCTTTCAGAAATGCTCTTTTCCTGGCTCTCCACTTCTTGATGTTGACTGATACTACAGCTCGCTTGATGGTCTTGACTGAGGCATATGGTGCAACCTCATTGCGCAATTCTAATAAGTGGAGTGGGCATGCCTTCTTAGACTCTCTGACTAGGCGGCGATGGGTTCTGGTATCAATAATTTTGTGTCTTTCAGGTATGGGGAGGTTTTTCACATCACCCATCTTTTGAACCGTTTGTAGAAACTTAGAACAGTACTCTAGGGATGACTTAAGATCTTTCCAATTTCAGAAAAAGAGAGAGATTTTTCTTTCAAGGCAACAATTTGCCCTTTCTCAAACTCTGTGAGATTGCCAGTCTTTTCTGGAGGCATGGTTGTTGAGGGGTGGTTGATCGTTGGGGTGGGGTTTTGTGAGGGGTTGCCCGATTGCCGCCGAGCGGACGAATAGGTTTTTCCTAGTACTTTATAGTGAATTGGAAAGCGCAGCAATCGGTAACAGCTGTACAAATCTTTATTGTGTTGGCAAATTTCTATCAGAGATTTATAGAAAACTTCGCCAAGGGATACAAGCCAATTATCAACATGTTAGAAACCAAAGGGGGAACACCGTTGTGGTTTTTGGGGAAGGAGCAGAATAGGGCTTTTGTATTCCTCAAAGGGAGATTTATCACAGCACTTATTGTGGCATACTTCTACCTGGATCGGGAGACGGTAATCGAAATCGACACAAGGGATGGAGCCCTGTGTTGCATTCTATCATAGTATCTGCAAAAACAGTTACTCCCAGTAGCATTCCACTCACGAAAGCTAAACAATGCCAAGTGCAATTATGCAATCCACAATAAAGAACTTTTAGCAATCCTCAAAGCTTTTTGGAAATGGAAGCACTACCTATTAGGTGCAGACGTACCTGTCACGGTATTCACTGACCACCAGAATCTACAATACTTCATCACTACCAAAGTCTGAAACACCCCACAAATTTGATGGGCCTAGTGGCTAGCCAATTTTAACTTTGAAAATTGTCTACCGACCAGCAAGCCAACGGGGTAAAGCAGATCGATTAAGTAAGGAGCCAGAGTACCGTGCTGAGGAGGGAGCTATGGATTGTGAACAGTCAATTTTGAAACCGCAACATTTCAAAGTTTCACTCGGCTACCGAAAAGACAGAATTCAGATCACCCTTGTAGAAGGAACCAAGGGAACGACAAATTGGCTCAGAAGAAGGAGACTATCACGAAACGTGATAACCCCAACCTCAGGTTCAAGAATGGCAGCAAGTAACGATATCCATCCTCTGAAAAATACCAGTATACCAGCTCAAAGAGGGATGTTAGTGGATACCCACATTACAATAGGATTACCCAAAGGAACAGACGGCAGAGTGGTAGTAAGAGGTGGCATGGTAAGCTAACATGGGACAGCAGTAGGTGGTGGTGTCATAGATGGGGACTATACAGGCGAGAGAAAGTTCATACTCAGAAACCCACGGGAACACCAGGTACGAATTCAAGGCAGGCCACCCTAGTGTGCAACTTATCATTGAGCAAATATATATACAACAAGCTAGGGAAAGTGATGAACTAGTCAGGACAGAAAGAGGAACCGAAGGATTCGGTTCAAGTCACCCTGGTCCCAAATGGTTAATCACCACTAATGAACTTAAGATCAGAATTTGTTTCTGAAATCCAAACCAGCAAGGTAACGCATACTTTGATCAAGAGGATGTCCATGGGCACAATAGCCTACAGAAAGCGACAATAATGCTATCCAACGCCATGATTGCTGCGGTCCAAATGCAAACAATGGATGATTTATTCCTAGATAGGGTAAGAGCAGTGGGAAGAGAACAGGATTCCTGGACAGCAGGAAAAGAAGAACTTGATTGACTAAATGGAGGAGAGGAGTGGCTACCAAAGAATTGGGAACTGGAAGATGAGCTACTCAATTATAAGAATAGGTTGTTGATCGCGGTAAATGAATAACTTCTAACCGAGATCGCAAAAGGATATCACAACTCCAAAGTCGAAGGGCATTTGGGAAAAGAAAAAACAATCAAGTTGGTTACGAGCAATTTCCACTAGGAAAAACTGATGGATTGGATCAATGACAATGTCAGGTCCGGCGACGAACGTCATCCCAACAAATCTTGATGACATGTAAAATACCAACGGCTTCAAAAGTTAGAAGTACCCTACACGGCATGGACATCAATCCCGGTAGACTTTATAACCCAGTTACCCAAGCCCCAAAGACAAACACAGATCATGGTGGTAGTCGACTGATTCACTAAGCTGGCGCACTTTATCGGCCTCCCAGGGGACGCAACCGCAAAGGATATTGTGGACACTTTCCTTTAGCAATTTTGGAAACCTCATGGGCTCCATTCCAACATTGTATAGGATATGAACACTAAGTTTTTGCCCCAAATTTTGGGACTCATGCTGAACATCACTAGGAATTAAAAGACGAATGTCGACAGCTTGTCATTGACAAATGGACGGACAAGCTGACAGAACCAACCACGTGCTGGAAGGTTACCTTCGGAACTTCATCAACTACTATCAGAAGGTTTGGTACCAGTGGTTACCTGCAGCCGAATACACCTAGAATAATTCCAAAGCTAGTGCACACAAATTGACCCCTTTCTTCACCAACTACGGCTTTCACCCACAGAGAGAATGGCTGAAAGAAAGAGAAGCCCAAAACCTGGGCGCGACAATATATAAGCACTGGATGACTACAGTACAAGAAAGAGTGAGGATGATGCTCGAACAGAGAGGAGAAACAAGGAAGAAATACTTCGACCGGCGACCAACACCACAACCTGATATCTAGATCAATGACATAGTAATGTTGAACACGAAAAACATTCAGGACAAACGACCGACAAAAAAACTAGCCCGATGGCTATATTGCCTCTTTAACCTATGAGAAAAAAGGGGCAATAGGGCATTTAGAGTCGATATCCTTACTCGCTGGAAAAACTAGCAGGCATACCATGTCTCGTTCCTCAAACCCATAAAGTCTGTGTCCGGCCCAACCAAGAGCAACCCCAACGACCACTGGAAGACGTCGAAGGTGACATGGAGTAGGAGGTTGAAAAGATCGTCAAAAGTGAGATAATCACCTACAAGAGAAAGGCCAGACGGGTTTGTTCGAAGTTCAAGGAACTCCGGTACTTTGTAAAATGGCCTAGATGGTCAGAGGATGAAAACACCTAGCAACCAACGGAGAGGTTGGAAAAGGCCAGGGAAGAGGTGGAAAAGTGTCATAGGGTAAACCCAGAAATGCTAGGACCGAACTTGGATGAGTAGTATGAGAAAGGTTTTCCACGAGTGGACAACCAAACACTCCTGGTTTTAACCCCAAAAATACTGAGCTCATAAAGGCAGAAGAATGTATCATAGTTAGATGTAAAAGGAGGAGGGACTAAACTTAGGAGGAGGGAGCTAGTGCTAGGCACTGAGCTACAGGAAGGATAGGTGGGTCAAGTTACCGTACCTTCGGGCACAAGCCTGCAAAAAAGGACAAAACAACACCCCGCTCTACCCCGGATATTGGGATGGTAGGTCACCACATCTCGTCTGGAAGCTTGGGTCCCCTCACCAAAGACACAAGTAAAGAGCAGGCTACATGTAACACTGTATAGGTTGCGGCCCTCCATCCGGTAGGGCCCTATTTGCTGGATATATGAGAGGAGACTGCAGGGTACCTTATGCAAGTACAAGCACCCAGATCGGGTGACCTTGCATAAGATTACAGCCACTCAATGATAGGGTATCGGAAAATAGGCAATAACTCAGGGGACCTATATATATTACTTAGGCTTCCTTGGTCTGGAGAGTCATCCAGAAACAGGCACTATGCTCAGTAAGGGAGTCGGGGAACTCCTACAGGGGTTGTTGGCAAGAAACTGATAACTATAGTCGTAACCACTGGTTCGATATATAGAAAAGAGTCATGTAATGCCAGTTGGAATGGAGGAATGATTGCTGCAGTCCCAGTCAAAACGGAGCCCACAATATGCAGACTGGGGATCTTCTGCTCCGCGAATAATCAACTGATATAAGAACCCATAGAGATTCTTCGTAAATCTATTTAGCAACGGATAAATGTTTGTATAGCCATCTAGGAGGACAGGATCTACACCCTCTCCATGAGGGAGGCATACGTGGTAATAAGTTGCACAAATGAGAGTAGTAAGAGAATGGTTGTTAAGGGTCAAGTTGGGCTCCCACTTCAAAGACCTCAAGCTAGATACCAGAGTGATACTTAGTAATATGGGAAAGTTATGTAGCCCGTGAACACCCAAACAGGGAATATAAATATTGAGGTGTCTTTGGAGCTATTTCCAATCATCAAGCAACTGAGAAGAGACCTAAATTATATATACAAGTTAAATATATTTTATCGCCTCGCTTTATCTTATTACCTTATTTTAAACCTTATTTTACTACATCTCACTTGACATATTCTCCATTTAAGTACCTAGCGATCGGGCTTAGTATATTCACTTGTCCTTAGGTTATTACTACACCTGTAACACTCACTCTATAACCTGTCCAGTCGGTTTGACACCTCGATGCCTACACTTCATACGCTAATAGTATCCACCATCCCTTATATGTCCTTCCCCATCTCCAAGTTATAGTAGTCTCCTGATCTCACCACTCTTCGTACCGCCTTTCACCATATCCAACCAATTGCCCACGGTATTCAATCCACTCATGACCACACTGCTGCCAGGGCGTCCTGCTACTTCTACTTCAAGACGGTCAAGGCTGCGAAGCACAGACACTGGGCTGCACTCTTTAGGGAGGCCACCCCCCAGATCATCTGGGCAGCCAAGAGGTTGGCCTTCAGCTCTGTGCCCAAAATGTGCTCTTCCCTCCCTGGTGCTTTCATCCCGGAGGAGCTCAGGGACGGTCTCATCTCACACTTTTTCCCCCCAAAAGTCCTCCTCCTCCACCCCTGGCCTCCCCATGTGACTTCGTCAACTTTCTTCCGTCTAGTTCAGAGGAAGTGTCCTAGGCGCTGGCCAGCACCTCCTCCTCCTCAGCCCCAGGCCCCGACTCCATCCCCTATTCAATGTGGAAACTGGTCCATCGTATTGCCCCCAACCTCATCCCCTCATTGATCAACATAATTGCTGCCTTTGGCTTCCATCCCTCATCTCTCCGCCGGGCCAATAGTATTGCCCTTGATAAGCCCAGGCAATCCTCCTACAACAGTCCCTCGTCCTTTAGGCTCATTGTGCTCCTGGAGACCTCCTCGAAGATTATTGCAAGGCTCATAGCCTCCCGTCTCTCCCCTCTTGCCCGAGCCTCTGGCTTTCTTCACCCCGATCAGTTAGACTCCCTCCCCAGTTTGAGGTCCTTTGACCCCACCATGACCCTTACCCACGAGGGGTAGCCAGTACACAAGGCAAAACTCTCTCTCTCCACCCTCTTCCTCAACCTGAAAGAGGGCATTGACAATGTCGACACCCCGACACTCTCCGCCCTACTTGTGAGTAAGGGCATTCTCAGATACCCGATAGGCTGGGTTGCCTGTTTCCTCTCTAGTGGCTCATACACCTCCTTTTCCAGGGAGCCCCTGACTCCTTTGCGCCTATCTAAGTTGACACCTCCCAAGGTTTCTCCATTTCAACCCTTCTGTCCATAAACTACCTGTCATCCCTCCATGCCAACATTTCCAGGTCCATCACCCTCTCATATGTTGACAACTCGGTGGTCACTGTCACCTCCCACTCATAGGAATATAACATCAAGATCTTTCCAAAGTACAACAACTGCCTTCAAGGCTGGGGCCTCCAGATTGGGGTCTCCTTCTCAATAGCTAAGACAGAGCTCATCCACTAGAGGACACCCCTTCAACGCTCCCCTCGCTTCTCCCTCCCTGTCCAGCTTGACCTGAAGTCCTTCCCCACAGGGAAGGAAGTCTAATGGCTAGGCTACTGGTTCACCCCCAAACTCAACTCCTCAGCCCACTTCTCTCCCACAGAATCTCCATGGCCCAGGTAGCTTTCACCAAGGTCAAGGATCTCTCACCCCCAGGGTGTGGGGTTTCCCCTCACCTCATCCACACACTCACCTCCTGCCTTCTCTCCCCTATCCTCTTGTACGGGCCAACCTTTTTTCCCCCACACATAGAACCTTTTCCAGGATGTCCACCTTGTGGCATCAAGTCCAAAGACAGTCAACCAACTGCTTTCACTCTATTCCCACCACCCTCCGGTCGGCTGAGTCCTCACTCCCAACCCTTCGATTTCTGGTAAGGCACAAACAGAATTTTGCTGCACTCAGAATTGCCTGTTCCCCTCCAGAGGCCAATCTAGCAACCGCCTACATGCCCCAGGACTTCTCAATGGTCACCTCATTCAAGGCGCCTGACCCCTTGCGGTCTTTCCCACCTAGGATAAGCCCCCTACCAGCTCCAGCCCCCTCGACTGGAGAAGAGCCCTCTTGTCCCCTCCCGTTAAAACACACCTCCCCCTCAACTCTCTGGCTCACACACTGCTACCCTTAGTTTCAGCCGGGGTCTGCCTCCCGGTTACCCACTCTCACCCTTTGCCGAACGATATCTTTCCCCCCATTTTCCCTGGGCCCCTCCTACAGTGCCCTCAAGCTGGCCTCCCGGCCTGCTCTTTTCGCCCACTGGTCAACTAACTTTCCATCCCCCAACTACCCCCTCTTCTCTTTCTCTCTCAGCCCCCATCCTTGCACAGGACTTGGGAAGTTTACTGTGGGCTCCATCCACCAGATGCCTGTCCAAAAAAGCTACCTGGCTGCCGACCCCTCCTGATTCTCTGACTGCTCCCCCCTTTGCCCACGTTGCCCTCAAGCCGATAGAGACTTCGAGCCTGCCATACTGCACTGCACTTCCAGGGCTTCTGCTAGGAAACGCCTGCTTCCAGTGGGTTTCTCGCTCAATCCTAATTCCTACACCTGGCTCAACATCTTCTCCCTTCACTCTCTGGCATCCTATCTTTAGGCCACCAAGACTAGTTTTCCTCCGGGCATGGTCGATATGGGCCCTCCCGGACCCCATTCCCCCTCCCTGCCGCCCTGGGATTCCACCCTGGGCCCTGATTACTTCCCCCCCACTCCCTACTTTTCTCCTTCCTAGTATTTTTGGATCTATTTTGGTTGGCTTTTTGCTGGAAGAGGGACACCTAGTTACAGTTGCATTACGTTTTGGTTTTCTTTATTTCGCTTTTCTGTTTACAAGTCATATGTGGCGGTGCGAAGGATTTTTTTACCCTGGGCTATTTGAAAGTAGGTTTTTCTTTTGTTTGGTATTTGTTTACAGGATTTTTGTTATCATTGCTTCAGCTACATATATGTTTTATACCTTGAAACAAATACAACTACTTTAAAAATAAAAATAAAAATAAAAATAAAAAAGGATCGGGGATTTAAGTCAGGAACCATCTCCTCTACAACTCTGGTGATTGGAATCTCAACACTATGAGATATCATGGTCACCATCCACTACCCTCTCCCCTCTTCTGAATACCTTGTTGCCTAGGAGGGTGACACTATCCCCCTCCTTCAGTCTCTGTTTCCCTTATCAGGTTGTAGGGCATTGGCATCCTCGTTCTAGGAATCTAACGGTTCAATCCCGCCCTCTTCCCTGCACCTGTTTTCGCTACCTTGTTTAGCTCCTGCTTAGTCGGCAATACTCTCTCGCCCAGGTTACCAATGGCTGAGACTATAGTCCACTTTAGGAGAAAGCTTTTGAACAGGGTACGGCCGATTTCTCCCTTCTGTTCTTTACCTTTAAGGCTGTTAGGCACAGAGCTCCCAGGAGCATAAGGGGGTTAAGTTACCCTAGCATCAGGAAAATGTCGGAGCGTGGTCCAAGGTGGTCCTGAACGCTCCTGGTCCACCAAGGGGGGTCGTGGTCGCTCTGGTCCACCTGGTCCACTCCGATCCACTCTGATCCACACTTTTGGAAATTTTACCGAAAATGTGAATCAGGGTGGATCAGGGTGGACCTGGAGGACCAGGGGGACCATAACCCCCCTTGGTGGACTAGGAGTAGTTTTTACATTTTGCTGATGTATCTCCACGCACGAACCTGTGAAAAGGACTTAGCAACACCCCCCTCAAGCCCTGACGTTGGGACCATAGGTCACCTCACATTGCCTGGGAAGTTGTGTCCCCTGACCAAGGAGAAAAGTAAAGAAGACCCTACTTGCAATACTGTATACGTCGCAGCCATCCATCCGACCGGTTCCTGTTTGCAGGATATATGAGAGAAGACCTCAGAGCATCTAATGCAAGTGGAAGCATCTCGATCAAACCAAATTGGACTGAGTTACAACCACTGCAAAGGTGGGTATCGGAAAGCGGATATAAACTCACAGGACGTATCTACCTTAGTTAGGCTTCCTCGGTCTGGAAAGACGCCCAGTGACCGGTAGGAATATACTATGCTCGGGAAGGGAGTCGGGGAACTCCCAAAGGGGTTGTTAGGCAACAGAGGGATAACTATAGTCGTAACCATTGGTTCGATCAATAGAGAAGAGTCATGTAATGCCGGTTAAGACAAAGATATACCTCCTACAGACCAAGTCGAAACCGGAGCCAACAATATGAAGACTGGCCATCTTCTATCCCAGGCAATAATTGTCTGACATGAGAACACATGAAGATTATTCATAAATCTATTTCGCAACATATATATGTTCATACAGCCATCTAGGAGGATTGGCGCTACACCCTCCCCATGAGAGAGGCATATGTGGCAATAAGTTGCGCAAGCCAGAGTACAAAGATAACGGACGTTCAGGGTCAAGTCGGGCTCCCACTTCAAAGAAGTCGAGCTAGGTGAAAGAAAGATACTTAGTTATAGGAAGAGATTATGTAGCCCGCGAACACCCAGACGCAGAATATAAATATCGAGGTGTCTTCGTAGCTACTACCAACGATCAAGCTACGGAGAACAGACTTTAACAATATATACACGTTAAATAATTTTATTATTCTACCAACCTTACAATTCTATCTTGACTTTCTTCTTCCTAGACATATTCTCCGATTTACCCATGATCGGGCCTACTATATTCCCTTGTTTTTAGAATATTACTACCCCCATAACAAAGGCCCCCTTAGTCAGACATGCACACACTTACTGATAGTTTCCATGGCTTTTGGGTCTAGCTCTCCTCTACCCTATCCAGTCTTGTCCTGTTGCTCAGTTACAGCTACCATCCACTCCCTCAGCCGGCATCTTACTGTCGCGCATACCTCACGGCTTACTCCACTGTCACAAACCTTGGTTACGTGCAGTTATCCTATTGCACTGCCTCAGTCATGGATGTCAAGCTCTTTGGTGCTTATGGAATGTTTTCCACTGTCTCTCATTTCGTGGCCCCTCCCGTGCCCCCATGTTTATTTCTTTGGACTTTCTCAGTTGTTATATCTATTCTTTCATATGTTGCAGTGTACGGCAAGAGTTTTCCTATTGATTCCTCCCCATGTTTTCATTTGATTTTTCTTTCTCCCAGTTTAGTCAGTCGAGGATTTCATATGTGATGTGGCTGGTATGTGGTTGGTCCTGGACCAGAGGAACTTCGGTTGATGGTTTTTTCCCTGGTAGCGGAGCGGGATATAGGGTGTTTTTCTTTACCCTAGCTAGCACTGCACGTAGTCTTTCTACCCAGTAGTAGAAATTAAAGTACATGATAAAAAAACAAGAAAAAAAAGAAACAAAGACTTGGGATTTGGGTTCTTCACGCAACCCTATAAGTTCTTTCTTACACTCTACTTTCAATACAATATTTTTTTTCTATCACCTTTCTGAGAACCAAGACCAGAGTATCTTATAAGAGTCTAGCAATAAATACTGCTTGATAGGAGTCAAGAGACTTAGTTATCGCAGTTCAGAGTAGACAATCGATCAGCGATTGCTAGCACGCCTGTTGTTTCCTGATACAAGTATTACCCAGAGAGAATAGCATTGTAACAATTATGATTATTTTAGGAAAATCAAATCACACTTACCAAACCTAAATGATACAAGTAGGAAATTGTCACTTGCAGAATCATGTCCTGTAGCAGCTAGCCAGTTTTCTATTTTGTTCATTGATAACTGTGGCCTAATATGTCAAGAACTCTAGTGTTAGGGCTGGTTGACCAATTGTATATAGGTTTATAGATTTTCTGAACCTTTTCAAACCTGAACCACCTTCCCCCCCCCCCCCTTGTTCACATGTTGAAAAATCTGGGATTTAGAAGTTGATTTTCTAGATTTTAGCATGAAAATATGCCAAGACAACCTCTAAATCCCTTCCAGATTCCTACGGGAAGTCCTCCACTCTCCACTATCCAATTCCTGGTAAGGAACAGAAGCAAAGGTCCCACAATTGGTCCCCCTCCGCACAGACATTAATGGTGCAATCAACACAATTAAACCTGTCTCATATCGCGAACACTTTTGTCTAGTAACTGTATAATTTTGCACAATTGTTGTAAATAAGATTATGATTATATTATTATAATGAAATTTACTTCTTATAATAATATTATCATCTACGATATTAAAAATGTAATATTGTGAAAGCTCAAGTATGACCTAATTTTCCTCTCTAGGTTATGCTTCTCCTCTTAATGCTAAGCTTGGTTGGCTAATTAATTTTCTTATGTGCATTCTATGCTCCCCACTAAGTTATCATATACATCCCTGATGTTCTATGCAAAACCAACCGAGTTTTGACTATCTTATGCAATCCTCCCATCTTCTAATTCCTAATCCGCACCACCGCATTTTCTGAGTATCTTATACTCGCACGAGCTTAGCTACAAAGGGAATCAACACTCACTTAGGTTCCCATACTAAATGCGCAGGTTTAGCCACTCATCGCAAATATGCATAACTTAACAAATTTTGCTCCGAAAAGAGCAATCGAATGCAAGGGAATCAAAGAGAATTTGACATAAAATTGCCAATGTTTTTTTTGCCCTACTAGCCATTGGGAGGGTGAGTGAAGTCAGCCAGCCAGTCTGATTGCTAGGTAGAAGTCCCTGACAAACTGACTGTATATCTTCGTGTTAAACTAGGCTATCTAAAAAAGTCGCAGTTTTTTTCTCTGACGTTCTAGTAGTAAGCACCTCTTGAAAACGAGCACTTTGTATGGAAAACTCGGTGGCTACTTTCGTTGCCAAGATCGTACTGTACTAGTACAGTACAATACCTGCTATTAGTACTCTAATCCATCTTCCGCATCCCCTCACTCCTTAATTAACAGCTCGCATTTTAACCATCTGTCTGCTGCCTGCGCAGGATGAATATGGCACCGGTCAATATTTTTACCGAAATGCTCTTCCATGCCATGTGATGGAGGTGCTGTTCAGAAATACATTGGGTGAGTATGGTGTATCGCGTCATGGAACCTCACTCGCTAGCACCATGCGGCTCAGAAGTAGCAAAAAGGGGAGAGCAGAATGAAACTGGGCTGTAAATACCAGTAATAGCATCCTGGTCGGATTTCACACCGCTTCCGTTAATCCACAAGTCAGTAGGGAGGGTAAATTTATCGAGCCACAAATTGCTCTAACTGACTGCCCGACGACCGTATTTCAAGTCCCCTAATGCCCCACTACCGGCAGCTACCCTACGCGGGAGATCTCGAGCACTACTACTACGAGGGCGAAGGCTAACGGGTAATAGACCAAAGGAAAGCCAGGTATCCGCCATCTGGCGAGGCCGGGGAAATTGTGATCCTCGTGCGGGCGGGATATGTTCAAAACCTCCTCACATCCATACAGACAAGGTGAATGTTGGGGCCGAGAAACTATGAGATACAGTATTTAGAGAATGTGGAAAATCATCATTGTGTGTTCAATGTACAACTCAATGCACAATATAATCCTGTAGTGAAGCCAGAGAACGCAGGGAATGCTGTGGATTTGTCAACAGGATCGCTTCAGTAAGAGTTTCCGGAAAACCTTATATGCTTGGAGCGCTTTTGTGTTCTGTGTAGTTTGGTGCTCAAGATGTCGGCGAGATGTGCGATCACGAGAGAGGTAGGGGGATTGTGACTTCTCTTCTTGCTAGCTGGGTGAGCTATGATCCTCCATATACCTTCAATCCGATGGCTTCCATCATGAATTTCAATAGGATACCAAGTGCGGTAGAGATACAATACATGCTTCCCACAAAATCTCTGCCGCCGGAATCCATCACTCCCAACCACTCACGGCTCCTCATAGCCCATCACTCAGAATAAAAATGCGTCATCAATAATATTAAACGCCGCTAGTGCGAGGAGAAAAGATAAAACTACTATACAATATTCACTCCCACCCTGGGGTCAAAGGGGTTGAGGAAAGGTGCGAGGCAGAGTCTCTCAATCTAACCCATGGAAATTAGCAAACTTCTGTGGTCCCGCGCTCTTAGCTTTCCCGGTCCCGCCCTTTCGCTTCTTTCTACGCTTCTTGGGGGATTGTTGCTGACTACTGCTAGAATCATCATCCTCCATGTCGGTGTCAGTGTCGGTTTCGTTCGGACTGCGCTTTCCTTTTTTCCCTGAGCGCTGAGAATCTGGAGTATTCCCTTCCCAGTACCAGACTTTGATTGTGGAACCGCCTGCAGAGACTAGATTTCCTTCGCAGTCTACTCCGAGCTCTGTAACGCCGTCTCCCATGCCTTCTTCATTGGCCGAGAGACCCGCGCTGGTTATAGCGCCTTTCACTTCTTCGGTGGTCAAAGAATGTTGCAGAGTCTCAACAATACGATTACCCCCTAATTTGGCAATTCGGACTTTTCCATCTGCAGACCCTGCAGCTACAAATTTCCCAGACTCAGAACCTCTATGTTGAAACGCGTCCGATAGGGCAGCAATCACATCGATAGACTCTCCAGAAGACTTTGAAAAGTTGATCCTGTCTTGATGATCCTCCCACTCGCCTCTATTCCACAGCGTGACAACTCCGCTAGAGCTCCCGACAAGTATCTTTTCACCTCCACGTCCGGCTCTAGCAGACAGGCCAGATACGTATATGGAACAGAGTTGCTCGTCCTCTTGGTCTTCCGATCTGATGACGGCCCTCCCTTGCTTGCGGAAGTCAATATAGGCAAGTGTGGAAGCGCCAGTAGAGACAAATTGGCGGGCGAGGCCCCCACTGGCGGAAGGGAGTGGTGTGATTGAAGAGATGTAGTCATCATGAACTTTCTTCCACGTCTGAGCTGGCCGTGTAAGACTATTCTCGCGTACATCGTAGAGATGAATCCTCCCGGAATCGGTACCAACGAGTAAGTGAGATGAAGATAGTGGAGCAATTACCGAGGGGTATTCAGCTCTGTAGGACAATGTTCCGTTAGCGACTCCTCTGGGATATAACAGACCTTAACTGGAAATGTTACGTGAGATTTTTTAAGGAAGGAATATAGGCCTTCGAAACAACCTGTCCCGTATTCGCATCGGCAAGCTTAAGGAGTGAATTGACACCTATGGAAAAGACACCTATGACGCCAAAAATGTTAAACCTACATTCTCCAAAACCTCAGGGTAGGAGAGCACAATACGTTCACCGTCCGTGCTAAAAGCAACTGCCCTGCAACTTTCACGGTACCTCCTCGTACCCCATTGTATAGAATACTTCTCATCATGGTCAATTACCACCTCCTTCGGTTTTCCACCATCACCCCATGTGTAAATTTCCAACCTCCCACTTAGGAGTCCAGCAGCATAAAGCGGTTTGGTAGGATGAACCGAGAGGGAGAAGATATCCGAGGAGAGAGAGATTGTGTTGCATTTATATACCATAGTTGGAATTGGGTCCGCGTGAGGCTAGAGAACAAATTTTTAGAGCCCGTGTATCCTGTATTGTTTTTCGTTCGTAGGAAATGCAGGGCCAAGCTTTTGGGTTTGTAGCTTTAAAAGCAAGCTGGGGGTGGGCCGTTAACTTTATTATAACTTACCCGGCTCTTGTTGAGCATCTTTTGCCCCTCCATGCAGTTAGCCCCGCTACCTGTACAGTGCTATATTACAGACCCTCTACTTCGTTCATACAATCCGCACTGGCCGCAACCCTTCAATTCGCGGTAATAAAGTCCAAGAACCAGTTTTTTTAAAATTTCCCATGACTGCCCTATCTAGCGGTCTCCCGCTGTACACTTCCGACACGCAAATCCTCGAATCCGCAAACACTGAGAAACCCGCAAACCTCCGAGCGCACCAGGGCCTCGATGAGGCAGCCTTCAAGGAGGTATATGAGATCGACAGGACGGTAGAGGAGATTATAGCTGGTGGGTATAAAAGAGTTGCATTGCAATTCCCGGATGAGCTCCTGGGGGATAGTACGAGGGTTTATGAGCTTGTTTTGGAGGGGATAAACCAGGAGACTAGGCAAGAGCCCCGGGAGGGAACCGCAGAGAGCGAGGACAAAGCAGAGAGCGGGGAAGCAGGGTGCAATAGAGATGGAAATTGCGCTGCAGATACACTGCCGAAACCGACACACAATGGACAAACAAGAACAGCCGGAGCATCGTTAGACACCAAAGTATGCTCCTGTAAAACACCTTCTGCCCCACAAACCACACAGCCCACAACTACGGCCACACCGATCTCAGAGCCCAAGAAAGCCTTCATCCTAGCCGACACCTCATACTCCGCCTGCTGTATCGATGAGATCGCTGCAGAACACTGTGCCGCTGATGTCCTCATACACTACGGCCGCTCCTGTCTCTCACCAACCACCTGCCTGCCCGTAATATACGTTTTCACCTCAAACCCTTTAGACCTTAACCATGCCGCCAGTACATTCTCCAACAAATTCCCAGACAAGTCACAAAAGGTGATAATAATGGCGGACGTCACATATTCCTCTCACGTCGCGCCTTTACACAAGATTCTACAAGAAATGGGGTACACAAATGTTTATCCGACAGAGGTAATACATGATCCATCGGCTCAAGTCCCCAACAGGAGTCTTCCTCTAGACTACTTAGTAGAAGGAGGGGAAGGGGAAGGGGAAGAGGGAGGATTAAAGTCATACTCCCTCTTCCACATCTCCCCCCCACTCCCCTCCCTCGTCCTAGTCCTAGCCTCCCGTGTCCACTCAATCCACACATATGACACAACCACCACTCCACCAACCTGCAACCGAGAAACCACCTCCGTCCTCCTCCGCCGACGATATGCCCTCCTCTCCCACGCTCGCAGCGCAAACGTAATAGGAATTCTAGTCAACACTCTAAACGTAAAAAACTACCTCACAGTGATATCAATGCTGAAACGGCAGATCTGGGACGCTGGGAGGAAGAGTTACTTAGTTGTCGTTGGTAAGGTCAACGTCGAGAAGGTGGCCAATTTCGCCGAAGTGGAAGTTTGGGTAGGCGTAGGCTGCTGGGAGCAGGGGATTGTAGGAGGTGGTGAAGAAGGGAGTGGAAGGGGATTTTTCAGGGGAGTGGTAACTCCGTTTGAGATTGGAATTGCGCTTAGCGAGAAAGACGGGTGGGGGTGGACAGGCCGCTGGGTGTCTGATTTTGAAACTTTGCTTAAGATGGATGGGGATGCGAAGAATGCAGCTGCTGCCAACGGCAGAGAGGCAAACGTTGGTGAAGAGGATGGGGAGGAGGAGGAAGCAGACGAAGAGGAAGACGAGCCCCCAGAATTTGACCTGCGCACCGGCCGGTACGTAACCACCTCCCGTCCCATGCGCCGAAAGCTCTGCCCTACAAAACACTCTCAAGATCCCTCCACCTCCTCATCTGCATTAATAAACACCTCGAATTCGTCAAAACGGCTAAGCGGCGCCGTCGGCGGGGTGGTTTCTCCGGCGGCACAGTATTTGAAAGATAAACGCTCATGGAGAGGCCTGGGCAGTGGCATGGCTATTGAGTATGAGGAGGATGGGTGTGGGAATGATGGGCTTGGTGCTGTGGTAGAGGTTGGCAGGAGTGGGGTAGCGAGAGGGTATACTGTTGGTGGGGAAGGCGAGAGGCGGTGATATTCTATAGGTAGGTAGATAGTGTGTTGGGTGTATATATGCAGGTGGCTATGGACGTCAACTAGGGTTGTAGTATCGGGCCTCAAAAATCGAGTCGGCGACGCTGTGATGCTTATATGTGTAGTAACGCACGAGTGGGCTCTTTAGAAGTAGACCATTAGTTTTTTAAAACATCTAGAATACAGATGGAATTCAATCACTTCTGACAGTATCATCTGAAGCCTCGTAAAAAACAGGATCTCGCCCAATACCTGTTAATCACTGGCGCAGCTGAGCTGTGGAAGCCCAAACACGGCCCGCTAAAAAGAATGAAAGAACTACTTTACACCCCAAGTATTCAAAATTAAGAATGCAAAAATTAATGAGGATGGGGAAAAGGAAAAACGAAAAAACAAATGAAGGGAATGCCGGAGGCTCAAACTTCAAGTCGTGTCCCGTACCTACCTCAGAGAGTATTATAAAACCGGTGATGTTTTCGCAGATGCATATCTCAGATTCTCACAATATTATCGAGACGCTAAGGTAAACATATATGGTAGTATATGAAGAGTTGGGTATGAAAATTTAACAGCATCCATGAGCTACTCGGAGGTACGCCCGGGAGTCTCTTTTTTATTATTATTATTATTATTATTATTATTATTATTATTATTATTTTGTTCCTTAACCCTTATAGATATAAATTCCCATAATATGCATAATAATATTATATTCCTGGAATTCTAAATTTGGGTTATCGGTGGGGCACAGGAATGATGAAGGATTGGGAAGATATTAGGTTGTGGGGAGTCGATGAAATTTTTGTTTGACAGCTTTTCTGTCTCCTCGGGCTGTGGTCTCCTGTATTTTTGTCTAAGGAGCTCTCGACTAAGAGCACTTAAAAGGTATTTCCATTGAAAATCATTTGATTGAGCTAGAGGAAAGCGGCAAGTGGCCTCTTCACTTTGAGCGCTCTAATAACTAAATTCCTGGCCCGCTTTTATGTTCTTTAACTTTGAATATAGTGCAAGAACGCATAAGTGTCAACCTCATTTAGGGGGGTTTTCAATCGAACATAACAGACCAATAGTGGTCCAATAAATATAAAAAAATCGTAGAAATATAGAATAAAGGTACAGTTTTTTTATTTAGTAGAAGCAAGTATAGAGAGTGGTATCTTGGTTTTAAAACTTTAAGATTTGGTGTAGATTTGAGGTCTTGGCATAGAAATGCAACATGAAAAGGCTGACCAATGATACAATTTTCATGTTGCTCCAATCACAAATAGTACAAGTGCCACCGAAAAAGTGAGTGCACCAAGACGACGACGGCTATTTTCCTGACGATTGAAATTACAACAGTGAGAAAGATACGACGACAGAAGAATTAACCAACAAGGGCCTTCCATCCGGTTTGCTTTTTGGCTTCAAATTTATCTTTAAAGTAGTCTTATTTGAGGATAGCCATAGCAGGCAAGGGAGGAAAAAGTGGGAAGGGAGCTGGACCCAGAAAAAGAGGTGTTAGGGTTGGTAAAGAAAGCGTTGGCAAGATGGGATTGGAAGATAAGAGTGATGAGGTGTGGGAGGTGAGGGGAACAATGATTGGTGAAGGAAGGGCATTGGTGGAAAGTGAGGAGGAAGGGTGGGAGGTTGTGGAGGGGCTCGAGAGAGAAGGTGATTTTTGGACCAATGGGAAGATAAAGATAAGGTGTGGGAAAAAGGGATTGGAGGAGAGTGGGGGGAAGGTGTGGGAAGACAAAACGATCGTGGACACTTTTGATAGGAAGGTGGTGAAAAAGGACAAGTTGGAAGAAGAAAAGGTGGAGAATGAGGATATGGAAATAGACGAGGAGGAAGAAGGGAAGGAGAAAAGGGAGAGGGGGGAGGAAGTGAAGGAAGGGAAGAGGGTAGGGGAGAAGGAGGTCGAAGTAATAGACCTCAGCAGTGGAAGCGAGAAGGAGAATGGAGTGGGTTTAATTGAGGAATGGAAGGAGGAGAAGAGGGTGAAAGAGAAAAGGTTGAAGGACGAGAGGAGGAAGAGAGAAGTGAAGGGTGCAGTGAATAGAGGAAAGGATAGAGGAATGGGCAGAGAGGAGGTTTTGGAGATGAAGCAAAATTTTGGTGATTACGAGGAGATGGTGGGGGATGTGAAGTATGTTTTGAGGATAGATAGGAGTTTGACGAGGTGTTTTGTGATGGACAGGGAAATCAGGAAGGTGGTGGATTTGATGGTTAGCGGAGATAGTGGAAGGAGGATGGACGTAAGGATGATGCAGAAGGGGAGAATGAGAGAGGAAGATAGGGTAGAGGTGAGAAGCGAAATAGTGTTGGAGGTGGGACAAAAGGAAAAAGAGGAGTTAAAAATAGAGAAAGGGACGAAGGATAGTAGAACGTACGGAGAGGGGTTGAGGGGCGTGGGTAGTGGAATAGCGGAGGGGGAAAGAAGTTACGGAAATGATGGAAAAAGAGAGGATGAGTTGGGTGGAAAGTGGAATAGAAAGGGAAAGGAGGAGTGGAAAGGTGGTTGAGATGGTTTTGGATTCGCAAGGAGAAGGGAGTGGAACAGAGTGGAAACGGGAAAAGGTGATAAGAGAATTGGGAGTAGCGGAGGGGGCAGTGGATAAGATGATGATAAACGGGAACAGGATGAAGGTAGTATTGAAGGAAAATGAAATAGTGGAGAAAGTGGAAAAGGTTGTGAAGGAGAAGGGAAAAGATATATTGGAGGGAGAAGTTGTGGAAGTGAAGAGGAATGAGAATTGGGTGGGAATAGTAATACCAGGGATGAGTGTGGAAAGATGGGAGGGGAAATTGGAAGAGATGAGGGAGATGATAGAGGTGGAAAATGACATGAAGCTGATGAGATTACCCAGGTGGCTTGCGAACGAAGACAGAAGAAAGGCTTTGAATTTAAAGTCGGTAGGAGTGATAGCGCATGTGGCAAGGGAGAGTGTGAGGGTTAAGTTGGTGGAAGAGGGAATGAATTGGGATGGAAGGAAGATACAAGTAAAGAGATATGTGGAGGAAAAACAGCTGATGTTTTGCACGAAGTGTGCAATAGTAGGTTACAATTAGTGGCAGTGCGAGAGAAAGAAGTTGAGGTGCAACATTTGCGCAGTCGATGGGCACGCGGATTGGATGCATAGATGTGAGAGATGCAAGGTACAGAGGAAAGGATGTGAACATTACAGGAAGTATGCGATGTGGGAAGGACCACACGGTAGCAGAAGCGAGGGCGGGAAATTGTTTAGGGGTAAGGGCGGAAATGATGAGGTTAAGATCTCTGAATTATTGAGAGGGGCGAACTAATAATCCGGAACATGAATTTAAGGGGTAGTCACAATGGGATGATAGAGTTAGGGAGCAGAGGGGGAGGGGTGGATATATATTGTTTACAAGAGATGGCAGTTGGGGAAGGAGAGAAATTTTACAGTCTAGATGGTTATGAGATGATAGGAGGGATAGGTGGTTTTGTGAAGAGAGAAAAGGGATCGGTGGTAAGTATGCTAATAAGGGAGTGTTGGAAGGGAAAGTATATCGTTTTGGAGAGATGTCAGTGGAAGATAGGAATAGGATTTGAGTTGAAAGGGGAAAAGAGGGTAGACATTTGGGATGTGTACTTGGGACATGGAAAGCATGAAAGATTGGAAGATATGAGTGGAATGGGAAATGTGGTATGGTTGGGAGATTTTAATGTGTGGAGTAAGAGGAGGGGAGGAGAGGAGGGAGGGAGGAACGGGGAAGGGGTTAGGGTGAAAAGGTGGCTAAATGAAGGGGGTTTAAAAGTTGGAAATAAGATAGGAGAGGGGACTAGATATGACGGGAGGAGTGGAAAAGAGAGAGTTTTGGACTTAGCGGTTTATGAAGGAGGTGTGGATTTGGATTGTAGGATGGGAGAAGAGGTGGTAGGGATGGACCATAAGCGGTTGGAAGTGAAGGTGAGGGTGGAAGATTGGAAGGTAGAGGATAGAGGATGGAAGAGAGGAAAAGTGGATTGGAAGAAATTTGAAAGTGAATTGGACGTGTGGGGGGGAAAGGGGATATGGGTGAAGGAAGGTAAAGTGAGGAGGGAACATTTGGAGGAGGTGGTAGGAGAAGTGGAGGAAGGGTTAAAAGAGAGAGTGGAAAGGTGCAAAGGTAGAAGGGGTTGGGAGAGCGGGAGGTAGAGGTGGTGGGATGGTGAGTTGGAAGAGAAGAGGGAAAGGGTAAGATACTGGGAGAAGAGGTGGAGGGAGGAGAAGAGAAAGGAATGCAAGGAAGAGGAAAAGATGGAGAGAAAGGAGTATAGGGAAATGATAGAGGAAAAGAAAGCGAGGTATTGGTTGGAGTATTTAGAGAAGATGGAAAGAGGTGAAGGATTTGAGTATGTGAAGACGGACAGAGATTTTATGGTAGATGTGCCGGGAATAAGAGGGGAAGGAGAATTGTTATACACGGATAATAAGGATAAAGGGAGGGAAATAGTGAGGGTTTTGGGAAAAAGGAAGGAGTTATTACAAGAGGAGGAAGGGTATTGGGAGGAAATAGAGGTAGAAGAGGAAGAGGTAGAAGAGGCGATATGGAAACAGAAAGATGGGAAAATAGCAGGGGTGAATGGATTAAGTGGAAAGGTTATGAAGGAGTTGTGGAAGAAAGATTGGGGGAAAAGAATTATGAAGTGGGTGGCGGAGAAGAGTTTGGGTTTGGGATATGTACCGAGAAGGTTTAGAGATGGTATAGGAGTGGTGATGAGAAAGCCGAAAAAGGAGGATTATAGCTTGCCCAGCAGCTATAGAGTCATAAATTTGTTGGATGTGTGGGGAAAGAGTTTGGGGAGGATGGTAGTGGGGACATTGGGAGTATGGCGGAGGGAGGGGATGGGGGATGAGCAATGGGGAGGAAGGTAGGGAAGGAGCAGTTTGGAAGCTGTGGCGGGATTATTAATGGATTGGGAAAGTGGAGGTGGTTTGGGTTTATTGCTATGCATGGACGTTAAGGGAGGTTATGAAAATGTGGGGGTAAGAAAGATGGAGGAGAGGTTAAGGGATTTGAAGGTGGATGAGTATTTAAGGAGGTGGATAACGTCTTTTTTGAGGGATAGGAGGAGCAAGGTGAAAATAGGGAGCAGGGAGGGAGAATAGACGTGGTTAAAAGGAGAAACAGTACAGGGATCGGCATTGAGTCCGATGTTGTTTATGTTTATTTTGGGTGGGGTTTTGGAGGAAGTCAGAAAAGAAAAAATAGAGGGAGTAGGGATGGTGGCGGTGGTAGATGATGTGGATTTTATGGTGGGGGGAATGAGTGAAAGAGAAATAAAGGAGAAGGTGGAAAAAATGGAAGTGGGTTTGAGGAGAGGTTTAGAAAAATGAAAGGTAGACGTGCAGAGTATGAAGTTGGAAGAATTGTGGGTGGACAAGGAGGGAGGGAGGAGGGGAAAGAAAATAAAATGGCTAGGGGAGAGAATAAAATGGGAAGAAGAAGTGTGAGTTTTGGGAGTATAGTGGCAGGGGGATGGAGGATGGGAAAGCCACGTGAAGAACAGGTTAAGGAGTGGAAATATTAGATGGGAAATGATGAAGAAGTTGATAGGAAGAGGAGGAAGAGGAGTGGGGGTGGAGGTGTTGATGAACATTTTTAGAATGGTGGTAAAGAAGTCAATGATGTATGGAATGGAGGTATTATGGGACGGGCCAAAGGAGATGAAGAAAAGATTGCAGATATGGATAAACAAGAGGTTGAGGGTATATTAGGGGTGGTGAGAACAACACCGATAGATGCTATGTTGGGAGAAGTGGGCATGAAGGGGGTGGAATATGAGTTGAACGAAGCGGTAGAGAAGTGGGGAAGGAGATTGGTGAGAAGAGGAGAAGGAGAGAGGTTTGGAGGAGAATGGAGAAAGGAAATGGAGGAAATAGGAAGTTGGAGACTAGGTTGGCAGGGAATGATCATAAGGGGAGAGATGAAATATAGGTTGGAAGGAGAGAAGTGGGATTTTGAGACGGAGAGAGGTGGGAAAATGAACTGGAAGGTGGTGATAGGGAAAGGGAAGAAAGAAGTAAAAGACGAGTGGGAAAGGGAAAGAGGAAGGAGAATAAGGAATGGGTTAGTGGGAGTGAGCGATGAGAGTAAAATGGAAGGAAGGGTGGGAGTAGGGAGAATGTTATAGGTGTATGGGAATAGATACAGGAGTTGGAGAAAGAGTAAAGGGTATGGAATGACAGTGATGGATGGAGAAATGAGCGGAGTGGGAGAGATATTAGATGAAGTGAGAAAGTATGAAGGAGAGTGCAAGGAGTTGGTAATAGGGGTGGACAATGTAGGGGTGTTGAAATGTTTAAGGAGGGGGAGAGAGATGTGCGGAAAGGAGGAGCAGAAAGTTAGGGAGTGGGGAAAGGAGTTGTTGAAGAAGGGATGGAATGTGGAGTGGAGATGGGTGCCAGGGCATGTGGGCATAAGGGAAAAGGAAGAGGTGGACAAATTGGTGAAGGAGGGAGTGCATATGGAGGAAGAAGAGGAGGAAAAGATAATGAGTTAGGGGGTATGGGAACAAAGGAGGAAAGAAAGGGTGGAGAGGGTGTGGAAAGAATACTGGAAGGAAAGGGAGAAAGGAAAGGCGTATATGGGGAGCGGGAAAGGGGAGAAGGAACACAAAGGGAAAAGGGGAGGGTGTATATTTTTGTTTTGGATGAGAACGGGACATGGTGGAATGAGAGGGACAAGGTACGGGAGAGGGGAAGGATTATGCGAGTGTGGGGAGAGAGAAGATAGAGACCATATATTGCTAAAATGCAAAATGTGGGAGGAGGAGAGAAGGGTGATTTGGAAGGCTTGGGAGGAGAATAAGAAGGGAAGGGAGTGGATGGACATGAGATGGTTATTACACGAGTAGGAAGGGATAGAAGTAGTGAGGAAGTTGGGGAGAGAAACGGGTTGGATGAATTTAAGGAAGAAGGAGAGGGGGATTGGGGATAAGAATAGAAGGGAAGAATGGGGTAGAAGATGGGTAGAGAGTGGGAGTGGAAAAATAAGGGAAAGGGAGGGAGATAAGAGAAAGAAGAATGCGGAGAGGATGAGGAGAAAGAGGAAAGAGAAGAGGGAAAAGGGTAAATGTAGGGAGAGCACACCCATTACAAGTGTGCCAACTCGGGGAGCTTGCTCGAGAGGGGGGAGGGGAGTACTAGGGGTTTTGAGAAATGGAGGAAATGGGAGAATTGGATAAAGAAAGGGAAGAGAGAGAAAAGGGATGGATAAGATAAGATGTTCAATGGCAAATAGACTAAATGCTATAAAAAGCCTAATATTGTTATTAGTTAGTTAGCATGTAGTAGGTGGCTGGTTAATATACAGAAAAGTTTGATAAAAAAAAGAAAAAAAAAGAAAAAAAAAGTGAGTGCACGCCTGGGGTTTTACACCAAAAACAGCTAATTTCACCCACTTATCCCACCACCAATATCTGGATTGAAAATAAGATAACTTCAAAGTATGTTCGGAAAATATCTAGGCTACTCAACTTCTATTGAAATATGAAGTGAATTAAAATTTCCTGAGGAGTAGTTCCATGGGAGAGAAAGAAGAATTTCCTGAAAATTCCGCCAAGACCACCATTTTTGGTGGGAAAACTGTGTCTTGGCAGAATTGGAAAGTTCAACTGCATACTCCTCCTCAGGAAATTTTAATTCAATTGGGGTTTCAAAAGAGGTTGAGTAGCCTTTAGCTCTCTGAGCATTCTATGAAATTATCTCATTTTTAATTCAGTTGTTGGTGGTGGAATCAGGGGGTGAAATTGGCCGTTTTTGGTATAAAATCCCACGAGTGCACTCACTTTTTCGGCGGCACTTGTAGAGTAAAGATCAAAGTGAGAGGCATGATGCTACAGACAGCAACAACATACGACTGACTTTAAAGAAAAGGTTCAAAAGATACATTAGAGCTATCATAGTGTGTCGAACTCTCAAAAAACTTTCTTAAATTAACTGACTCTCTTACATCTTACATTTTTATATTGCTTCATGATTCATCACTGACAAGCTTGGCAATTCTTTTGCACAGCCACGGTGCCACATGATTAACAGTCTTCCCTTCTTGAACTCATACTTCTGCTGCTGTACGATACAGCAATCACGTGTTATCACTTGTGATATCCGATCCGCCATCACGGCCCGTCAGTAAACCAAGTCAGTGACCCTTGTTACAAGTTTGAACAGTTTTGGCTATGTAGTGGAACAGTAGTCTTTGAGTTATCTAGCTAGCTAAGTGAAACGTGAAGAGTATATACAGTCCTAGGGTAAAAAGATTCATCCAATGCTCTTTTGACACCAAAAGTGTCCATCTTCACCACCTTCTCTCATTGCATAATGTCTATGAGAATCAGTGAAAATTTATTCTTGAATTAGCAAACTTTTAAAAAACATGAAGAAAGTTATGAGATCCTTAAATATTACCAAGTGGTTGAGAAAAGGTCGTTTAAGTCTCTTACAGTTGATGCCATGTACCTTTTGTTATGGAGCCCTATATAAAACTTTGAGTCACTCTCATACTAGTTGACGCAAGCATGAACACTGAAGACAGCTTTGATTGCTTAAACTTGTACTTGTCAAGGTTTAAATATATAGTTATTCCCTGACTAAAGGAAAGATTTCAAGTGTTTTTATACAAGCAGTATTGAGAATTGTTTGTTTAAAAGTGTCCATTATTGATGTAAAAGGGGCATTGAACGAATATTTTGCACCTGTACTTTATACACCCAAGCTCAGTCATGGAACTCATGATACAGAATACACATGGCTTACAACGCTGCATACGGAATAGTGAGAAGGAAGCCTAACAACTTCTCTGACAATGTCTCTATTAAGAAGACAATTTCACAATACTCACAGCATTCCTCTTACCATCCATTCTCATGAGTAAAATGAAAACAAAGAACATGGCCAGTCTAATGAAAAAGCCAGGAGACAAAGTATAATAGGGAAAAAGCGTACTGGTTACAAAAACCAATAAGGTACCAAGAGAGAGAGGAAAAACAATTATAAAAGGTAGACAACTTGAAGACATAATAAAAGAGTTATTCTATAGATCAATGAAGTCCCAAGGCATTGAGCTGCTTCTGATGCAAATCCCTAGTAAGCAGTTTGGGGAGAAAGTCCGCAGTCATCTTTGCAGAATAAACATAGTCTGTAGAAATAAGACAATTCTGAAAGGAATCATGAGTAAAAATCTAAGATCTCTCTGATGCTTGGGTACTGCAACCTGATATATCCAACACCAATTTTGCTTCCCCTGCATCTCCAGCGTATTATGCATCCTGAGGTGATTTCCAATGACTGTTGCTTGTGGAAGTGTTAGGTACAGGACTTGTGGCATCAGCAAAAGAACTTTTACTGCGGAAGAATCACTCTTGTGTATGGAGGAGTTACATGTACCTCATGCATTCTATGCCCAGAGTTGTCAGGGTCTTCGTTGGGTATTATAGTTAAGTGTAGCAGGTTTTGGGAAGAAGCAAATTGAACAAACTTAAGGGTTCTTTCTCATAGAGAGTGATTGTCTAGGAGGGCTCGTAACAGAAAGGGCAAAGCAAGGTAGTAAAGTAAAGTGAGAAGGATTTTTCTTTGGTAAAACTTATTATATCAATAAAAGCTCTTTCCTCTTTCTTGATAGGATTTGGTGAGATAGTAGTTATATTCTATGGTGTTGTGAATATACCAAGGCCAGTCGGCTGAATTTGGAGATAAGGTATAGGAAGATAAAATGAGATTTCAAGTCCAAGTTTAAGTGATAAGATAGTACAGCAAAACCTATAATATTGTGAAGGTCTCTTCTCCGTCCTTGATTATTTGTAAAATATATGAAAACATATCAATGTTTATATTCACGCTAAGGGTGTTCACAGGCTACAACACTCTTTGATATAACCAAGTAGCTCTCTCATCTCTTATGCAACTTCGATTAGGTAGGCACCTCATTTGACCCCGAACACTTCCTATTCTCATTGCAACTAATTGACATATTGGAGGATTTACTCTAGGATAGGGTGGAGCACTGTTGTAATGATCTTAACTTATGAATTTTATATAGCGAATAGGTGTTACAAATAATCCCGAGGCGTACATATCAAAAGGAGGACCTGCTGGACAGAAGATAGCTTGTCTTCATAGTGTTGGCACAATTACAACTTGGACTACAGCTGTAGTACTCTTCATTTCCACTACTCTAGCATTAAATGACCTTGTCAATACTTCGAACCAATAGCTGTTATGGGGGTAGTAATATTCTAAGAACCAACAAATATACTAAGCCCGGTTGTTGGTACTGGGGAGAATATGTCTAGCGAGACGAAAGTGATAGTAGAAATATAAAGTAAAGGTAAAACGATAAATTGTTGTTTAACGTGTATATATTGTTAAGGTCTCTCCTCCGTTGCTTGATGATCGATAATAGCTACGAAGAGACCTCAATATTTATATTTTGAATCTGGGTGTTCGCTGGCCACATAATCTCTTCCCATAACTAAGTATCTTTCTTTCACCTGGCTCGACTTCTTTGAAGTGGGAGCCCGACTTGACCCTGAACATCCATTATCTTTCTACTCTTGTTTGCGCAACTTCTTACCACTTATGCTTCTCTCATGGGGAAGGTGTAGAGCCTGGCCTCCTAGATGGCTATATGAACTATTATCTGTTGCTAAATAGATATACGAACAATCTCTATGTATTCGCATGTGAGACAATTATTCGCTGGGATAGAAGATGGCTAGTCTTCGTATTGTTGGCTCTGTCTTGACTTGGTTTGCAGCGAGCATTCCCCTGGGTTAACCGGCATTACACGACTTTTTCCTATCGATCGAACCAATGGTTACGACTATAGTTATCGGTCTCTTGCCAACAACCCCTTTTGGAGTTCCCTGACTACCTTTCCGAGCATGGTGCATTCCTACTGGTTGCTGGGCGTCTTTCCAGACTGAGGAAGCCTAACTAAGGTAGATACGTCCCATGAGTGGGTATCGTCTTTCCGATACCCACTCTTGCAGTGGTTGTAACTCTGTGTGATGTCGTCCGATTGGGTTGCTTCCACTTGCAGTATCTGCTCTGAGGTCTACCCTCACATACCCTGCGAACAGGAACCGGTTGGATAGACGGCCGCGACGTATACGGTGTTGTGAGTAGGGTCTTCTTTATTCATGTCTTTAGTAAGGGGACGCAACTTTCCAGGCGATGTCTGGTGACCTATCGTCCCAACGTCGGGGCTGGAGGGGAGTGCTGCTACGTCTTTTTTGGAGTTTTTTGCACAGAGGTAGGGTAACTTGACCCCCTTATCCCTCGGGGAGCTCTTTGCCTAACCATAGCTACCATTGTAGTTAAAGTTCTCTTGCCAACAAGTCCTTTGGGAACCTCCCCGGCTTATTTCATACAGATAGTGTATTCCATCTGGTTTTGGGTGACTTTTCCGTCCAGGGAAGCCTAACTAGTATAGATATGTCCTGTTACTTCTAAACCACATTTTGATGTGCAATCTTGAAATAGCTGTAACTTTATGCAAACTCGTCCGATTCGGCAGCTTCCACTTCAACTTGTACAACTTGCTTGGATGTCTTCTCTTATAAACTCTGCAAATAGGAACTGGTCAAATGGACAGCTATCACATATTCACTATTACCGGATAGGTTATCTTGATCTTATATTATGGTGAGGGGACTCAACTACTCAGACGGCTTATCGTGATGTACTATCGCAACATTGAGGTTGCAGGGTGGTGTTGCAGATGACGTTAGATGATTGTGTGGCCTTAGGTAGGGTATCTTGACACTCTTATCCTTTCCGGGCTGGTGCTCTTAACCTGAGCTCCCCCCTCCTAAGTTTCATCCTCATATACTACTCGTTGGTTATTATACAATCATTCTATCCCTTTATGAGCTCATGATGGTAGGGGTAAACATCAGAAGTGTTTACTCGGCTACCCTGTGGAAAACATTCCTCATAGTACTCCACGTGCTTCAGTTCCGGCATTGTAATGTTTTCCTTATAAAACTGATCTACTACTTCCTTGGCATTTCCCAATAGCTTCTGTGGTTCCCAAGTGGTCAGGTCCTCCGCACAACCCTTCTACTTGACAAATTAAGGAAGCTCGTTCCTCTTCTTATTTCTGCCTTGGGCCTTTCTTGTATGAGTGATTCTGTCAAGTTTAGCAATTTTCTCAACCTCTCATTATAGGGCGCCCTTGACTTCTTCTGTTTTGAAAGATTGGTGTTCTCGGGGAGGTCGGTTAGAGACCTGATATAGCACTAACAGGCTACATGGGCGGCTGCGTTGATTTTCCATCGTGGTGAGATTTCTAACTTGTAGGCGTAATTTCCTCTTTTTTCCAACAGCTTAAATAGGCATTGTAGTTTCAGACTCAACTTTTTGGATTGGTGTTTGGTTCAGATGTGTTTCGTATTAACAATTACTAGATTGCCAATGTGGATGTCAGGTTGTGGTGTTACGTTTTGCTTGTAATAGCTTTTCATGGCTTCTCTTGTCTCTTCCAAAGTTTTGTCTGCATTTCGTCAATTGATTTCACCTGGTGCAAGGACATACTCACCGTATGATTCTAAGCCTCGCTTTCTATCCTCCACCGAGGCTGGGAATGAAAACCATAGTTGGCAAAGAACAGGGTTATCTTGTATGCGCTTGTTGTGGAGTGGGTGTATGCATGTCTATTATTATTATTATTATATCTTAATAAGCTTGTAGAGCCAATGGCCATGAAACTGTAAAAGTACTTGATTGTAGTGCCTCACACTACTGGTCCCTGATTTTATCTCCTAAATCACTATGTCTCCTTCTCAGTGGGCCTCGTGCCATTTTCCTCCTACTCCTCCTCAACCCCCTCTGCCATCCTCCATTCTTTCCATCGATCCTGCCCTCTCTCCCCCCATTTGTCACAAACTGTGACTAAGCAAGGCAGACTTTGACATGACGAATAGTTATTAGTCATTGGTTTGTTATCTTTCACACTAAGAGGTCAGTTGACTCATAGGATTTCACATGACGAGGCAATAGCTGGTCCTTGGTTTATTGTTATTGGTTGATATTTGACATGACACACATTCGTGGTCATGTGGTTTATGTATTTCGCACATGACTCATAGTTATGAGTCATGGGTTGCACGCATGTGACCCCGTTAGGGCACATGACTTGTTTTATGAGTTTTGATTGGTCGCGAGATAGGGCACAGCTGACTCGAACGGGTTAGCTGATGGATTTCACACTATAACTCACTATGAGTCATGAGTCCGTGACGCGAGAGTATGAGTCACGCAGGGTTGGGGTTGAGGGAAGAACTCCGAGATAAGGGCCCCGTCGGGATATGGGGTTTGGGTTCTTCACGCAACCATCTAAGTTCTTTCATACACTATACTTTCAATACAAAGATCGTTATCTATCACACTTTCGGGAAACCAAGGCACGACTGTCTTATATGAGCCTAGCGATCGACGTTGCTACATAGGAGTCAAAGGACTTAGGTATCGCAACAGCTATCGGGCTAAGAGGAAGTGATCCTTAGGAGACTATCGGTTACCTACTGCAAGTATCACCCGGAGAGGAGAGGATTGTAACATTTAGTTGCGTCAACCAGCAGTACCTAACAAACATACAAAATGGAGACCAACAATGAAAACCACATTGACCCCCTAGCAGAAAATCTGGACCTTTTATCGCTATGAGAAGGATTTGAAAGAGCCATAACGGAAGAGAGGGCACCAAGCCCGACCACACCAGAGCAACCATCACCGAGTGGATCAGAAAAAAAAAAAGAACAAGGAAGGACACAACAAAACATGATGGCGGGTACAATGGCACTAGTACGGGCGACATCCTCGGAAAGAACCCCGATCCTGAACCCGGAACAGATGAGACAAATTATCGCCTCCTTAAGTGGAGGGACCAGCAAACCCAAGGCCAAAGAACCAGAGGTTTACCGAGGAGAACGACACAAACTACGAGGATGGCTAGCCCAACTCATAGTGTACTATAGGACAGTAGGGTGGCAGAACGGCCATGATGAGAAAAAAATGCTCTATGCAACAAGCCTCCTAAGAGAGGACGCAGGGACTTGGATCAGACCTTACGCCGAACAGCGAATCACCCCAACATGGGACAATTGGGCAGGATTCAAAGCAGAATTACAAAGGCAATTTGGCGTAATCGATGCCAAGGGAGAAGCAAGAATCAGACTAAAGAGCATGAAACAAGGCAAACGATCAGTCAAGGAATACTGGAACGAATTCCGCCTAGTGGCTAGCGAAGCCGAGTTGGATGACTCAACTGGAGGAGAACTACTGCTAGGAGGAACTATCACAGAATTGCAGAACCCCTGGGGAACTAGCAGCGGAGAATACGAGGACCTCGAAGCCCTGGCCCGATGGGCAATCCGGAAGGAAACCAAGTTGGCAACAGTCAGACATGTCCAAGGATCAACATCAAAAAATGTCCAAAAGAAAACAATGATACCACGAAACCTAGATGGGACATGCCGACCCACAAATAATAACAGTCAAAATTACGGCGACCCAATGGAACTGGACACGACTCGGAAACGACCAAGATTCAACATCTCGAGGGAAGAATTGCAAAGAAGGATATCAGAACACGTATGTCTCAAATGCGCACAGCCTGGACACTTAGCCAGGAAGAGCCCGAAAAAGGACTGACCCACACCGTTCAACGCACAAGCCAGGAGTTGGCAACCCACAGAGAAAATCGCCCCTTGGCAAACCAGACCTAAGATTAGGGAAATTGAGGTCGAATAGGAACCCGAACAGTCGAGAAACGACGAATGTCCCCAGTTAGAGATGGTCTGAAGGACAGACCCGAGCGAACACCCATCATCATGGAAAACTATTACGCGGCACTCAACTACACAGAAACCCTCGAACACGACAATGACCATATTATGGTGAAGATACAAGTACATGGCGGGCAGGAGTCAGTGACTATCAACGTCATGATGGACTCAGGAGCAACAGAAGACTTTATTGACAGAGAAGTCGGCAACAAACACTGGATCAAGATGATCAAAGCAAAAAACCCCGCGGAGATTTACCTTGCGGACGGAAAACCAAGCGCTATGGGACCTGTTACCTATATGACGAAAGTACCTATGGACATTAGTAGCCATAGGGAATTGGCAACCTTCCAAGTGGGGAACCTCCAAAACCATGAGGTCATCCTCGGGATGCCATGGTTAAGAGAGCACAATCCAAGACTTGATTGGAATGACAAAAGGATCACATTCAACAGCGAATGATGTAAGACTTGGTGTCTCAAAAGTTCACCCGTTGCATATGCGCTACCCGAAGAAAAAGTCCTGGAAGAGAATCTTATCACCAGATTCTCCAAGGTCCAGGCCAAGAATGGCCCAACGGCCAATGACCAGAGTGTCAGAGTTAAGAAGCTATCCGCGATGGCCAGAGTGCCTACAAAGGGATCAGCAAGAGCGGCCGGACCCGACCTGTACGCAAACGAGGGAACCGATGTTCCTGCCAAAGGTCCAGCAATTATTGGGAAAGGAATAGCAATGGGGCTACCTCACAACACATGTGCACGAATTGCACCACGAAGCAGTCTAGCAGTCAGACACCGACTCATGACAAATGCAGGTGTGATAGACTCCGACTACAGAGGAGATGTGAAGGTGGTCCTACGCAACCTAGGAGACCAACCATACCGAGTGGAAAAAGGAGACCGCATTGCACAACTGATTGTCGAAAGAATTGACAACAGGGAACTACAAGAAGTAACCCTGCTGGACGATGCCAAAAGAGTGGATCAAGGGTTCGGGAGCTCCAACACCACCATGGACCAAGAGGTCAAAGGCAAGAGGGCCAAACCACTAATGGAAATCAACGAGATATCAGCAAGAGGGTTTGGCCAGTTCTACCGCAGAGAATAAACAACTGGCATCCTGTGATGGGATGAAGTCGAAGACGAAATTCAGTTGGAAGCTATCAATATTAGCACTGAAATGGCGATAAAAAACAAAAAGAACAATGAAGACCAGGACGTGAAAGACAGAGTCCCTCAGGAGTATCATCACCTGTTGGATGTATTCGAAAAGGGAGAGAAGATGACGGTACCACCCCACCGACCAGGCATCGATCTAGGAATCGACCTGGAAGAAGGAAAAACGGTACCTATCAAGGGAATATACGCCCTCAGTTACGACCAATTAGAAGAGCTCCATCGATATATCAAACAAAATGAGGATCGATGGTGGATTCGAAGGGTGAAATCAGGAAGAGCATTACCAATTATGTTTGTCAAAAAGAAGGATGGCAAACTCAGACTATGCGCCGATTGTTGAGGGCTCAACAAAGTTACAAAAAAGGATCGACACCCGCTACCACTGATTAGCGAAGCACTGGATAGGAGGGGAGAAGCCAAGTAGTTCACCAAGCTGGACATCAAGGACGCCTACCACAACATTAGGATTAGGGAGGGGGACGAATGGAAGAAAACCTTTTCCACAAAACTAGGGACGTACGAATACCTGGTCATGTCATTTGGACTATGCAATGCACCCGCGGCGTTCCAGCAATGGATCAACGAGGTTCTTATGGAACATATCAATATGAGTTGCATCGTCTACCTGGATGACATACTCATATATTCAAACACCCTACAACAACACGGAAAATACGTCAGCAACATCCTCGAGGCAATATGAAAATCTGGAATGAAGGTCAAACCATCCAAATGTGAATTTCACCAAAGCGAAACAGAATACCTAGGATTTATCATTGGACAAGAAGGGGTCAAGACAGACCCAGTCAAGAGACAGGCCATCTGGGACTGGACGACCCCCAAGAAAATCAAGGAAATCCAATCCTTCATAGGTTACGGCAACTTCTATCGACGATTTATAGAAGGCTTCAGCAGAACAGCCAGGCCACTATACGCAAGGACAAAAAAGGAATGCGTCGGCAACTAGGAATGGGGAGACAAGGAACAAAAGGCATTCAATGAACTAAGGACAAAACTCACCACAGCACCAGTACTGGTCTACTTGGACCCCCTCACACCAACCAAGATTGGGACAGACGCCTCAAAATACTTCTGCTCCGGAATAGTATCTCAGCAATGCAAGGACGGAAAATGGAGGCCAGTGGCATACCGATGAAAAACAATGTCAGATGCCGAATGCAACTATGATATACAAGACAAGGAACTATTGGCAATAGTCCAGACCTTCAACGAATGGAAACTATACACGAGAGGAAGTCCGAGGCCGGTACGGGTCCTCACAGACCACAAGAACTTAGTAACCTTCATGACGACGAAGGAACTAAGGGAACGACAAGCACGATGGATGCAAGAATTAAGTCAATACAACTTCAAGATGGAATACCGTCCAGGGAAAGAGGGGGGAAAGCCAGACGCCCTCACAAGACAAGTGGGAGACCTACCCACCGCAGGTGACAAGAGACTAACGCCAAATGTGGGAATCTTATTGCCCGAAGAACGATACTGGGATATCCCAGAGACTGAAGATATCAAGCTCGACGTACTGGAAACAACAGAATTCCAAGACAAAGACAAGGGAGAGTTACAGAAGGCAAGTAATGTCAACAAAGAAATCCAAGATATTAAAAGCAACTTGGACGAAGGAAGAAAAGAAATGAAAGGAATAGCGTTGGGGCTATGCCAATGGAAGGACGGCCTCTTATGGTACCAAGGAAAGATTTGGATACCAAACGAAGAAGGAATACGAACCACTCTTATCGCCAAACACGACGAATCCCCCCAAGCGGGACATGGCGGAACGGCAAAAACCAGCGAAGTCATGAGCCGACGATATTATTGGACAAAGATAAGAGAAGATATGAAACGATTCATAAAAAAGTTGCGACCCATGTCTGGGGACCAAAGTGGTCTAACATGCACCCTACGGATTGCTGCACTCCAACGAGGCCCCCGATCGACCATCAAATTCAATAGCGATTGAGTTCATAACAGACCTGCCGAAATCAGATGGATATGACACCATACTGGTGGTTATCGACCGGCTGACCAAAATGAGCCATTTTATTCCATGCTCGAAGAACCTCGATGCACAGCAGTTTGCCAATATCTTTATGAAGGAGATAGTCAGGCTACACGGACTACCACATGATATCATCACTGAAAGGGGGACACTATTTACCTCAGACCTATGGAAAGAAACTGCGGGAAAACTAGGAATCGAACGAAGACTCAGCATGGCTTTCAATCCACAAACAGATGGAGAGACTGAACGGACCAATGCCATATTGGAACAATACCTCCGAGCATACATCAACTATCAACAAGACGATGGGTGTGGTTACCTACAACTTGCAGAATTTGCATAAAAGGACGGATATCAAGACACTATCAAGAACACACCATTTCTTGCAAACTACGGCAGTAACTCCGAATACGAGATAATCGGTCATCTAATTCAAGGAAAGCAAACGAATGTAAAAGAAATGACGCAGTTACCTGAGTCATTAAGAAACGAGATGGTGGCCGCACAAATAAGACAAAAAAATATTACAATCTACACAGAAAACCCGATCCAAACCTAAAGTGAGGAGATATGATGTGGCTGTTGCCACGCAACATCAAGACCACAAGACCATCGGAAAAGTAGGACTATAAGAAAATCGGACCATTTAAAATCTTGGCCAAGATTGGGACAAGGGCTTATAAACTGGCCTTACCACCCTCCATGGCCATACACAACACATTCCACATCTCGCTCCTCGAACCTCACCAAGACAACCAATTCCCCTCAGAGATCAAAGAACCCCCCCCTCCTATTCAGATAGACCCAGAAGACGATTACGAACTCCAGGAAATTATCAACTCTCGACTCCACTACAACAAGCTCGAATATCGAGCTACGTGGAAAGGCTACTCACCAGAACACGATAAAGTCTTGTACCCCGCAAAAAACTTGAACAATGCAGAACACACAGTCCAACAATTCCACCGGCGATACCCAAGAAAGCCCGGAGTGGATACACATCACGATCAACAGATCGTCCTCCGCAGCTCCACCCATCATCAAACTAGAACAACGCTCACATACACCAGACAGCAACGCGCAGGGCGTCGCCCGCAATGCTATCCCCACGAGCCCAGAATACTCGGGCTCCCCAAAAAGAGAGGTGGTGCACCCCTCCATGAGCTGGATGGACTGTACAGATGATGGATGGTAAGTGCATCTTGGCGAAAAACAAGGGTCAGGCTGGTACCCACAACCCACCAGGAGATCGAAACAACCAAGCGTGGCCGACTACCACGATTGGAGACAAGAAATAGAAGCAAACGCAGGAGAGGACTGGGCCCCCCAACAACCTCGTCAGCGAAGGGCTAGAAGGGCTCATCACGAAATCACGAGCTGGGAGCATTGTTTCAACGACAAGGGCAATGACCACCAATAGGAAAAGATGGAGGCCGGCTACTACCCCAGACAAGTGTGAGAAAAAGGGACACTGTAATGAAGGGACAGGAGAGAACACAAGAAAAGGAGAGCCGTGAGGACACGGCTGGGAAGGGAAGGGAGCGAAAAAACGCTTCCAGACATAGAAGCTCTCGACAGAACTATATCGGACGTCCGAAGCCAACTCGATCACGCCGCCCAAAGAATTGGGGCAAAAGACAATGACCTCAAAAGACTCGACAAGGAGAAAGAAAAACTCCCACAAGCATACAATCGAGTCAAACAGAGGATGCACCAAATCGGAGGCACACTCTGGAGAGAAGGAGTTTAGCATGCTGGGAGCGATGGAAGAGGGGGAAGGGAGGTAATGTCACAAACGGTGACTAAGCAAGGCGGACTTTCACATGACTAATAGTTATTAGTCATTGGTTTGTTATCTTTCACGCTAAGAGGTGAGTTGACTCATAGTATTTCACATGACGAGGCAATAGCGTGTCATTGGTTTATTGTTATTGGTTGATATTTGACATGAAACATATTTGTGGTCATCTGGTTTGTGTATTTCGCACATGACTCATATTTATGAGTCATGGGTTTCACGCATCTGACCCCATTAGGGCACATGACTTGTTTTATGAGTTTTGATTGGTCGCGAGACACGGGGCAGCTGACTGTTAGGCACAGAGCTCCCAGAAGGATAAGGGGGTCAAGTTACCCTACCTTCGCACACAAAACCTCCGAAAAAAGAGTTAGCAACACCCCGCTCCAGCCCCGACGTTGGGACAGTAGGTCGCCATACCACACCCAGGAAGTTGGGTCCACTCACCAAAGACATCAGTAAAGAAGACTCTACTTGCAACACCGTATACGTCGCGGCTGTCCGTCCGACCGGTTCCTGTTCGCAGAATATATGAGAGGAGACCTCAGAACACCTGATGCAAGTGGAAGCATCCAAATCGGACGACATCGCACAGAGTTACAACCACTACAAGATTGGGTATCGAAAAGTGGCTACAAACTCATGGGACATATCTACCTTAGTTAGGCTTCCTTGGTCTGGAAATACGCCAAGTAACCAGTAGGAATGCACTATGCTCGGAAAGGGAGTCAGGGAACGCCCAAAGGGATTGTGGGCAAGAGACCGATAACTATTGTGGTAACCATTGGTTTGATCGATAGGCAAGAGTCGTGTAATGCCGGATAAGACTAGTGAATGCTTCCTCCAGGCAAAGTCTAGACGGAGCCAACAATATGAGGATTAGCCATCTTCTATCCCTGCAAATAATGGTCGGACATCCGAACAGATGGAGTTTATTTGTAAAACTCTTTAGCAACAGATACCTGCTCGTATGGCCATCCAGGGGGACAGGCACTACACCCTCACCATGAGAGAGGCATACGTAGCAATAATTTGCACAAACGAGAGTAGCAAGATCACGGAAGTTCAGGGTCAAGTCGGGCTCCCACTTCGAAGAAGTTGAGTTAGGTGAAAGAAAGATGCTTGGTTATAGGAAAAGATTATGTAGTCCGCGAACACCCAGATGCGGAATATAAATATCGCGGTGTCTTCGTAGCTGCTATCATCATCAAGCAATGGAGAAGAGACCTTAACAATATATACACATTAACGAATATTTATCGTTCTACCTGTTATGGGGGTAGTAATATTCTAAGAACAAGCGAATATACTATGCCCAATCGTTCGTAATTTTGGAGAATACGTTTAAGGAGACACAAGTCGTAAGATAAAATAATAGGTAGGTGAAACGATAAATATTGTTTAACGTGTATATATTGTTAAGGTCTCTTCTCCGTTGCTTGATAATGGATAACAGCTACAAACACACCTCAATATTTATATTCCGCGTCTGGGTGTTCGCGGGCTACATAATCTTTCCCTATAACTAAGTATCTCTTGCCCACCAAGCTCGACTTCTTTGAAGTGGGAGCCCGACTTGACCGTGAACATCCATTATCTTTCTACTCTTGTTTGCGCAACTTATTGCCACATATGCCTTCCTCATGGGGAGGGTGTAGTGCCCGTCCGGCTAGATGGCTATACGAACATCTCTCCGTTGCTAGAATAGATTTACGAATAATCTCCATGTGTTCGCATGTCAGACAATTATTCGCTAGGATAGAAGATGGCCAATCCTCATATTGTTGGCTCCGTTTTGACCTGGTCTGCAGGAGGCATGCTTTAGTCTTATCCGGCATTACACGAGTCTTTCCTATCAATCCAACCAATGGTTGCGACTATAGTTATCGGTCTGGTGCCAACAATCCCTTTGGGAGTTCCCCGACTCCCTTTCCAAGCATAGTGCATTCCTACTGGTTACTGGGTGTCTCTCCAGACCAGGGAAGCCTAACCAAGCTAGATACGTCCCCTGAGTTTGTAGCGACCTTTCGATACCCAATCTTGTAGTGGTTGTAACTCTATGCGATGTCGTCCGATCAGGATGCTTTCACCTGCATCAGGTGCTCTGTGGTCTCCACTCATATATCCTACGAAGAGGAACCGGTCGGCCGGACGGCCGCGACGTATACGGTGTTGCAAGTAGGGCCTTCTTTACTGATGTTTTTGGTGAGGGGACGCAACTGTCCAGAAGGCGTATGGTGACCGACTGTCCCAATGGCAGGGCCGGAGGGGGGCTGTTGCTAAGTCTGTTTTACAGCTTTGTGCGCGAAGGTAGGGTAACTTGACCCCATTATCCATCTGGAATCTCTGTGCCTAACACGAGCTCCCTCCTCTTGAGTTTCGTCCCGAATACTTTTTGTCTAACTATAATACATTCTTTTTGCTTAATAATCTCAGCATGGTAGGGGTAAAAACCAGAAGCGTTTGCTTGTCCACTTGTGGAAAACCTTTCTCATACTACTCATCCAAGTTCGGCCCCGGCATCTCGGGGCTTTCCCTATGAAATTTTTCCACCTCTTCCCTGGCGTTTCCCAACCCCTCCCGTGGTTCCCAGGTATTCTCATCCTTTGAGCATCCTGCCCATTTTACGAAGTATCAGAGGTTTTTGAACTCCTTGTTTACCCTTCTGACCTTTCTCGTGCAGGTGATTATCTCACTTTTCACGATTCTTTCGACTTCCCATTCCAGATCACCTTCGACGTCCTCTAGCTGTCGTGGGGGTTGTTCTTGGTTGGGCCGGTCAGAGACTTCATAGGGTTCGAGTAGCGAGACATCAAATACTGGGTGGATTTTCCAGCGAGCCGGGATGTCGAGTTTGAACGCCCGATTCCCTTTTTTCTCTAAGACTTTAAAAGGGCCGTACAATCGTGGGGTGAACTTCCTTGTCGCTCGTTTGCTTTTCATGTTTTTTGCGTACAACATTACTGAGTCCCCTGTTTCGATATCGGGTTGTGGCATTGCTTTCCGGTCGTAGTATTTCTTCATGGGTTCTGTTGTCTGCTCGAGGGTTGTTCTTGCGTTTTCCTGCACTGTCTTCATCCAATGCGTGTACATGGTGGCTCCTGGGTTTTGGGCCTCTCTTTCCTTCATCCACTCGGTTTGTGGATGGAACCCGTAGTTGGCGAAAAGGGGTCAATTTATGTGCGCTTCCTTTAGAATTATGTAGGCGTATTCGGCCAGTGGTAGCATCTGATACCAGTCGTCTTGATCATAGTTGACGAAGTTCCGAAGGTAACCTTCCAGCACTTGGTTGGTTTTTTCGGTTTGTCCGTCTGTCTGTGGTTGATATGCTGTTGACATTCCCCGCTTAATTCCTAATGCTTTTCCCAATGATTCCCAAAATTCGCCCGAAAATGTTGCGTCCATATCCGAGACGATTTCGGAGAGGAGTCCGTCAAGTTTCCAAACTTGGGTAAGGAAGGTATCCGCGACATCCTTCGCGGTGGCGTTTGTCTCTAAGCGGATAAAGTGTGCCATTTTTGTAAAACAATCCTCTACTACCATGATCGGGGTTTGTCCTTGGGATTCGGGTAACTGCGTAATGAAATCTACTGCGACGGAAGTCCATGCTGCGAAGGGTACTTCTAAGGCTTGGAGTAACCCATATTTCGCGTGTCGTGGAGCTTTGTTATGTTGACATTCGTCGCACGACCGGACGTAGTCATTGATCCATTCGCTGAGTTTTTCCCAGTGGAAGTGTCTCATGACAAGCTCAATCGCTTTTTTCTTGTCCGAAGTGTCCGGCTACCTTCGAGTCGTGACATCCCTTTGCAATCTCTGTTAAGATCTCTTCGTTCGACGGGATGAACAGTCTATTTTCGTACTAGAGTAGTCAATCTTCCAGTTCCCAGTGCTTTGGTAGTGTTTGTCGTTTTTCCTTTAATTGGCTTAACTCCTTTTTCCGTTCCGTCCAAGTGTCCTCCTCTTTTCCTGCGGTTCTTATCCTGTCTAGGAACGAGTTGTCCAGGGTTTGCATTTGTATTGCTGCAATCATGGCACTGGACAGCATTGTTATATCGTCTCGTCGGCTAGCATGTGTGTGAATATCTTCTTCATCAAAGTATGAGTTGTCTTGTGGGTCTGGGTTTAGGAAGCACATTTTTACTTTGCGTTCCTCACACGTAATTAGCCGTTTGGGAACGATGTGGGTTGAGCCGAAAGCCTGAGTTGCCCTGTCGGGGTCTTCCAGGTTATCAATTTCCATGGCATCGTGTGTTTGTATTTTTTCCACGATTAGCTGTGCGATCCGGTCGCCTGCCTGGAATTCATAATTGGCGTCCCCATGGTTCCGGAGTATTACTTTTATTTCGCCGGTGTAGTCCGCATCTATGACTCCGCCGCCTACCGCTATTCCATGTTTGCTTGCGATGCCACTTCTTGCTGCCAGCCTGCCGTATGTCGCACAGGGTAGTCCTATTGCGATTCCGGTGTCCACTAACATCTGTCTTTGGGCGGGTATGGTGCCATCTTTTAAGGCGTAGATGTCATGTCCTGCTGCCATCTTGGAGCCTTTGGTTGGGACTATCGCATTTCCTTGTAGTCTTTTTATTCTGAGCCGGTTTGTTATTCGCTTTTTTCCTTCCACCAGGCGGACTTGAATTCTGTCTTTCCTGTGGCAAAGTGAAACTTCAAAGTGTTCTGGTTGCAAAATTATCTGTTCGTGATGTCTAGCTCCCTCCTCAAGGCGGTACTTCGGCCGCCGGCTTAATGCGTCAGGTTTGCCGCCTCTACTTCCAGGGCTGTATATGATTTTGAAATTGAAGTTGGCCAGCCATTGAGTCCATCGGATTCGTCGGGGGTTCCAAACCTTTGTTTTGAGGAATTATTACAAATTCTGGTGGTGGGTGTATACCGTCACTAGCTCGTCTCCTCCCAACAAGTAGTGTTTCCATTCGCGGAAGCCTTCTAAGATTGCCAATAATTCTTTATCATGGATTTCGTAATTTCGTTCCGCATCGTTCAGTTTTCGTGAGTGGAAAGCGACTGGGTGTAATCATTTTCCCAAGTACTGGGAAGGGATACAGCCTAATGCAAAGTCACTAGCATCCGTCTCGATCACGGTTTTTCGGTCTGGGTAGAAGTGTGCTAGGATAGGGGCTGAGGTAAATCTTCGCTTAAGTACCTCAAAGGCTGTGTCCTGTTCTTCTCCCCAAAACCACAAATGTCTTCCTCCCTTGGTTTTCAACGTGTCGGTAATCGGTTTGCAAACTTTTGAGAAGTTTTCGATGAAGCGTCGCTAAAGATTTGCAAAACCAATAAAGATTTGTATGTCCTTTACCGACAGTGCGGCTTTCCAATTGAGGATACTTTCGACCTTTTTCGCGCTCAGAGTGACGCCAGTTTTTCCCACAATGTATCCGAGGAATTCGACTCTATCGACATGGAACACGGATTTCTTTAAGGATACTGCGAGGTCATGGTGTTCTAGCCTAGCTAGTACTTGTTTGACCAGAGCCTCGTGTTCTTCTATTGTCTTTGAGTAAATTAGGATATCATCCAGATAGACGACGATCCCGTGATCCAGGAATTCTCGTAGGATAGTATTCATCATGGCCTGGAAAGTGGCTGGTGCGTTGACCAACCCAAATGGCATTACTTTATATTCGTAATGTCCGTATGGCTTGCGGAAAGCGGTTTTCCATTCATCTCCCTTTTTCATCCTAATCAAGTGGTAACCGTCTTTTAGGTTTAGTTTGGTGAAAATAGTCGCACCGGCTACTCTTTCCCTATGTTCGGTCATGAGCGGTCAAGGGTATTTGTTGCGTATGGTTAACTTATTTAATTGTCGGTAGTCCACGGATAGTCGTAGTCTTCCATCAGGTTTTGGGACAAACAGGATTGGTGCGCCCGCGGGGGATTTGCTATAAACTATTTTTCTTTCGGCTAACATTTTGTGAAGATATTTATTTAATTCTTCTAGTTGGTATGCCAACATTGGGTAAATAGGTCCCAGGGTGGGGTGGCTCCGTCCTTGAGGTCAATCGCATGGACGAAGGTTCGCCTAGGAGCCAGCATTTCTGCTTTTTCATTTTCAAATAATTCCTTGTATTGCAAATATGGCTTTTGTAATCCTTCCAGTTGTATTTCCTCTTGTCTTGTGGATCCGATCCTTCCTATCATTCTGGCTTCTTCATCGAAAGCCACCGTTTCGTCCCATTCAAACATGTCAGCGATGCCTTCATCCTGAACATGGTCTAC
>Ga0307507_10001955_pt1 | contig 44749 bp, 21 predicted proteins | sample 7_EM_MG_FD_207223 | JGI IMG/M metagenome (GOLD analysis project Ga0307507, IMG submission 207223) | Populus trichocarpa ectomycorrhiza microbial communities from riparian zone in the Pacific Northwest, United States - 7_EM | ecosystem: Host-associated > Plants > Roots > Unclassified | place... | reverse complement strand
GAATAGAGACGTTAATAAATCTTTATACAGACCTTAAAGAAACAGCGAAACTAGTATAAGAACGAATAAAAAGGTACTATAATGCTAAGAGATCTAAGGGACCAGATCTTAAGGAGGGGGATAAAGTGTGGCTACTATATAAAAATTTTAAGAGTTAATAACCAAGCAAGAAGTTGGACTATATTAGACTAGGACCTTTTAAAATTAAGTAAAGAATTTTATTAGTTATATATAAGTTAAACTTACTAGCTAAAATAAAAATCTACCCTATATAATATGTTGCAATACTAGAGCCAGTATACGGAAATGTTAAGCCACCAGTCTATAAGGCAGACACGTATAGAGGATAAGAGGAAGACAAATGGTAAGTTTTAAAGGTTATTAGTTATAAGGATATAGATGACGAAATATGGTATAAAGTAAAGTGGATAGGCTATAGTAAGACTATCTAGGAACCACTAAGCAACCTAAGAAACGCTATGGGAAAGGTATAGGAGTATTAGAAGAAAGTAGGTCAGGCAGTATTAATAAAGAGGGATTACCAAAAAATGAATCGCCTAAGGGGGACCCAAGAGGAGCAATTGCCGAGCTACTTAGAGTTATTTCCCTTGTAGGAGGAAAGCTAACCCTTTTATTACCCAGCTTAGATAAACCCTATTAAACAAGTTTCCACTCCTTAGAACGGACCTTCTTATGGATATACTTAAGACATTAAAGACAAGCATAAGCTAAATATTAAGCTTTAAGGACGCATGCGGACTCTTCTAAGGCACGTTAAACCTTAAGTAGCGTGGAGGCCAGCTTACCATTAAGTTTTACAGTGGTAGATTAAACACAAGACCCTATAACAAGTTAATTAGGGAGCTTAAAGACTGTTAAAAGTCATAGAACGCGCACACTTAGCATTAAAGATAGAGCGAACATCGCAGGACAATTAAACATTTACTTTAGTACACTTAGAGCAAAAGGAGGGTTATTAAGATAAAAGACTCACTAGCGCAATACAGACTAACCCCTCTTTTGTATACCTCAAGTAAGGAATCGCCATTACCTCGCCCAGCGACAGTATGGAGGAAACTATATAAAGGCAACACTTAACCTAGGAAAGAAAAGAAGAAGCTTTAGGTATAATAAGTACAGATATTAACCAGAATAATTAAACGGACATTATACCTCTAGTGGACGACTTAGAGATGTTAGGAATCTTTAAGGATAAAGATAAAGAGAAGGGAGATAGTGTTATAAACGCTTTAAGTACAATATTATAACTACTTAGAGAAGAGTTGGTGAAAGCTAGTTAGTTAATACAGGCATGGTCTAGGATAGATCTGGTGGAACTATATAACGAGGAATAGTAACCAAGGTCACATAGTATTAAACACGTTAGCTGCGTTAAATAAGAAGGACGTTATATTTAATATAGACAACACATACCTTACATACAAGAGAGGGTTTCTTAGGAGTACGGTTATATATTTAAAGGACCTCAGTCCCTACCGTAGATAGTTCTCTCCTTGTAGTGAATCTTAGAATACAATTGGAGTTAATCTGTTAGGCAACCACTCCACCAGTTGTTATTATGTTGTTGTTTTGTTGTACCTACATACCCAGCCCAATAACAGAACCCACCGTAGTCTAAGCTACAAGGTTCCGTTACAAATATAGAGAGTCTTTCCTTCTATATCTTGCCCTAGTTGCAGCTAGGAGAGGTCTATAACTAGGGCTTTTCTTTTTTTAGATTGTTAGTGCGGTTATTACCCTACTTATTTTTCTAATTAGGTTTACCTCTGGAGAAGTTTTCTCTTAACTTTTTAAAGTGTTCCTAGATAGGTATTAGGTTGGCCTTAGGAGTCTTTCCTATACTTAAGGTCCCTAACTTTAACCATTTTGGATTTCTCTTTAAGAATGGCTTCTTTGGAGCTTGGGTCTGCCCTATATTGCTACTAAAGTGCCCGCGCTTCTAGTGACCCCCCAGCTTCTTATTAAAAGAGGTCTGGTTCCTTACTATATCCTTGGCGTTTAGAACCGCTCATTTAAAATCTATATATGTGGTGATCCGTAATAGGGCTCCTATATGCTTTATTTTATTATAAATTACTAGCTTAATTCTAGCCTAGATAAATCTAATCTTCTCCTTCTTATGGATGCTACTATCCTTATTTTTAAAGGGCTCTGGATTTATTAATTAAGCATAAGTTTCTATAAAGTTCATAAACTGGCGGAAATTATAGCGGTTAAGCTGTGTCCTATTCTAAAATAGTTTTATATTATTATATTGTACAACATACAGATCTTAAGTCTATTTCTTTAGAAAGGTTTGCAGCTACGGCTATATAGTAATTTGCTCTTTATTAAGCTGATTTAGTGCGATCTGGTTTAGAGATTGATCTTTAATCTTGCTAATAATCCATTAAGTATGCTCTTTGGTATTATCTTATATTATTAGCATCTTAAAGAAGTTATCTATTTTATGAACCTAATTGTCCAACTGTTGGGCGTTAGGTTTATGGCGGAGTTCTAGACTACTAGAGGCCTTAGCCAGTTAGTCTATATCCTTTTTCTATTTACTATATAGATACCTCTCTAAGTCTTCTACACCTCCTTAGGTAGGTACTAGGTAGCCCCTAGGAGGCCCTTGGCCTTAGCTAAGTTATAAAAGATTTTATCTAGCCTAGATTAAGCTCTACTAGATCTGGACCTACCCCTAAAGGTTTCTAATATATTTATTAGTAGCTCCTTCCCATATAGCTTCCAAGAGCCTTATAGCAGCTTCCTAATATCCTCCTTAGAGAAAATTGGTGTAGGGCTTTTAACTTTCTAACCTTAGGCCTGGGGAAGCTCCAGCTATAGAGGTAGTATTAGTACTAGTAGTTAATACGGGTTTCCCTATAAGGCTTAAGTCTTAAGTTAGTAGTTAGGTTAAATTACCTAAAGGGGTAAGCCTACTTAGCTTATAAGCAGTCTATACGCTGCTGCTATACTAATTATAGGCTAGTGGTCTTCTGGGAGGGTTCCAGTTAGGTCCCTAATTAGGCGCATTAGTGTATTCCTCTAGCATTTCTAATTTAGGGGAAGATCTTAGTATTACCTCTAGCGCTTAATCTTTTAATTAGCCTAAGTGGGGCTAGAGAAGTTCTAGTTACTTTCTAGCCATATTGTAACCATTATAAAGGGTATTTACGTTTTCCTTAGTGTTGCTAGTAACCGTAGGTGTGCGAGAGTCTTTAAGCTCTTAGTGCATCTAGGTGTTAGGGCTTGTTCGGCCGTCTTGCCCAGAGGTTTATATTATTACAATCTCTCACTATTAGAGGGACCTTCCTGCCTTAGCGTGATGGCTTTTTATAAAGTATTCGTGGAGTTTCTGTTTAGGTTGTTACAAGATTTTAAGGGAGGATGGTGGATGTAAATAAAAGATATAAATAAACAATCTAGTTCTTAAAGCCAGCTACCCTTCCAAATAGAGTAGAAAGGATTTAAATGTAAGGGGACTTTATAGATAGAGGGCTATAAGGACACAATTGTAGAACAGAATAGATTGGTAAAAGAGACGAATCCTTAAGGAGGTGAGGCCTCAGGGATTGTAAAGACTATATACTACAGGCACGTGCCTCTGGCACATGACTGATGGACGTCTAAGGGGTGTCCGGGGGTTGTCCTAAGGGCAACCCAAGGTGACCGCAATAATATCCCTTACACTTCTGCACAGCCTACCTAGATAATATTATAATTTACTCTAAGAATAAACTGGAACATAAGGAGCATATTTATAAAGTCCTATAATAGCTCCGCGAAGCTAGTCTCCAGGCCAATATTAGAAAGTTAGAATTTAGTATTAAACGCACTAAGTACCTAGGGTTTATTATTAGCATAAACAGAATTAAGGCAGACCTAGAAAAAATGGCCATAATTAATTAATGGGAACCCCTAAGGACTGTAAAGGGGGTATAGTCATTTCTAGGTTTCTGTAACTTCTACCAACGCTTTATTAAAGACTATAGCAGAATTGCTTAGCCCTTTAACCGCCTTACCAGAAAGAACCAACCTTTTTATTTTAATGCTATATGCAAAAAGGCCTTTAATAAACTTAAAAAGCAGCTAGTCTCTACTCTGTTACTGGCCCATTTCCACCTAAAACGGCCCTTAATGTTAGAAACGGATGCTTTAGATAGTGTAATGGCTGCCGTCTATTCCTAGAAACAGCTAGATAGAGAATAGCACCCCATTATATACTATTTAAAAACTATAATAGATGCTAAGCTAAACTACCACATCTATAATAAAGAGATGCTGGCCATTATTTCTGGCCTTTAGCACTAGCGTATACAGCTAGAGGGGACCCTTAAACCTATTTAGGTAGTTTCAGATTATAAGGCCTTAGAATACTTTATAACAACTAAAGCCCTTACAGCCCGGTAGGCATACTAGGCGGATATCCTATTTTAGTTTAACTTCCTAATTATATATAGGCTAGGCGTAACCAACTATATAGATACCTTTATAAGGCGTAAGCAAGACCTAAATAACTAGATAGCTATAAAGATTACATTACAGATCTAGACGCTACTATAACTAAAGCACCTTAACCCTAAAATATAGGTAGGACTAAATATAGACCCCATAAGGGTCAAGATATACCCTATTAATACTATAGAATTCAACCTTATTAATAAGCTACTGTAAGTAAATTATATGGCCCCTTTGTTATAGAAGTACCATAAAAAAGCAAAGGATATTACTAGCCCATAGTCCCTTAAAAATAAATTACTTAAGCATTAGAAACGGCTAGTAGTAGCAGAGGAATAGAACCTATTATTAGCGACTCGGTCAATCGAGGCACGAGCACGGCAAGAGGGTCGCGCAAGCCTGTATAATTGGATTGTCTATAAACGAGGATCCAAAGCTAGAGAAAGGAAAGGAGAAAAAGGGCAGCGTCGCTTGAAGTCTTATACAATCCGCAAGTCACGTGGGCTTACGTAACTCTACGTCTACTATAACGTCTACTATAATCCACCGTTTTCCACCAGCGCCGTAACATTACCCCCCCCCTTCGAAAAAGCCTGTCCTTAGGCTTTGTATGTCCGTGGGGTGTTCTTATCTGTATGCTCAACAGGTAGCTTATCGTCTTTGCTATACTAGCACTCTATCCACTTGTCTAGATACTTTAGGGGTCCTGGCTTGTTAGGGTATTGGTTATAAAACTCTTTAAGCTTCTAGGGGCAACCTATAAAGTTCCAGGCGGGGTACTAGGTTAGGTCTAGATTGTAACCTTTCTATTGGATATGGTATTTTAGCGTTCCTTATACTAGTTTATAGGCTAGTATTTCATTAACTTCCTATTTATCATCACTATTAACTTAAATTAGTAGTGGAGGCTTATTCTTTTGTCTAGGTAGTGGGTTATTTATAGCTTTCCGTAGCTTATCTGGTAAGAAAACAGGGTGGACTTTAATTAAGTCTAGGAGTTTAACCTTATATAAATTGCCTTCTTTATTAAGGATCTTATACAGTCCTACTATCTTATAGTCTAGCTTACGGCTAGGCCGTTCTATCTTTTAGTTCTTTGTTATAACCCAGACCTTATCGCCTATAGTAAAGTTAGGCTCGCGCCTATACTTATTTACCTACTGTTTTATTAATTTCTAGGCCTTCTCTAGGTTCTTATAGGCTACTACCTATACTTCTTCTAAGCGTCTAGTATACTGCTGTGCTTTCTTATAAGATAGTTTTTCGCGTATAATCTGTGGTCCTTTTAGTCTCTCCCAGTCAAAGCTTATATAGGGTAAGTATCCTATTTCTAGCTAAATAGGTGCAAACCCTATAGAGTTATAGGGTAGGGTTGTCTAGGCATAGTCTATTATAGGTAGTAGTTCGCCCTAGTTGTCTTAAAAGTAGTTAATAAAGGGCCGGAGTCTCTAGTCTAAGTATTAATTTACAATCTCCATCTAACCGTCTGTTTAAGGGTAGTATACTATAGAGAGCTTTAGCCTAATACCTAGGATCTAGGTAAACTTGTTTTAGAAGGCTGATATAAACTACGGCCTGTAGTTGGATATAATAGTATCTAGTAGTCCGTAAATTCGGTAGATATAGTGGATATACAGTTAGGCCGCCTCTTTAGCATTAATATTTTTATAATAGGGGATTAAGAATAGGCGCTTACTAAAGCGGTTAACTAAAATCATAACCATATTATATCTATCGCGGTCTGTAGGTAACTTGTGGAAGTCTATAACGATATGCTGCCAGGGGCGTTCTGGTATTGGGAGTGGCTTTAATAGCCCTAGTGTTACGGCACTGTTACAGACCCTAGTCAGGGGCTCGCCTAGACCCTTGGCGCCATGTATATAGACGTGTCCTTTCCTCGACCTTCTCTTAGTCCTCGTCTTGGAATTCTCGTTCACTGGCTACCAATAGATTCTGTTCTTTTGACTGAGCCTTTACACCTAGGGTTTTATCTTGTGGAATTGTAGACCTACGGCAGTTATCGCAGTTCTGTATATAGCAGTTAATATCTATAACTATTCTAGGCTAGTAGTAGCGGTTGCTAATAATTCTACAGGTCTTATTTTTTCTAGGGCAGGCTATAGAGACCTAAGTATGTGCTTTGGCAATAAGCCAAGTCCGTAAATTCTGTTCCTTTGCCACCACTAGCCGTTTCTAGTGCTTAAGTAGTCCGTTTTTAAGGGACTATAGGCTAGTAGTATCCTTTACCTTTTTGCGGTACTCCTGTAGAGAAGGGGCCGTATGGTTTGCCTACAGTAGTTTATTAATAAGATTAAGTTCCGTAGAGTTAATGGGACATATCTTAACGTCTAAAGGATCTATATTTAGTTCTGCCTATATTTAGGGGTTAAGGTGCTTTGGTTATAGTAGTGTCTGGGTCCGTAATAAAATCTTTATAGCTGTCTGGTTATCTAGGTCCTGTTTACGCCTTATAAGAGCATCTGCACGGTTTATTGCGCCTAGCCTATATATAATTAGGAAGTTAAACTATAATAGGATGTCCGCCTAGCGTGCCTACCAGGCCGTAAGGGCTTTAGTTATTATAAAGTATTCTAAGGCCTTGTGATCTAAGACTACTTAAATAGATTTAGGGGTCCCTTCTAGCTGCGCACGCCAGTGCTAAAAGCTAGAGATAATAGCTAGCATTTCTTTATTATGAATATGGTAATTTAACTTAGCATTTATTATAGTTTTTAAATAGTATGTAATAGGGTGCTATTCTCTATCTAGCTGTTTCTGGGAATATATAGCAGCTATTACACTATTAGAAGCATCCGTTTCTAGCCTTAAGGGCCATTCTAGGTAAAAAAGGGCCAGTAACGGAGTAGAGACTAGCCGTTTCTTAAGTTCGTTAAAAGCCTATTTACACACAGCATTAAAATGGAAGGGTTAAGTCTTTTTAGTAAGGCGGCTTAGAGGCCATATAATTCTGCTGTAATTCTTAATAAAGCGTTAGTAGAAGTTGTAGAAGCCTAAAAATAACTATATTCCCTTTATAGTCCTTAGGGGTTCCCATTAATTAATTACAGCTATTTTTTATAGGTCTGCCTTAATTCCATTTATACTAATAATAAATCCTAGGTACTTTATACATTTAACACTAAACTCTAATTTTCTGATATTAGCCTAGAGACTGGCTTCGCGGAGCTGTTATAGGACTTTATAGACATATCCCTTATATTCTAGTTTATCCTTAGAGTAAATTATAATATTATCTAGGTATACTGTGCAGAAGTCATTAAGGTAGTTAAAGAGTACGTTATTTATATACCGCTAGTATGTAGCTGGTCTATTAGTCAGTCTAAAAGGTAGTACTTTATATTTATACGATCTGTAGTAGGTCCGAAATATAGTAAGATTCTTAAATCTAGGGTCTATCCTAATTTAGTAAAAGGCCTAACGGATATTAAGCTTTATAAAAATCTTAGCCTTATTTATATAGGCTAGTGTTTCCTTAAGTAAGGGTAGCGGATATTGGTCTTTGTAGGTTATATAGTTTAGTTTACAGTAGTTAATACAGAAATGGAGTCCGCTATTAGGCTTTTTTATAAAGAGAATAGGTGCAGTAAAGGGGACTTGGCTAGGCTTAATAAAGCCCTTATTAAGGTTATTAATAAGGTACTGTTTAGTGGCCTATAGTTTATTAGTAGACTGCTAACAAAGGGGGCTATAGCTAAGGGTATTTTTTTTATCTGGCTTAATCTTAATCTTATGGTTATATGGTTGGTAAGGCGGGAGTATATTAGAGGCCGCCTTGGAGAATATGTCCTTGAATTCCTAGTATTGGCGGGGTAGTTTCTATTTTACTAGCTCCTTATCTATAAGCTTACTTTCCCCACTAAGCTAGTTATAGGCTAGGGCTTCCTTGTCTTTAATTATCTGGTTAATTTTGTATAAGCTAGTTGTAAAGGCAACAGTTGTGACGGTGCTAGAGCACGTTACCTGCCAAATTCTGCTATGCTGCTGCCATATTCTGCCAACCTACGATTGGCTCGCTTACCGCTAGCGCCTTGGCGGCTGCCCTTTATATATGTTTACTATAGTCCTTGCGACCCCCTTCTTTTCTTCTCCTTAGCTTAGTATTTTTATTAGATAGCAATCCACAAGCTTCGGTTTAGGGGCATTTGTGCAAGCCATCACATTATACTAAGCTCTCCATACACTGCCTAGGAAGGCCTTAATAATATCCCCACATCTCAAAAGAAACTTTGTCTGCAATAACGCATTAACGCGCTATACTTAGACACTAGAATAACTTTATACTGCCTAGGAAGGCCTTAATAATATCCCACTTTATAAGCTAGGCAGGACTAGACCTATACCCCCAGAATTAAAACCAAAGCGTATAAGACCAATAAACCCTAGGAGGCTAATAATGGCACCTAAAGCAAGCTCATCCAAAAGACCTACCTCCACTTAAGAGGAATATAAGATCCAATTAGGATCAGAAATTGAAGACAATAACAATGTTATAGATATACGCGAACAGATTCACGCCCTCGCGGCTAATTAGAAGGTTAATTGTCTTTAAGCCCAAAGTATATAAGAGACTCTAAAGGAGATCCTAAAAAGCCTTGCTGCCTTACAAAGCAGCCCAGCCTCCCCTTTACAAAGCCTTAGTTAACCCATTCGCTTGACCAAATGCGATATACTAGGAAGTATAGATATAATAACAAAGCAATTAAAATCCGTTAAGCTTCCTAACCCTCAACTACTATCTAATAGGATAGACTCTACCTTTAAGAACTAGAGGATCTAAGTACAAGGAAAACTCTAAATTAACTATAACTATTTCCCCTCTAAAGAGGCCAAAATGCTCTACCTTTTTGGCCAAACTATAGGGGACGCCTAACGTCACCTTTAAGCTAAGTTTGAAGATGACTTTCCTATCCAATTTATATCTGTTAATGAGATGCTACAGCACCTAGCGGCTATCTCTGTCAACCTAAATAAAGTATAGGACGCTTAGTATAACTATAACTGCCTAATAATAAAGCCAAATTAACCCTTTGCCAAATTCCAGACTTAATTCTTATACCTTATAGAAGAAGGCCAGGTCCCTCTTAAAAACTATTAATTAGACCTTTACAACAAACTAATAATTAGGCTATAAGAGAAGATTACTGTAACTCTAAACAACCTACTAACCTATAAAAGACTCGCAGCTTGTTGCCTATTGTTAGACTCAGAGCTAAAGCGGATTAACGCCTACCTAGATTAGCAGAAGTGACCTTATAGCAATTAAAGCTTACCCGCCACCCCTACAGGAGCTGGAGTAGGAAGATTAGCCATGACCACTGCTATACCAAAAGCGGTTATAAATACGCATTGGCAAGCCTCGCCCAACTAGCTACATACTATAACCTCAACTAGTACTTATCGCAATACCCCAATTGACCCTACTATAGCTACTTGCTATAACTGCGATAAGGAGGATTACTTTGCCTTATCTTGCCTAGAACTAAAGGATATTAAGGAGATAGAGGAAGGAGAAATATCTAATAAGTCAGAAAAAAAAGAACCCTAGGGAAAGACTCCCCCCTAGGGTATCCTATTAATCTTAAAGAGATTAATCTAAGTTAGTTAATAGGTGGAAAATACTTTATAGTTCCATATATAGTATCTTAAAATGGATATAGAGTTAACTTAACTGCCCTTATTAACACTAGAGCAAATGGCTTTACCTTTATAAATACTGCCTATACAATTAACGTTGCCAAGTTTTTAAATGTAAAAGCTACCCTACTAGAAAAGCCTATTTAGGTAAAAGGCTATAACAGCTAAGCTGGTAAGCTGGTTACCTATATCCTGAAGTTATATATCTCCCTTAATAGACGACGCCAATATAGTATCCCCTTCTGCATTTTAGACCTAGGGTCCTATAATATAATCCTTAGCCAAAAATAGATATCCTACTTTAATATTTGGCTAAATGTATAACAAAGACAGTTCGTCTAGCCGGAGGATAGGCCGAAATTACCCTCCTTTATTAGAGAAATCCAAACCAACTATAAGACACTAGCCACGAAGTCTAACCCTATATACTAGTAGGATGTCTGGGCCCGTAACCTAGCCTTCGCCTAAGAAGACACCCGCCGCAAAGCTGGAAAGAACTCTATACCGATAAAGATACTCTCCCAAAGCGCTATATTTAAGGAGGACTCTACCTACGGAAGCGGGATAGATAGTGGCATAGATAATATCCAAATTGCGCAGATCTAACTAGTGTGAAAAAGAACGTACCGATAAGATATAAGGGATAACCTTTAAAAGATGCAATAGGAGTTAAAAGGAGTAACGACAACGCCAATACCCTAAAGGGCCCTAAGGTTACGCACGCCCCTAGTATTATATAACCCCCCTATAGTAGACATTACCGCAATTAGCGCTATAGCATTCCACTTTAATATATACCGGAAGGATAATAAGGTCTTTACAACGAGCCTATATAAGATTAACCAGATTATTAACAAAAGGGAAGAAAAGCTAATTAAGGAAACTAATAAGGAACTAGTTAAACGTCTTCTTCCTACTATTTATACTAAGTATAAGGACGCATTTTTAAGGGCAGCTTTGGACAAGTTACCCCCTTACTAGATATATAATTATAAGATTTAATTAGAAGCCAATAACTCACTAGGCTATAGCCCCCTCTACTAACAATTAATGGACAAGCTAAAAGCAACAAAGCAGTACTTAATTAATAACCTTAATAAAGGGTTTATTAAGCCAAGTTAAGCCCCTTTTGCTTCCCCTATCCTATTTATAAAAAAGCCTAGTAGAGGCCTTTGTTTTTGTATTAACTATTAAAAGCTAAATACTATTACTTAAAAGGATCGGTATTCTATTCCTTTAATTAACAAAACCCTCACACGTTTAAGCTAGGTAAAGATCTTTACTAAACTTAATATCCGCTAAGCTTTCTACTAAATTAGGATAGACCCTATATCTAAAGATTTAACAACGTTCCGTATCTATTACAGGTCCTATAAATACAAAGTTCTTCCTTTTAGACTAACAAACAGACCGGCTATATACCAAAGGTATATAAATGACGTTCTTTTTAATTACCTTGATAAATTCTATACGGCATACCTAGACAATATTCTTATATACTCAGACAACGAACTTAAGCACTAAGTTCATATTAAGAAGGTCCTAAAGAGATTACAGAACACAAGCTTATAAGTTAATATTAAGAAATATAAATTTAGGGTAAAACGTATAAAGTACCTCAGGTTTATAGTAAGTATAAATAGGATCAAAGTTGACCCTAAGAAGGTTAACGTAATCCGCAACTAGCAGCCCCTTTATACTATAAAGGGTATCCAGTCCTTCCTAGGTTTTTGTAATTTCTACCACCAATTTATCCGTGACTACGGAGTAGTGGCAACGCCTCTTATACAACTTACCTAGAAAGACACGCCTTTTATCTTTAATAACGACTGTATAGAAGCCTTTGGAGAGTTAAAAGATCGGCTTATCTCTTCTCTAATCCTTTGTTACTATAACCCAGACCTTAAATTAATATTAGAAACGGATGCTTCCAATAAAGTTATAGCGGGAATCCTATTACAGTTACATCTAGATAGTAAATAGTACCCTATTACCTTTTTTTTAAAAACAATGGACCCAGCTAAGTGTAACTACGAGGTATATAATAAAGAAATACTAGCTATTATTTAATTATTGTCCTAATAGCGCGTAGAGCTTAAAGGCACAAACTCCCAGATTAAGATATATACGGATTATAAAGCCCTAGAGTACTTTATAACTATAAAGCAGCTTACCGGATAATAAGCCCACTAGGCCAAAATACTCTCCAAATTCTTTTTTACAATTATATATTGTTCTGGCAAGCAAAACACTAAAGCTAATACACTAACCCAAAGGGAACAAGACGTAGAACCCTAGGATAAGCTAAAGACCTAATACCAGACGCGCGCCCTCCTCTATCCTAAACAGCTTAACCTACAAATTCTTAAAGAACTAGACTCTAAACAGAATAAGCTAGTACCCTTAGAGGGAGCAGTTTTAGATAAACTAATAAGGCTAGTTAACCACATCCTAACTACAAACCGCATAGCTAACTCCCTAAAGGCCCTCCGCAACTAAGCCATAAAGGAGGACCCTAATTTAGAAATAGAAAAAGGACTGCTTCTATACTAAGAACGGCTTATAGTTCCAGATATTAACAACCTATGGATAAAGTTAATCCGTAAAGCCTACTATTAAGTCTCTATAGCATACCTTAATTATAATAAGACCCACCAACTACTAGCGCCCTATTACTACTGGCGAGGACTTCTATCTAATGTGGATTAATTTATTAGAAACTGCCACGCCTATAAACGCGCAAATGCCCCTAGGAATTAAACTCCTAGGTAGCTATAACCGCTGCTAGTTCCAAAACGCCCTTGGCAATATATTACTATAGACTTTAAGTCATTTCCAAAGGACGCCTACGGCCACAATGCAGCCTTTATAGTGGTTAACTGACTATGCAAGCAATCCATCTCCCTCCCTTGTTTTAAGACCACAACTATAAAGGATATGGCCCGCCTCTACATTGATAACATCTATCAATTCTACGGCGCCCCTAAATTAATTATCTCTAACTATGGCCCCTAGTTTATATCGGATTTCTAAAATAAACTCTGCCGTATCCTTGGGATTAAGATTAAGCTCTCTACTATATTCCACCCTTAGACTAACAGCTAAACTAAGATTATAAACTAGTACCTTAACCAGCAACTACGGCCCTTTATAGACTACTATTAGGACAACTAGTCGGAATTACTACCTATAATAGACTACGCGCAGCTTACACTCCCCTATAATAGTATAGGGATGTCCCCATTCAAACTACTCTATGGGTATACACCACGAACGTCCTTTAATTGGGATAGGCCTATAGAACCCACTACAGCCCGCGAACGCCTTAGCTATAAAGAGGCCCGGGCATTTACTAAGAGAATATATGGAGCCTGGGAGACTGCTTAAACAATTATAAGAAAGGCGCAAGAAAAAAAGGAGTCTAATATAAACTGATATTGTCGCGAGGAAGACTTCCAAGTAGGAGATAAGATATGGGTGTTAACAAAGAACTAGAAAACCTAGAGGCTAAGCCGCAAGTTAGACCACTAAATAGCTGGCCTATATAAGACTCTTTAAAAGGTAGGACACTCTTTTAAGGTTAAGCTACTAGAGTTAATAAGGATCTACCCCATCTTCTCTCTAGACCGGCTATAAAAGGCTGCGGATAATCCACTACCTGGATAGTATAACGACCCCCTACCACCAATCCAGATTGCTAAGGACGAAGAATAGGAAGTTAAAGAAATCCTAGCAGTAAAAAAGGTCCGTAATGTCTTAAAATACCATGCAAGCTAGGTAGGCCATAATAACGACCTAGAGTGGTACCCTGCATCTAATTTTAAGTACTCCCCCTATAAGCTACAGGACTTCTACCTAGCCCACCCTAACCTCCCTAGACTACCATGTAAATTAGACAACTGGATTAAATGCTAGGAAGAAGGGTTAGATAATTATAACAATTTGGATAATAATAGGGAGCTTGGACAACGCCTAAGGGTAGGCTTTTTTAGGAGGGGGGGGTAATGTAACGGTGCTAGAGCGCGTTACCTGCTAAATTCTGCTATGCTACAGCCATATTCTGCCAACCTACGATTGGCTCGCTTACCGCTAGCGCCTTGGCGGCTGCCCCTTTATATATGTTTACTATGGTCCTTGCGACCCCCTTCTTTTCTTCTCCTTAGCTTAGTATCTTCATTAGATAGCAATCCACAAGCTTCGGTTCAGGGGCATTTATGCGAGCCGTTATAACAGTATTGGGCCGTTTTAAGTTCTGGTAGAACCTTATGGCGCTAATGCAGTAAATATTAACTAGTAGAAGGTTTATAGGTTTCTTTACAGGCGTTTTATAACCCATATTTTGCGGTTAAGAGCTTATAACCCTTCTTAGCTCCTGTTCTATTTTCCGTAGGTTATCTTTCTGGTCTATTTGTTTAGTACGGCGTCTAATATTCCTTACTGTTCTTTGCGGCTATATAGGGCCTGGTTTATCTAGCTGATTACTAGCTTTCTGGGTCCCTAGTGTTGGCAGTATAATATTAGTAGTCTAGGGGCGGCGTAGTATACGGACCTATTATAGATTAAGCTGTACATCTTTCTTAAAGGCCTGGTCCCTATGTATAGTATTGGTCTAGTAAACGGTGTCTATCTATGGCCGTATAAGGTTTTCTATTATAATGCAGATTTCCTTTATAAAAGAAGGTATTGGGGGTAGGGTTTTGGGCTAGACAAGCCGTCTACTCCATATATTAAGCTGTAAGTCTAGATAGGCTAGCCATTTTCTTCCTAAGATTATATTGTGGCTTCCTAGGTCCGTAATAAGAAAGGGGACGTTATACTGCCTTCGTCTATCTACACGGAGGTAAATCCGTAAGATAGTTGTAATAGGTAGTCCTATCTGTCCGTTATATCCACAAATAGGAATTAGTTTAGGTAGTTCTTTAAGGGGTATATTTAAAAGGTCAGTCAGCTTTACAGCATACTGTGTGTCTATTAAGGCAAAGGTATTTGCTCTAAAGTTAGCTAAAGCAGAGGTTAAAACTTAATATCTATTGCGGAATAAAGTATAAGGGATAGTGCAGCTTCTTCTACCAACTAGCTAACCCAGATTAATATATAATATGTTAATTCCTTTTAACCCTAGAGAGGAGTCTTACTTTAGGGTTCCTCTTTTTCTAACTCTATACTATCCTCCTAAATTAATAGGACCTTATTTATCTTTGCCGCTATTAGGCAGTTCTTTATAAAGTAGTTTTTCTGGCTGTATAAAAAGCAGGCTCCTTAATTGCTAAGGGCCTGTCTATAGGGGTTATTGTATATAGGTTAAGTATTCGCCGGACCTGCTATAGGTCTAGCTGCATAGCTAGCCGCTAGGTTAACAGCAGGCGGTATAGTTAGTGCCATAGGAATTGCAGATCTTACTAGGGCGCTATAGCCCGTTCTTGTAGTACTTATGTTCTAGTTGGTAGAGCTTCTAGTCTTATACTGCTTAGTATATGCCTTAATTCAGCGGAGGCCCTGGTCAATAGCTAGGCACTAGTCTATAAGTTCCTTTAGCGTCTATATAGTAGTATAAACCGGCAGTATAGCGCGCTGTAGGTCTATGGTAAGCTTATTAAAGAGGTCTGGCATTAAATCTTCTTAGGGAATTTAAGCCTGTCCAGCTAGGTGTAGAAAGTAGGTCTGGAAAACTAAGAAGGTCTCTGTTATTTTTATATTAAGGGCTTTATAGTTAAGGCGGGCGTTCTATATCTTATAGGGGTCCTTATAAATGGAAGATAGGTGGTTAATTATCTCTTCTCTAGAGAGGAAGGGGTCTGTTAAGTCCTGGGTATATCACGGACGTAGATGCATCTATGCGTCCCCACTAGTACGGCCAAAGACGTAGGCCATTTTAGCTTAGGTAGTAGGGAAGTGGTCTATATTAATATTAAGCTTGTTTTATAGTTAAAGCTTCTAATTATTAAATATAGGGTTAGTTCCGTTTATAAACAATAAGGGGTCCGCAACCTTTATAGACCGCGATAATGCTAAGGCTATATATTAGGCTAGGGCCTTAAGGACTATAGCAAGTCTTTAGGTGTCTAATAACTCCTTACTAGGTATAGGGGTGTTTCTGGTTTTAAGCAGCTCTTAAAGTCATTTAATTTCAGCATTAGCTGCTATAAGCTCTTCCTGGGAGGTTAAGACGGCAACTGTTTTACTATTAGAGGTATTTATAGGTCCTGTAGCGGCTTTACCAGCTGCTGTATTTCTTAGCATGGTGGTAGGGATATTAGGTAATTTCCGGTGTTTGTTTATTTCCTAGGGGTTCTGGTCTGTGCATGTCCTATTTTTAGGTTTTGCGTTCTATTAGTGTTCTTTTAGTTCTTAGGGGTCTGTCCTGTCCTTATAGTCTTAATAATATCCTTGGGGTCCTGTTCTGTGTCCTTATCCTGTTTATGGCCTTATAGATATTTTTAAGTTCCTTTTTAGGAAAGAAGAGTAGTGACGAGCTTTGGATAATGTTAGCGACTTAGTTAATCGAGGCATGAGCACGGCAAGAGGGTCGCGCAAGCCTGTACGATTGGATTGTCTATAAACGAGGATCCAAAGCTAGAGAAAGGAAAGGAGAAGAAGGGCAGCGTCGCTCGAAGTCTTATACAATCCGCGAGTCACGTGGGCTCACGTGACTCTGTGTCTACCATAACGTCTACCATAATCCACCGTTTTCCACTAGCGCCGTAACACCTATAGACTTAGCTTATTGCCAAAGTATATGCCTAGGTCTCTATAGCCTACCCCAGAAAAAATAAAACCTATAGGATTATTGGTAACCGCTATTACTAGCCCGGAATAGTTATAGATATTAACCGCTATATACAGAACTGTAATAACTACTATAGGTCTATAATTCCATAAAACAAGACCCTAGGACTATTAAAGCCACTCCTAATACCAGAACGCCCCTAGTAGCATATCTTTATAGACTTTTATAAGCTACCTATAGACCGTAACAGATACAATGCGGTTATAATCCTAGTTAACCACTTTAGCAAGTGCCTGTTCTTAATCCCTTATTATAAAGATATTAATGCTAAAGAAGTGGCCCAACTATATATCCACTATATATACCAAATCTACGGACTACTAGAGACTATCATATCCAATTACAGGTCGTAGTTTATATTGGCCTTCTAAAATAAGCTTACCTAAATCCTAGGCATTAAACTAAAGCTTTCTACAGCGTACTACCCCTAGATAGATAGTTAGACAGAAATTATAAATTAATACTTAGACTAGAGACTCCGACCCTTTATTACCTATTTCTAGGACAACTGGGGCAAACTACTACCCCTAATAAACTACGCCCAGGCGACCCTACCCCACAACTCTATAGGATTTGCACCTATTTAGCTAAAAATAGGGTATTTACCCTATATAAGCTTTAACTAGGAAAGACTAGAAGGACCACAAACTATACATAAAAAACTATCTTATAAGGAAGCCTAGCAGTACACTAAATGCTTAAAGAAAGCCTAGAAAGTAGCCTATACAAACCTAGAAAAGGCCTAGAAATTAATAAAATAGTAGGTAAATAAGCATAGGCGCGAGCCCGACTTTACTATAGGTGATATAGTCTAGGTAACAACAAAGAACTAGAAGACATAACGGCCTAGCTATAAGCTAGACTATAAGATAGCAGGACTATATAAGATCCTTAAAAAAGTAGGCAACTTGTATAAGGTTAAGCTCCTAAACTTAATTAAAGTCCACCCTAAATTCTTACCGGATAAGCTATGGAAAGCTATAAATAACCCATTACCCGGACAAAGGAATAAGCCTCCCCTGCCAATTTAAGTTAATAAAATACTAGCCAGTAAACTAGTACGGGGAACACTAAAATACCATATCTAATGGAGGGGCTACAATCCAGACCCAACCTGGTACCCCACCTAGAACTTTATAGACTGCCCCTAGAAGCTTAAAGAGTTTTATAACCAATACCCTAACAAACCCGGACCCCTAAAGTACCTTAACAAGTGGATAGAGTACTAGTATAGTAAAGACAATAGGCTGCCTATTAAGCATAAAGACAAGAATACCCTATGGTCATAATACGGACATACAAAGCCTAAGGGCAGGCTTTTTTAAAGGGGGGGGTAATGTTATGGCGCTAGTGAAAAACGGTAGACTATAGTAGACGTTATGGTAGACGCAGAGTCACGTAAGCTCACGTGACTAGAGGACCGCATAAAACTTCACACGGCGCTGCTATTCTTCTCCTTTCCTTTCTCTAGCTTTAGATCCTCGTCTATAGACAATCCAATTGTATAGGCTTGCATGCGTCCTTCTTGCTGTGCTTATGCCTTAATTGACTAAGTTGCTAACTATTATCTTTACTAGTCTCTTACACATCTCCCTTTCTTCTCTATATAGGCCTAGGCCCTAATATAGCACTATTCTTCTTCTACTTTTTCTACCTATTTCTTTAATATATCTTCCCTACTTTAGGGTTGTTAGTTAGCTCTCCTATAGAGCACCCTAGGGTCCCTCTATAGTTTATTTAGGCGTGTCTTAATATACTTTATAATATTAGAGTTGCGCTTCTTTTACACCCTTTATATTACCGCGGCTTTAATATATAATTATAGGGGGGGGATATTAGCTTCCTTTTTAAGCAGTGCTATAGTCGTCCGCTTATACCCGCCTATTATGCTTTAAAGGTAGGCTGTTTAGACCTTTTAGAGTAGTTTAAGGAGTAATTTAGGGGGGCCTTTCTTGGTTTCTCCTATAGCCCAAACACTGGATCTATATATTATGGTTGGCCGGACAACTGCTATATATAGTAGGCGTAACCTCTAAAAGTATAAACCCTATATAGAATTAACGATTCTAGATATTGTAATGTACTACGCTTAGCCCTTATAGGCCGCTTATAATATATATACGCTCTACTAGAGCTTACTGTCTACCCATACTCCTAATACCCTTAGGCCTTAAACTAGTTAGCCCCTAAAGCCTTAAATATAGATTATATACTAGAGATCTATAGGTTAGTTGTGTTTTCTTATAAAATAGATTAGCTAGTATTTCTCTAGTAAGAATTAGACTCTATATTGTCTTGCCCATTCTATATAGGTATTATAGGCTTTCTTTAGTATTCTGCAGTTCTCTGCGGCCATTAGCCTATATATAATTAGGTTTATATTATTAACAAAGCCTATCCCCTAGGTTGCCCCTTCCTTAAAGGACTTAGGTAAGTTGCTTATAAAGAAAAGAAAGAGTATAGGTAAGAGGGGTAATCCTTATAGTATTTCTATTATAACTGTAATAGGGGGGCTCTGGTATCTACTAAAGACTAGCAATATTTCTTTCTAGCCTATAAACCCTTAAATAAATTATATAATCCATTTTAGGAAGCCCTTTGCTCTAAGGATATATAGGAGGCGCTTATAGGGTATATTGTTATAGGCACTACTAATATTTAGGCTAAGCATTAATACTATAAAGTCCCTTCACATTGCCCATGTAGATTTAATAGTAGTAGCGAGTAACGTAAGTGCTAATAGTGTTAAGCGGTTCTTTCTTGCCCCTATTTAACTTTATAGTAGTAGGGCGTGTTCCTTAGCCGTATCTGCTATGCAGTCCGCTATTACCCTTTCTAAGATCTTGCTAAGGGTGTTTTTTAAGGCAATAGGGCAGTAGCTTCCTGGGATTAAGTAGTCTGCTTTACCTTCTTTTTATAAAACAACCGTTATTATAGATCTTCTAAGTTGCGGGTAGTAGCCTATAGCAAAGTATACTCTAGCTACATCTGCAAGCTAGGGTACTATAAGTGGTCTACAGATCTTTAAGGCCTTATTTAGTATCCCATCTAGTTCTAGTGCTGTATTATTTAAAAGGCGGCTAATAGTTCTGGCCATTTCCTCTGTTGTTATGTTGCTGTTGACCCGCAGGTAAGTTACCGGTGTTTTACCCGTGATGTTACTAAGGTCTGCTGGAGCCGGTTGGGGGAAGAACCTTTCTATAAGGATCTTTGCCTTCTTATCGTTGTCGTTAGTGGCCTGTGACTCCCCTGCTCTTTGTAGGGGTGGTAGGTATAGGTCTTCTACTGGGCGCCCTGCCTTTTTCTTTGCCCATTTCGCCATGGCCCAAAGGCCCTTGTTATAGGGGAGGCTCGAGTTAGAAGTGTGCTCGTTTATAAACCGTCTCCAGTTGTTCCTTGCTTCTTTTTTCAGGGTATTCTTTAACTGGTTTCTTGTGTCTTTGTATCGTCTCTCGTCTCAGCCGCTTAATATATAACTGCCTTAAGGATAATTAGCGGAGGTAATATAAATCCGCGTGTATTAACTGCCTTAATAACTATAACCCATTCTTGATTCCCTAGCTATATTATTACTAAACGGTCTTACCTTTTATACACCATAATAACTTTTGCGGTAGCTATTACGCCCATTTAAAAGCCAGTCTCGTTAAAGTTATAAATATCTTCCGCTACAATTCCATACTGCTTAATTATACTTTACACACACTAAAACCACTCTTGGATTATACCTGGATCTTTATATTTAGCCCATTAATAGTCGTACTTGCGGTTATATTTAGACTTAATCTCATTATAGCGGTTAACAAAGTTTCGTACCCAATTTTGGCCGACCGTTTGCGGAGCAGTAGATTCCAACCGTTAAGCAAGAAGGTCCGCTGACCGTCGTACAGATCCCGTCATAGGCGGCATACCGCGTTAATCCATAGATAAAATCCATTATATTAGAGCTTCTTCCTTAGTAGAAGAAAGTTTGCGGTTTAATGGCTGAGAATTGCGTCGCGACTAAATACCGCGAGCGCGGCGTCAAACGGTCGCAATAGGGGCGTTATATGCGAACGCAGCGGCTTAAAGGCTTTGAAATTGGCTTTTTTAAAAAGCTTAAATAGCTAGCTCAACTCCCCCCTCCGTATAGGAGGAATCTTTAGATCGTGGTGTGGTCATTTTGGTAGTTGAATAAAGAGACGCGTCGCGTACACGATAGATCGACCACTCGCTTGTGGATTACGTCAAATTTTATATAAATATTTTATAAGAAAGTAGTTAAGTTATAACGTGACACGTAGGGTTTTGCTCGTCCCTAGGTTTTACTTAATTTAAACATCAAAATGCCAATTTGGCAGTAAAAAGGGAGGCGGTTTACTAGCACGAGCAAAACTCAGGGACCGAGCAAACCCCCGTGTCACGTTAGATGGTATAAAAAGGTGTATTTTAGTGTTTTTTTTTGTGAGAAAGCGTGCACGAGTCGGTTCCGTGTATGAGCCAATCAAGACGCTTACAATGATGCTCAAAACTTTGTTCTCTGTAAAATAGAAGAGCCGGCATGGCGCCTCCTAGAGAAAGCTAAAACATGTATAAAAAAAATTTATAAAAAAAACCCCCTTTATTCCCGGTGAAGGGGAGTAGATAATCTCCAAAATTAACTACAATAATATATACATTAAATACATTATAAATAGGTAAAATAAATCTATGCCTATAATTCCTCGCTATTTATGCAAATAAAAAAGAAACACCGACAATGCATTTATCAAGTCTCAAACCCCAATAAAACACTCCTTTCAATGAAGTGAAACCGAGCTCAGCAATGACAACACCGAGGCATGCCACGACATCCGGTTCACTCCCTTTTGTATCTGATACATCTCCTTAAAGGCCGAGTCGCGCGCGCGTAGGCGCGCGGGACTGTCAAATTCCACGAGCTGGCCCTGATCCAGCATCGCGACTGCGTCAAAGTCGGTGATGGTGTCAAGGCGGTGCGCGGCCGCGATGATGGTGTAGTCGCTGAACTCGGAGCGGATGAGCTCCTGCATCAAGGCATCGGTTTGGACGTCAACGCTGTAGATATTTTGAATCAGCATAAACTCTTTTTTTCTGGGCTTCATTACGTCTGTGCAGTGGGCCAGAAACTTACCTTGCAGTCGCCTCGTCGAGAACGAGAATGGACCCCTTGCGCACAATGGCGCGAGCGAGGCACAGCAGTTGGCATTGCCCGTGGCTAAGCATGTCGCTTGTGAGTTGCTTGTCGAGCCCGCCATCCTCGAGGAGATGGCTCAGCTCCACCTTGTCAAGCGCGTCGCAGATTTCCTCATCAGGAACATTGTGTAAGGGGTCGACATTATCCCGAATCGTACCGGCGAGCACGTAAGGGTCTTGCGGGAGCGCAATTAGCCGACTGCGAACTTCTTGCCTTGGGAGCGTTGCGATGTCGACGCCGTCGATGATAATACTGCCGCTCGATAGATCGAGAAGGCGTAATAGCGCAGATATGAGGCTACTTTTTCCGCTGCCACTTCGGCCACAAAGGCCAACCTTTGCTCCAGGGGGAATGGTAAAAGAGATATCGTCCAGGGTAGGCCGCGCGGATTTTCTTCAGTAAACATGTTAGCTAACCATGCCATCCGACAACAAACACAAAAAAAGGGACATACTTATGAGATGCAGAGACATTCCGGAACTCAATGGCTCCGTAGCTAGGCCAATGTTCTGGTGGGCTTTGATCTTCACCCGACAGATTTTCTGAGTCAACGGTCGACGTGAAGCTTCGAATTCTTGAAAGGGCGCCCATCGAAGTTTCCAATAAAGTCCAATTTGTGATCAGTTGTTTCAGCATCTGGCTGAATCCCACAAGGTTCACGAGCGCCAGGCCAGTCAAGCCTGGGTCCGTTTCCCCCTTGGTCTTCACAGCTATCGTGACGAGAATGATAGCTATGGTTCCCACTATGAGATCTAAGACCAGGTTTAACCATCTCTGAACACAATACAGCAAATAGAAGGGCTTCTGCGACCTCCGAAGCGCTACCAGGAACCGGGAGAGATGTTGGTTCTCCCATTGAAAGGCGCGGATCGTGACAAGACCGCTCAGGAGCTCGAGGAAATGCGTGAAGAGATGCGACTTGGTCTCAATGTCTAGAATTCTGAGACGTCGAGAGGTGCGTAAGTAGAATTTTTGGACCATGTAGACGACTGCGATGGTGAATGGCAGCGCTGCGGCGATATACTTTGCCGACGCCACGAGAACGAGGAGCTGTGCAGAAAGCACAAATGCCACTTGATCAAAATCAGCCCGGTCTACATTATGGGAAATAAAATACTGTACGTACTCATAGCAGTGCGAACCAGTGCGACCGGTAGCTCCATATCGATGAGCTCTAGGTCTTGACTAAATCTGTTGGTGGTGATACCAGTGTCTGTGGAGGCAAAGAATGACATGGGGGCACTGGCAGAGAAGAGTTAGCTTGAAAAGGACCATGATCTGCGATAGGAGCCCTACTTCATAACAGTATCGAGCAAACGCCGATGTAGTTTACGCCCTGATTGTGGAACCATTTTCATGATCAGAACCCTTTACACGTCAGCATCTTCGGTCTCATTTGTTGTAAATAGGCACTTACCAACAAGCCAGAATAAGTGAAGCAAGCCCCAGCGTGGCCAGAATTGTGTAAATAGATAAGTAGTACGCAATCTTCCTATTCGGGTGCTCACTGTTGTACTGGGCCCACCACTTGACCCAGACATCTAGCATAATTTGTCAGCAATTGCGATGAGGAAGGGAAAGGTACACGCACTTGGAAACGCCGTTCCAAAGCCATATAGACTGCAGAAAAAGGTAAAGATAATCCAGCGTTTCCATCCGAAAGTCCGAATATAGTACCCATAGATAGTCAGGTCCCCTGCCGCAGTTTCCTCTTCTAACGAGTTAGAACTCTTTAAAGAAACGAGCGATGCTTTGAATCCTTTTAATGTACTCTTGTTGTCGTCTCGCCTGTATATTGAACGGCCAGTTAAGGATAAGCTACTAACGTAGCCACCGAGCTGGTACAATTCGTCAAAAGTGCCTTGTTCTGTGATGTTTCCGTCATGGCTAAGAGCAATAACGTGGTCTGCCTGCGAAAGGCGATGTACTTAAACGAAGGTTAAAGAGGAAACTATATGTCAGGAATGAAGAACATACCTGCGTTGGTAACTAAGATCACAGTCGTGTCTGCACCTCTCAACAGACCCTGATCGCCGAGAACTGATTCAAATATATGCTCTTCGGTCGAGGCATCTAAGCCACTAAACGCATCATCTATCATGACTATGCTCTTACGAAAGTATATTGCTCTCGCTACTGCCTGTTTCCGTCCTGTCAGAAATGAACAACCTTCCTGATTATAAGAGACCTACGACACGCTGTTGCTGTCCACCTGAAAGGCTAAGGCCTTTGCTTCCGATGATAGTATCATCTCCAAGCGGCAGTTGTGCGAGGTCTGTCTCCAGATCGCAAGCTTGGATGACTGTGTTGTACCACTTTGGGTCGTATTCTGCATCGTGAATAATATTTTCTTTCAGAGTTCCGTTTACAAGCCACGGAGTCTGACTGCAATAGGCTACTTCGGTCATGAATGATCGGTACAAGCCCTGGGTAACCGGCGTCTCTCCCAGGAGGGCATTTAGTAGTGTCGACTTGCCACTGCTTACTGGTCCAACGATCATGGTAAGACTGCCCTCCTTGATCTTGAAGTTGAGATTTTGGAGAACCGTGGGCTTCTCCGTATCCCATCCACAGCTAGCGTTCTCGGCCACGATGCAGTCTCTTCTGAGGTGCGAAAGCGTAACATCGTCTCCTATCTCGATCTCATCAAATCCCACCTGCTCCTCATTCTGAAGCGGTGTTTCCTCTGGGATATCTGCAAGCTCGGGTTGCTGCGACGGATTAAGTGAATGCAGTTCGTCCGAAGGGGTTTCTTTCTTGACCTCAGTGATGAGATATATGCGAATGCGCTCAAAACAACCCAGGGCCGTGATAAGCCCTGAGAGTGATGTAATGAAGAAGGCCACCGGTTCAAGGAGAAGATTCATTAGAACCAGAGATGTGAGGGCTCTTTCTGTGTCCAAGTTCGGGTACCCTTTATATTTTGCCAACATAATATACGATCCTAAGGCAACGACAGGGCTCAAAGATGTGCTTGCAAATGCTAGGCTCAAAATTAGTCTCAATGAAGAGTAGGAAGAGACGAACTTACAAAATGTGGTTATTTTCACTAATAAAGCGCGAAAAGTTTCGGCGGTCTGGATTTCATTCTCACGGAGAGTCGTGATTCTCGATGCCAGATGAGGCGTGAGACCAGTCATCTTTATCCCTTTCATTGCTCCTAGCATAGAAGCCGTGGCATCAACTCGGGTCTGGATTCGATCGAGCCAGGTCTTTTGTGAATTTGCCAGTTTAGGAGATAGGCCGATTGCTGCGAAAGTACATCCTACGGATTCTATTAATGGGTGGGTGGAGAGAAGATGGACTTTGACTGACCAAATATGACTACCAGCGGTGTCAACGCCGCCCAGCTTAGTTGTATATAGAGCAGCCATATAGACAAAGCTATTTCGAAAAAGCTTGCCCATAACTCATGGACTTGGCGGAGTCCAGTCGTTATCCGTTCGACGTCTGCGTTCATCAGGGTCACCGCTTCCGATTCTTTTAGCGCGGAAGAGCTAAGGTTCAGAGTTTTTCGATAGAGAAGGCCCACAAGTGTGCCTCGAAGTTTCGCAATACTTCGATAGGTTCTATGTTGGTGCAAAGCACCAGATAGCTGTTTAATAGTTAGCGAGCGTAACGACTGAAAGAGGCCGATTCGCTTACCGCAAAGCCACAGTATACGAGAACATACGCAGCAATGAGGCCGTAGCCAACTGCCTGGCGGTTTCCATAGTCTTTCTTGGTTAAGTAACTGAGTACACGTTGCAGGAGAAACGGCTGGCTGAAATTAAACCCGGTCGCGCATAACCTTGGTATGATGGCGGATGCAAAACTTCGCCCATGGTGTTTCGCCGCAACCATGAACAAGCTGTTTGGCCATGATTGATTTGGTGCTAATTTAGTTAGTGAAGCTAGTCAGGATGTGGAAATCACCATTACATACACTTCTCCCACTTTTCGTACAGAGCAAGTAGTTCTTGCTCTCCAATAAGCGATGGCTGTACCTCAAAGAGTGAATTCTCTTGTAGAGGTGTTTTATACCCTCTAAGTAGTAAGGGGTTCAGCCACCAGAAGACCAATCTGTTGAAGAATCCACTCGTAGCCTCCGGTGCGTTGAACTCTTCTTTAGCAATCAACATCTCTCGTTTCTCTTTCAGTTCTAGAACAAGGAGGCTGCTCTTAATCACAGTAGCTATCAGGAGTATGATACCCAGTGGTCGGGCGTCGTCCGTCGCAAAAAGTGTTCGAACTCGAGCGGCATTAAAAACAATAGAAACGGTGAGGTAAATGCCAATAGTTGACGACGGCCGGGCGTTTCTATAATGCTCGAAATAGGACACCAGCGCAAGCATGAATGTCGCGATGAGGTCTACGACCACGCACGCAATTGCTGCTCTCGTTTTGACGGTGTCTGGCATGGACATGGCCCCTAAGGACAGGAGCTGAACCCCCCCATAGAGAGCGTAGCAAGACTAAAACGAAGTTAATAATGGTGAAAGACGCATATATTGGTATTTTCATTCTTACCTGTTTCGAGATATTCCATAGTCGCCCTTCAACTTTGATGCTAGCCTTATACAATCTAATTAATCGGAGTATAAGGATAGGGAAAACGATCGTGAATGGTATTATCGAAAGGATAACTTCTTCAAAGAACAAAGTAAAGTCAAATCCACCATAACACCATGGGTTCGAAGGGCCGAAGCCCCTCTGGGTATCAATTGAACACCTGATCGACATGTTAACGAAGGACTAAGAAAACTACATTCAGAGAAAAAAAGAATGGAAAAGGAGATGTAGTCCCTACGATGGATTCCGGATTGCAGTTGCCTACAACGCAGGCGATATTACTGTTATCACGGGGGCCCGACATGATTCAGAAGCTCTAAGCCAGCTGCGCAGTCTAAGAAACGCCCGCAGTCACCCACGAGGTCCACAGGCAAAATTAGAAGTAGGTCATAGCGAGCATTTCTGACCCAGTTAGAGGACGGCATGGATCCGACCTTAGCGATGTTATATTTTCGCAAGTCTCACTAAGATAAAGCTCTAGCGATTATTTTTAAAATAAACGTTAAGCTTACACGTCGTGTATTTAGAGCCTTCTAGCGCTGTGCAGACCCCTGCTGCGCCCTGCCCATTCCCCTGCGCCACTGCACCACGCTCCTGGGCCCGCCCGGAAGCTAAGAGATGCGGAGCTGATTGCCGATCACGGATGGCTTGCAGAAACTACAGCATCCTGGCGCATCCCGTGGTTAGCGTGTTCTGTCAGCATTTCCCCTAAGCAGCAAAAATACCAAGATTTCCACTACAAAAAAGGCTGTGCAGAAGTGGCAACCACCGGAATTGAAGAGATGCTGTAACGATGATCTGATAGTTCCGATCATTTGATCGCCACGTGGCGCAACCGTCAACCCGAGATAATTACCGTACTGTATACCATCTTGGCGCATCCGGTTCAAAGCGCGTGTTGATCGCGCAGATCAAACTACGCGGATTTATACCCAAAAATACGTTAAAATATGTCGAAATGGCCGTGCTTATTACTTTAAAGGTATAAAATTGTGCCATTTGATCAGCGCGATCAACAAGTGCTTTCAACCGGATGCGCCAAGGTGGTGTATGTACAGTACGTCGGTGCTTGCAGCAGGGAGCCGATCTGCCGGCTTTCCCTTTATCAGGATGAAACCTGGCTAGGTTGTGCGTATATTCTGGTACGACTCGCCTCGTCGAAACGTCAGGCCGCGCCTTTACAATTGTACCATAATATTTTCTTAGAGGTAATAATCAGAAAATAGTTCAGAAGCGGATAAATTTTCAATAGAAGCTAAAATACACTAAAACACACATGCAGATCTTAATTAGGTAACAGTATTTCTTAAGATATCCTAAGATATCTTAAAATGCGGCAACGCGGAACCGAAGCACAGGACCCTCCTTCGCAGCAGTCACATGATCCCTCAACTGGAACTCATCCGAGCGGTGCCTCCCATACTCTGCCCCCGGTCTACCTCCCGCGCGGTCACCAGATGCCAATTTGAAGTCTAATCTGTGCAATACGACAGCCATCGTAAGCATCATCTCCACCAGAGCCACGCCCTTTCCGATGCAACTACGAGGACCAACCGAGAACGGATTGTAAGCCGTATTTTGGTCCATCGCTTGTTGAGTTGTCTTGTCTTTAATAGCCAGCCATCGGTCAGGATTATAATTGAAAGGATCTGGGAAATAAGCCTCCTTGTGTTGTATGCTGTAGATTGGGACTCCCACATCGCAGCCTTCAGGGATGAATTCTCCATCCACTATCGCACCGCCACTCGGCACTTCGCGAGAAAGAGATTGGCCAACAGAGGGTGACATGCGCATTGCTTCGTCGATACAGGCGCGAAGGTAGCGGCAGCTGCTAAGCTTGGCACCACCTTTAATTTCCTCAAGATTTTCAAATGTCGACCGCACTTCCGCCGTAGCTCGTGCGTATGCATCTGGATTTCGGCTCAGGTAAAAGAAGATAGCCGCCATGGCAGTAGCAACGGTGTCAGCCCCTACAGAACGCGTTAGAATCCACTGATGTGTAATCAAATACAAAGAGGTGACAAACCAGCAACCACCAAAGTGGTACTTTCGGAAATTATTTCCTCTTGGTTGAAGCCCAGTCCAGTTTCAGGGTCCTTGGCCTCCGTGAGGATTGCGAAGAGATCCTTGCGCTTCGAGCGATCATTCTTTTGGGTGTCCCTGAGAAGTTTTCCGACAAACCTAATAAAGAGGTTCCTAGCAGCAATAGCTTTAGGGAACAGAAGTTTATCAAGGCGAAACATCCTCAGAATTGGTGCTTGTAAAATAGAGCTGACACGAATGTTGGAAGTTTCAATGATTTTGACGACGTATCTGTAGGTTTCTCTCTCGAGCATGTTGTATCGTCCCGAAAAGATCAACGACGCCATAATGTCAAAAGCCAAGAAGTTGCCTATCACACTGGTTAGAGTGATATCCTTGTTCTTCTTCGGTCATCACTTACACCACTCGGCCATGTTCCTTGGGGTTTTCCAAGTTTGTTCTGGAGACGTCACAGTTTGGGACTCGTCATTTGCTTTGGCGCTCTCCTCTTCCACTGTCTCAAGAAGACGGTCGCAGAATCGATTGATGATTTCAAGCATAGCTGGCTCGAAATTTCGAAGGGTTGAGTCGGAGAGCCCTTGACTAATGACTCGCCTTCGGCGGCCGTGGTCCTTCTTATCCCTAACAGTTAGGGTGTTAAGAGCTTGGTGAACCATTGCTGAATAGTTCTTGCTCTTGGTGAAGTTTTTGCCTTGCGAATAGATATCTAGCTGATCGTTAGAATAAGAAATTGGAGTACTGCAAATGATCATCTTACTCTTGAGACCAGTGGCAGTATTTACATTCAGGCGATTTGGGGCATATCGGACGAAGTCGCCATACTTCTGGTGACATCGCCACATATCAATATGAATATCACCTTTCCAAGCATGGTAACCAGCATAAAGATCGGTGAACTTGGCCAAGAAAGGTCCAGGATATTTGGCTAGAGGATGGAAGAAAACAGAGTATATGAACGTGGTCAGAGCCTAGAAGTAATGGTTAGTCTCCAGCGATAGACGACTGAGTAACATGGCAGAAGGATCACATACATAGAGTGAAAGGACTAGAACCAGGCATGATGAAGCAACAACAATAATCCGACTCGCAGCAGTGGCGTGAGCCAAAGCAACAAAAAATGATCGGCTCGAAACAACGACTTGTGCCGTAGGTGGAAAAACATTAAATGAGGTAGCCATAATGAAAGAATGGGGTGAAACAGTGAAGGGAACTGAACTGTAAAGACGGGAATTCAGTGAGGAAACGTTTTCATTCTCTGGCCATTCCAATATATACGAGCCCTCATCTTAAATGTAACTAAATACAGTCTCGGGCCGCTGACTACTTGCTCAACCAATCGCTCACTCAACCGGCCAAGCCCTGCGGTCTTGCAATTAGCTCATACCTAGGCGGTGTTCTGAGCGCGGCTCTGCAAGGTCATATCGTGATCTTGGAGACCGAGATAGAAGCATTAGCTCATTTTTGGCCTGATACCTGAGCATGCAATCCCGCTAACACTCTCCCCTGCAGCAGAAATCTCGTTTTGGAACAGGTGGCGACCTATTGGCGTATGAACATTTGCTGCGGCGTTTCTAAATCGGGTAATTCAAACACATTGTTGGGTCTGACATGTATAGAACTTCAGGACTAATTCGGTTATAGCCCAAAAGGCTGACACGACAAACTGCTCTTGTGCTGTGAATACGATCAATAATGTAACGTAAGCGCGGTAGCCATATGCGGGGTCGGTCAGCTTGGGTTGAAGCATCGACTAGGTACTGTGCACTACCCTGGCGGTGCAATGCCGCCACGTGCGGGCTGAATGTTCCACGTGTAACGTGCATAGGCGAGTTATCGATAACGTCAAAGCCCACTGTTTGTCCTATTAATTCCCCGAACTGCGGCTTAGAATCTAAAATCTAAGTCAGCACAACACCAAAAGCGGAAGAAAGTGTTGAGAGGCTGAGCCTTGGCAGGGGCGGACAGTTGTGGCAGATTATGCGTACTTCCCGTCGGAGTTAGCGCGACCGAGACTTCTCAAATTTAGCGAGCTTGGTGCCTGGCTGGCAGGCGGTGCCCTGGGTTTCAAAACCCGGTGGGTTCATGCGGATCTCATCCCTGTAACATCGCGCTCTCACGCCCAGATGTTTATTTCGTGACTTATATCTTTAGTTTATTTCTGTGATCATCATCAGTCTTCGTCTCCCGTAATTCTCAGTCCCTCTTTCAAATCGCCCCTCTCTTAAATCGTCCCTCGCTCAATTAAATTATTGCATATTTATCTCAGCCGTCTGTCCCGCACTCTAGCATCAGATAACGCGTCCGGAGCAATTGCTTCAAGCCAAGTCAAAGATGGAGGCTTACCAAAGCATATCGAAACAACAAGAACTATGTCATGTTCTGCTCATAGAACTTCTCGCGTTCGTCTCTCAATCAACCGTATTCCAATAACCACTGACGATTACATTTTTGCAGACACCAATTCTGTTCAGCAGTGCGATGGTACGTTAGCAAGCCTCTCATTCATATCCGACTTGTGATCTGATCCGATTCCAGGACCGAGACTCAGGACTTGCTGCTATCCGAGTTCCAGACGAGAAAGACTGTGGAGATCGGTCCGTCAGAGACGCTGACAAATATGATGAAAAGAACGCGCGATCTCGTTTACCGTCCATTTGATACTGCGAACTCCATTTCGAGGGATTTTCTCTCGCTCAAGCGGAATAAGCAGGACATTTATTTCGCTGCGCCGCGGGGAGAGCCGGCGGTGACGGCGGTGACGTCAGTCAGCGCGACACCTCCAGCTGCGCCACATCAATCAGCAGTACAACCGACAGTGGAAGCCCCCCCACCATCAACAACCCCTACGCCTATCACTGTAGGTCCTGTTGAAGACGCTCCAGTATCTGCTGCGGATGTGATTAGGACCATTGTTGCCATCGCCTTGAAGAAGAGTGCGAAGGATGTCTCTTTTGACAGCTCGGTCAAGGCCCTTTCTGGAGGTTAGCCTCAATTTTTAGTTGTCCCCTCCTATTCGTGATTCGGACGACTGACATTTAAGCAGGAAGGTCTACCTTGCAAAATGAGATCACCGGTGACCTGGACGCCGAGTTCGGGTCTGCGCCTGATGGTGCAGAGGAGATCCCGCTGAAGGAGCTTGCTGCTATGCTACAAAAGACCTTTTCTGGCCAGTTGGGACGACGTACAAAGTCTCTGGTGGACAAGTTCTTCACGTCTAAGATGCCTGGAGGTTTCAACCTGACTAAAGTTCGAGATATGCTCGAGCAAGAATACGGATTCGCTGCCGGGAGACAGGATTCTATTCTCTTGTTCTCCCTTCAGACGCAACCGGCAGCCCGCTTTGATTCGGAAGAAAAGGCGAAAGGATATTGGTCCAGTATTGTCCAGACATACATTGCTACGACCGGCATTGAGATTCGAAAGTCGGCCACAATGTCTAGCACTGCCGTTGCTAATGCCCGCATCGATCCTAAGGCGCTCGATGCTTTGAACAAACGCTCCAACGACTTTCATCGAGACGTTTATCAGGCCTATGCGAAGCATCTCGGTGAAAACTCTGGTTCTAGTTCCGAAGAGGTGGTAAAATTGCGGAGCGATTTGCATCACATGCAGGCCGAACTTGACCTATGGAATCTCGAGCACGGCAACGAGTATGCGAGGGGCATCAAGCCATTTTTTGATCGCCGGAAAGCTCGTCTATTCGACTCTTTTTGGAACTGGGCTTTACAAGACCTTTTCTTGATCTACCACGGAATTCGCCAAGGCACCCTTAGACTCCAAGATGAAGATCTTGCTCGGCGCCGACGTGCACTTGTGAATCGGTCGTGCCAGAGATTGGTTCTCGTTCTTTCCCACATGTTGGTGGAAATCAAGACGCAGAAGCCGCAGTCCGCCGACGTGGAGGACTGGCTCACGGAGCTGCTTGTAGACTGTAAGGCTGCTCTCAAACAACCACCAGCGTATATCGGATCGAGCAAACCCACAGCACCACGGACTATCATTGATGCCAATGGATCTATAACCTTCGTTGAAGAGCCGTGCGCCCACCCCCCTGTCCGGACCTTTGAACCGAACGCCTTCGAAGCCGCACTTGTTGCCAAGGAATCCAAAAACGGTGTCAGAATTATTAATCAACCGTTCCTGAACGCCCCCCCTACCCCCGCTATGACCCCCGACCTTACCCCCGCTTTGACCCCCGCTTTGACCCCTGCCATGACCCCCAGTAAAACGCCTAACTTCGACGCATCATCCATTTCAGAAGTGCCTGGTGTTCACAGCAGATACTGCCCCCAAATTCAGCAAAAGTCGGGAGGAACATGGAAAGACTCCAGGACCCTGACTGATGAATACGTTAATGTCCTTGATAGCGCAGTCTCGGCAGGTTTGGCGTTCCAGGGGAAGAATGTGCTGCTCACAGGTGCCGGCAAAGATTCTATTGGCTCCAAAATCTTGCAAGGCCTTCTCTCTGGAGGGGCTAAAGTCATCGTTACAACGAGCTCATTCTCAAAGACCACCAGGTACTACCAAAACATGTATTCCAAATTTGGATCTAAAGGGTCGGGTTTGTTGGTTGTGCCGTTCAATCAAGGCAGCCAGCAAGACACGGAATCACTCGTCGAATATATCTACAGCATTGGCGACGCGGAATGGGATCTGGACCATGTCATTCCATTTGCGGCAATTTCGGAACACACCAATGGCCTCGAGATTGATTCGAATTCAGAATTAGCCCATCGTATGATGCTCACCAACACTCTACGGCTGCTTGGGGCTATAAAGAGAGCGAAAGAGAGCCGTCGAATTTCTACCAGGCCCGCCCAAGTTATTCTGCCTTTGTCCCCTAATCATGGTGTTTTTGGAAATGACGGACTCTACGCAGAGTCGAAATTGGGCCTTGAAGGGCTTCTGAACAAGTGGCATACAGAAGATTGGCCTGAATACCTATCCATCTGCGGCGCAATAATTGGGTGGACACGCGGAACGAAGTTGATGAACGATAACGATATCGTAGCCGAGAGTGTCGAATTGTTGGGTATCAAAACATTCTCGCAAGACGAAATGGCCGTGAACATTCTCGGTTTAATGACTTCGCCCTTGCTCGAAACTTCACAAACCGAGCCGCTCCTCGCTGACCTAAGCGGGGGCATGAGCTCGTTCCCGAATTTGAAGGAAGATGTCGCAAATATCCGAAGTGAGATTTCCGAAATCAGCTCGAGCCGGCGTGCTCTTGCTCGTGAACAGCGAGCCGAATATGATATCCCCGGCACAATCTCGGGATCTAACAAGTTCGCTCCTTTCAACCAGCGCGCAAACATCAAGTTTGACTTCCCCAAACTTCCTGACTTTTCCTCGGAGGTTGAGCAGCTGTCCGCTCTCGAAGGCATGATCGACCTCGAAAAAGTTGTCGTTGTGGTTGGCTTTGGTGAAGTTGGACCACATGGCAGTTCACGAACGAGATGGCAAATGGAAGCTCATGGCGAATTGTCTTTGGAGGGTTTCATCGAGATGGCCTGGATGATGGGACTCATCGAATACCAAAGTGACAAAGGCCTTTCCTATAGTGGATGGATCGAAAAAGAAAATTGCAAGCCGATCACAGACGCCGAGATAAAGAAAAAATACGAGGAACACATTTTGAAGCACAGCGGAATCCGTCTGTTAGATGCTCGTCCTCTCGACGGAAAGGACCCAGCAGCTCGACAAGTACTCCATGAGATCGACCTGCAACATGACTTTGCCCCTTTTGAGGTATCAAAAGATACGGCCAATGATTTGCTCAGAGAGCACAGTGACAAAGTCACGATCACGAACGTTAAGGGTTCAGACCACTGTCTAGCCATCCTCCGAAAAGGAGCTCGTTTGATGGTCCCCAAAGCGTTGACTTTTGATCGAACGGTTGGTGGTCAGGTCCCTACCGGTTGGTGCGCCAGAACCTACGGCATCGATGAGGAAATCATTAACCAAGTTGATCCCGCGACATTGTATGCTTTAGTTTGCACAGCAGAAGCTCTACTGTCAGCCGGTGTGACAGATCCTTATGAGTTCTACAAGTACATCCATGTGTCCCAGCTCGGTGTGTGCGTAGGATCCGGATTCGGTGGAGCTGCATCATTACAAGGAATCTACAAGGAACGATTTCTGGACAAACCAGTTCAAAACGACGTGTTGGCAGAGTCTTTCATTAATACAGGCAGTGCCTGGATTAATATGCTCCTATTGTCGTCTTCCGGACCAAATATCACGCCCGTAGGGGCATGCGCCACCGCCCTTGAGTCGCTTGATGTTGGCTATGAGGTCATCTCCAGTGGTAAGGCCGAAGCTGTCCTCGTTGGTGGATATGACTACCTCGCAAAAGACGTTGCTTACGAGTTCGCCAACATGAAAGCGACCAACAATACTGACGAAGACTTCGCACGCGGAAGAACTCCACAAGAAATGTCTCGACCAGCGACTACGACCAGAAGCGGATTTGTCGAATCGGAAGGCTGTGGAATCCAAGTGCTCACCAACGCAAAGCTTGCTATCGAGATGGGTCTTCCCATTCACGGTATCATTGCGATGACACGAACAGCTGGCGACAAAGCGGGCAGATCGCTCCCGGCACCAGGTCGTGGCATCATCACAGCTAGTGGCGAATCCAAAGGCACCTTTGACTCACCCCTCATGAGCATGACTTATCGCAAACGGCAAATCGACCTCCGCAGGGCTCAGATCAACCAGACGGAAGAATCAGAATTGAGGTACCTCAATGAGGAGATATCCTCCTACAAATCCGACGAGGTCGATTTTGATATCGATGCTTATCGCAGGCACCGTCAAGATACAATTATGGCAGAAAGTCAAAGGCAGCGACAGGAGGTCTTGAATAGCTACGGCAATGAGTTTTGGAAACGCGACACTAGAATCTCACCAATGCGCGGCGCCCTAGCGACTTGGGGTCTTTCAATTGATGATGTACAAGTTGCATCTTTCCATGGAACATCGACAGTAAAGAATGAGCTGAATGAATGTGGCGTCATTCAAGAGCAAATGTCGCAATTAGGCCGAACCAAAGGCAATCCTGTTATGGCTGTCTTCCAAAAACACCTCACAGGCCACCCTAAAGGGGCCGCCGCTGCTTGGATGCTGAACGGATGCCTTCAGATTATAGACTCTGGACTTGTGCCTGGAAACCGAAATGCCGACAACATTGACTCCGAATTAGAAAAATTTGACCATATTGCGTTTCCTAATGAGACAATTCAGACGGCGACTGGCGTGAAAGCATTCATTGTCAGCTCATTTGGATTTGGCCAAAAAGGAGCTCAGGCTATTGGGGTTCACCCCAAATATCTCTTCGCTGCTCTTGGAAAGACAGAATATGGTGTCTATCGCCAGAAAGTGAAGAAGAGGCAGGAAAAGGCATACCATCATTTCCACAAGTCGATGATGACAAACACCATGTTCAGAGCGAAAGATGCTCCACCGTATTCTGCAGATCAGGAGACGGCATTCTTAACGAATCCGGATGCAAGACTTCCCATGAACATGGAACTGTAAATTTAGGGTACGGTCATTTGTTTTGGGAGTAAGGTTTAGATTTTAAATCAGCATGTTTAGGCGTTGCTAGGGTAGAGTCTCATTTATTAGGATTATTTTATAATCTGTTATACTATTCCCATGTAGATATGTAGATATTTTAAAATGTTGCTTTTTAGGTTAATCTCAAAATGTATTATTTCAACTCCATTAATATCTTTTTCCCTCATAGTGAACGTGCAGCTATCCCTCGGACCTCAGAAGATTACGCTCACCATGCCTGAGTAATTTTCATCACGCCAGGGGTAGATTTGAAACTGAACCCGTGTCCAGCAAACAAATGTAAATGTACAAATTTATTTTTGAATTGAAAGAGTCCAGGTCTAGTTGGTTTGATAAGTCGAATCACAAGATCACAGCAAAGGGAGTCTAAGATAGTACGACAAAATGTCATACTCTAATTTATTGAAGATTTTTGTTAACGTGCAAGAGCTAAGAAATATTTTTATGCATTTATCTGCACTGTTTGCTCAATATCGTATCTCGGGAGCTGAGGGGAGGAGGTGAAGTTTCGAGAAGCATTTAGGAGGCATTTGAGAAGAACTGGTAAGGCTCTCCCCTTGAAGGTTTGTAAAAAGATCGTCCACGTCAGCCCTACTTTCTCACTGCCCAGGTCGCTAAGGATCCAATGGAACCAAGGCTAAAAATTCCCTGGCCACTCAGACCTCTCAGACCTCTCAGATCCCTCAGATCTCTCAGATCTTTCTGCGGTAATTGTTATTCTTAGGCTTAAATCCTTAATAACCTCTAAACGTTAGGCGGAGTCTGGTTAGGCGGAGTCCAACCGCCCAATCACGTTAAAGCCCCATCCCATTTGAGGCTAGTGGTTCACACAGCCCTGTCGCTCAGCCTTTGCCCTTGTACACCCTCCTGTCAGTTCCGGTTGCTAGCGCAGCCACGTCTGCACTGCCTTTTTGTAGGGGAAGTTTTGGTATTTTTACTGTTTAAGGGAAAGTAAGGCCGTGCAGATGTGGCTGCGCTAACAACCGGAATTGACAGGAGGGTGTACAATATCGAGCTATTTCACTATGCACACCCATGCAGGGTAATGTAATAAAACACGTAATATTACCAATCAGGCTGAGCATATAGCACCCGAAAAGACCAAGGCTGGTAGCACAGCCCGAAGACCGCCGCCATGAAACATCCTGTTATAGCACGTCAGCAGCCCTACATATGACCGAAATGATTTGCTTAGAAGGCCCGGAGGCGCTGCAAAAGCACCTTTTGTCTATAGAATTGCAATTCGCTCATTTCCCGTCTCATCCTTCTTGTACACTTGTACACTTGATGCGTTTTGCACTTCGCTCCAACGTTCTTTCCTTCCTTACTTACAATAATGGATGTGCCTGCATTTTCTCTACTGCGCGCTCCTGACGACATCAACATCGCAGCATCCGACGAGTCTTTAGTTGAGTGTTTTCACAGCAGCTGTATTTTCCAGTTAGCCATGCCCGATCATTTGAAGGAGTTTGCGGTTCGAGCGCGAAACGATTTCCTTGCCTGTTTTGCCCAGAAGACAATCCAAGAGCCATGTTCGGACTTACAGTTTCTGGTACAATTTTTGAGATATATTGCGGGCCGAGAAGATGCGGCAACAGCTATGACTTCGGAGGTTTTTTCGAAAGTGGTAGAAAAGCTAGGAAATGAGCATTTACGGGGCAAGGACATTCACACGCGGGCAGCTGAACTATCAGCCGACTCGGGATTATCCAGCAAGCAAGAAGTTATTAGATCGTACTACGAAGCCATGTATCTCATGGGACGGGGTGCTGGAAGTCGAGTACCGCAACTTTTTGCAACATCTCATCCGTCCGAGCAAAGACCCATCTTCACTGTATTTGGCGGTCAAGGGAATACTCAGCACTACTTCGAAGAATTCAGAGATCTGTACGCGACATACGGCCGCTTACTTGACGATATTCTGGACTATGCATCCATCATATTTGACCAACTGCTTTGTGACGAGACAACAATCGATCAGTACCCGAATGGTATGGATTTCCTTACTTGGCTGAGGAAACCAGACTCAACGCCGGAGCGAGAATACTTGCTATCCGCCCCCGTGAGCTTTCCATTGATCGCACTAGGCCAGCTGACCAGTTTTTACGTTACCTGTAAGATCTGGCAGCTTACCCCAGGCGAGGTTGTCGATAAATTGCACGGATCAACAGGCCACAGTCAAGGAATTATCGTGGCAGCAGGGATTGCTACGTGTAAGACCTGGGACGATTTCGAAGGCGCATTCAGATCATGTTTAATAGCTCTTTTCTACACAGGTTGTCGCAGCCAACAGCAATTCCCCAGGAAGACATCGTGGCAAAAGATGGTTCAGGGCCCAGTGCCCAGCTCGGAAGACGAACCTTCACCCATGATGAATATCATGCTTCTCCCTCAAGCAGATGTAGAGCTGCAAATTCATTCATTCAATCGACATCTTCCAGAAGACCAGAAAATAGCTATCGCGCTCATAAATGGACCACATAATATCGTTGTCGGTGGCCCACCGGAGTCATTGCGAAGTTTCAACTCGTGGCTTCAAAAGCTCCGAAAACCTCAGGCGAACGGAGAACAGTATAAATGGAAATCGTTTACGACACGCTACCTGCCGATCTCTGCGCCATTCCATACCTTCTATCTCGCGGATACCAAGTCCATCATTGTGAATGATATGGAACGACACAACATTATGATCAAACCTAGCGACCTGCTTATTCCCGTGTACGACAGTAGAACGGGTCGAGATCTAAGAGAAGTGGAAGAAGAAGCCCTGTTTCCGATACTCACAAATGCAATCACGACCGAAATGGTTGATTGGCCACGTGCTACTATGTTCCCGAATCGCAGTTGCATCATTGATTTCGGGCCGGGTGAGACGTCAGGGGTCGGCATCCTTCTACATCGTACGAAAGAGGGAACAGGAACTCGAGTTATCCTAGCCGGGCCGCTTCAGGGTGCACTACCACATGTGGGCTACAAGCCCGATTTATTCGAATCGCCATCTCCAACTTCTACCCAAAGATCTACTGATTGGCTGCGGGACTTTGCGCCAACTTTGCTCTCCGACGCATCAGGGAGGACTATGGTCAGCACAAAGATGAGCCAGCTGTTGGGGGTCCCACCACTCATGGTCGCGGGAATGACCCCGACTACGGTTCATCCCGATTTTGTCGCCGCTGTCATCAACGCAGGCTATCACGTCGAATTAGCCGCCGGAGGATATCATCACGAAGAATCACTAGTCCAGGCTATCAAATCCATCGAAAGATCGATCCCGGCCGGCAAAGGAATCACAATAAACTTGATATACTCCGCGCCACGATCTATACAATGGCAGATACCTTTAGTCAAAGATCTTATCGAAAAGGGTCATTTGATTGATGGCATCACATTGGGCGCCGGCGTGCCCTCGCTAGAAGTTGCCACCGGCTATATTGAGGATCTTGGTCTGAAGCACATTTCTTTCAAACCAGGGTCTGTGGAGGCAATCAAACAGGTCATTGTGCTTGCGAAGGCGCACCCCGGCTTCCCGATTTTACTGCAATGGACAGGGGGGCGAGGAGGGGGGCATCATTCTGCCGAAGACTTTCATGAGCCAATACTGCAGACATATGCTAGCATAAGAAGATGTCCTAACATTATCTTAGTTGCTGGTAGTGGTTTTGGTGGCGTCGATGATACGTACCCTTATATGACTGGATCCTGGTCAGAGAAGTTCGGTCAACCTTGTATGCCCTTCGATGGCTGCCTCTTCGGGAGCCGCATGATGATTGCAAAGGAGGCACACACTTCTCTAGCAGCCAAACAGGCTATTTCCTCGACGGAAGGGGTCGAAGACGCGTTTTGGAAGTCCAGCAAAGGTATAATTACGGTTAAGTCAGAGATAGGCCAACCAATTCACAAGATTGCCACTCGTGGGGTCCAATTGTGGGCTGAGATGGACCGCAAAATCTTTTCGCTCGACAAAAGCAAGCAGCTTATCGAAATCAATCGTCAACGCAGCTACATCATCGAACGTCTTAACAAGGATTTTCAAAAGGTCTGGTTTGGTTACGATTTCACCAGTGGAAAACCTGTAGAACTCAAAGACATGTCTTATGCGGACGTTGCGAGGCGTATGCTGGAATTGCTTTACATTAAGAAGAGATCGCAGTGGATTGATTCATCCTATGTCACGCTCTTCGGGGATTTTATCCGACGTATCGAAGAAAGATTGCCACTCTCCAACTCAGAGCTGTCACAACCGATTTTTTCGAGTTACGCCGACTTTAACGATCCATTTGAGGCATTACGAAACCTCGCTCAAGCATACCGAGGAAGCCAGGTGCAGCTCGTCAATCAGGAGGACCAGGAGTATTTCCTGTCAATTTGCCGACGATCGGGCCAGAAGCCAGCCCCATTTATACCCGTTTTGGACGAGAATTTCGAGACTTGGTTCAAGAAAGATTCCTTATGGCAGTCCGAATTTGTGGAAGCTGTGGTAGATGAAGACGTACAGCGCACGTGCATTCTCCAAGGCCCCGTAGCTGTTTCCTACGCTATGCCAGAAAATATTAATGAACCTGTCAGAGTTATCTTGGACCGGATTAATGACGGCCATGTTCAAAAGATCCTCCGTGATTCCTATGGTGGTCAACCAGAAACAGTTCCTTTTGTCGAGTTTTTTGGCCACCATGCTTCAGAATCTACCACATGTCAAGATAATATCCAAATTACCACAGGACCAAGCTCTGCGACTTATAGTATACCCTCAGACATCGAAGACCTTCCACTACCAGAGGCGTGGTTCAATCTTCTAGCCGGGAACAAGCTCTCGTGGAGATATGCCGTCTTCAGAAGCTTAACAGTCATGAATGGAAACCAGATGGTTCCGAACCCCATTCGTCAAGCATTTGCTCCAGCTCAGGGGTGTTCTGTTATGATCACAGACAAGTTACGCCACAACTACGTCTCTATCACCATGAGCAACAATAATATCTCTAGCAAAACTGATATTTCAATTGCCACCGAGCCGGGAAATAAGATCATCCTCCGCATGTTCTGCTACGACAACGCATTGAACGAGCCTCTACCTCTCGAGTTTCGATTTTCCTATCACCCAGAGTCCCCTCATTCATTACTACACGAAGATATTGAGGGCCGTGACGAGCGTATTTGCAACTTCTATCGGAAACTCTGGATCGGCAAATCCCACAAGACTCCGTTGCCAGCTGGGAAGCTAACCTACAAGACCAACGGGGGAGAAATGGTCATCAGGCAGGGTCTCGTTGAAAAGTTTTTGCAAACAATTGGCGGCGGCATGAGAAACATGGACCGAGATGGCTTGGTCCCCATGGATTTCGCTATCGTGGTTGGCTGGAAAGCTATCATGAAAGCCCTTTTGCTCGTTCAAGGGGATCTTTTGAAGCTAGTTCACCTATCCAACAAGTTTCGCATGTATCCGGGCGCCCGTCCTTTAAGAGTTGGGGAAAAAGCTGAGAGTTTTGCGAGGACGACCGCCGTCACAATTCAAGACTCTGGAAAGGTCGTCGAAATATGTTGCACAGTCAGTAGAGACCGCGTCCCAGTTATGGATGTCATATCTCAATTTCTCTACCGTGGGACGTATAGCGACTACTCGGAGTCGTTCCAAGCATTCAGCGAAGATACTAGACAAATCGAGTTCAGCTCACCAAGTCAGGCGAGTCTCTTGATATCGAAAGAGTGGATAACGTTCCACCATCCGGTTACACCAGAAACTCTCTGTGATAAAACACTCGCTTTCGAGCTCGAGACTTTCTCTGCGCTGAAGTCAAGATCGTTGCACAGTCGCATACGAACAGTTGGCAAAGTGTTCGCGAATTCGCCGTTGGTGAGAGATCCTATCGAAATTGGCACGGTACACTACGATTCACTTGCCTCACCAACTCCAACACTCGTGGACAACCCAGTTATAGGTTACCTTGATCGTCATGGGAAGGTTGTTCAACAACGAGTGATGCTGGAGAGTCCAATCTCCCTCAATCATGAGGATGAAGGCTTCGTTTTTGCCGCGCCAAACAGCAACTTCGAATATTCTCGGATTTCGCAGGACTACAACCCTATTCACGTCTCACCCGCCTTCGCTCGATACGCTGGGCTTCCAGGCCCTATAACACATGGCATGCATACTAGCGCAATCATTCGTAGCATATGCGAAATGCGTTGCGCAGAAGGGAACCTGAACGCTATGAGAACCTTTAGTGCTTCATTTAGCGGTATGATCCAAGCAGGAGATAAAATCGAGGTCCATCTGGCGCAAATAGCCATGGTTGAGGGGCGCAGAGTTATTTCGATTGAAGCACGGAATGTTGCTACGTCGGAGAAGGTCTTTGTGGGAGAGTGCGAGATCGAACAAACAGAGACCGCCTATATCTTTACTGGGCAGGGCAGCCAAGAAGTCAACATGGGGATGGACTTGTACGAAACAAGTGCGGTTGCGAAGCAAGTTTGGGACCGAGCTGATAAGCACTTTGACGAGACATACGGTATAAGCTACGAAATCCTCAATGGTTTGGAGAGGAGCTAACGTCTGCGCTAGGTTTCCGCATTACCGACATCGTCAAAAAGAATCCAAAGCAGCTCACGATACATTTCGGTGGAAGACGAGGGGCTGCAATACGCCAGAACTACCTCAATATGATCTACGACTCTTACGACACAGCCGGTAATAAAACAACTAAACGCTTCTTCGACATCCATGAACGTAGTCCTTCGTACACTTATCGGCATCCGAAGGGGTTGTTGTTCTCTACGGAGTTTGCACAGCCCGCACTCACGGTGATGGAGAAAGCAGCTTTCGAGGACATGAACTCCAAAGGACTTATTTCCGAGGGCAGTAAATATGCTGGACACTCCCTTGGAGAATATGCTGCACTGGGCGCAATTGCCAATATAATGCCTCTGGAGCAGATCCTCTCCATTGTGTTCTACCGCGGCCTGTCGATGCAAGTGGCTGTCGAGCGTGACGAAGAGGGGAGGTCAGACTTTGGAATGATGGCCGTCGACCCTAGTCGAGTTACTAGGTGTAAGCAAAATCGTGTGTATCAGGGATCTCATGGTTAATTTCTAACTTTTTTGCAGCATTTGGTATCAAGGAACTTGAGTCTACAGTCTCTACAATTAGCCGGGAGACAAACTCACTCCTCGAGATTGTCAACTACAATGTTTCCCAGCGACAATACGTGTGTGCTGGAACATTGCGTAACCTTCAAATCCTTACCGATGTCCTCAACGAACTTGCCATGATATCAAATCCGACTGTTTCAGACCCTATAGATGGACTCATCAAAAGGCACGTAGCTCGCAATAGCTCTCAATCAAATCCAGTGACCTCCCTTGAACGGGGCAAAGCAACAGTTCCTCTCGCCGGCATTGACGTCCCCTTCCACTCCAGTTTCCTACGTCCTAACCTTGCAGCATTCCGCGAAGTCCTGGAGCAGAATATTCAACCGTCATGGATGGATCCCGACAAACTTATTGGGAGATACATCCCGAATGTGACTGCGAGACCCTTTGATATTACGAAGGAAGCATTTGAATACGCGTGGGAAGTTACCAAGTCAGACCGTCTAAGAAAAGTTTTGGACAGTTGGCAGGAAGTTTAGTGTGGGGTCAAATCTGCTTTCCAGTAGGCGGCGTTTTATGTGTCGGTTATGGCGCATTTTGTAAATATTTTACGATATACTAGTGAGTGATATAATCACATTGTCTCGATTTTGGCAGATAGATAGTGAATTTGATTCTCATGTTAATATCTCTCCCGTCTTGAAAATTACATGTGTAACTCCTTCGAGGCCTCGCTAAAACTCCTTCCCTCCGCGCCTTCAACCGAAAATGGGCAGTCAAAGTCCCATGATTCCCAGTTACTGTAAGTCGTGGCGATATCGGCAGCAACTCGCCGCTTACGTGAGAGCACAGCTTGTCAGAAATTAGCGATGAGGTGCTGACTAAGCTCTGGACACATTGCGAGGTCAAGCTCTGCATGCAATCTACATAGACATCAACCGCATCTACTGCATCACGAATCAATCAATATTCATCGTCTGCGTCATCTCTATCATCAATTAGACCCTCAAGACACCTCCGCTGTGACCTTATGACCTTGTAATTCCAACACAGCTGGCATGCGTAGCCGCCTGTACAAACTTCACTAAGCCACGAAACGATTAATTACCGTAAACACGTCTCAGCCATTCCTGTCTCCCTCACCGCTTCAATAATTTTCTTTGCACGCCTCTGTATAATACGATAATTTACTAGTCAAAATCCTAAGCCGCAAAGTCAGCTACAAGGGGGCAACCTGAGCGGGCCACTCGCCCTCCCTGCAAATTTTGGTGGCAAAATAGTAATGTCCTACGAAAATAGTGTGGATACGACTAAAATGCCACCAAAACTTGCAGGGAGGGCGAGTGGCCCGCTCAGGTTGCCCCCTTGTATGGCCCCGGGCTAGCCCTAGG
>Ga0307507_10001954_pt1 | contig 44758 bp, 38 predicted proteins | sample 7_EM_MG_FD_207223 | JGI IMG/M metagenome (GOLD analysis project Ga0307507, IMG submission 207223) | Populus trichocarpa ectomycorrhiza microbial communities from riparian zone in the Pacific Northwest, United States - 7_EM | ecosystem: Host-associated > Plants > Roots > Unclassified | place... | reverse complement strand
GCCGCCCGTGGGAGCGACCGCTGCCACCCGGGAAGCTCACCCCCGCCAGGGTCCGCCGCGGGTTTCGCAACATCCGCGCCGACCTGCCCGAACTCGCCCGTGCGCCAAAAACCCGCACACCCGGCCCAGGACGACCCGCCGGATCGAAGAACACGGCCAAAGCCCCCGTCCACGACGTGGGCAAGACCGAGAAACGCGCACTCACGCTCGAAGAGCACTACGCCGCACTCAGTTAAAGAACAAGCTTAGGATGCGCTGGGCCTGGCGTTCGAGCAGTCGCGAGCCGATCCGCCGGGCCAGGGCGATCACGTCGTCGAGTTCGGCAAGGGCGCGGTGCGGCTGGTCGAGGCGCGCGTGGGTGGCCGCCTGATCGAGCAGGACCTGGGCTTGCAGGCGGTGGTCGTCGGTGCGCCGGGCCAGGTCGAGCGCTTGCCGGTGGTGATCCAGCGCGGCCTGCGGGTGGCTCAGCCTGGCGTGGATGGTCGCCGCGGTGTTGTGCACGGCGGCTTGGAACTGGAAGTCTTGGTCGTCGCACACATAGCTCAGCGCCTCTTCGGCCAGGTGCAGTGCCAGCAGCTGGTCTCCCGCCTCGCGGTGCGCCTCGGCGAGGAGGCGCAGGGTGTCGGCCTCGTTGCGGTGGTCGCCGATCTTGCGGTGCAGTTCCAGCGCCTCGGTCAGGAGTCCGATCGCCTCGGCCAGGCGGGTGTCGCGCTGCTGGCCGCCGGCGTCACGCGCCTGCTCCATCCGGGCGACGGCGAGGTTGGCCAAAGTGACCGCTTCTCCGGCTACGCGGCCGCTGCGGCGGTGCAGCTCCAGCGCCTGGGTGAGCTGCTCGATGGTCTGGTCGACCCTGCCCGCGTTCCACAGACAGGCGGCGAGGTTGTTGAGGGCGACGGCGTGGCACTGCGTCCAGTCCGCCTGCCGGGCCAGGGCGGCCGAACGGGTGTAATACGCCGCGGCCTCGTCGAAGCGGCAGCGCTGTACTTCGGCCATGCCGATGTGCATCGCAGTGATCGCCTGCGCGGCGGGCTCGCCCGCGGCCATCGCGGCGCGATGTCCCGCCCCGGCGACGGTGCGCCAGTCCGGGTTGTTCGACGTGAGTTTGAAGTAGCCGTTGATCAGGTCCGCCAGGCCCCAGGCGTCGCGGTGGTGGCCGTCCCGCGCGAGTTGCACGATTAGGGCGACCAGGTTCGCCCGCTCGGTGTCCAGCCACGACAGCGCGGCCGCGTCGTCGGTAAACCGGCCCAAGGGCGCGCCGGGCCTCGGTGCGTCCGGTGAGGGCAGGTGCAGGCGGTGCGGGTAGAGCAGTTGGGCGGCGTCGGCGGCGAAGGCACGGTAGTGATCCGCCAGCCGCTGTGTCGCGCGGCGACTGGCCTCCCGATCCTCCGCCGCCTCGACGAGTTCGTCGGCGTAAAGCCTGAGCAGGTCATGGAACCGGTGGCGGCCGGGCGCCGGTTCCTCTACCAGGTGAGCCGCGCTCAGGGCGGTGAGCAGCCGGCGCGCGTGAGCGACGGTGTCGCCGAGCAGCGAGGCCGCAGCCTGGACGCTGATATCAGGCCCTGGATTAAGGCCGAGGAGCCGGAAGGCGCGGGCCTGGTCGGCGGGCAGCCTCTGATAGGACCAGGAGAAGACCGCCCTGAGGTCGGTGGCCGGGTCCGCGCCGGTCAGCACGTCGAGGCGGCTGCGTGCGTCGTCCAGTTCGGCCGCCAGGCCCGCGAGCGGGAAGCCGAGGTGGGTGGCGGCGCGGGCGGCGGCAATGGCCAGGGCCAGCGGCAGCCGCGCGCACCGGGCGATGATGTCCTGTGCGGCGTGCGGTTCGGCGGCCACGCGGTCCGGTCCGACGCGGGCGGCGAGCAGCTGTCGGGACTCAGCGGCGGTCAGTGCCCGCAGCGTCACCGGGCGGGCGCCCTGGGCGATCAGGCCGGTGAGCTGGTTGCGGCTGGTGACGATGGCCAGACAGCCGGGCGCGCCCGGCAACAGCGGGCGCACCTGTTCGCTGTCCCGGGCGTTGTCTAACAGCACCAGGATCCGTCGGCCCGCGAACACGCTGTGGTAGAGGCCGGCCTGGCCGTGCACTTCGTGCGGGATTTGCTGCGGCGGGATCCGGAAGGCGGCCAGTAGGCTGCACAGCGCCTGCGTACTGCTGAGCGCCGCCCCGCCAGGCTCGAATCCTTGCAGGTCGATATAGAGCTGACCGTCGGGGAAGCGGTCGGCGGTCCGGTGCGCGACGTGTACCGCGAAAGCGGTCTTGCCGATGCCGGCCGTACCGTCCACGGCGCAGCTCGCCGCCATCTCGCCGTCGTCGGCCGCCCGCGCGGCCAGCGCCGTCAGCGCGGTGATCTCGGCCTCGCGGCCGACGAAGTCGTGCACCGGCGCGGGCAGCTGCCGCGGAACAAGCGCGTCCACAGGCACGTCCGGCTTCTCGCGCTGGATGGAGGGCGTTGCGGGCGAGGGCGCGGTGTGTTCGGACGGTGCGCGGGTCGGTTGACCCGGCTCCTGATGGCTCAGGGCGAGCAGCCGATCCGCTTCCTTGCGCAGCCCGGAGATGCGGGCGATCGCCTCGGCGGCGAACGGCTGGTCCTCCACGTCGAGCAGCGGCCGGTCCCGCCACAGCGCCAGCGCCTGCCGCAGCAGGGGCCACGCTTGGTCCGACGGGCTGGTCAGCGCCCGGTTGACCAGGTCCTCGAAACGGAAGAGGTCAACCTGTTCGCGCTCGGCGGTCAGGCGGTAGGCGGTGGTGGAGCCGCGGTCGGTGCGCAGCAGTTCGCAGGACTCGCCGGGGTGCGCGGGATCGAGCAGTGTGCGCAGTTCACTGATGCGCTTCTGCACGGCCACCCGCTGCTCGCGGTGCAGCGGGCCGCCGGCCGCCCCGGGCCGCAGCGCGCGGCTCAACTCCGCCACCGTCACCAGGTGACCGCCGGCCAGGACCAGCCGCGCCAGCACGACGGCGGTTCCCGGCGGCAGCCTGCTGACCCGCCCCTCGATCTCCACCGAAACTCGCCCGAACAGGATGAACTGCGCACCCGGCATCCTCGCCTCCTCGGGGCTCCCCAGGACGGCCCGGCAGAGCCGGCGACGCGGCCGCTTCGATGCACCGCCTACCGACACGTGCTATCAGACTTCTGCGTTCAACGTCGACGCCCGATGCCGACGCCGCGCGGAAGCACGGTAGCGAAACGGAAGCGCTGTGAAGCTTTCCCCGGAAGCGGCGCATCCCCCAGCGTGGTCCCGCCGACGCTGCGCTCCGGCGGAGCGTTCGCATCCTGATCCGCAAGCAGCGGGCCGGCCCGTCCGACCCGCGACCGATCCCTTGGGGGGTCACACATGTTCACGAGAGCCTGCAGAGCGGGCGCCGCGCTCCTGGGAACCGCACTGGCCGCATCCGTGCTGGCAGTGTCGGCTCCCACCACCGCACTGGCCGACACCACGTACTGCGACAACCAGCCGGCGCTGGGGAACTACCACATCATCGATCCCAGCACCGGATGGCTCGACATCTTCTGGATCAACTCCGTGGTGCAGACCTTCGACACCGCGGACAGCCGCGTGGTCACCAACAACCTGCCGTACTCGATATCGGGAACCGCGGCCTCCCAGGTCTCCAGCACCTTCACCCTCGCGGCCACCGCGAGCGTGTCGGTCACCGCCCTGGACAAGGCGCTCACCGCGACCGTCAGCAGCAGCATCACCACCTCGACGACCACGCAGATCGGCATATCCACGACCTTCAACGTGCCCGCGTACGGGGCGGTGCGGGCGGACTACGGCACGCTGGCCTACAACATCAACTACCACTACGACCTGTTCGAGCTCAGCCAGGGGCACTGCTGGTGGAAGGGCAGCAACTACAGCGTGTCGGTGAACGCCCCGACCCTCAGCCAGGGGTGGAACCTGACGCTGCTGCCGACCATCAACCCGGCCGGAGTCGTCAACGGCTCGGACTACTCGGCCGGCGACATCCACAGCAACACGACGGTAGCCATCTTCGGCCAGGGGTTCGTTCCTGGCGACCAGGTGCTGGTGTACGACGCCACCGCCGGCTACCAGTACCCCCCTATCACAGCGGGATCGCTCTGGTGGTACGACTCGAGCGGTCAGATCAACTTCACCCTGCCGAACGTGCCGACCAGCCACCAGGCTCTGGTCAGCGTCGTGACGGCCACCGGCCTGCAATCGAACTCCGATCTGATCACCATCAACCCTTGAAGCGTCCCGACCTGACGTCTGATGAGCCTTAGCCGGCGGCTGCTCGTTGCACTGCCTCGATGTCGCGACCGAACGCGCATCGCGGCGTCGAGGCAGTGCCCGAGCCGGAATGCGAGTATGCCGGTCCCACGAGGCCGAGCACCGAGCACCGAGCACCGAGCACCGAGCACCGAGCACCGAGACCCTCAACGAGCCGATCACGAACTACAGGCAGGGGGACGACTGCTGTGGCCGAATGGAGCTGTAAGGAAGGCGAACCGACGCGGGTAGCCGTGAACGGGCGCACGTTCCTCACCCCCGACCTGCCTAAGTGCTTCGCGGCCTCGTTGCGCGGCGACACAACGGACGGCGCTCTCCAGGCCGCGCGGGATCTCTTCGTGTCGTCCGGCCTCGACACCCTGCGCGCGGTGGACCGGGAAGTGGCCTCGTTGCAGTACGGCATCTCTCTCCGCCCCGCGGTGAGACGCCGCATGTACGGCGCATTGGAAGCGGCGGCGACTGGGCTGTGCGCAGAACGCTGGTTGCAGGAGCGGAGATCGACCTGACACCGGTCAAGCGGCGCGACGTGCGTGGCTGAGGCTCTCGGCGGCTGGAAGTGAGCTGGTCGGAGCGGACCACGTGTTACTGACCGGGAGGGATGGTGCGGGTCGATGCAGTTTCGTGTCCTGGGACCGCTGCAGGCGCGTATGGTGCGGGGGGACCTGGCGACGCCGTCGGCGGCCAAACCGCGGATGGTGCTGGCAATGCTGTTGCTGCATGCCAACCAGCCGATGTCGGCGCAGCGGCTGGCGGATTCGCTATGGCCGGAGGAACCGCCACGTTCGGCGCACCGGGCAATCGCCACGTACATCTCGGCATTGCGCGGCGCGTTAGGGCTCAACCGACCCGGCGCCTCGGTGACATTGACGTCGGCGCCGGGTGGCTACTGCCTTCGAGTGCCAACGGGTGAGCTGGACCTCCTCGTGTTCAGTGACCTCGCGGAACAGGGAGAGCAGGCGGCAGCGGCCGGAGACCATCCGATTGCGGCCGACTTTCTCCAGGGCGCCTTGGCGCTGTGGCGCGGGCGGGTCGTCGAGGACCTCGATCTGCATGGTGACGTCACGGCTGCTGTGGCCGGGTACGAGGAGCGTCGGCTGGTAGTGCACGAGACGCTGATCCGTACCCGTCTAGCCCTCAGGCAGGAGGCGAGCGTACTTGCCCAACTGCGTGCGTTGGTCGCCGCCAACCCGCTGCGGGAGGGGATGTGCGGCCTGCTGATGCAGGCGCTGTACCGGACTGGTCGGCAGGCCGAGGCACTGGCCGTATACACCGCGACGCGGCAATTGCTCATCCGGGAGCTTGGGGTCGAGCCGGGCCCCGAGCTGCGCCGCACGCACCTTGACATCCTCAGGCAGCAGCAGAGCCAGGCAGAGCCGTTGGCGTCTCAGCTCACCGCCGCCGAACCGACGCATACGCCGCACCCGGACGCGGTCGTGCCCCGGCAGCTTCCCGCGCTGGCCCCGCATTTCGCCGGCCGGGCCGTCGAGTGCCGGGAGTTGACCGCCTGGATGCGAGCCGTACCCATTGGTGGCACGGTGGTCGTCACGGCGGTTTCCGGCACGGCCGGAGTCGGCAAGACCGCGTTGGCGGTGTACTGGGCGCATCAGGTTGCCGATCAGTTCCCTGACGGGCAGCTGTACGTCGATTTGCGCGGCTTCGATCCGGCCGGCGACGCCATGAGCGCGCAGGAGGCGATGCATAGCGTGCTGGAGGCGCTCGGCGTACCGCCCACGCGCATTCCCTCCGGCCTCAATACGCAGATCGGGTTGTACCGCAGCCTGATTGCCGGCAAGCGGATCCTGATCCTCCTGGACAACGCCCGCGACACCGAACAGGCCCGCCCGCTGCTTCCAGGCAGCCCCACTGCCGTGGCCGTGGTGACCAGCCGCAACCGATTGCCCGCGCTGGCCGCGCTGCACGGCGCGCACACCCTGACTCTCGACCTGCTCACCGTCGAGGACGCCGAGGAACTCATGGCCCGTCGACTCGGCGGCGACCGCGTTACGGCCGAGGCGGAAGCTTTACACCAGATCATCACTTTCTGTGCCCGGCTGCCGCTCGCGCTGTCCATAGCGGCGGCGCGGGCCCAGGAACCCGCGCTGTCGCTGCCCGCACTGGCGAGCAAGTTGCGCGAGACCGAGCACCGGCTGGACGTCCTAGACGCCGGCGAGGCCGCTACCAGGATGCGGGCGGTGCTGTCCTGGTCATACCGGATCCTGAGCCCACCCGCGGCCCGGCTGTTCCGCCTGCTGGGCATCCACCCCGGCCCGCAGGTGTCCACAGCCGCCGCCGCCAGCCTCGCCGGGCAACCGCTGCCCGAGACCTACTGCCAACTGGCCGAGTTGCGTCGCGCGAATCTGCTGGTCGAATCGCCGGCCGAGCGGTACGGCCTCCACGATCTGCTGCGCGTCTACGCCGCCGAGTTGGCCCGAGCCGACGAACCGGACGACCACCTGCAGGCCGCGACAACTCGTATGATCGATCACTACACCCACAGTGCGTACCGCGCCGACACGGTGCTAAACCCGAGCCGCGACCCGATCCCCCTGCCGCTCGCCCTGCCGGCCGACGGCACCCGCCCGGAGCAGTTTGCCGACCACCACCAGGCGATCTCGTGGCTGACCGTCGAGCAGCCGGTGTTGCTGGCCGCCCTCGGCCACGCAAGCGGCGCCCGTCTCGACACGCAGGCCTGGCAGCTGGCCTGGGCGCTCAACACCCACCTCTACCGGCGTGGCCACTGGCACCACCTGGCGGCGACTTGGCAGGTCGCGCGACCCGCCGCCGATCGCATCGGCACCATCTCCGTCCGCGCGTTCACCAACCGCAACCTCGCCCAGGCGCTGGCCTTCCTCGACCAGTACGACGACGCGCACCAGACGTACCGGCGCGCCATGGACCTCTACGCACTGGCCGACGACCGGACCGGGCAGGCCCACATCCACCGGCACCTTGGCTACCTGTGGGAGCGGCAAGGCCAGCTTGAACGCGCCCTGGACCACTCGCAACGGGCCCTCACCCTGTTCCGCACGGCAGGCCATCGGCATGGGCAGGCCTCCGCATTGAACTCCGTCGGCTGGCAATACGGCCTGCTCGGCGACCACACTCGCGCCCTTCCCTACTGCGAGCAGGCCCTGGCCGCCTTCCAGGCACTCGACAACGACTACGGGAAGGCAGCCGCCTGGGACAGCCTCGGGCTCGCCCACCACCATGCCGGACATCTCGATCGCGCCGCCGACTGCTACCAGCGGGCCCTGACTCTTTTCCAAGACCTGGGTGACCGGTACGACGAAGCCACCATCCTGACCCACCTCGGCGACACCCAACGCGCCGCCGACAACACCCCCGCCGCTCACCGCGCATGGAGCCAAGCCCTGCACATCCTCGTCGAACTCAACGACCCCGACGCGGCGGACGTGCGCGACAAGCTCAACCGCTTCGGTCGCGGCGGGACCCGTACCGCGGACGTATTCGCCATCGACGCATCCGCCTCGACCCGCTCGCACGGGTAGGTCGTCCTGGGCAGGTACGCAGCCTGTGGGGCCGGACAGTTCAGGGTTGAGCGTCGTACGGCCGAGCAGGTCGCGCACCGGCTGGTTCGCCGCCGATGCCTCAACAGAGCCGAGGATACGAACCCCCACCACGTATCCCACCGCAGGGCATACACCTCGACCTGCTAACCATAAGGGTTCGCCCATTGTGGCCCGTGCCGTCCTGACCGCCCGGGCACACTGGTCGCCAACCTGCCCCGCTGCCGGGGCCCGGCTCGGCTTGCGGCAAGTCGCTATGCCCAGTTCGAGCGGCGCCTGTGGGCCATGCAGGCTCAGGTACAGGCCGCCTACGGCGATCCGCCGTCCGGCGAGCACAACGACCCGGCCGGCCACGCTGACCGTCGAAAGCAGTACGACACCAATATCGCCACCATGCCACGGGCACACCGCTGCGCGCTGCCGCCGCGTACTTCTCGAACACGTCGTGGCCGCTTGACATGTCGATCGATGCGGTCGGGCGTTGACGAACACGATGAGCGGGCCGTTGTCTCTGGCACGGTTGCCTGCCGACTCACTCCACAGGTCTGCCCTTACGGAAGCGTCCGCGCACTGTCGTATCCGACCCGCCTACGTCAGGCCTACGTCAAGCCCACGCTTGGCCGTCGTTTGACAGGCCGGGGGAAACCTGAAGCCCACGAGTCGATCGTGTACCGGGGCACCCGAACCGGTCGCGGTCCCGACACCACAGGGAGCAGAAGATGAACCTCTTCGGACACGTACGGCGGCTTGCGGTGCTGACCAGCCCAGTCGCACGGTTCCAGCGAAAGGACACCCCCGCAGGTACCCACGCAAACCTGCGCCGACTCGCGATCGTGTCCGGCGCCGCCGCCGCGCTGGTCGTGGCCGGCACGTCGGCCGCGTCAGCGGCATCCCCAGCTGTCGGCAGCCTCGGGCCCGGCGGCATCAAGCCGGTCGGCGTCGTGCACAGCGCGTCGGGCGCTGCCGCCTATCTGTACGACACGGCGCAACTCATGGCCCAACCCGGCGTCACGGTCCACCAGGCGCCGCTCAACGCCACCAGCAACGCCGCCAGCGGCACGACTGCCCAGTCGAGCTCCTACTCCAATTCGGACGGCGCGCACGCGATCAGCGGTCAGGTCAGCGTGTACATCCTCAGCGACATCAACGGCCCCTTCTGCTTCTATGCCTACTCCTCCGCGGCCCTCTTCTCGCCGAACGGGTCGACGACTCCGATTGCGGCGACCATGGACCTCACGGTCGGCCAGTTCTTCGGCCCGTCGTACACCGCACCGCAATCCCAGGGCGCGGACCACGTGGTCAATGCCACGGTCTGCGTCGCATCGAGGGCGCTGACGCCAGTCGGCGCCACCACACAGGTGACCGGGCACTTCGCCGACGGCGGCTCGATCACCGCCAGCGGCTCCGTGGTCGGCTACCCGCCGCTGTCGTAAGCCGGGTTCCCGTGCCCGCCACCCGACACGGCCCGGGGGTGGCGGGCACCCGGCCGTAAATCGCGGCTGGGTTATCTTGTTTGTCGAGCAGTTCGCGGCGTGGCATGCCGACGAGCCGCTTGCAGATCGCGGTCGCCCGCGGCGCCTGTGGCGGACTACACAGGACCCGCCGGCCGCAGGCCTCGAACACCGCGTCGAACGCCGCGGAGATCGGTGTCGAATACCGGCCCGACCGAGCCGGCGCCCGCCGCGACATCGAAAACTGGATCAGAAACTACAACCAGCGGCGCCTGCACTCCTCGCTCGACTACCGAACCCCAATCGAAACCCGTCATACCTGGCAGGAGCGCATGGCAACGGCAGCATAAGCCAAGAGTGTGTTCAAAACCGTACCGACTCCAATGGCCACCTGCCCACGCAGCGACCTCAGTTCGTCCCGCCCGCCCTGAGCCTTCGCAGCCGGGGCACTACCCGAGATGGTCCCCACGGCCGGGAACCGTAGCAGCGATCGATCAGCGAAAACGAATTCGAAATCCCCACGTCAAGCTACTGATCGCAAAGCAAAATTCAAGCCCGGAGGGGTTGGGGGGTCATTTCAGAATCCAGGTGTTCGACGGACGCCACAGCCGTGGGTTGGCCCGCTGCCGGAGCGAACGGTGTGCTCTTGTAACGGGTCGGGTGCGCGGCGAACCGGATCGAAGTGTGGTGGCCGACGAAGATCGCGGACAATCCGGCCACGCTCCAGGCGATGAGCACGGCGAGGTGCCCGGCGGCTCCGTTGCCGTGGAAGTAGGCGGTGCTGCGCAGAAGGTTCGCGCCCGCGCCGGGCGGCAGCCACTGCCCGAGGTGGTCGACCGCGCCCGGCAGCAGCTCGGGCGCGGACGTCACGCCCGAGAACGGATTGCCCACGAACACCATCAGTGCCGCGCCGACCGCCAGACCGGCGGTGCCGACGAGCGCGATCAGGCCGGCGGTCGCACTGGCGACGGCCAGCAGCGTCAGCCCGAGCGCGCCCCAGCTCGCCAGGTGCTCGCCCGGCAGCGCGCCCAGGAAGGGCTGGGCGACGAGGTAGGCGCCGAGGCCGACGAGTACGGACACGACGACGAGCGCTGACATCTGACGCCAGGCGGGGCGGAAGGCGAGCAGGAGCGCGACGGCGGCGGCCGCGACGATGCCGCAGATCGTCAACGGAAGCAACGCCGAGCCCAGCACCAGCCCGCGTGGGTCCTGGGCCGACGCGGGCACGAGGTCCACGATCCTCGCCTGAGCCGCGATCGGCGGTCCGGTGCGGCTGGTGGCCTGCTGCGCGGCGTGATCGGCCAGGTGCTGGCCGACTGCGCTGAGCAATTGCGCGACCGTGGCGCTCGCGGCGCTCGCCTCGAGCACGGTGACCTCGGTGGGACCGACGATGAAAGCGCCGTAGACGATACGCTCGCGTATCGCGGCGCTCGCGGTGGCCGCGTCCGGGTAGAGATGGAAGTCGAAGCCGCCCGGCTGTGCGCGGGCCAGGTTCTCCACGGCCTGTCCCCCGGCCGGACCGGCGCCGACGATGCCCACGGGCAGGTCGCGCGGCGCGATGCGCGCGGCGGGCCAGGCGAACGCGAGGACGGCGGCCACGATCGCGACCGGCAGCAGCACGGAGATGATCAACAGCTGTCGCCAGGGCGGGTGCGCGGCCAACGGGTTCCTGGGCACGGTCGCCCTCCAAACGTGAACGTTCATTCTCTATTGACTCAAGGTTCGCGCTCCTCGGCGTTCAAGTCAAATGGAACGTTCGTTTTCTTGTACTCTGGGGCCATGCCGAAGGTCACCCAGCAGTACCGCGACGCCCGCCGGGAGCACATCCTCGAGGCGGCGCGGCGGTGCTTCGTGCGCAAGGGCTTCCACGCCACCTCGATGCAGGACCTGTTCGCCGAGGCCGAACTCTCCTCGGGCGCGGTCTACCGATACTTCGCCAGCAAGGACGACATGATCGTCGCGATCGCGCAGGGAAACCTCGCCGACGTGGTGGCGATGGTCCACGACACCGTGGCGCGCGGCGGCGCGCACTCGGCGGGGCAGGTCATGGCGGAGATCCTCGAGCTGATCCGGGCCAAGCACGCCGCGAACAGGCTCGGTGGCCTGGCGGTGCTGGTGTGGGGCGAGGCGCTGCGCGATCCCGCGCTGGCGAGCCGGTTCGAGGGCCTGCTGGGACAGATGCGCGCGGACCTCGCCGAGGTCGTCGCAGAGCATGATCACGGTGGCACGCTGCCCGCAGGCGTCTCGGCCGACGCGCTCGCGGCCGTCCTGCTGTGTACCGTGCCGGGGTACATTCTCCAGCTCACCCTGTTCGGCGAGCACGCGGTGAGCGGCCTCCCAGACGCCATGCGCGCGCTGTGGCCGCCCGCGTCCGCACGTCCTGCGCACTGACGCCGCGTGCCCGCAAAACCGAGGCTTCGCGGGCACGCGGCGCGCCGCCCGGTTATACCTGCGGGACACCGGTGTCAGGAAGCTGTGGTTCCTTCGCCCTCGACGTCGCCGGGCACGGTGATGGACCCGACTACGGTGAGCGAGGTGTCGCTGCCGAGGGCGAATGGGGCCGGAGCAGCACCTGCGGCTGTCGTCGGTTCCGCTCGTTTTCACATGTGACTAGTTCGACCTGGCGGCGCAGCGTAAGCAACTCGCGCTGATCAGTTCCGGACGTCATGGCCGGGCGAGAACCTGGAATGGTCGGCACGGGCGAGGACTGTAGCAGGGATCGATCAGAATAATCGAGCTCGAAAATCCAACGCCAAGTCACTTATCGCAAAGCGAAGGTCAAACGTTGTGACACTCCAGAGGGTCAGTGCACTACTCTACTTCGCCCCAAGTCATATCTGGGCCAGGTGGCCACTGTTGACTTAGATCGAAGAGCAAAATATCAGTGAATCGTCTTGGAGCCTCACGCCATGCTGGCTTGCTTGAAACAACAAAGCTATTGCTATCGTCCTCAAGAAACCATGTCCAGCTCCGAGAGTCTTCATCGATCCCAGCAATTCCAACCACACGCTCATATTCCTCTGGAGTCGCTAGCCTCACTCGAATTCCGCGGTAAATTGGCTTGAGGAGCATGAACTCAACGTGACCGAAGTGAACTTCGACTCTAGTTGCCGTATTGTCAATCGCCGTTGCGTCGCTTCTGAGAATTAGCTGTCGGTGCGACGGGTCGAACCGCCAAACTTTGAAGATTCGACCCGGTCGCTCGAACTCTGACATCTAGCCGCCTTTCCTTCAGGTCAATCGGATGCTGCCCATGATGGTGGAGTCATATCCGCCTGTTTGACACCCCGCCAGTAGAAGCCAATATCATCCCAGCTTCTTACTCTGTTGATGACACTCAGCCCTGTTAGAGCCGCCTCCCAAGCTGTGCCGTTACCATACACGCCTGCCCAGCTGGGGCCAACAAGCGGTCTTCCTTGATCCACAAGCATGCTAAAAGCCTCGTCTGCATTACTTGCCCCACCAACACCGTCGAGGGCAAACGAAAGCTTCGTACCGCTGTCACGAATAGAGCTCGCAACACGAGACATCCAAAGTGGACGTCCATCACCATTAGGATCAGGATTACCGAATTCCTTACCATTATAATTGTGCGCCATCGAATCGCCCGCACCATTCAGCTGAATAACAAGATCATCAGATGCGGGATTCATTCCAAGCACTACATGATCAGTAGGGCCACAATCAGTATTGAGAACAAGTACGGGCACTGATCCTGACTGGTCAGACCGGCCCCACACCCCCGCGTTTGGCCCCACCTCGGCCCACCGTGGCCCCACCGCGAATCAGAACACACCGACAAGCGCGAAAGAATCAGGCAGCGATGAAACGAAACACCAGGTCAACCGCCATGTTGGATGTCCAACCTGTGTAGGGCGGGTGGGATTCGAACCCACGACCCAAGGATTATGAGAGAGGGATCATGAACACCGAGACTGTCGCGCCGACCCTGCCGTCAATCGGAACGAATTCAGCTCCCAGGCCTGCTACCTGCACGGATGGACTATTCGGCACTCGCAGCGCCTCGCGCCACTCGGCCAGGCCCGGTTCGAGCAGGGCCCACTCCTCGTCGCTCAGATCCGTCCGGTATGCACGCCGTTTCCCCATGTCACCGGCTTACCGGGATCGGTCATTATCCGGCGGGCAGAACCGAAAGACGCCGACATACGCCACCGTCAAGTCGGCATGATCACCCCTACCGGACGGTCTCTAAGCCAGATCGGCGAACCTGAGCGGTCAGTGCGTCAGCTGCAGGAGCCCCAGTCGTCGCTCCAGGCGCCGGAGCCGTTGAAGTTCGAATACTGCATGAGGTTTCCTGTGCCGGCGCCCACCTCGTTGATCTTCCAGGACAGGTAGTCGGCGATCGGGTTCAGGTTGGTCTCCGCAAAGTAGTAGTCCGTGCTCCCGGCAGTGGGCTTCCGTAGGTAGTAACGACCGGCGGGGGCCGAACCCCCGCCCGGGGCCTCGGTGATGAAATCGGCAGTGGTTCCGTCGTAATAGGCGGACGCGGCCAGCCCGGCGTAGCTGGTGAAACTGGTTTGCTTCATGACCCCGGTGGTGAGGTCGTATACCGTGAGGAGCGCCTCCCCACCCGAGTAATCGGTGGTCGCCTCGACCTCGTCGCCGGGCCTGACCACGTCGCCGGTGAACTTCACTTCGTGGCTCGGGTAGCCCGGAGCGATCGCCTCCCAGAACATATAGATGCTGTTCATCGCATAGTCGGTATCTGTACCCGACTGGAGTAGGCGGCCGGAGTTCCATCCACCGAGCCCGGACCAGATGGCGTAAGCCGAGATTCCGGGGCAGACCGCGGCGAAGGTCGGCTCGACCCATGCGCCGTCGGCGAACCAGAAATCCGAGCGCGTGGCGCTGCCGTCGACGGACATCCCGCCGGCCCAGTAGGGGCTCGGCGCGGTGTGGGTGACACTGTTGTTCTTGCCGGTCACGCACATGCCCGGAGTTCCCGCGGACTTCCAGTGCGACATGCTTTCTGTCCAATGGGCAAGTTTCGCCGCGTCAGTGGGCCGGGCGGGGAACTTGTAGGCCTTGAGTTCCTGGTCTGTGGCCGTCAGCGGGTGCCACCCGGTCGGCGGCACGATTTCGGTGACCTGGTCGGCACCGTCCCGGTAGACGTAGCTGCGGGCGAACGTGTCTGTCGTGGCCGCCGCCTGTCGGGCGGTGAGGGTCTGCTTCGTCCCGTTCGGCAGCACGCGGTCCACCCGGACCTGCGAAAAGGTGGACACGCAATCCGAGCCCGCAGCCAGATCTCCGGACGTGGCCTTGACGTCCGATACCGCACCGCTGCGCGCGGTGCCCGCCGCCGCGGAGGCACCCGGAGCCGCACTGCCGAGAGTCCCGCCCGCGCCGATCAGGACGCACAGCGCGAAGAGCGCGGCCCTCCGGCCATGGATCGCTGTGGTTGAGTTGTGCGGTTGCATTTCTTTACCCCTCGTTCGCCGCGGACTAACGAACCGTCGTGGCGGAGCCCGGTCCGCCACCAGGTCCCTGTGATCCAGACGCCAGATCGCAGGTCTCTGCGGTACCGAGTCTGTCGGATGCCCATAGCGCGGCAATAGCGCGGACGGCACCCGAAGGCTGAAGACGGAGTCAGTCATCTGGGCCGTCCCCCGGAGCGTGGACACCCCATAACATGGATCTCGCATAGTTCACAGGAAGGGGCGGACATTTCCACGTCCATCGAAGCACTCCGAGGAGTTCCGGCGTGACGCGGTCGCGCTGGTGCGTTCCTCGGCGCGCACGATCACTCAGGTCGACCTGCTCGGATGAGGCTTTCGGCAAGCGCAACGTCATCATCCGGCCGTCGTGCCTCGCGGCGGCCGGAACCCGGCATTCTCAGGCAGGACCGATAGTACGCTCAACGTATGCGAACCCTGCGGTTCAGCCGGCGTCGTGGTCACTACTTGTTCATTACGGACGACGGCTTCATTGTGCACGCCCGTCATCACGACTACGACCGTTCGCACGGTGGTGCGTTCGCGACGCACGAAACATGGCGATGGACCGAGATCGACCGGTTCGAGTTCTTCCGTCTTCCTGACCACGCGCAGTACCGTCGCCATTGGGTTTACGAGCTGTACGCGGTACCGACGGACGAGTGCCGGCGCACCCTTTCACGTGAGCGCCCGCCCTTGAACCGGGGCAAGTTGGATCCCAGGCATTCCCTCCGCGTTTGGAGGCTGAGCCAGGTGAGGACATACAGGAACGACCGGTCACTGTCGACCACGCGCTGGGAAGGCGCCCCATCGGGCTGGGTCGTGTGGGGATCCGACTCCTTCCGCAGGTGGCAGTGGCGAGGCATCGCGCGGGCGATCCGCAAGCGCGCCCAGGGCCGCCTCACCCTCGATACCTCCGTCCTGTATCAGAGGCGCCGCCGACCAAAGCCAGGATCAGCCCACTAACGTTTAGCCTCGATTCGTCGGGTGTAGCTGTTCCCTGATTCACCCGTGTGCTCGCCCGGTTTGTCCCCCCGGGGTGGGGTGTCGGGCCGTCGCGTGTCGCTGCGGGCTGCGCCGGTTTCCACGGGACCGGGAGGGTTGTGCTTGCCGGTAAGTCCATCCGCGCTGGCCAGAGCCGCTGGTGGGGGTCGGGTCGGCATGGCGTGAGGTGGCGGTCTGCGTGAGTTCTAGATCGCCGACCAGTGTCGTGCCAGGGTGATCGATCGTGCTGCTGCGACTGGCCTACCTCGGCGTGAGCAACGCGTTCGCGCTGCTGAGGCTGCTGCCGATGAGCGATCGAGACAAGGACGCGGAGATATTGGCTTTACGCCATCAGCTCGTCGTGCTGCAGCGGCAGCTCGGCCCGCGACGGGTGAGCCTGCACGCGAGCGATCGGGCGCTGTTGACGGCGCTACTGCACCAGCCGCCCAGAAGCGTGCTCACGCATCTGCACCTGGTCGTGAAGCCGGACACCGTCCTGCGATGGCACCGCGATCTGGTAGCACGCCGCCATGCCGAGCGGTCCCGGCCCAAGCGAACGGGGCGGCCGCGCACCGTACCCTCGATCCGCGCCTTGGTGCTTCGCCTGGTTCGGGAGAATCCGGGCTGGGGCTACCGGCGCGTGCACGGCGAACCGCTGGTGCTCGGGATCAAGATCGCCGCCTCGACCGTCTGGGAGATCCTGCAGGACGCCGGGATCGATCCGGCACCCGAACCCGGCGCCACCACCCGGGCCGCGCTCCTGCGCTCCCAGGCCGACGCGCTGCTGGCCTGTGACTTCTTCGAGACGATCACCCTGTCCGGCGCGCGGCTGTACGTGTTCGCGGTGATCGAGCACGCGACCCGCAGAATCAGAGTCCCGGGCGTCACCGCGCACCCGACCGCATCCCGGGTGACGCAGACCGCGCGCAACCTGGCGATGGACTTACAGGACGGCGGCGTTCGGGCCCGCTTCCTGATCCGGGACCGCGACGGCAAATACCCCGACCTGTTCGATGCCGTACTCGCCGATGTAGGCATTGAGGTCGTGCTCACCGCCATCCGCGTGCCGCGGATGAACGCGGTCACGGAGCGATGGGTGCAGACCCGCCGACATGAACTGCTGGACCGCACCTTGATCTGGAACCAAACCCACCTCCTGCACGCCCTGCGCGAGTTCGAGCACTTCCATAACGAGCACCGGCCACACCAGGGCATCGCCAACGCCCGACCACTGCACCCGCTACCGGCGCCGCTCCCCTACCCCGATGACATCACGCACCTCGACATACAAAGACGCGACCGACTCGGCGGCATCCTGCACGAATACGAACATGCTGCTTGACCCTGCATGGATGAGGTTTTCGGCAAGCGCAGGGTTCCGGGCACTGGCCGGCCTGACCAGGGCGAACCCCCGCTGACCCGCCCCGCCGCCATGACCACGCGCTATACGACCGACATGACCGACGCGGAGTGGGCGCTGATCGAACCGGAGCTCCCGCCCCCGGCCTGCCAGACCCCCGCCGGCGGACGCCCGGAGAAGCACGACCGACGCCGGATCGTCGACGCGATCAGATACATCACCGACAACGGCGCGAAGTGGCGGGCCCTGCCGCACGACTTCGCCGTTCCCTGGCAGACCGTCTACGGATTCTTCGCGCGCTGGAACAAGCTCGGGATCGTCGAGAAGGTGCGCGACCTGCTCCGAGCGAAGATCAGGGTCCGGTCCAAGCGCTGCCCCAACGCCGTCGCGCTGATGATCGACTCCCAGTCGGTCAAGGCGAGTGAGACTGTGAGCAAGGCAACCCGCGGATTTGACGGAGGGAAGCTCATCAACGGGAGGAAACGTCACATGGTGGTGGACGGCGGTGGCCTGCCAGTCGATGTGATGGTCACCGCGGCCGACGTCACCGACCGCAACGCCGCCAGAATCCTCCTGGGGCGCCTGCACGACGCCCACCCCGAAATCGTGGTCGTGTGGGCCGATCAGGGCTACACCGGCGAACTGATCGCCTGGGCCAAGGAGAACCTGGGCATCACGATGATCGTGGTCAAGCGGCCGAAGAACGCCGTCGGCTTCGTCCTGTTGCCCAAGAGATGGGTAGTCGAGCGCACCTTCGGCTGGATCATGCGCGCCCGGCGCAACGTCCGCGATCATGAACGCCTGCCGGCCACTCCGAGGCACACATCAACTGGACCGCCACCACCCTGATGGCCAGGCGCTTGACCCGGGCGAAGAAGGTCCGCCAGTAGCCCAACGGCTCCGGCACGTTCGGAGGCTAGATGGTCAGCGATGTCGTCAGTGGCGATGCTCCTGTCCGCGGCATGAGCGGATGTGGGACGGGGGTGGTTCAGACGAGATCTTGGGGGTGCAGCACGATGCGCCCGTGGGTCTTGCGGTCGGCCAAGGCCTGATAGGCGTCGCGCACGGCGGTGAGTGGGTATGTTGCGGCGATGGGGATGTGCAGGTCGCCGGTAGCGGCGAGGGCGGCCAGTTCGGCCAGCGCCGGGGGGCCGCCGGCATCGGTCGTTCCGAAAGATTTGACGCCCTTCTCTTTCGCTCCGCGATAGTCGACGACGGTGTCGATGCGGTCTATCGGAACGCCGAGGTTGATGGCGAGATCGATATAGCCGCCACCGACGGTGTCGATGAAGGCATCGGCTCGGTCGGTCGCGGCGAGGATCCGTTCCTGTTCGCCGTCGCCGTATTGGACAGGCTGGATGCCATGTTGCCGGAGCAGGTCGAAATGTGCGTCGCTGGTCAGACCGATCACCGTCGCTCCGGCACGGAGTGCGAGCTGGGCGGCGGTGAACCCGACGCCGCCCGATGCGCCCGAGATCACGATGGTCTCGCCCGGCCGGGGTTCAACCGCCCGGATGGCACCGAGGCCCGCCATCGGTGTGGTGTAGAGCGAGCCCGCCACGTCCCAGGAGAGGGCTTGAGGCTTGCTCACTAGCTGGACTGCGGGGATGGCGACGAACTGGGCGTGGGCGTCCCAGCTCTGGAGCCTGCCCAGCACCGCGTCACCGACGGTGAAGCCGAGCACGTCGGCGCCGACCGCAACGACTTCACCGGCGAGATCGCGACCCGGCGTGTACGAACTGCCGTGCAGCGCTGGTAGCGCCCCGGGGTTGAGCGCACCGGCCTCGACCCGCACCACCACCTCGCCCGGGCCGGCCACGGGCTCGGGGACGTCCGCGAGGTAAATCCCGTCGATGCCCGAAAAACGGTCATAGCGTACTGCTTTCATCATGTCTCCCAGTTTGCGGGTGATTCGAATCGGCCGGATCGCGCGAGAGGACGCTCAGGTACGGCGCAGGAGTGGCAAGAGGATGTCGTCGACGAGATGCGCGACGAAGGCGGCGTCGCACGGCTCGCCCACGACCACGATGCGCTGCACGATCACCGCGGAAGCGACCTCGGCAAAGAGCGTTGCCGCCCCGGGCGCCAGTCGCTCGGCCGCTTGGCGAACAAGTCCGTCCGTCATCGCGGTCTGGTCCCGCCGCAGGATCCGCCGCATCGCCTGGGCGAGCCGCGCGTCGCTGCGCATGCCGGCGAACAGGGCCCCGAGCAGGCCCACGTCCTGTTCGGAGATGCTCCGCGCGAGCCATGCCGCCAGGGAATGCACGTCCTCCCGGAGACTCTCTCCCGCAGGCTGTGGGGGCTTCGCGGGCGCGCGGCGCTCGACCGCTGCGGCGACCAGCGCCGCCTTGTCGCGGTACCGGCGGTAGATCGTCGTCTTCGCTGCCCCGGAACGCCCGGCCACCGCCTCCATCGAGAGCTGCTCGTATCCCACCTCGGTCAGCAGTGACAGTGTCGCGTCAAGAATGGCCAGGTCACGGCTGGAATCCCGCGGCCGTCCCATCACCGAGGACTGAGTCATGCCGCTGGACTCCGAAGTACCCACCCCGCACCCACTTCCGCTACGCTACCGTTGCGTATCGAAAATACCCTGGTTCGATCCAACCTGCAAGCCGCGGCTTTCCGCGCCAGCCCAAGGTCAGGTGTCCGCTCATCGGCAGAAGCGGATGTGCGTCGAGCTGCCTGAGGTGCTGGCTCGCCATGCAAATGAGACTTCTTCGCGGCGCCGTGCTCGCGGACCACCGTCAAGACCGCGTGAGACGGGACACCTGGAGCCGTTTTCCGTGCTCACCCGACCGGAAGCACCGGAAACGCCGTTACGGTTTGCCGTCACCGTGACGCCGAATGCACCACCCCGAAGCGATCTTCCAATCGATCAGCATCCTGAACTGCGAGAAGAGATCGAAGACAGGTTCTTACGCACCCGCTACGACCAGGCGGTGGCCTGGGGCATCGCGACCAACCGGCACCGGGACCGGTCCTCGGGCCGACATCCCGGATACACCCTGGCCAGGCGCCTACAGACCCGCGCCGCGCAGGTCTGGCGGTTCACAGTCGATCTCACCGTGCCCGTTCACCAACAACCTGGCCGAGGTGCGACACGATGTCGCACGTTTTGAGTGGTTACACAGATGGGAGGGCCGAGCGTTGACGTATATGTCGATGTCGGTGGTGTAGCCCGGGCCAGTGCTCAAGGCCTGTCCCCGCCCGGACGTGCGTCGCTGGTAACGGCGGGGTGCGAAGCTGCGGGCAGAAGCCCAAGGGCTCCCGTTCCATCCGGGGGTTACAGGCAAGGGGAAGGCCGGGCGGGTGAACGCAAGTGAACCCTCGTTGATGCCCCGTTAGGTTGAGCCCCCTTGGCGATGGAATGCAGGGCGGGGGTTGAGGACTGGCCGCTGGGAAGCGGCGGGTGCCGGCCACGGATTCGGCACTGGTCGGGAGAGCACCACCGTCCCGGGGTCGAGAGGGCACCCAATCCGGCCGTGTCTCAAGCGTGCGGAACGTGACAATCCCGTCAGGGTCCGGACATCACCGGTGTCCGGTAGGCCGACCGTGAGGAAGGCTTCAACTCCCTGGCGGGCGCAGGATGACCCAAGAAGCGAATGCCGGTGCGCCGAAAGGCGACGGGAATACCCAGGACACGCAGGCCCCGGCCCTTCCGTCGGGGGTCCGGGAGCAACCGGCCGGATACCGGGCCTGGTGCCCGGGCCCGAAAGGGCGCCCACGTGGGTGGGGTGAGCCTGCGCAGAACTGATGACCACAGCAGCCGGAACCGAAGGGCAAGTTGGACGCCATGCCGAGCATCGAGGCCGCTGACGCGGTACCGGCCGGTCTGGTGAACGGACCGGAGGACGATCCGACGCACTGGTTCGAGATCGACTGGGACCAGGTCGAGGACGACGTACGGCGGCTGCGGCAACGGATCTTCGCGGCGTCGCAGGCCGGGGACCTTAGGCGGGTCCGCAACCTGCAGAAGTTGATGTTGCGCTCCCGCGCGAACGCTTTGGCGAGTGTGCGGCGGGTCGCACAGATCAACACCGGCCGCAAGACCCCGGGCATCGATGGCAAAACGGCGCTGCTGGCGTCCCAGAAGGCCGAGTTGGCCGACTGGGTGCAGCGGGGCTCGGCGCTGTGGACGGCTCGGCCGGTCAAGCGGGTGTTCATCCCGAAGGCGGGATCGAGGAAACTGCGGGCGCTCGGGATCCCCGTCATCCGGGACCGCGTATTGCAGGCTATTGCTGTCAATGCACTGGAACCGGAGTGGGAGGCGCGGTTCGAGCCGAAGTCCTATGGCTTTAGGCCCGGGCGCAGCTGCCAGGATGCCATTGCCGCGATCTTCTGGACCGTGGCGGGTACCCGCACCAAACGCCGATGGGCGCTGGACGCGGACCTGAAAGCAGCGTTCGACCACGTCGGCCACGACCACGTCCTTGACTGCCTCGGCGCGTTCCCCGCCCGTGCGGCGGTGGCCGGGTGGCTCAAGGCTGGGGTGATCGACCAGGACGGGTTCGCCCCGACCGAGGAGGGCACCCCCCAAGGCGGGGTGATCAGCCCCCTGATCTTCAACATCGCTCTGCACGGGATGGAGGAGGCCGCGGGAGCCGCCTACCGATGGAATCCCTACCGGGACTCCGAGGCGACGGTCCCGGGCACCCCGGTGCTGGTGAGGTACGCAGACGACTTCGTGGTGCTGTGTGACAGTCGGGAACAGGCCGAACAGGTCAAGACCGACCTCACACCGTGGCTGGCGGCCCGGGGACTGGCGTTCAACGAGGACAAGACCCGCGTGGTCCACCTCGATGAGGGCCTGGACTTCCTGGGCTTTAACGTCCGCCGCTACGGGGCGAAGCTGCTGATCAAACCCAGCAAAGGGGCCGTCAAGCGCATCCGGGAACGACTGGCCGACGAGATGGTGGCCCTGCGCGGGGCCAACGCCTCGGCGGTCATCCGCACGCTCAACCCGATCGTGCGGGGATGGGCCGCCTACTACCGGGGCGTGGTGTCCACGGAAACGTTCCAGTCACTGGATCACCATATGTGGATGCTGACGTACAAGTGGGCGCTCTACCGTCACAACCGGCGCTCGAAGCACCGGATCGTTGAGCGGTACTTCGGGCAGTTCCACCCGGCCAGGACGGACCAGTGGGTATTCGGCGACCGGGAGACCGGCGCCTACCTCCACCGGTTCGCCTGGACGAAGATCGTCCGGCATGACCTGGTCAAAGGCAGGTCGTCACCCGACGACCCCGCCCTGGCCGAGTACTGGGCCAAGCGCCGCCGCAGGAACGGCGACGCACCGCCGATCGGCCGCACACGGCTACACCTGCTGCGCAAACAGCAGGGCCGCTGCCCGGTCTGCAACGGCCTGCTGCTGCACGCCGACCACCCACCGCGCTCTCCCGAGGACTGGGAACAGTGGGCCAAGGCCGTCCGCAAAGCGATCACCGTGAACGCGATCGCAGTCACGGGCAGCAGCACCGGCGAGAAGGAACAGCGCCTGGTCCACGAACACTGCCGACGGCGGCGAACCGCCCGAGGCAGTCCGGCACAGCAGACAACCTGCGAGCCCCCGGGGCTTGCTTGAGCCGTGTGCCGCTACGAGTGGCACGCACGGTTCTTAGGGGGCCGGGGCGCAGCAATGCGCCCCGGCTACCCGACCAGCCCCAGCGCATGGTCAAGCTCCAGATGAAGATCGGCGGATGCTGGCGCAGCGTGCGCACCGCCGCCCGCTACTGCCTCGCGCGCTCCTACCTGGCCACCGCCCGCAACCACGGCGTCCACCCCCTCGACGCACTGCGCGACGCCCTGGCCGCAACACCCTGGATGCCGCCTCGGGCGGCCGGGGCTACGCGGCCGAGCGCAGGCGGCGGCGGGAGGCGATGGCGATGTACGGCGGTGCGGGGCTGGATCGGGACCTGTCCCGGCTGGCCGAGGCCCTGCTCGCGCAGGCGGCGGCGGAGGGGATCGAGTTGACCGGCCCGGACGGGATTCTGGGGCGGATGACGAAGATGCTGATCGAAACCGCGGCCGAGGCGCAGTTGGCCCACCATCTGGGCTACGGCCGGCACGAGGAGAGCTCGGATGGGTCGGGTAACAAGCGCAACGGGGTGACTAGGCGCACGGTGGCGACCGAGGCGGGCAGCATCGAGGTGGCGATCCCCAGAGACCGGGCCGGAACGTTCGAGCCGAAGGTCCTGCCGAAGAACGCCCGGCGGCTCTCGGGGTTCGACGGGCAGGTCCTGGACCTTTACGCCAAGGGCCTGACGTTGGGCGAGATCCGGGGGCACCTGGCCGACTTCTACGGCACCGAGGTCTCCCCTGAGCTGCTCTCCCAGGTCACCGACCAGATCGCCGAGGAGCTCGCGGAATGGCACAACCGGCCGCTCGACGCGATCTATCCCGTGTTGTTCGTGGACGCTGTGCACATCAAGATCAGGGACGGGGCGGTGGCGAACCGTCCGGTCTACCTGGTCATCGGGATCACCATGCACGGGGCGCGCGAGGTGCTCGGGGTGTGGGCCGGCACCGGCGGGGAGGCCGCCTCGTTCTGGGCCCAGGTGCTCGGGGAGGTCAAGAACCGGGGCGTGCGCGATGCGCTGATCGTGTGCTGCGACGGTCTGGCCGGGCTGGACAAGGCGATCGAGGGCACCTGGCCGCAGGCCAGGGTGCAGCGCTGCATCGTGCACGTGACCAGGGCGGCGCTGCGCCACGTGCCGGGCCGGGCGATGGGCGAGGTCGCCGCCGGCCTGCGCAACGTCTACGATGCGCCGACCGTGGAAGCGGCCGAGATACGCTTCAAGGAGTTCGCTACACAATATGAGCCGCTGTACCCGGCCGCGGTCGCCTCGGTGCGCGAGGCCTGGAGCGGGATTATCCCGTTCCTCGACCTGCCCCGCGAAGTCCGCAAGGCGATCTACAGCACGAACATGATCGAATCCTTCAACAGCCGGGTCCGCTCCGCCGTAGAGCGCCACGGACACTTCCCGAACGAACTCGCCGCCAGGAAAGTGCTCTACCTCGTCGTCAAGGGCCACGGCGGCCGGTCCAAGCGCACCGACCCTGCCCGCAAGGCCAACAACTGGAAGCTCGTACTCCACCAGCTCGTCCTACACTTCGGCGACCGGCTCGGCCTGTAAACAGCCGACCGCCGCAACCAGACCCACACCGCCGGGCCGGCCGCCCCCACACCTCGGGGCGGCCGGCCCGGCGGCCTCTTGCCCCAACCCATGAAGACAAGACACGAATCTACGGGATCGCAGTCTCCCGCCGGACACTCGAACACATCACGGCCAACGACGTTACATGCCAACTCATAGGACGACACAGCTACTCTGATACGCCCCCCCAGCCCACGCATCAGATCCCACCCCAGCGCTCAACAACCACCCAGAGTGCAGATTTGTATCAGCGTGTTACAGAACCCGGCAAGGCATTTGCGCGGAACATGGCATCCGAGCGCCACAGTTTCACCACCACAAGGCCGCCCAAGCTGCGCGAAGGCTATGAAACCGGACCCACCGAGAACCGCCCGGCCACGGCGTCCCTCGCCAACACGGCAACCTTCGCACTCACCGCGTCCGGAGCCTGATCCTCGACCACCGCCACGTTCGCCACCTCCGCCAACGCGAAACCGCCCACCACCACGAAATGCCCCTGCGGGAACACCGCCGCCACCTGCGACGCACCCACCGCGACGATCAACCCGCACCCACGGGAAGCCAGCGTGTCAAGCGAAACGACCGCCGCACCGACCGAACCATCCCCAAGCGTCGGAAAGGACTGGGCCTTGGCATTCGTCACCTTCTGCGCAGCCAGCACACCCTGCCACACCGGCGCCGCCGCCGGATCCGACACAGCGCGCGCATCGGTCAACACGCACACCGTGAAATCCACGAACCCCCGCGACCGCGCCGCAGGCAACACCCGACCACCCGAGGACGGCCACACCAACCACACCCCAACCGCCAACCCCGCCGAACCCGCCGCAACCACCCGCGCACCATCAACCCCCATACTCATAACCGCCCACCGGACGCACAGGATACCCGCCGGTCACAGACATCCGAAAGCCCGAAACCAGACCTGCGCGCACCCGCCGACAGAGCACGAGACCACTCCATACACACCAGCATGACCCGGCACATTCCGGCAGCTGCCTCTCGATCAGCAGCCGCCAGGTTCGACTCCCCCGCCACTGCTCTGACAGCCAACTCGGCAGCAAGGCGCTAGCCGCAACATTGCGCCTCACCAGCCCATACGATCCGCCGATATCTCGAGACACGCGTTGCGCGCTGAACCACGACCTACGGGTTGAAAGCCACCCGGTGTCACCGATCCGCCGCGGTGCACGGCCTCAACGGCCCGGACAGTCCCCAGTGCGAGAAGAACGCCCACGACGCCGCGGTGGCGCTCGGCCCGCGCGGATCGGAGAACCGTGCCGAGGCCGGATCGGTCGAGCCGCCCGACCAGAAGTGGCCCATGCCGTGCACAGTCCAGAACTGCGCGACCGGACAACCCGACGCTGCCGCATACGAGAGCACGCTGTACGCACGCCCGCCGGAAACCGCGGCGTTGCGGACCGTACCGCCCGAATCCGGCACCCCAGGGCGCTGCTCGCGCGCGAGCAGCAGGTTGTCGACCAGCAGCCACTGTGCGAGCGCCTGCTGCCCGCACCCGTAGGGGATCGCCTGGTCCGCGTCACCGTGGATGACGATGACCGGCACCACCCTGGCCCGGCTGCCCATCGCCGTCAGCGCGGAGCGCGCAAGCGCGGCGGTGTCAGCGGTGGCATCGCTCACGGGCAGGCACTGCGGCGCACTGCCCATGTACGCGGCACCGGAGTGGATGCCGATCGCGGCGTACAGGTCCGGATAGGAGGTGCCCAGGATGCTCGCCTCGAACGCTCCGGCCGAGATCCCGATCGCGTACACACGGTTACCGTCGACCCGCCAGCGCCGCATCACCTCACGTGTCATATCGGCGATCGCACCCGCGTCCCCGGCGCCGCGCCCCTCCCTCTGCGGTGCCCAGATCCCCTTCCAGCAGCGCCCCTGACCATTCGCATCGACGGAGTCCACATCCGGGTAGAGCACGATGAACCGCTCGCTTTGCGCCAACGCGTCGTACCGGCTGGCCGCCGCCATCTCATCCGCCGTCATGCCACAGCCGTGCAACACCACCACCAACGCCGCAGCCGAACCCACCGTCACACTGGAGGGAACGTAGAGCGCGTAGCCGTACGCGTCACCGTGCACGCTCAGGCTCGCGTGCTCAAGGCCGTCAACGGACACCGACGGCGTGGCGGCAGTGGTGGGGGTCGCAGTCGAGGCGATCGCGCTGACGATCGCGGCCACCGCGGCGCAGACGACAACCACGATCACGAACATTCGCCACCGCACCAACCGACCGAGCAAGGACCCGACGCGCCCCGGCACCGTTCCCAGCCTCCACCGCCGCATGCCTCCACACGCTACGGCACACCGGCAACGCAAAGCCGTAACGCCGGCGCCCACGGTGAAACGCCGGACCGCCCTCTTTATCAGCGGGTCGAGGGTTCAGGTCGTGCCTGACAATGTCGGCCGATGCCGCCGTCTCCCTATCCGTGACATCCCGTCCGCACGCTGCGGCATCGGCTGACACCCCGAGAGCTACGCGGAATCAGACGATCTTGGGTGCGCGTCTCCTGATGCAGGTCGCCGGATGTGGATCTTTCGCCGCGGAACGCGACCAGCCGGAGAGCTTGTGGTTCAAGACTGTCCGCAGCGGATTCGCTGGTCAGATCACGCCGCGGCATCCCGCGACACCCACCCCGTTCGAACCTGCCACCTACGGACTAAAAGTCCGTGCTCTGATATTCCGGTGCAGATATTTACGGGTTGCCGCGTCCATCTCATCCCATTTCATCCGGACTCCTCACCCCGGCTTTACCGCCGGACACCACCCCATCACGGGCGCCCCGCTCGGCCGCCGCTCGCAATCGCGCCCGCAATGCCGTGCGCCCACAAGCTCGACATCACGGCAACAGGATCACCGCATGCCGCCCGATCCGCGACGGTCACACTCTGCCTGTGCGTCGCCATCCCGTCACCCGCCAGGCCAAGAGCGCGGGTGTTGGCGAGGCATCCTCTGGATCAGCCTGACCAGCACGGACGGATTAGTCGGCATCCACAGCCTTCATATCCTGGACGGATACGCGCTTTCGCAACGGTGCAACGGGTAGCCGGGGCCGCCGTTGCGGGGCGGTGTGGCTCAGGTGGAGATTTCGGCGGCGCCGAGGGCGAAGTCCCAGTGCCCGACGCCGTTGCGGGCCAGGCCCATCGTGAGCAGGCCCGCTCCTTCCAGCCAGTGCGCCATTGCCAGGCTGCCGACGTCCAGCGGGCGCAGATCGAGGGTCGCGATGAACGCCGCCACGGCTGCCTTGGCCCGCGTGTCGTCGCCGGCGATGAAGACGTCGGGTCGGCCGCCCTTGTCCAGGACGTGGCCGAAGATGGTGTTGAACGCCTTCACCACGCTGGCGCCGGGCGGGGCGATGTTCGCGACTTGCTGGGCGATCGAGGTTTCCCCGCTGTAGGCGAGCGCATCGGCGGCGGCGTTGAAGGGGTTGCTGATTTCGACGATCACCTTGCCGGCGAGGGCGTCGCCGTACTGGGTGACGACCGGAACCACGGTGGCGTGCAACAGGGCCGTGATGACCATCTCCCCGGCCGGCACGGCGCCCCACGTGCCCGCGACGGCGCCGCCGCCGAGGGCCTGGGCCAGGGCGGCGGTCTTGGACTGATCGCGGCCCAGGACCTCGACGGTGTTGCCGCCGGCCACCGCCAGCGTGCCGAGGGTTCGGGCCATGTTCCCGGTGCCGATGATGCTGATGCTGCTCATGAGGGTGCTCTCTTCCTTGTTGCCGGGTGTCTTTGTTGCGGGGTGTCTTGCGCTCAGATCGCCGTGGTGCCGCCGTCGGCGACCAGCTCCATCCCGTTCACGTAGCTCGAGTCGTCCGAGGCGAGGAAGAGCGCGATCGTCGCGATCTCCTCGGGGCGGCCCATCTCTCCGCGGGGGATCAGGGACTCGAACTGGCGCTTGGTCGCCTCGTCGAACAGCTCCTGCTGCTTGGCCGTGGCGACCTGGCCCGGGGTCAGCACGTTCACCCGGATCCGGCGGTCCTTCAGCTCGGCCAGCCACACGCGGGCCCAGGCCTGCTGCACGGCCTTGCTTCCCGCATACACGCTCCAGCCGGGGAAGCCCTTCTGTGACGCGTTCGAGCCGGTCATCAGGATCGAGCCGCCGTCGTTGAACAGCGGCAGCGCCTTTTGCACGGTGAACAGCGTGCCGCGCGCGTTCAGCGAGAAGGCGGCGTCGAACTGCGCCTCGGTGATCTCGCCGAGCTTGCCCTGCTCGCCCATCCCGGCGCTGGCCCAGAGCACGTCGATCGCGCCTTTTTCCCGCCGGACCGTGTCGTACAGGCGGTCCAGATCCTCCAGATCGGCCGCGTCGCCGCGCACGGCGGTCACGTTGCGGCCGATCAGCTTGACGGCTTCGTCCAGGGCTTCTTGTCGCCGGCCCGTGATGAAGACGTGCGCTCCCTCGTCCACGAACAGTTTGGCGCCGGCCAGCGCCATACCGGTCGATGCGCCGGTGATCACCGCCACCTTGCCGTCGAGCTTTCCCATGATCTCTCCTGAATTGCCGGGTAGCCGGAGCAGCGTGGACATTATGTACACGGCTCTGTGTGCTTAACGTATCCGAGGGGCGGTCGGCCCGCAAGCTAAGTACACCGATCGGTACCGAACTCCGCTATAGTGGAGGCATGACGCAGCTGGAGAAGGGCCCTTCGGGCCAGCGCCGCGGGCGGGGTGCGCGCGAGCGCATCATCGGCGCGTCCCGGCAGCTGTTCCGCGACCAGGGCATCAACCGCACCGGCATGGACCAGTTGTGCGAGGTGGCCCAGGTCTCCAAGCGCACGGCGTACCAGCACTTCGCGAACAAGGACGAACTGGTCGCCGAGTGCCTGCGCCGATTCGATCCCGGTGTCATGTCCGCAGTCTTCGACCGCCCCGATCTCACCCCCCGGCAACGGCTCCTTGCCGCCTTCCAGCTGCCCGCGTCCGGGACGGACGAGCTCACGCCGATGTGTCCGTACATCGCGGCGACCGTCGAACTGCACGATCCGCAGCACCCTGCGTCGCAGTTCGCGCGTGACTACAAGAGGGCTCTGGCCGCGCGGCTGGCCGACACCGCCCGCGACGCCGGCGCGGTCAACCCCGAACAGCTCGGCGAACAATTGGCGCTGCTTCTCGACGGCGCCGCGGCCCGCACCCGGGTCCTCAACGCCGAGTCCTTCCCCACTGCCGCCGCCATCGCGACCGTTCTCATCGACAACGCGATTCCCGAGGCAGCCGGGCACCAACAGACCACCTGAACGAGAACACCGCCGCAGGCGCTGCTGCAGGTCGACGACGGGCGCGGGTCGGTTACCGGCGCTCTTCGTACGAACGAGCCACCCCACCAGCACGGACGAATAATCGGCACCTACAACGGCCGGGCGTTCAACACCAGCGTCTCCTTGATCCGCGCCCCGGTCGGACGCGCCATCAGCCATCTAAAGAATTGGAAGATCCTGGCCAGCCGCTTCCGGCCGCCGCTGGAGGAGTTCCCGGCCGCCTTCCGCGCCATCGTCGGGCTGTACGACCTCAAGTGGTCTTTTGATTAGAGCTCCTGGCTCAGATATCTCGCCATGTCCAGGGGCCTAAAGATCTCCCATCCGGTTCACGGCCAAATATGAGATCTTTTCCAAGACGGCGCTTGACTAGTAGCGAGTAGCACCCGGCATCGGCGGCCCGAGCGGCCAGTATGCGCACGGATTCGCTCGATCCGCTGGACTGAACCGCGTCAAGCAGATTGGCGACATCGAGGGTGTCCTCAAGCACGACCTCCTCGGCTGCCCACCTGGCCGTGGCGACCGTCAGTGCTGGGTCGTCGAGAGTGGCCAATGCCTTCAGTAGTTCCGCGGCATCACCTGCGTCAGCCAAGCTGACCTCAGCGGCAGCGCGGCGCGCCAACTCGGCGGTGTCCGTGGCGCCTGCCTGTCGCATCATGATCAGCAACGCCGGGACGCCGTGGGCGTGCGCGATTTTGAACTCGTCGCTGATTCGGCCTAGATGCTTGATGCGGGGGATGGCGCGGTGGGTGGCCTATTCGTCTGTGCAGGTCAGGCTCGCACGTGGTCGTACGCGATCAGGGAGCGTCCGCGGGGAGCCGCGATGTTCCAGTTGTGCCAGATCACGGTGTTGAGGGCGAGTAGGCGCTGGGCGACGCGGGCGAACAATCCGTCCGGTTCATGCGCCCCTGGGTGCTCGATGCCGAGCTGGCCTTTCAGCGTGCTGATCGCCGACTCCACCCGTTGCCTCAGCCTCTTGGGAAGCACCCCGGGATCGTGCTCGCCTTGCATGGCCGGACGCACCAGGACGATCCCCTGGTCGAGAAGCTCGGCCTCGAAGGGCGCACTGCGAAAGCCCTTGTCGGCCACCGCCGTCGTGCCCGGCGCCATCGCGTGCGCTGGACGGCGCTGCATCATCAGCACCGTCTCGCGCTCACCGTGCAACTTCGGGTTGGCCAAGGCGAACCCGGTGACCAGGCCGTCCGCCGTCACGTCCAGCAACAGCTTGGCGCCCCAGAAGTACAGGGTGTGCGACGCGTCGTAGCCGTAACCGCAGTATCCGTACAGGTTCGAGTGCTTCACGGTCTCCCGCGACATCCCACAAATGATCTTCGTTCCGCCCAGCAGTCGCACCACGTCCGCACTGCCGGGACACTGATCCGCCAGCCAGCGCAATGCCGACGCCAAGACGTTTCCCAGCTTGCGCAACAGCCGATTGTACCGCAATTGCGACGGCAGACGCGGGAAAAGGTGGCCGACCAGTTTCGGCACCACGCGCAGCCAGTGCCGCTCCCGGCCGAAGCGCAGCTGCACTTGGGCGACGGCCAGGCAGAGCAGTTCCGCGTCCGTGACCGCATCCTGATCGACCTCGTTCGAGGCGAAACCCGGCGAAGGCAGGACGTGGTCGGTCAGCGCGACGTACAGTGCGATCAGAAGGGTGTCCAGATCGGAATCCATGGCAAATCCCCAGGTCAAGAGGCTTTGCTATCGATCGTGGACACCCTTCGGCTTGCTACGTGGCACTTCGGGAGTTTCGCCACCCACCGCGCCATCCCCCGTATCAAGCATCTAGCCTTCCACCCTTATGGATCAGGCTGTGAGGGTGGCTCGACGATCTGGTGTGGTTCACGCGGACACGGGCGGCCTTTCCCGCTGACCGCATTGAGTAGCAGTTTCACGGCCACGGTCGCTCCGTCCGTGCGGTTTGTGCCAGTCACCGCCCTGCTTGTGCTCAGGTCCACGACCTGGGGTGTGCCGGCTCGGGCGGCCTTTGTTGTGGTGCCAGCACGCCGACCGTGCGCGACTCACTTCGGCGGCGCCCCGGGAGGATGTCCTTCGGGGCATGCGTGGCCATGCTGCCGAGGTCCACGCCTGCGTTCAGGCGATGCCCGCCCCTCCGTGGTCGTGGGCTACCTGAACGCTTCGGGCGCTGGTGTCGGTGTGGCAGCCCGCTGCGGCCATGGCCGACAGCGCTGGGCAGGAAGACGGCGTTGTGGTGTGTGTGGTGTAGGTGTTCAGGTTTCTTTGCGCAGTTCGGCGTTGAGCCGTAGGGCTTCTTCGAGTTGGTCTTCCAGGATGATGATGCGGGCGGCCGCGTCGAGGGCGGTGCCGGCGTCGATCAGTTCGCGGGCGCGGGCGGCGATGCGCAGTTGGTAGCGCGAGTAGCGGCGGTGCCCGCCGGCCGAGCGCTGGGGGGTGATCAGTTTCGCCTCGTCCAGACTGCGCAGGAACCCCGCGGTGACCCCGAGGATCTCCGCGGCGCGTCCCATGGTGTAGGCGGGGTAGTCCTCGTCGTCGAACTTCTCGGCGGCGCTGGGCCGACTGGTTTCCAAGCACACCTCACGGGTAGAGGGCCCCGGTGCCATAAGCACCGGGGCCCAGGGGTATTAGGTTGACACCATCCACCGACCAGGGGGCCGGTGTTCGTTATCCGCGGGACCCGCCAGGCGGGGCCGGCGGGCGCGGGGATCGCGTAAGCGTGACCGAAGACCACCTTTCGTGCGATGGGACTGCGGTAACCGCCCGGCGTGATTACAGCCGGAAGCGGGCGATCTGACGGTGTGTCCCTTCCCTTCTCCTCGAACTGCTGCGTACCGTGCGCTGCTGCTGACTTCGTCCTACCAGTCCCCTGCCGGAACCCCGTTCACCTGCCTGGTCCCAGCGCGTCGGACTCTCACTACACCAGGCCCCGCGTCGGATGCCCGCCGAGGCGCCTGGGCTGCTGCCGTCATGCGGCGGGCAGTTCATGTCTGCCACGCCCACCAGACTTCCTTTTCTCTCAACACCGGCAACAATACCCGGCTTGTCGATGAATATCTACCCCAACTGCTGGAGAGTTTCTCACACATCGGCACGCCGCACTCCTTCGGCCGAACCCGGACGCAGGACCGGGCGCGCTCAGGCGTGCGGGTCGCTTGCCGGCGTTGGGCACGGGGGCCGCGCAGCGCGGAGGTACGCTGCGCAACCTCGCCGATCTGCTCTGCGAAGCGCCGAGCGGGCGCCCGCCAGAGGGGGCCGGGCGTCGCACAGCGGGCGAAGCAGTGCGGCGGGGCCATCGCGGTGGAACGCGGCGTGCAACTGGTCGCGGGCCGCGTTCGGCAGACGGTCCAAGGCCCCGGCCTGTCCAGCCAGAGCGCGCAGGTCGCTGCGTGCTCGCGGGCACGGGCGTTCACGGCGCGCGCGTCGCGTGCCGCCCGCACCCACTGCTCCGCGCCGGCCCCAGGTCGCCTTGTCGGGATCACGACGATTGCTGCGGTGCCCCGGGGTTCGCAGTTTCAGGGCGCCGCCTCCCGCAGCGGGGCACACGCGTGTTCTTGTACTCGCGATACCCGAAATCCCTCACTGCTGCAGTAGACATATCTGTGCTCGCCGGATTAGAGTTTCTGTCGTAGCCACGAGATCAGCGATGCGCGGCAGACATGAACTGGCGCGGGCGGTGGACGACAGGGCAACGGCTAGTCCTTGGGCCGAGTGTACGCGGGGCCTGAAGGATGGGGTTCTCGGACGGGCGGCCTACGCGGCCTGCCGGTATCACCGCAGGAATCGAGCAGTACCCGTTGTTGTGTTACCGCTGGAGCAAGTGAGAAGCCAACGGAGCGAACACCATCAGGACAGCCCCCGGGGTGCGGTTCCCCGGTCGTTTGTCCTCAGGCCCCGGATGGGAAGGTGGTCCCCGCTCAAGCATTCGAAGAGTTCCCTGCCCCGCACCCCAGGGCAGTTGAGCGGACACGAAGGGCCGGCCTCGGCCGGCTGATGGTGCTGAACCCTCTGGGCCCCGGTGCGCAATGCACCGGGGCCCCTCAGCGTGCGCAGAAGAATGCCTATGACCGCTGGTTCCCCGACCCCGGGCGACCCTGGAGGACGACGACTGCCGGGCCTACACCATCGGGCGGGCCACTCAGGCACCCGCATCGGGGCGGTGTGCCGGATCGTGATCCGGGAAGACCGGCTCGAAGAGGCACTGCGCCTGAACACGCAACCGCGCCTGCTCGGCGCAGTCGTCCCGCCTGCCGCGTATTCCTGCCCCGCTGAGTCGGGGCGCGACACCGTGGTTTACAGCAGCCCGGCTGTCGCGACGCTCACGTCCGTCGCGGTGTCCTGCGCGGTCGGCTCGCTCTGGCCGAATCCGAGCTCGGGGCCGGCGGTGACCAGGGGCGCGCCGGCCGAGCCGAACTCGTGCATCGTGAAGCCCACGAACGCGAGCGCGACGCTCAGCGCGACGTTCACGGTGCGCTTCACTTCCGGGTGGCCGCGCCCATAGATGGGCGGCGCCTGGGCGGGGATGTTGCCGTCCTGATCGAGGGACTCGGGACCCTCGGGCCAGTGCGCGCGCCGGTCGTGCTGGGTCCAGGTGACCGCGATCCCGGCGATTCCCGCGAAGGCGGGGTTGTTCTGTGCGGAGACGGGGGTCAGGCACACGCCCCCCAGATGGCGGGCGGGGGAGTCCTGCGGGCAGGCGTGCAGGGTGAACCCCATCTCCACCAGGGCGACGGCGAGCGCGTCGGCGAGAGGCTCGAGTTCCGGGGTCAGGTGGGCGCGCACCAGGCACCCGCGGGCGCGGGCGAACTCGGGCCCGAGATCGGCGCCCTGGGGATCGACAGTGGTCATGGTTCCCTGTCCTCGACGATCGGAGCCGGCGGTCCAGGCCGCCCGCGTGAAGCGGGACACAACAGTGAGAGCCGGGGCCGGCCTCGGCGGTACTGCCACTGCCCTGCTCGCGCCCCGGCCCGTATCACTCAAAGAGCGCAGAACGAGCCGATCCAGCGCGACCGCGTCACAGCTGGACTTCTCGGGATGCCGCGCCGGATAGCCGGTCGACGTCATCTCCAGTACCGGAGCCTGTGCTGTGCGGTGGGGTGGTCCGGCCGGCAGTCAGCTTCGCGGCGTCGCGCCCGAGCCGTTTCACAGGGCGATTGTCAAAGGTGGACGAGTCTGTGACCGGTAGTCCGGTCGCAGCTCTCCTCGTTGCTCGTTCTGCGTGTCGCCGATCCCGGTCACACAGGTGCCTGGGCCTCTCCTGACGCGTCCTCGAGCGGGATGGGGGCAGTGGCAGGAGGGAATGCGGAGGCGGGGCGGCACGTAAAGCCGAGTCGGCTCAGCGCTGCGGTGACTTCGGCGGAGGTGAAGTCACGGCGATTCTGCCCGGTGATCACTTCGCCGACCTGTTTGACGGGATAGGTCCGGCGGCTGATGATCACGGACGCACCGACGACGGGTTCGGGCTTGATGCCCTCCATGGATTGCTGTACGTCGGTCTTGAGGAAGTCGAAGGCGAAACGGGCGATGACACAGCGCATGATGCCTCACAGGGTCGAAGAAGGTCGTGCAATGTGCTGCCGGGCGAACAAGGCCGGCTCGGCCGGGCAGCAGCCGGGGAGAGCCTGCCGGTCCGGGCGCCCGATGGGCCGCATGCGCGTGCGCGCCGTGGGATTCACGCGGCCGCGCGCAGGGACGGGGACTGCCGCCCACCCGTGCCGGGCGCCGTCCGGGTCGAGGTGGCGGAGCGTCGGGCCTGGACGGTGCGGCCGGGACGGCCGCGCGACGAGGAGTCCCTGCGCTTGGCGCGCTCGACGGGCGGCGCGGTGATGGTCACGGGAACGCCCGACGGGGCTTGGGCGCCGGTGATGCGACTCAGTTCCGCCTCACCGGAGCGCACCTGCGTGGTGCGCGGGGTGATGCCCGCGTCGGCCATCACACGGGTCATCTCGCGGCGCTGGCCGGGCAGCACGAGGGTGACGACGCTGCCGGACTCGCCGGCGCGGGCGGTACGGCCGCCGCGGTGCAGGTAGTCCTTGTGGTCGTTCGGCGGATCGACGTTGACCACCAGGTCGAGGTTGTCGACGTGGATGCCGCGGGCGGCGACGTTCGTGGCCACCAGCACCGTGACGTGCCCGGTCTTGAACTGCTCCAGGGTGCGGGTGCGCTGCGGCTGGGACTTGCCCCCGTGCAGCGCGGCGGCGCGCACACCACTCTGCAGCAGGTCCTTGGTCAGCCGGTCGACCGCGTGCTTGGTGTCCAGGAACATCAGCACCCGGCCGTCGCGGGCGCCGATCTCGAGGGTCGCGGCGTGCTTGTCGGCGCCGTGGATGTGCAGCACATGGTGCTCCATCGTGGTGACCGCCCCGGCCGCGGGGTCGACCGAGTGGACCACCGGGTCGGTCAGGTAGCGGCGCACCAGTAGGTCGACGTTACGGTCCAATGTGGCGGAGAACAGCATGCGCTGGCCGCCGGGGCGCACTTGGTCGAGCAGTGCGGTGACCTGCGGCATGAAGCCCATGTCGGCCATCTGGTCGGCCTCGTCCAGCACGGTGATCTCGACCTGGTCGAGCCGGCAGTCGCCGCGGTCGATCAGGTCCTTGAGCCGTCCCGGGGTGGCGACGAGGACCTCGGCCCCGCTGCGCAGGGCGCCGGCCTGCCGGCCGATCGACATGCCGCCGACGACGGTGGCCGTCCGCAGCCGCAGCGGCCGGGCGTACGGGGCGAGTGCGTCGGTGACCTGCTGGGCCAGCTCCCGGGTGGGCACCAGGACCAGGGCCAGCGGCTGGCGGGGCTCGGCGCGCCGGCCTGCCGTGCGGGCCAGCAGCGCCAGGCCGAAGGCCAGGGTCTTGCCCGAACCGGTGCGGCCGCGGCCCAGCACGTCCCGCCCGGCCAGAGCGTTCGGGAGGGTCGCCGCCTGGATCGGGAACGGCGCGAGCACGCCCTGGGCATGGAGGGCTGCCAGCAGCGACGCGGGCATGTCCAGTTCGGCGAACCCCGCCACGGCGGGCAGCGCAGGCGTGGAGGTGACCGGAAGCGCGAACTCCCCCCGCAGCGCGGGGAGACGCTTGTGCCCGCCGGAGCGGCCGGGGGCGTCGGAACGGCCCGCTGCCGAACGGCGCGGAGAATGCGGGCGGAAACTGTCATTCCGTGACGAACCGGCGGAGCCGTCGGCGCGGGAATAGCTGTCGTTCGTGCGAGCTGTGCGGTTCACGCAGGGCCTTCCTCGATGCGGCGCGTATCGAGGAGTTCCCGGCAGCGGTGCACCACGGAGAATCGCAAGTACGGACCGAAGAAAAGAAAAAGAAAACATGAAGAATATATCTTCCCGCCGCGTCGACAGGCGTGGGCACGCGCCGGAAGAATTCGGAGTACCGAGACGGAAAACCAGGGTGACCCGTCATCCTGCCGCAGCCCGCAGGTGATTCGCCGCAGGGGAGGGCCGTCATCCCACCGCCCGCGAAGCCGTTGCTGTACTCGGGGAACTCATGAAACGGACGAGCCGGGACCCGCACCTCAAGGGTGCGGGCCCCGGCTCGTCGTACGCGTCAGCGTCAGGCGGGAACGATGTTCTCCGCCTGCGGGCCCTTCTGGCCCTGGGTGACGTCGAAGCTCACCTTCTGGCCTTCCTGAAGCTCGCGGTAGCCCTGGGCGGCGATGTTCGAGAAGTGGGCGAACACGTCAGCGCCGCCGCCGTCCTGCTCGATGAAGCCGAAGCCCTTTTCCGCGTTGAACCACTTCACGGTGCCGGTAGCCATGTCATATCTCCTTCGGGGCGGTGCCCTGGGCCCGCACTGTGCGGGCTCAACGTCGCCGTGATGATTGCCCCACCCGGAAAACACCGGAAAAACAAAAGCGCTCCCGCCAGCACAGAAGAAACAGCGAGGGCACTTGAAGCTCTTGGGAACCACAACTGCAACTTTTATTCAGAGTAGCACAGGGCGGGCAATCATGCGTAGCGGTGGCGTTGAACGTCCCGATGCGCCCGCGAATTCCATACTGGAAAGGCCGCTATTCCTCCTGTCACGACACTAGATATTTGCCACCAGCACAGAGAGGAAGCACGGACGTGCTTGCCGTCAGCTGCCCCGATGGGCGTTGGCGGCCGCGCCACTCGAAAACGCGATTCCGCCGCGAGCGACGGCTTTGCGGCGATTCGCCCATTAGTCGGCTTTCGCAGTGTTGACCGGGACGGCCGATCGGCTTGGCTGCCAGGTGCCCGGCGTGCTCGAGACGGCGGGCACAGCGACAGGGCCTTGATAGCGGGAGTCTTCGCGCTGTACCTCGAGAGCACGGTGCTGGTTTGGTCGCTGTGCCACATGATCTCACATAGGGCCTGGAGCCCTCCAGCTCACGGCTTTCTCCACCAGCGCCGATCCGTGCTTTGACGGCGGACCGTCCGACCAGGCTCAGCTGAGCGATCGAGCCCGGAAACCGCGTTCTATCGGCCTTTGCGTGGCTCTCGACGCCGCGTCGTGCTCAGCCCTCAGCGCCATGCGTCGTGGGAGCGCCATGCGAACGGCGCCTGTTGATGGACCCGTCACCGGACTCCGGTGGCCTCGGACTCTACGACGCCGCGCCACGTGCGCCGATAACCTTCTCGCACCGGCCCTTCGCAAGCGTTGAGCGCATCGCATGCTGCTTCGATGAGCAACTCGCGGCCACGTGCGGGACTGGCAGCGTCACCGAAGCCCTTGAGCAGTCGTCCGCCCTGATACGGGTCGGCTTCCAGCAGCCGCCGGGGCAGCCACTTGCCACGGCCGATCCACCACTTGGCGCGTGTGCACAACAGATCCCCGGCCTGCTCGAGCACGACCGCGGCGCAGGCCGCGATCTCGTAGCGGTCCGTCAGATCCGCGAGATCGTCGAGTGCGTCGGTCAGCCCGTAGCGCCACGTCTCCAGGGTCTGCGGATCGACCGGCGGCGGCCCTGCCTCGACCACCCGCCTCGCCTCGGCCTGCAACGCTTCGGCACGCCCGTCCCGGCTGGCCAGCACGATCCCGCTCGCGTACATCGTCGGCATGATCGCGCGCCGGGACGCGACATCCGCATCCCAGAGCTCGATGAACGTGGCCGAGGTATGCGCGAACAACTCGACCAGCCGCCCGCCGTAACGCACAGTCTCGCGGTACGTCTCCGCGCTCCTGTCGCCCTGGACGACCACGATGTCGAGGTCTGAGGATGCAGTGGCCTGGTTCGCGGCGACCGATCCGGCCAGAAACGCGGCCTCAACGTCCGGGAAGCGCTCAGCGACGAAAGCCCGTGCCAGATCCACCGGTTCCATACCAGCAGATCGTGCCCGAGTTCGGCTGGCCTCCGCACCGGATTATCGCGAAGGGTACTGCCCACCTCGGAACGCTCAGCACGGTCCACCACGCGGCTGGGCCGCAGCCGTTCTCGGGGCGATTCCACAGGCGGCAACCCATGAGCCTTCGCATGCTGGCCATCCGTCGGCGGATCAACCTGATCGGCTCCAGCTTCGACGCCGAACGTGATACGCCGCTGACTCTTCGGCGTCAGCGCAGGCAACGCATCGCCGTCGCCCTGGTCGCGTTCAGTTCCGGGGCGTGGTCGACACCGCTGCCGCCGTGCCCGGTTGGGACGCCATCGACGGCGCACTTGCCGCGTTATTCGGGCTGGGGCCGAAACGGGGTGGCGGCCGAGTCCGTGGTCTGGGCCGTGCTCTTGCCCTATGTCCTGACCGGTCCGGGCGCGGTGGTGTCGCTGAAGGTCAAGCATGATTAGGGACGCGAGCGTTGGCCCCACTTGGACATGGGCTCGGCCCCAGACAGGTGATCTTCGTCAGGGATCTTTGGACACGAACTCTGGCCCCACCCGTCGAGCGTCTTCGGCCATCGCGGCTCTCGAAGGTTATTCGGGGTTGAGGAGTAACGCGTCGCACCCTCGGCGCGAGATCATCGCTCGGCGGCCAGTCGCACGCCAAGCCCGATGAAGACGCCCCCGGTTGCGACGTCGAGTCGCCGGCGGGCACTCTGCCGGCTCCCAAGCCATCCGCCGATTCGTCCGGCCAGGATGCCGACCGTACCGTCGACGAGGAACTCCAGCGCGATGAACAGGGCGCCAAGGATCGCGAACTGCATCCAGACCCGGCCCAGTCGCGGGTCGATGAACTGGGGCAGGAAGGCAATGGTGAAGGTGACCATCTTCGGGTTGAGCAGGTTGGTCAGCAGGCCGCGCAGGTACGCTCGGCGGCCCGACATTCGTCCGCCGTCGACCGGCATTTCGCTCTGTTCGTCGCCCCGGTGGCGGATGGCCTGGATGCCGAGGTAGATCAGGTATGCGGCTCCGGCGATGCGCACCACGGTGAAGGCTAGGGGCGCCGCGGCGAAGAAGGCGGCCAGTCCCGCAGCCGCGACGGTGATGTGCACAACCTCGCTGGTGGCCACTCCGGCGGTGGCCAGCAGGCCGGCCCGCGCGCCGCCGCGCATTCCGCATCCGAGGACGAACAGCATGTCCGGCCCGGGGCTGATCATGGCAACGGTTGTGGTGACGAGGAAGAGCGCGAGCAGGTGCTGGTCGATCGGCATGGTGTGATCGTTCCACGCTCGGCGACGTGCCGAAACCGATATTCGGCTCCGGTGGCACCGCCGCCGTGCCGAGGCAGCTGCTGGATGGTGACGTCCGGGCCCGGGTGATGCAGGGTGGGGCCAAGAACGGCGTCCATGGGAATTCCGATCAACCGGCCGGCGCCGACGCTGGTGTCCAGATGGAGCCAGGAGTCGTGTCCACAACCAGTCAAGCAGGAGTGTGAGCCAGGGGCAGGCGCCAGCGCCCCGGCCATACGTCCCGAGCGGCTTTAGCGTCGGCGGGCGCTCGCACCAAACAGCGGTTGCGCAACACGTCCCTGCGTTCCTGCGCGCTCAAGCCGGGCGGCGGTGACACGGTTCCACAACCATCACCCACCAACGGTCGGAGGCGCCGTGGGCTGGGACGTCCTGCTGCTGCCCCTGCCGGAAGAGGTCGAGTCCATCGACGATCTACCCCCGGACTATGATCCGCCGTCACTCGGGACGCACACGCACGTCGGCGCATTGCTCCGGGCCGTGCTCCCCGAGCTGGACCTGAGCGATCCAACCTGGGGACAACTCCTCACACCGAGCGGGGCGGTCGAGTTCGGGAAAGACACGACGACCCGGGTGGTCTCGATCACGCTGCACGTTCGCGGCGCGGGAGACGACGTGCTTCCCGTGATCGTCCGAAGTGCTGCGGCCCTCGGCTGCCGACCGGTCGACTGCTCGCAGGGCGAACTCATGGTCGAACCGGAGGCACCCGCCTGGCGTGCGTTCCAATCCTTCCGCGACCGCGCGCTGCGCCCACGCGGCCACCAGCCGTGATTCCGGGCATCGCTGTTGCTCAGGCCGCGACGGCGGGTTCTGCGCGGGGTCAGGCCAGGGCTGCGAGCTCCGGGCACTCCTTGGCGAAGCCGGGCGCCTCGGGCCGCCAAACACCCTGGTCCGGACGCTCGCTCAGCCGGTCGGCCTGCCTTGCGGCGTCGATGAGTTGTCCGGTTGTCAGCCCGATCGCTTCCACGTATACCCGGCCGAGGTGGTGGCAGTGCATCGCGTAACGCGGACGCTGCGCGGGCGGTTCGTCGGCGACGGCAATCAGGTCTTCGAAACGCCAGCCCAGCGGCCCGGCTACCTGGCTGAGTTGGAACCAGCGATGCTCACTGCGGCGGTCCTGCGTCAACATGCTGCCGTAAATCGTGCTGAGGGACAGACCCATGAACGGAAGTTCCCTCGGCCCGAAGCCCCGATTGCGCATCAGCCCGTCGAGCACGGTCGCGAAATGACCGGCGTCCGGGCGCGCATAGACCTTGCGATCCGGACACGCGGGCGGCGACAGATCCGGGGGAACGGCCGGCAGCGCACGGATGAACTCCGTGAGCGCCGCCATCTGCCCGTGGTTGCAATGAGAGACGCGGTAGGCGAACTCCTTCATGACCTGGGCATCGCGCTGCGGGGGAAGGAACTGCACTGGGACCGGATGCCCGGCGATCGTGAGCACGTCGGAGACGAGCAGCCCGAGATCCACCGCGATTTGCGCGCAGCGCGCCGGGTCGATGTCCGGGCCGCGCGCCACCAGGCTCCTGAGAATCTCAGCCCGCTCCACAGGGAAAACCATACGGGTACGTAGCGGATCGAGACGCCGCTGACCTATGGCCTGTCAGGTTCCTTGAGAGATGACCCGCCCCAGCTTGGCTGGAGGTCGCCGGGCAAGGCGGGCGGATCAGTCGGCGAGGAACAGGTCTGCGGCGAGTTCGGATCGGATCAGTTCGAGCAGACGGCCGATCCAGTTGCGCCCCTCGGCCGGACCGCGGTCGATCCAGAAAGGGGAGTCCAGCCCGGTGTAAGAGATCCGGGCGTCGCCGGTGGCCGTGAGAACCGCGGCGGCGTCGGGGTGCTGGGCGAACTTGGTCCGCAGCAGCGCCGCCATCACCGCTACGCGCATCGTCGGCCAACCGGCCCGGCGCGAGACCGACCGGCCCAGATCGCGCGCGTCGCGTTGCGCCGGGGTGTCGCGGATCCGGTCGTGATCGTGCCGGTTCGCCGCCGACAACGCCCAGTACGCGTGCACGATCGACGGGTAGTTGCATCCGCCGAAGGAGATGGCGGCCGGATACTCGTTGCGCAGCATGAACAGCCCCGGGTCGGAGGGCCAGCCGCGGGGATAGACCGTCTCGTGCAGCACCACGCTCGCGCTGTCGGCCCCGGCCGGGCCGTCCGCGAGCCGCGCATCGCGCTGCAGATCCGCCTCGTCCACACCGCGCCGACAGCGCTCGAGGTAGTCCAGAGCACCCTGATACATCTCACCGGTCACCACCGGCCCGTCCGGCTCGATCTGCCGGCCGACCCCGGTGACCAGGATACGCAGCGGCCGATCCTGCGAGTCCATATCCCCCAGCACGAAGACGCGCCGGTGCGCTGGAACCGCCAGGTAAGCAGCCCGCAGCAACTCAAGCTGAGCGGGCGAAGGATCGCGGTGGAATCGCCACAGCGCCTCCCAACAGAGATCACTGCTCGTCGGACGCCCATTGAGCCGTTCGATCTCATCGCGCGCCTCGACCACGAACCGCTCCGGCGTCAATGCATAGGGATACCGCACCGTCCAGGAGCCCTCAACCGCGCCGCCGCCACGCTCAACGGCCGGATCGGCCACCGCGAGCCGTCCGCGCGCGAACGCCTCGGACAACGCGTCAAGGGTCCCCGCGCGCAGGTCCGCTCCGCGGATCGCCCCATCGGCGTACGCGAACAGATCTTGAACGAAATAGCCGCCGCCTGCGCGGAGCGGTCGCACCCAGACGTGCGTCCACACGCCCGCAATACGCTCCCCGTCGACCATACGAAAGGTCGGCCCGCTCCAGACCACCCGAACACTCTACCGAAAGCAGCCCACGTTGATCTCAGCCGTGCAATGCCAGGCCGACCCACCTTCGTAGTGATCGACGACGGGCTACTCCCGCCACCCGCCCGTCCTCACAGCACGCCCGCCGCGAGATCCCGAGCCGCTCGCGCCGCGAGTGACCTCAAATTGGAACCCACCGAATCCCGGCGATGGGCAACGACGGTCTATCTCACCACGCTGGCTCGGCCATCGACGCCCCTCGTCCGACGTCCCCACTCCGTGATCAATGAGTGCAGTGGTCTCCGCCGATTCGACTCGCCCGGTGCCGAAATAGATGGCCTGCCGGTGCGCGTACGAAGTACTGTGCCCCACGAGCGAACCATCGACCCCAGAGCCCGTCTACCGGGAGCCCGCATGTTCGACGACATCCAGGGCCTTCCGACGCAGCGGGCAACACGGCTGGCGGCCCTGATTCGGCAATGCCGGCCCCTGCTAGGGCGTGTCCCGTGGATCATGAGGTGTTTGCTGGGCAGAGCTGTTTCAGGTGCGTGATGTAGGGGCGGAACTTGTTTGTGCGCGAGGCGATGAATCTGCCACGGTGCCTAGGTGGCGGTATTGCTCGGTGACAAGCACAGGTTCGCTGTGGAGGTTGGCGACTGGGAGGGCCCGGCGCTGCGTCGAGTGGACCTGTGGGCTGCCGATCAGTGGATGACCTGTGACGACAACCTGGCCTACGTCAAGCAGTTCCGCCGCGCTGTAGGGGACACCGCTGTCCGGCTGCGCTCTGGCGACGGCTCGCCCCTGCCGTTCGCCGGCTTGTCCGCGGCGGCCACGCATCAGCGACTGGTGGCCGGGGCCGGGGACGAGGCAAAGGATGACGAGCTGCGCCGGCAGTTCCGGGTCTTTGACCGCTGGGGGGCTACGACCGACAACGTGCTGGCCTTCCTCTTCCGCGACGGGGACCATCTGGTGATCACGTTGCAGTTCTGGCGAGAGGAGCACCTGCTCAAGCATCCCGAGCATGTGGGAACGGTCTTCGCGGTCGAGATCCGCGCCGCGCCGTTGGCTGGAATCCTCGAGGAGCTGGTCGCGGTTCTCGACCACCGTGAGGGCCTGCCCGTCATCAGTTGACGGGGTCGCGTAGCCAGATGCGGATGGATGCGACGTCGATGGTGCCCTGGTAGATGCGTTCGCGCTTGTCGTAGCGGGTGCCTACGGCGCGGTGGCCGCGCAGCTTGTTGATGCACCGCTCGACGGTGTTGCGCTCCTTGTAGCGTTCGGCGTCGAAGGCCGGGGGCCGTCCGCCCTTGCTGCCGAGCTTGGCCCGGTTGGCCTGCTGGTCCTTCTTGATCGGGATCACTGCTTTGATCCCGTGCCGGCGCAGGTGCTCCCGGTTGGCCTTCGAACCGTAGGCCTTGTCGGCCAGCGCTGCGGCGGGCCGGGTGCGCGGGCGGCCCGGCCCGCGTCGGCGGATGCGGATCGCCTCCATCAGCGGGATGAACCGCGGGCTGTCCCCGTGCTGCCCCGGGCTGGTCAGCCGGACCACCGGGCGGCAGCGCCGGTCCGCGACTACATGGATCTTCGTGCTCAGGCCGCCGCGCGAGCGGCCCAACCCCTCCCGGCTCGCTCCCGAATCGTGATCTACACCGGCCCCTTTGACGGAGCGTCACGGGCCGGGGCGTGCCTCGCGCCGGCGGCGTGCTGGTGGGCACGAATCACGGTGGAGTCCGCGCTCACCGTCCAATCCTCGCCCTCCGCCTCGTCGCACCCGGCCCGCAGCCGCTCCAGTGTCCCTTCCCACGTGCCGTCCAGTGACCAGCGCCGATGCCGGTTGTACACAGTCTTCCTATTAGTTACGTGGAATCAGGCCTCGGGAGATCATGGCCCGTTGGCGTTCACCACGGACTGAGGATCGTTGTTGAGCACGAAGATGCTGGAGAAGTGGCCGGTCATAGGTCGGCACGAGC